>Ga0129317_1000011_pt1 | contig 344050 bp, 326 predicted proteins | sample Cm1ome_FD_94430 | JGI IMG/M metagenome (GOLD analysis project Ga0129317, IMG submission 94430) | Eastern black-and-white colobus group fecal microbial communities from Wisconsin, USA - Cm1105 metagenome | ecosystem: Host-associated > Mammals > Digestive system > Large intestine > Fecal...
CCACTTTGTGGGAGATTTGGTCCCGATGAGGGAGGCGTAGCGGGCTACGTTGACCGAATTGGGACCAAATATACCGCGAAGTGGGGCGTGCAGATGGCGGGAATGAATTTTCAAACACGCTCTAGCCCCGGATTGTATGATTCCAATCAGCGCCTCTATCTCTGATTTCTTATCAATCATCCAGCCATAATGTCCTTTTGTGATGGAAACAACCTGTCCATAAGAAGTTTCCAATTTTTTAGTGCAATAAGCCGTATTAAATTTTACCGATAATTCCCGGACATATTCTTCCACCTTGCTCCGGTCAATCGTAACATCTCCCTTATGGTCCGTATCCAGCCATTGGACAATGGTACTGCCGTCCAGGACTTCCCTTTTGCTCCCAAAACAATATGTTACCCTTATATCCATATACGGCTTCCATTTCTCCATCTGATTGGCCAGAATCACTATTTTTTTACCATCCCCATTTTTCTTTAGGGGAGTTTTTTTACACCCCCTTCATTGACCATATCCTGTCCCCTATCATACCATATGCTTATCCGCAAAATTCATATACTGGTTCCAATCATACTCGTCCATATCATGGTCCCCGGTTTTATGGTGATGCCCCATACTGCCTTCATGAAGCGGGTTTTCCGGCAGGGGCGGTTCCTGCCGGTCCAGCCCTTTAAGACCGAACAGCCCATAGACGGGCGATGCCTGTACCAGGGATTCAAACTCAGAAGCAGGGTCCGCCCAGCTGTCATTGGTCTTTGTTGACGTGTATACCAGCCTGGGCGCCATCAGTGCTACCAGGAAATGCTGGTCAAAGGGCATTTCCTCCTCATGTCCCGCATATTTCTGATAATTCTTCGCAAACCAAAACGGGAAGCGGTTCAGGATCTGGCTGATGCTCTCTCCTGTTTTTCCCCGGGAAATCGCATCCCCGCTGTTTCCCGAACAGCTGCTGACAGCCATTGCAAAACGCTCATCCTGGGCCCCGCACCACAGGGCTGTCTTGCCTCCCCTGGAATGGCCTACCACGGCAGCCCTTTTCTCATCTATGAGGGGCTCTGTCTCAAAGTAATCCATCACCCGGCTTGCAGCCCATGCCCACACCGTAATGGTCCCCCATGCATCGTCCGGGCGGGAATCCTGGTATTCCGGAAACAGCCGGTGAAAACCAATGGAAAATCCCTCCTCATAATCCGGGGCCACCTCCTGGGTCCTGAACACGGCGCATGCATAACCTCTGGAAATAATGGTTTCAGCCGGGTAGAAGGAACTGTAAAACTCCCTTGCCGGGTCACAGTTCATTGTGCCCCTGTTGCAGATTTCCACAAAAGCCGGAACCGGTTTATCCGCATTGGCGGGAATGAACACCTCGAAGGTGAAGATAAAATTCCGGTCCCCGCGGATTGCCTCAACCTCCACGGTCTTACGGACCGCCCGTCCGTTCATGATTTTCCCGCCCTGCCTGACAGCGGCCACACGTATGTTGATCTGCACGTCGCCCATATCCGGGAGACATCCATACTCTTCCTTTCTCAAAATCCCTAAAATCTCCGGTCTGCGTTTTCCTGTCCAGTCCTCTGCGGTTTTCACCTCTGTTCCGTCAAGACAGGTAAATAACGAGGGGACATTCCTCTTGTTTTCTGGTATATGTATCATTTAGGATTCTCCTTTTTCTTATATTCATTTCATTCCTGCAAACAGCCTGTGCATCTTGATTCCAATTTTCAGACACGCCTTAGGCTTCCGCCTCCGCCGCTGCCTTTGCATTCTCCTGGGCCTTATGCATTGCATGCAGCACCAATGCCACGGCAATGACGCCGTTTGATATGATGGTACGGAAATATTCCCCCACCTGGCTGTCATTGAAAATCTTTGTACCGGCAGCCGGGGCCAGCAAAAACAGCAGCTGGAACAGGACCACTCCGATAAAGGCCTGTTTTACATTGGCCCGGTCAATGGACGCGCCCCCCACCAGCAGTGCGGCGATGGAGAAGGTTCCCACATTCTGCTGCGCCGTATAGGTGCTGAAGGTACCCATGTTCTGCAGGAAGGCAAACTGCCCCCAGGATGCCAGGACCGTGGAAAATATGGTTGCAATGATACGTATTTTGTTCACGTTGATACCCGCGGACTCCGCTATGTGGATATCGTTCCCAACGCTCCTGAAATCCTGCCCCAGCTTTGTGTTCATGACAAACTGGCACAGCAGGCTCACCAGCAGGATAAAAATAAGTGTAATGACCGGGATGCTGCATCTGCGGATGACGGCCGAGGTCACCGGAACCACAAGCAGCGCTGCCAGCAGGATGCCCAGACAGGCCCATCTGGCAATCTGCTTCACACGCCCTGCTTTCTGTTCCTCATCCTTTGATTTCCAAAGCCGGAATCCGGTATAGGCAGTGAATATGGCAAAACCGATGATGCACACAGTGGAAAGCGGAAGTTTATACGCCGCATCCAGGGCGCCCTTCATCCCTTCCTGCAGGTTCAGGGTGTCCTTTACCCCAATGCCCGTGCTGATACTCAGCTGATCATCCCAGAACGGAATCATGGTTCCCAGAAGCACCAGGAATATAAGCAGATATATGCCCTGGCCGAAATAGCCCGCAATCATGCCGGTAATCATTTCCTGGCCCCTTGTCCTGTTAAATAACCTGCCCAGAAGATAGCCGCAGAGCACGGAAACCGCCGTACACATCAAAAGCGCCGCCCCAATACCGGCCGCGCCAGTAAGCCGCCAGTGGGTCACGAAGATAAGGGCTGCCTGTGTGCTCATGGCCCCCACCACAATGCCGAAGTTCAGTCCCATACCGGTAAGGATGGGTATGATAAGGGCCAGGACCATGATACTGTTCCTCATGACACGGTTAATCAGGTCGCTGGCAACCATATAGGGATTCTGTCCCGCAATGGTATATGCCGCAATACACAGCATACAAAAGAATAAAACCACAATATTTTCTGAAATCCATTTTTTCATCTGATTCATTTTTGCCTCGAGCCCTTTCCTAACGCGTACAGAATAATACCATTGCTAATAATCATCCTTACAATATCCGAAATATTGCTTTCCGGCAAAATAACATTGGCCACCGGCAGGGACAATGTGAGCAGCCCCTGGAAAATCATGACTCCAAACAATACGTTAAAAATAGATGCTTTTTTATTGGAAGCCCCGCCTATGAGCACTGCGGCCACTGCGGAAAATGACATCATTTTCGGCGAATCATAAAACTGCAGGAACCCAAAACTCTGGGCATAGACCAGGATTCCGATACCGCCAAGGACCGTGGACAGGGTAATGCCCCATATCCGCATCCGGTCAACATTGATTCCGTTGGCCCTGGCAAGTCCGGGGTTCTGTCCCGCGGCCCGCATCATGGTGCCTGTCTTGGAATGCAGGTAAAGATACATCAGAAAGCACATGGCAAAAAGAAACAGGAAGGTTCCCGTAGGAATGACCAGGTCCCCCAAATGAATCGGCAGGAATCCATCCAGGATATCCGCCCAGTATTCTGCCAGCGTAACATCCTTCCTGACCCCGCGGCCCATCTGCATCCGCAGGACAAGGTTGTTCAGGGGGACGAACAGCCAGACAATGCACATGATGGAAATCATGGTAAAACCAACATAAGTGGCGATGATCATCTCAGAACCCTTGACCCGGTTCATCAGCTGCCCGTAAAGATATCCGAACACCAGTGAAAAAGGAATGGAGCATATGATTGCCGCGGCAAAGCCCGCAAGCCCCGTCAGCCTCAGGTTCAGGCTGATAAGGCCCCCGATCAGCCCGCATATGATGCCGATGGGAAGGGCGAAGTTCATGCCTGCGCCGCAGACCATGATCGGCACCATGGTCAGCACCAGCACGCCGTTCATGGCCATACGCGTAAATGCCTGGGAAAATAAAGTGGCGGTATTCAGTCCCAGGGCCGGGACCATGCAGGCCACCACAAGGAAAAAGGTCACTGCTACAATCCTTGTAAATCCAAAATCCTCTATGTATTTCATTAATTTAACTTTCATCCTTACTGCACCTCCACTGCGTCCAGGCCGGACATCAAAAGGCCGAATGTCTCATCGGAATCCGTTGGTTTCAGGACACTTTTCACACGGCCGTCATAGACCACCGCAATCCGGTCGCAGAGGGAACGCAGTTCCACCAGCTCGCTGGATGTAATGACAATGGTAATCCCCTTTTCCCGGTTCAGGGTCAGCAGGTAATCCAGTATCACCTTCTTGGCGCCGATGTCAATCCCACGGGTGGGTTCCGATACAAACAGCATGTCCGGTTCAAATACCACTGCCTTGGCAATACAGACCTTCTGCTGGTTCCCGCCGCTTAAGTCCGATGGATGCTGCTCGCTGCTTACACATTTGATTCCCAGTTCCCGGACCATATCGTCCGCGGTCCGTTTCATGCTCCTGCGGTCTAACTGCCGGAAGAAACCATAGGATTTGAAAAAACGGTTTTTGATCTGCATTGCCAGCAGGCAGATATTCATCCGGATGCTCTCATCCATAAGAAGGCCGATTCCGCTTCGGTCCTCGGATACAAAACCGATCCCGCTTTTAAGGATTTCCAGAGGACGGCCGAAGGGGAGCTTCTTTCCTTTGTATATGACCTCCCCGGTGGAGGGATATAGGCCGGCTATCCCGTTGGCAATGGCAAGCTTCCCCTGTCCTGCCAGTCCGCAGAACCCAAGTATCTCGCCCTTATGTATATCGATATCAACGCCCTTCACATTCTCCCCGGGCATCTTAACGCCCAGACCTTTAATCTGCATGATCGGGCCGTTTTTTCCCATCTCCTCCGGGGGCCTGCCTGCAATGGCTGAAAAGTCAACATTCCTTCCCACCATCAGCTTTGCCAGCCCCACCACATCCACTTCCCCTTTTCCAATGGTGTCCACCAGTTCCCCATCCCTGAGCACCACGATCTTATCCGATATCTCCATGACCTCATCCAGCTTGTGGCTGATGAAGATCACGGCAACCCCGGCCGCTGAAATCTCCCTGATTGTATCCAGGAGCCAGGTAGATTCCATGTCGGTCAGGACTGCCGTGGGCTCATCAAACACAATCAGCTTGATATTCTTCTTGTCGATTTCCCTGGCTATTTCCACAAACTGCTTATAGCCCACCGACATGCTTCCTACCACGGTGGACGGGTCCACCTTCAGATGGATTTTATCCAGGGCCTCCTTTGTGTCCGACTTCATATGCCGGCGGTCCAGGGTGCTCATGCTGCTGCCCACCAGGCGGCTGACCACATTGTGTTTTGTATTTTCACGGTTTAACTTTACATTTTCGGTTACCGTATAGGACGGAAGCAGCATGAACTCCTGATGCACCATCCCAATGCCCAGGTTCATGGCCTGTCCCGGCGAGACCATCTGTACGGGCTGTCCTTCCCATATGATCTGCCCTTCATATCCTCCTGTATTCACAATGCCGGCCATCCCAAACAGGATGTTCATCAATGTGGACTTTCCAGCCCCATTCTCACCTACCAGGGAGACAATCTCCCCTTTGTCCACCTGCAGGCTGACGCCTTTGAGCACCTTGTTCCGATTGAATTCTTTTACAATATTTTTCATTTCCAGAATTGTATTCTGCATTCTTTTCTCCTGACAAACCCTGTTCATGATATAACATTCATGATATAACCTGCGCTGCCACGGCACCCCGCCTGGGGCAGGATGCCTGCAGGCCCTGTATAAGGGCCTGCCCGTTACAGGTACAGCCTGGCACAAATGCCAGTGAATCCAGCACCCGCCATCTGCGCCGGGCCGTACCGGTTAGAATATATACATATCCCTTGAAACAGTGTACCAGTTTTTATATTCCTCACCGGTCTGGTCATTCACGCAGTTCTGGTAGGTAACGCTGTCCCCATAAATGTCCTTCATCAGCTTCTTCACTTCTTCCACGTCAGGAAGGCCGTCCGCCTCGTCCACCTTGCCGTCGCAGTAGTCAACCGCATACTGGAACAGGAACTCAAGTTCGCAGCGGATATAGGACTTATCCCAGCCCCCAACCCTTCCGTTCATATCATACTCACCCAGCTTATCGGAAATCAGCTTTGTCACGTACCCTGCATCGTACTTATGTTCATCATCCACTTCAAGGCCCAGGGCGCCGGAAAATGCGCTGAAAGGTGATGGGTCCGTATGGCATGGATAGATACCGCCGTTTTCTACAACCGCCTTTAACATGCTCTCCTGGATTGTGCTGACCGTTGCAAAATAGGCAACATCCTTGGTATCATACTGCTCCATCAGGGAAGGGATGTTCTCTAACAGGAACTGCTGGGCGCCGCTGATTCCTGCATCACCGGCAGGATCCGGCATGGTGACCTGCTCAAACCTGACTCCGTTTGCTTCACATACTTCCTGCATGGCATCCCTGTAGCGGACCTTCATGGAATTGCTCATATGGCGGGCAAAGCTGTAGAAAACAAAAACCTTGGCGCCTGTGTCAACCGCCATCTGTGCAACTGCTTTCCCGTACAGCTCCGGGTCAATGGTCAGCAGCAGGTCCCCAACCTTAGCCATCTCATATACGTCTTCATTCAGGGAACCAAACAGGAACTTAATGTCAGGGCGTTCCTCTTTAATCTTGTTCACCGTTGCAATGGTGCCGATATCCGCATTATCAAATATCATTACCTTTACATCCGGGTCCATGGCAATATTTAACGCTTTGGAGATTGTAACCTCCTGCTCATTCTGCGGGTCCTCCGGAAAAACATCCATGATGAATTTGTCTGCCCCATGCTTTTCAACCAGCAGTTCAGCCGTCCTGTAATATTCCTCGCGGGTGGCCAGGGGACTGATCATCAGTCCGATTTTATAAGTTCCGGATGTCTCCTCCGGCGCTGCCTCTGCCTGTGACTGTGCTTCTGCCGCCGTGTCCTTTGCCGCCGCAGGGGCAGCTGGTCCTGAACTTGAACCGCATGCCGTCATACCCGCAACCATAGATACCGCTAGTGCTGCTGCTAAAAATCTTTTCAACATATTCTTCTCCTCCTGATCATTGTACTATTTCCACAACCATACATGTATGTAAGCAATTACATTCTAGCATATGTCCCAGATGGCTGTCAATAAAATATCGACACGAATTTATATTTTATTTTTCATTTCTATATTAGTCCCTTCAAGGAAAATGTGCCTAATTTTTGTATATATTTTATATATAATTGTTTTTAAACGCAATTATATGAACAAATTAGTCAATTCATATTCTGTTTTCCCATTTTATATCCGCACTGTGATGCGTGCCCATTTTACGATATCACTCTAAAATCCCCATCTGTATATACTCGAGTTTATAAAAAACCGAACAATCATCTGGCGCAAACTTTAAAACTATGATAAAATAAATTGGGAAAATATCCAGGTACTTTCAATAGTCCCAAACAGGTTAGAAAGCGAGTATATCCATGAGGCAGAGGGTCACACGTAATGATGTTGCGAAACTGGCAGGAGTTTCCCCGGCCGTTGTTTCATATGTGATTAATGATTCAAATTATGTCAGCCAGGAAAAACGGGAGGCTGTCCTGAAAGCTGTAAAAGAGCTTGAATACACCCCCAATGTTTTTGCTAAAAGCCTTAGGACCAACCGTTCCAACCAGATTGCACTGGTTGGGGATACCTTACAGGCAGAATTATATGAAGAGCTTTCGGCTCAGTTATTCCAAAAGGGGTTTTTCTCCTGTCTGTTTTACAGCCAGAAGGAAGATACTTTCATTAACAGGCTCATAGAAGGACGGTTCGCCGCCATATTCATGGCGAGCAATGCCTTTACGGCTGAACAGCTGAACCGGATTGTCCAGAACGGCATCCCCCTGATATTATATCAGAGCCGCGAATATATAGGCCTTGATCCAAGGATTGTCATCCGGGCTCCTGATATATATAACGATGTGAAACAGATATTAAATTATTTAATCATGAAGGGGCATAGGCGGATTGCTTTCGTTGCCCCGTTAAAATACAGGGCAGCCGGGGCTGACGGCGATGATTTCCGGGCAAGGGCGTATTCAGAAACCCTCCGGTCCAATCAAATCCAGGTCAATCCGGATTTCTTCTGCAGGCATACGCAGTCCGAGGCAAGCCTTCTGGAAGATGTGGTTTATATCATGACCTCCTACAATGCCAGTGAACGCCCAACCGCATTTGTTGCCAGCGATGACCATATGGCTGCCCAGGTCATGCAATGTATCAGGAAACTGAATCTGCGCATACCCGATGATATTGCCATTGTGGGATCAGGAAATATTGCCAGTTCCCAGATAACAACCCCTGAGTTAACCACCATTGACAGCGGAATCCCGGACTTTGCATCCGAAGTTGCGGATGCATTGTTTTGTATGGCCAACGGTGAAACGCCGGAGAACCGTCTGTACAAAGGCAGGCTGATTATCCGGGGGAGCACGTAAGCCTTGCGGAGGTTCCTCCCCCGCAAGGGAGGTTTTGCCCCCTGCTGGGGAGGTTCCGCTCCTACAGCTTATCCACGATTGCTCCCAGCTCCGTAACCGGCGGCATACAATTGCTGCCGCTGCAAAGGTAAAACATTGCCCCCTTCCCAGGCAGCGGGTAATCCCTGGTATAAGGGGCCAGTTCCCCAAGCGCCTGTGCATTGTCTTCTGTCTTTACCGTCACCGACAATCCAGGCGTGGTCTGCGCCAGATATCCTAGCCTGGCCAACAGCCGCATCCGCCCTTCACCGCCATAAGACGGGGACAGGACACACACCAGTTCTTTTGTTGGATACAGCACATCCATCATGACCAGCAGCCCATAGCTGTGTCCCGGAGGATATCCGGCCATGGCGCCGGCCAGATAGTGAAGCTGCTTATCCAGTATCTCCTGCCATTTTGTCTGTCCGGTAATCTGGGCCAGCTGCTGCAGCACACGGGCAGCCGCAGAATTCCCCGAGGGCACGGCTCCGTCATACGCTTCCTTTGTCCTTACGATCAGCTGCTCCCCGTCCTCTGCGTACAGGTAGAAACCGCCGCGTTCCCGGTCAAAGAACTGCCGGACCATGATGTCTGCCCAGCCAACTGCCTGCTTCAGGTAATCCGTCTCAAATGTGACCCTGTACAGTTCCAGTAATGCCAGTGCATAACAGGCATAGTCGTCCAGTTTTCCCTGGCCCGCAGCATCCCCGTCCCGGTAGCGCACCAGCAGACGCCCGTCCTTTACAAGATGTGTTCTGATAAATGCCTCTGCCCCCGCAGCCATGTCCACATACTTCCTCATGCCCAGCACTGCCCCTGCCATTGCACAGGCGCATATCATCCATCCGTTCCATGAGACCAGGATCTTATCATCCTTGTGGAGACGCGCCCTGCGGATGCGGTAATCATATAACTTCCTGCAGCATGCCTGAACATCCATTCCCGCCCCAGGGGACGCTTCTCCTCCGGCAGCCTCAAAATCCTCATTTTCCAGCAGGTTCGGTATATTCCTTCCTTCAAAGTTCCCTTTCCCGGTAATCCCATATTGACTGCAAAAGGCATCTCCCCTGTCCGGCCCCAGAACCTGCTTGATTTCCTCTGGCGTAAACACATAATACCTGCCTTCCACACCATCGCTGTCCGCATCCTGCCCGCAGTAGAAACCGCCGCCGCCATGGGTCAGCTCTGCTTCCACATAACCAAGGATCCGTTGTACCACATATCCATATAGGCCGCGCCCGGTGAGGCCGTATGCCTTTGCATAAGCCATTGCCAGCAGGGCATTGTCATAGAGCATTTTCTCAAAATGGGGCACCAGCCATTGTTCATCCGTGGAATATCTGGAAAACCCTCCGCCAATATGGTCAAAAATCCCTCCTCTGTACATCTGTGTCAGGGTAGACCCTGCCATGTCCACTGCCTTTGGCTGATTTTCCCTTACACCGTATTCCATTAAAAACATAAGATTATGGGGCGTGGGGAACTTAGGCGCCTGGCCAAAGCCCCCGTTCCTTTTATCAAAGCTGTCCGCAAACAGCCTGAAGGCCCGGTGCACCACTTCCAACCCCGGTTTTGCCTGTACATCCGCCTGTTCCTGTTCCTTTAGGAATGCCTCTATCTGAGCGGCGCCTTTAAGGAGCCGCTCCCTTCCCTCCTTCCACTGCGCAGACACAGCGGCCAGCAGTTCCTCCAGTCCCACCCTGCCATACCGCGCTTTGGGCGGAAAATAGGTCCCGGAAAAAAACGGCCTGCAGTCAGGGGTCATGAGGATGGTCAATGGCCATCCTCCCTGCCCGTTCATGGCCTGGCACACTGACATGTATACTGAATCCACATCCGGCCGTTCCTCCCGGTCCACCTTGATACAGATATAGTCCCTGTTTAAAATCCTGGCAATCCCATCATCTTCAAAGGACTCCCGTTCCATCACATGGCACCAGTGACACGTACTTTTCCTGCAGACCGTCAGCTATACCCAATAGATAGGAAAACAGGTTTATCTTCCGACCTTGCTTTCTCAAATGCTTCCTCCCCCCACGGATACCACTGCACCGGGTTATATGCGTGCTGCAGCAGATAGGGTGATTTTTCATTGATTAACCTATTGGGTTTATTCTTATGATTGTCCACGGGACCACCTCCTTTCTCAGAAAAAGGATATGTCTGCAGCTGCATACATATCCTTTTTGTCTTATTTGGTATTGTTTTTTCTCAGTTAGCTTCCCCGTTTTGGCCATGAAATATTCCCGGCCGGAAATGCAGCTGTCCTTTTGCAAGTGAATCCGCTGCCTGTGTTCATTTCCCCCATTCCCCATCCTCACAGGAAGGCCTCCCAACCTGCCAGAACGCAACCGCGCTTGCCGCCGCAACATTTAAGGAATCCACGCCGTGGGACATGGGGATCCGGACCGTGTAATCGCAGTCCGCAATGGTTTCTTGCGGCAGCCCGTCCCCTTCCGTACCCAGGATGAGCGCCAGTTTCCCTTCCGCCGTCAGCCTTGCATCGTCAATGGGAATGGAATCATCGCTAAGGGCCATTGCTGCTGTCTTGAAGCCCAGTGCGCGCAGCCGGCTGATTCCCGGCCCAGGCCAGGAGGACCGGCTGTCCAGGATGGTCCACGGGATTTGGAACACAGTCCCCATGCTTACCCGTATGGCACGGCGGTACAGCGGATTGCTGCAGGCGGCTGTCAGCAGGACGGCATCCATGCCCAGGGCGGCCGCTGAGCGGAAAACAGCCCCGATGTTGGTGGGATTCATGACATCTTCCAGCACCACGATCCGGCGGGCGCCCGCGCAGATATCCTCTAAGCCCGGCAGCTGCGGGCGGTACATGGCGCACAGCATGCCCCGGGTCAGGTGGAATCCGGTAAGCTGCGTCAGCACGTGGAATTCAGCGGTATAAACAGGTACCTCCCCGCAGCGCCGTATGATTTCCCTGGCCTGCGTCCCTGCGTGCTTTGTTTCCATCAGCAGGGATATGGGGACACATCCCGCATCCAGGGCACGCTCAATGACCTTCGGGCTTTCCGCAATGAAAATCCCCTTCTCCGGCTCATGGCGGTTTAAAAGCTGCGCTTCCGTGAGCCGGGCGTAGATATCCAGCTCCGGCGCGGAAAAATCCGTTATTTCAATGATATTTGCCATAAACGTTCTCCTGATCCATGGTCTGTCAGATATCCGGGGCAATCCGGCATATGGACGCCGGGCAGCCCTGGTCCTTCTATCCCAGAAGTCCGCGCACCATCCCTGCATCAAAGGTGACGGATGATACATGGTTTACCTCTATCTGGTAAAGGGCGTTGGCAGCCATGTGCTCCGCCGCCTGCTCCAAATCCCGGATACCCGTGGTATTGGAGTATTTTTCAATCACCGCGTCAACGGCATCCGGGGGCACCACACATTCCTGTTCATCCAGGCCCATGCGCCTGAGCACCTTGGGCAGGGAATAGTTTGAGAAAATGATCTTCTTTTCCTCTGACGTATAATCCGGGATGTCAATCACTGCAAAACGGGACATGAGGGGCGCGCTGATCTGGCTCTTATCGTTGGCAGTGGCAATGGGATAAACGCCTCCCGTGGGAATCATGCACTCAATATAATTATCCGTAAATCCCAGATTGTCAAGAAGGGTCAGCAGGACATCCGCCGGATTGCTGCTGCCCTTGCCCGAGGACGCCTTGTCCAGCTCATTGATAATGAAAACAAGGTTGGATTCCCCTGCCATGGAGAATGCCTCCATGATGATTCCCGGCTTTGCATTGGTATAGATGCGGGAACTGCCTGTGAGCTGTTCCGAATCATTGATGGAACTCATATCAAGGGTTGTCCACGGAAGCTTCAGGATGCGGGCCACCGCGTATGCAATCTGCGATTTACCGGTTCCCGCAGGTCCTACCAGCAGCATGCCGTATGCGGGAAGGGTATGGGTACGGTTAATCTGTATAATGGTCTCAATAATCCTCTGCTTCACCCGTTCCATGCCGTAAAGCTCCTCATCCAGGATGCGGCGGGCCTCCCTGGGGTCAATGGACTCAAAATAATTATTTTTCCACTGGATGTTCATCATGATGGAAAGGGCCCGCTGTGCATGGCGTCTTTCTTCCGGGGTGACTTCGTGGGAACGGGCCACTGCAAGGTTCCTTCTGGCCCAAAGGCGGATATTGTCCGGAAGCGTCCTGCCGGCGCAGTTCATGAAATCCAAGATGCTCTGCAGGCTGGTCAGCTTCATATTGTCGCCGCCTTCCTCCTGTTCCTCCTCTTCCAGCTCCTCTGCCGGCGCGCTGCTTGCCAGCAGCCTGTCTATCATGAACTGGAGAAAACCGTCCTCGGCAGAAAGCTTGGTCCCGCCCCCAAAGGCCACCTCACGTATCTTATAAACCGCATACCCTTCTTCCCGGTTCTGGCCGGACAGACGGACGCTTATGTGGTTCTCCCCCAGCCACTTAAGAAGGCTGATGAAACGGGCGTCAACCTGCAGGATATCCGCCGGATAGGTTCCGTCCTTCTCCTTGAATTCAAAAGCGGTCTGTCTGGCCTGGTTGGCAAACACACCGCAGGAATGATGTTTCCACTCCCGCCTGCTGTTATCCAGGACCAGCATGGGCCTCTCCGGCGTGGCGGCCTTTTCATTGGAATGCAGCACCGTGTATGTGCATACGCACTCCTGTTTCTTATCTGGTGTATTGTTGAAATCAAATACCGGCATGATATGAATCCTCCCTCACTGTCTTTCACTTTCTTAAGACAGGTATATCCTTCCTGTCTTAAAGGTTTTCCGGTTTCAGCCGGAACTGCCCTGCCAGTTCTTTCAGGAACTGGGCCTGGGCCGACAGTTCCCCGCTGGCAGCCGCGCTTTCTTCCGCTGTTGCGGAATTGGTCTGCACCACATCGGAAATCTGGCCCATTCCCTTTTCAATCTGGCGGAGCGAAAGGGCCTGCTGTCTGGAGGAGGCGGCAATCCGCCCCACGCTCCCGGTCACAAGCCGGACACTCTCAAGCACCATCCCAAGGGAGCGGGCGGTCTCATCCGCAATATCCGGACCGGCCTGTACCGTGTCCAGGGACGTGGCAATCAATGCTGCCGTATTCTTAGATGCCTCGGATGATCTGATTGCAAGATTGCGTATCTCCTCCGCGACCACGGAAAATCCTTTCCCGGCCTCACCTGCCCTTGCCGCTTCCACAGCCGCATTCAGGGCCAGGATATTGGTCTGGAACGCTATGCCGTCAATTGTCTTGATTATCTTGCCAATCTCGTGGGAACTGCTGCTTATGGCGGCCATCATATCCCGCATCCTGCATCCGTTCAAAATTAGAGTTTATGATATTGGCGCTGCCCTTTACAAGGAACGGGCCGTCGTAAAATATCTCAATCTGGCGGTTTAAGCTTACCAGGCTGATGATACTCACCGCGGTTCCCGCAACAAGTAAAATAAGCAATACCGCATATGATATAACCAGTTTTTTCCAAGCTTCATATCCTTCATTATGTACTGTCTCCTGCCAGATTATATTCAGCCCCATCAACCGGATTGCTTTGGACTGCTTTCCCTAAACATATATCATACCGACATAAGTATAACAAAGCATTGGGAAAATATCAACCGGAGGCGGCAGCGAATGTGTTAGCAGGCAAGGAGATTGGCTTAGTTTAAAGGCAAGCCGGACCATTAATGGATATTCCGCTGTTTTCAGAAATAATATTATTATCCTTGACAAAGTTCTAAAAGTAAAGTATACTTAAAAAGTATTTTCTATAAGATTTTGATTTCACATGTTTTTGTAAGTCATTATTCCTATGATGGTTTACAAAAATATGTGATTTTTTTATTTTATATAAAATCATATTATAATATTAGGAGGTATCTTTCATGAATAAAGGTACAGTAAAATGGTTTAACTCACAAAAAGGATTTGGTTTTATTACGAACGCAGAAAACGGCGAGGACATCTTTGTCCACTTTTCCGGAATTGCTACCGATGGCTTTAAATCACTGGATGACGGTCAGTCCGTCACATTTGACATTACCAACGGCAACCGCGGCCTGCAGGCAGTCAACGTCTGCGCAGCGTAATTTTAAGATATTGGTCAGGCAGATGTTCCGGCGGTCCTGCATGTAAAAAACGCAAGATTCAACAATACCCGTTAACTTGTTTGGACAGGATTTGTCCAGAAAGGTGGCAGCTTGTTTGAAAAAGGAGATTTTATTGTTTATGGAACCGTGGGTGTTTGCCAGGTAGATGATATATCAAAGACTGATTTTTCAGATAATGATAAATTATACTATCGTTTAATACCAAAATTCGAAGCTAACCGGACAATCTGCATCCCTGTAGACACCACCAAGGTTATGATGCGTTCCATCATGACCAGGCGGGAGGCGCAGACTTTCATACAGTCCTGGCCCAATGTCAAGTGCAAAGGGTATCGGAATGATAAGGAACGCCCTCTGGTTTACAAGCAGGTCTTCCAATCCGGAAGCTGTACGGAACTGGCCGCCATGATTAAGGAAATCCTGCAGATGGAGCAATCCCGCAAAAGCAGGGGAAGCGTTTTGAACATCCGCGAAAAAGATGGTGTGAAAACAGCCCGGAAGCTGCTCTTTGGCGAATTGGCAGCAGCGCTGGATATCGGACCCGACACGGTGCCCGCTTATATACACAATGTGACCGGCTGTGCCTGTTAAGCGCGTTCCATGTCCCGGTGCAGCATACTGCCAGACCGGGACATGGGAAAGGCAGACTATGCGGAAAAGATAAACAGCAAAAACAGTGTCCAAGAGGAATTACCGGATTTATATGAAGCAGATATCGGCATGGCCGGGGCGTTTAAAACACCCCGGCCATTTCCATCCCTGATTGCAGGATGTCCTGAACACTTTCTTCCCATCCGTTTCCCTCATGCTGCTCAGGAAACTGTAATCTCATGACGCACTCCACCAGCATTGCCAGATTTGTTCCGTATATGACCGAACAGTTTTCCATGGCAGATTTTATTACCGCCGCATTCTTAAAGGGGGAACCTCGCAGAATATCCGTCAGAAACAGTATGGAGCCGCGGCCCTGATTTTCCTTTTGCGCCAAATACCCCGCTCATCCTGATTCCATCTATACAGTCAACAGTTACATTTTCATAAGCAGCCTGGCACTTATGGCACCTTCCGCTCACACAGAAGCTGCATCCCCAGCCGCAGCACCAGCAGAAAAGGCTGGGTGAATGCTCATAACGCGAGGTTGCGGTCACCATATGCAGCGCAGGATAAACCTTCACTAATCCTGATTGGAAAGGAGCGTGATGACATGGTTAAAATCAACTATATGTCCACTTTGTTCATTGGTATTGATGTAAGTTCAAAATCCAACGTTGTTTGCGCCATGGACTTTGATGAGAACCGATACATTTCCTCATCCTTTAAAAACAATCAGCCTGGCGCTGATGAGCTTGCCGGTATGATTGCCAGCTGTATGGCCCATCACAAAAACCTTAATACATATGATTGCTTCTCCAATAAGGAACTGGTTTATAATATTATTATCTTATTCGGAACAAAATAAAAACTGCCTGACGGGGGGTGGCCGGCCTTGCCGGCTCCCATACATCAGGCAGTCTCAATGTATTGATTATGGATTACTTTTCGTCTATACTAAAGATAGATACAATGTGGCGTCTGCCGGACCCGCGGCAGGTCATGGATTAAACCAGGTCAGGAGGTACCGTCATGAAGGATAAACTAAAATCGGTTTTCAATTCCGGGAAAGCAATGTCTGTTGTAAACCTGCTTTTCCTCTTATCCTTGCTGATTCCCAACAGAGGGATTATTTTCATTGCCTGTACGGCATGGATTGGGTACCTTGTTTATTCCATCAGGAATACCTCATCCATAGTGGTCAAGGCCGCCAACGGGGTATTCATTGCCCTGGCTGTTCTTATGATTGCAGTCAACCTGTACTTCCTGCTGGAATATCATGGTGCTGGTTGAACCAGGGCGTGTTCCTATGAATCGGTTTCTTTGGCACAGTATTTATATTCCGGACTCCGGTTCCAAAGGACCGGCAGCTTATTCTACACGAATGGGTTTTTACCAGGTTTTACATGTTTCCGGCATATATCTTCATGGCAGCCTCTTCTTCAAACTGCCTGGAATACAGTTCATAATAGTATCCCTTTTTATCCAGCAGTTCCAGGTGTGTGCCCTGCTCAATGATTTTCCCGTCCTTCACAACCAATATAAGGTCTGCCTGGCGGATTGTGGATAAACGGTGTGCAATCACAAAAGACGTATGTCCTTTCAGCAGATGGTCCGTTGCTTCCTGAATCAGCTTTTCCGTCTGTGTATCAATGGAGGATGTGGCTTCATCCAGGACAAAGATGGCAGGATTGGCTAAAACCGCCCGCGCAAATGAAATCAGCTGCTTCTCCCCGGTGGACAGCAGTCCTCCGCTTTCGCCCACATCGCTGTCATATCCCTTTTCCATCTTCATGACAACCTTATCCGCAGACACGTTCTCCGCCGCCGCTTCAATCTCTTCGTCCGTTGCATCCAGACGGCCGTATCTTATGTTCTCCCTCACGGTTCCTGAAAACAGATGGGGATTTTGCAGCACATAGCCGATCTGGCTGTGAAGCCACAGCTGGGACCGTTCCCGGTAATCCACGCCGTCAATCAATATCCTTCCCCTGGTGGGTTCAAAGAACCTGCCCACAAGATTCACAAGGGTGGATTTCCCTGCCCCGGTCTCGCCCACAATGGCAATATTCATGCCCGCGGGCACATGAAGGTTAAAATGCTCCAATACATATTCCTTGCCGTCCGGATACATGAAGGAAACATCCTCAAACACAATATCCCCCTTGATTTTCTCCCAATTGTCCTTATTGGGCGAAAAGGTGTCCCCGTACTTCAAAAGCACATCGGGCCGGTCCACCACATGGGGCTTCTGCTCCAGCAGGTCCATCACCCTTTCGATGTTCGCCTGGCAGGAAATCAGGTCTGCCAGCAGCCTGGCCAGCTGCTGAATCGGTTCAAATATGACAAGGGCATAGGAGATGAACACAGACAATGTGCCGAGTTTTATGAGATTTTCCTGCACCATATAGCCGCCCTTTGCCAAGACCACCGCCGAGGCCACTGAGCTAAAAAACAGGATGGCCGGGATATAGACCGCATTCAGCTTCGCTGAACGGACGGCCGCCAGGTGCATATCCGATGTCTTTTCAAAGAAGCGTTTCTCATTGTCCCGTTCAATGACCATGCTCTTTGACGTCTTGACCCCGGTAATCCCTTCATTGTAGGCGCTTGTGATTTGGGAATTAATCCTCCTTACCTTCCGGTTCCACTTAAGGATCCGGTTCTGGAAATACACGGTCAGCAGGGCAATGCAGGGAACAATCATAGTGATGATAAGGGCCAGCCGCGCATTCAGGATGAACATGATGATGAACACGCTGATGACATAAATAAAGGCCCAGAACATATCCACCAGTCCCCACGCTATCATTCCGGCAATCCTTAAGGTGTCGCTCATCACCCTGGCATGGATATATCCCACAGGGGTGGTATTGTAATAGGAAAATGATAAGGTCTGCAGATGTTGGAACTGCGCCCTTTTTAAATCTTTTCCCACATTCATCTCAATGGAGGTGGCCGCATGGACCGACAGATAGACGCAGACGGTCTGGGATGCAATGACCAGAATGTACACCAGCGCAAATACCCCAAGCCCGTCTAAACGGTCCGGTATGATAAACGTGTCAATGGCATAGCTTTGGAACAGCGGTACCAGGATATCCACGCCTGCCAGCAGGATATTAAGTCCCAGGGTGATTGCAAAAAATTTTTTATATGGTTTAAAAAACGGAAACAGTTTCATCCATATCCTGAAGCTGAAAGGATTGTTATATTCCTGTTCTTCGTATGCTGCCATCTGTCATCCCTCCATCTTCTCTCTGTCGTCGCGGCTCATCTGTATTTCATAAATCCTGCGGTAAATCCCATTTCGCTGTATCAGCGCTTCATGGGTCCCGCATTCTTCTATCCTGCCCTGGCTGAGCACCATGATTTCATCCGCACCCATCAGGGATGTGACCCTGTGGGATATGAGGATGACCGTTGCCTCCCTCATATGTTCCTTCAGCGCGCGGCGGATCTCATAATCCGTCTGGGAATCCACAGCTGATAACGAGTCATCGAATATCATGATGGGTGTTCTGCGAAGCAGCATCCTTGCAATGGCAATCCGCTGCTTCTGCCCTCCGGACAAAGTGACCCCGCGCTCCCCCACAAGGGTCTCATATCCGTCCGGGAATCCCATGATGGCTTCGTCAACACACGCAATCCGCGCAGCATGGCGGATTTCCTCCATGGTTGCATCCGGTACCGAAGCCGCTATGTTTTCACGGATTGACCTGGAGTAAAGAAATGGCTCCTGCAGCACCATCCCGATGTTTCTCCTAAGTTCTTCAATGGGGATATCCTGTATTTTCCTGCTGCCGATATAAATACAGCCCCCTTTATCCTCCAGCTCATACAGCCTTGAAAGGAGCTGGATGATGGTAGACTTCCCGCTTCCCGTTCCGCCTAACACCCCAAAGGTCCTGCCCTGGGGCACTGTAAATGAAATATCCCGCAGCACTTCCTTGCCTTCCTCATATCCAAACGTCACATGCTGAAAGGAAATATCATACCTGCCGCCGGACATCCCGGCTTCCTTCCCATCGGCTTCCTTCCCATCGGCTTCTTCCCCATAGGCTTCTTCCCGGGAACGGATGATATAGTCCACGCGCTCAAAAGAAACGCCTGCTTTACTCATATCCGAAAGGATACGACCCAGGCCGCGGATGGGCCATACAAGGGTGGAATTGTATGCTGCAAATGCAATAAACTCACCTACTGAGATAGCGCCGTTTACTGCTTGTGCCACCCCGAAAATAATCACCGCAACCACCTGAAGCCCCGTTATCAGGTCGCCAACCCCCCAATACAGCCCAGACAAGGTGCCCAGCCGGATCCACAGGCTGGCAAAGGCCTTATTCTTCTCATCAAACCGCTCCATCTCAAATTGTTCCCGGCCAAATGCCCGGACCACCCGCACCCCTGTGGCATTTTCCTGCACAACGGTGGAAAGTTCCCCCTCTGCCTCATCCGCGATGGTAAACCGCTTTGCTATCAGTTTATAAAACACAGTGGAATAAACAATTACCACCGGTACGAACAGCAGGACCACGCAGGAAAGCTTCACATTCATGGAAAACATCATGGCAAAGGACGTAATCACAAGAAACACGGTGCGGAACACCTCCAAAAGCTGTGTCACCACAAAGCCGCGGATTACTTCCACATCAGAGGTGCACCGTTGGATGATATCCCCTGTCTGGTTCCTGTCATGCCACTTCATCGGCAGCTTCTGTACGTGGATAAATAGCGTATCCCTTAAGTTCTTCGCAAAATTCTCACCTGCTTTGGCCGTGTTGGTACGGCTTATGTAGGTGAATATCCCTGAAGCCACCGCCACGGCCACAATCATCCATGCCAGTTCCCAGAGGTTGCCTGACAGACGTCCTCCCCCGTTCCCGCCCAGTACCTCATCAATGCTGAACCGGAAGATCTGAGGTGTCAGTGCATTTAACACAGTGGATATCAGCGATGCAGCCACCGCTGCCCCGAAATAAACCTTGGACCCCTGAAGGAACCTGAATATTAATTGGATTTTCCTATATCTGGACTTCGTATTTTTCTTCATATTGTTTCCATACCCTTTTCCCATACGAAAAAAGAGACGATTGCTCGCCCCTTTTTTAGGCTTTTCCTTAATGGCGATGACTCACCAATCTGTTACATGTAGTATACATGATGCGCCATTCAAAATCAATAGCTTTTGCAGCCTTAATGCCTGCCCTTAATGCCTACATGACAGGATATAAAACAAATCCTAATAAATCCGCCACAATCAGACACAGCAGGGAACATATGACGGTAGAAACAAAAATAAACTTATAGCTATCCTTTGCAGTAAACCCGCAGGTATCCATTATGGTAATAAGCATTCCGTTGTGGGGGAGACAGCTGAATCCCGCAGTGGCAATGGCTGCAATACGGTGCATGATTTCAGGCTGGATCCCCATGGCCAGGTAAGGGCCGGATAATAAACCCATGGCAACATCGGCCCCGCCTCCCCCATTACCTGTCAGGCTTCCTGCAAATGCCGATGCCACGCTTAAGGAAACCATGGGGTTTAAGGGAAGGGCCGCGATGGCGTCCAATATGACCTTGGCCCCTGAACAGGCAAGGACCGCGCCGCCGAAGCCCACTGATACGGCCGTGGTGACCATGGCGGACCCAACCTTTTTAATCCCTTCATTCACTGTTCCTAATTTATCCGGAAGGTTTTTGCGGCCGATTGCCATGGCCAGGACAGTCCCTGCAAGCACTGCATAGGAAAGGTCCATTCCGAATCCATTGATCAGGACAATAATGAGCAGCATTGGAAGGGCGGATAACCACGGCCTGACACCCGCTTCCGCCTGGAAGCGTTCAATCCGCTCCTGAATGTTTTTATCCGCATCAAAATGTCCGCCTTTTGCCCTTACCCTTGCAAATACGGACCGGAAGTACAGGAACAGGAAACCCATTGCCACAATGGAACAGGCCATTCCCACAACCGGGGCCGCCATTGGCGATGTGCCCAGATACGTGACCGGGATGATATTATTGAGCTGGGCCCCGCCCGGCAGCATGGAAAGCGGGAATGTACAGGAACTGCTCATGATACATGCAGGAATCAGTTTTCTGGGCAGGTCTGCCTTTTGGAAGGTTGCCAGAAAAATAGGGTATACGGTAAAGACGATGACGAATACGCTGACCCCTCCATAGGAAAGCAGCGCCGTTGCCAGCATGGCTCCATAAACAGCATTGCGTTCCCCAAACGCCTTTCCCACCATTTTGGAAAATGACGCTGCCAAAAGCGTTTCCTCCATCACCCTGCCAAACAATGCATTTGTGACAAATACCATAAAATACTTGGCAATGAAGCCCGACATGGAAACCGCATAATGGTCCACCATGAGATCCGTAAACGATATCCCATTGGTAAATGCCAGTACCAGGACGCAGACCATGGTAGCAGGTATCAGGCTGACCCGCCTGTATATCAAAATAATCAATAATAAAATCGCTATAATCACTCCGGCTAAATTCACTGTAACAACTCCTTCTGGGTGATCGGCAGCATCATGGCGTTTCACCTAATCCAATCAGATTTCCATGACAGTCAAATTCCATATCCCGTGGCTCTGATTCAATTATCAGGCCCTTATTTTCCTTTGCCTCCTCATAGAATGCCTCGGATAACCATATCCGCCTGATATTCAGGGAGTTAGGTATCCTTACCAGCCTCCAGTTATGGGAATCTGCATTGGTCACGGTCTTCAGGCATACCTGGATTGCCTCCCTGTCGTTTTCCATGACAACAGGGATTCTTGCGTTTTCTATCATCTTGGTAGTAATAAGGTTCGGATATGTCTGGCCGAAACTCATTTTTTCAAAAAAGCGGCGTGTGGTTGCATGGGCCATTCCAATCCCGACCCCGCTATGGCAGCTTTCATCGCTCAGGTCCAGGACCGCTACGCGCTGGCTCCTGATTCCGCCCGATGCGTACGGGGTAAGGAAGGTGCCTGTTATGTTAGGATCCATACCGCTTCCGCTGAAATTCTTGCCAATCCGGTCAACAATCAGGACATCGCACTCCGGCACCTGTATCCTCGGTATCAGCGCCTTGGCCCTGTTTAACAGTTCAGGCTCTTTATCAGCAATCTCACTGCTGCCCAGCACTGCGATTTCCGCTGTTTCATCATATGCATTCTCGATAACGGCAACTGCAAAAAGGATATTTGAATTCCGGATGACAGCCTTGCCAAAGGCAGGAACATTCTCCGCCATACGTCCGTAACCCTCATCATGGCACACGCTTGCCCCAATCTGTTTTCCCAGTCCAATGGCCATCATTTTCATGATGCCGCTCTCATAAGGCCCCCTGAAATTGGTATGCGGCTTAACCCGGCAGCATACAATGATACCGTCTGCCCCAGCCGCATTCTTGTCAATCAGTACGTCCCTTCCATCCTCAGTACATCCTATTTTCACAACATCCATGCCGGATTGGATGGGGCAGCCCACTGTCTCCTCGGTAATCCCAAGGGCACGCAGTATGGCGCGCTGCCCCTCACCCGTGGCGCCTCCGTGGCTGCCCATGGCCGCCACAATAAACGGATTGGCGCCTTTGCTTCTTACAAATGCAACAATGGATTTCGTTAGGATTACAATATTTTTTATCTGCCGGCTGCCGCATGTGATTGCAATATCCATACCCGGCTGAATGCGGGACGCAAATCTGTCCTGCCGAAGCATGCCTTCTATTAATTCCGGTATCTCCTGCGGTTCAATATGACGGTCGTCAAATACCTGCTGTACCTTAAACATTTTGGGAACCTTCACATCCTGAACCAGATTTGATATTACATTTCCCATAACCCACCTCCCGGCTGTGTTTTAGCAAAACTTATTTCATATATTTCATACCAGCTGCCACTGTAACAATATCTGCCTTGGCAATACAATCTTCGGTTGGTTCCTGTCCCAGTCCCGGCAGTTCCGGAACCTTATATGTTCCATTTTCCGGCTGATAGTCATATTTGCAGGTGGACCGGTTCACGGGATTCAGCGCCCTCTGATGATGCTCATGAATCAGGAAGTTAGGGATTGCAGCTTCAATCTGCAAGGCAGCAGCCTTGGAAATCGGGCTTCCGCATACATGGATCTGAACATTGGAGTCATACAGCCACGCCATATCGCATATCTTTTTTGCTTCTGACAGACCGCCGCACAGGCACAGATCCGGCTGCGCCACATCCAATAACCGTTTCTCAAAAAACTGCCTGAATCCCTGTCTTGTATAAATCCGTTCGCCGGAAGCAATGGGGATGCTGGTCTTTTTCTTGATTTCCGTAAAGTTCTCCACATTCAGCGGATGGGCCGGCTCTTCATAGTAGAATATCCGAAGAGGCTCCAATACCTGTGCAATCTGGATGGCTGCCATGGTATCCGTATTAGAATGCATTTCTATGATGATATCCAGGTCTTCCCCGCCAGCTTCGCGCATTGCCGCAACACGGTCATAGACTGTTTTTATGACATGGTTCTGGAGCGGTCCGCGTATGTTCCATGATTTTCCGGATGAATCAGGTACAATGATGGGGTCTACCTTAACGCAGTCATATCCCTCTTCCATTGCCCGCAGGGTCACGTCCGCATACTCCTCAGGTTCCACCAGTTCCTGCTTGGTGATATCAGAACCCCAGTTAAACTGCACCTGGCTGGCATATGTACGCAGGTTATCATTGGTCTTACCTCCCAGAAGCTGATAGATGGGAACACCCAATGCTTTGCCCTTGATATCAAGAAGGGCTATGTCAATGGCGCTCATGGCCGCGGAAACAACGGTCCCTCCGCCCATTCCCCAGAATGTCTTGCGGAATATGGTTTCCCAGACCTCTTCTGTATTCATGGGATTCATCCCAATAATCTGCTCTGCAAAATCCTGAATCATTCCGCGGCCGGCCCTCCAGCCTTTTCCATACGCAAGGCCTGCCTCACCCCATCCGCATATGCCCTCATCCGTGTTCACACGGACCAGCACCGGACTCCATGCGCCCCGTGTCGTGGCTCCTTTATTACCGCTTGGCAACTGTAATGCATCAATACTCGTAATCTTCATAATCAATTCTCCTTTTAAGATTCATCCTGTTTATCCAGGTTTCAATGTTTAGCGCTTTCCAGGTTCACTTTGCCGCTGTTGTATCTGGCCACGGCATAGATTGCACAAAAGACAATAAATACAACATTAATAAGAAGTATCTTGGTGGTCAGCCCCCTGGCCGACAGATACACCATGTAAAAATTAGCTGCGAATGTAAGTATCATGATTGTATAAAATACACTGTCCGGTACATGGAGGAAGGATTTCTTCCATTGTTCAGGCATTAATTTTGGCAGTCGTATGATTGATACCGCCGTGACCATACGCAGGGTATAGCCTACCAATACCAGATTATTGGTAATGGTCTTTATGCTCAGCCCCGCAAGCAGGGGGATGATTCCCACAAGGAAAATCAATGTCATGATGATGTACGGGACATTTCTTTTATTCATCTTTGCAATGGATGCAGGAAACCAGCCATCCCTTGCCGCCCTCAAAAGCGGATTGGCCCGGGAACCGTATGTGGAATTCATTGTTGTCATAAGAGCCATCACCGGCCCTCCAATGATAAATACAGGATACAGATTGCCGAATATCTCCTTTGCCGCCAGGGTCAATGGTTTCCCTGCCACCTCCTCTATGGGAAGGACACCGCAGTTAGCAATTGCCACCGTCACATATAAAATCAATATGACGCCAGTTGAAATCAGGATTGCCAGCGGAATATCCCTGGTGGGGTTTTTCGCATCCTTACTGAAGTTCATTACCATATACTGGCCGTATGTGGAAAATGCGTAAATCGCAATCGCATTCACAAAACCGCCGTAACCTTCTGTAAAAAATCCCGGACTGCTGATATCGTACACAGCAGGATTCACCATTGTCATTCCATATATCCCAAATATCAGAAGGGCAATGACCAATATGGCTGAAAGGATCTTCTGGGCATTTGCCATCATATTGACCCCCAGCAGATTCAGGGCAAAAAAGAAACAGACAGCGATTAAACCAATGAGCCTCCCATTCATCTCAGGAAATATGGAATTGACATAACTCCCCAGCGATGTCCCCAGCAAAGACAGGCTCAGGCATTGTGATATGAATGCCGTGGCGTAAAAACCAGCCATCTTCTCATTGAGCATATCGGCTACAATACTGTATTCCCCGCCCTGAAGCATGGTCGTACTGCTTATGAAGATAAAAGGTATGATACTGATGAATCCAACCACTACCGCTGCTCCGTAAGCCAGCCATGCAGATGTCCCGGTGGCCACGATGGCTGTTCCGATTAATGTGACCACGCCTGCCCCGATTACCTGACCGCAGGATATGGCAACCAAATCAACCAGCCCCAATTTTTTTGTTTCTGTCAAAATAGCACCCCCTCAAACTTACACTTTTAAAATAGTTTCCTTCCTCCGTCATGTACTTTCAGATTTTGTACGATATCGGCTGTGCGCACTGGAATCATACAGATATTCTGTACAATTGACTAATATTATGTTACAATATCTCCATACTTTAGTGAATTACTTTCTTTTTTAAGAGTTGTTAGACTTAAGACTAACGTACAGGTGCCGCCTGGCTGCACATATGCCATTTCACTCCTTCTCATAAGATTTTTAGAGGTCCTATCATGGAATTATTACAGTTACGTTATTTCGCAGAGCTGGCTAATATGGAGTATTTATCTAAGACTGCAGAAAAGTTGATGATATCACCGCCCTCCCTGAGCAGCACAATCAAAAAACTAGAAAATGAACTGGGCACCCAGCTTTTTGACAGAAGCAGGCAGCAGATGCGCCTTAATGAAAATGGAAGGATTTTTTACCGCTATGTACAGACTGCACTCAATACACTGGATTGCGGAGTACTTACCCTGACCCAGACCAACTGTCCCATACTCAAGGTGGCCCTGACCAGTTTTCCTGTGTGGATTGATATGATCTATGCCTATGAGCAGTCACATCCCGAGGTGGTTCTTGAGTACACGGTCATCACGTTAGACGAGCTGAACAATGCCCCATCGCCGTTTCCCTGGAACTTCTTCCTGGGAATCATTGAAGATGTGGACACGGGGCGTTTCCAGTCCCACAAGGTCTTTCCGCCTGAAAGGCCTGTTGTTTTAATGTCCGTCCATAATCCCCTGGCTGGCCGCTCTGATATACGGCTGGAGGAACTGAAGGATGAGAATTTCATATCCGTAAGAAGGGAAAATTCTTCTGCCCATAATTTCATGATGGCACTGTGCCGCCAGGCTGGTTTCGAGCCGAGAAAAGTCTATTATGGGGACTACCTGATGCGTGTAAAGCTGGTCCAGCAAAACCGTGGTGTCAACATCACCACAATGGTAGGGGCCACCGTGAATGCAATTCCCCTGGATACCATTACCGCCATCCCTTTGTCATCCCCCATCATGACCCGCACGCAGGCCATAAGCTGGGAGCAGGATAAACTGTTATCAGATATGGAACAGACTTTCCTGGATTTTGCGGTTGGTTACTTTAAGGAATATCCCCTTATGGATCCAAAGAAACTTTGATGATACTGCCGGATACATAAATAAACAGCCCTTATGGAATACATGGCCAATAAGGGCTGTTTGCTGAAAAATCCATTATCCTATCTCTTTTGCAATTCTTTCAACCGCCTGCTTTATATAAACCGGGTCAGTGGCAAGGTTCAGGCGGATGAATCCTTTATATGCCTGGCCGAACCATTCACCGTAATCCACAGCCAGCCTGCAATGTTTCTGGACGAAATCCAAGGTCTGTTCCGGATTCACATAACTTCGTAAATCAATCATTACCAGATATGTTCCTTCCAGCGCGCACACCGTCATCCCGGGAAGCCGTTTATTCAGTTCCTCCTTAAGATACCGGTAGTTGTCCCGTATGACATCCAGTACCTGTCCAAGCCATTCCCCGCCATATGTGTAACCGGCTTTTGTCGCAACCATACCCATGATGCTGACCTCCGTACGGTTCAGGGCCGACGCAAACTGATCGTATTTTCCCCGTAGTCCGTCATCGGTAATGATAATATGGGAGTGAAGGAGCGTGGCCAGGTTAAATGTCTTGGAAGCGGAATTGAGGGTAACCACCATATCCCTGTACCTGCCTCCTGATACGACCGCAGCCGGGACAAAGGGCTTGTCCCCTAATATAATATCCTGATGGATTTCATCACTGATAACAAGGACATCATGCTTTTGGCAGACAGCCAAAACCCTGTCAAGCTCATCCTCTGTCCATACCCTGCCCGCCGGATTGTGGGGCGAACACTGGATGAACATTTTTACCTGGTTCTCCACGATGGCTTTCTCAATTGCTTCGTAATTCATGGTGAAATACCCATCGTTATAATCAAGTTCCACCTTGACCAGCTTTCTGTCCCCGTTTGTAACCACATTGTGGAAAGGATAGTATACCGGCGTCAGGATCATGCAGGAATCCCCCGGCTTGGTAAATGCATGAATCATCCATGCAATTGCCGTCACGCATCCCGTTGAGAAACGTACCCACTCCTTTTTGACAGGAAAATGATACCGGCGCTCCATCCATCCTGAAAACACCTCATAGTAATCATCCGGAACACAGCTATATCCAAACACCCCATGCCGCGTCCGTTTTGTCATCGCATCCACAATCCCGTCACAGGTCTTAAATTCCATATCCGCCACCCACATGGCAAGTAAATCCGTTTCCCCGAATTTCTGCTGCAGTCCATCCCATTTTAAACTGTCTGTTTTGTGGCGGTCCACCAGATATGATTGCAAAAACTCCTGTTTGTCCAAATTGTCTTTCCTCCTCCTGATTTAAAATCCACTTTCTTTCTCTTCCTTTGTCCTCAGCAAACCGAATTGTATTGTAATACAGGTAAACAAAATCAATAAAACAGGATAAAAAGCGTATCTCACGGTTTCAAGATAGGTTGCGCCTCCGTATTGCTGTACCAGAAGGACACTGCTGTCATGAGGAACCAGCATCAGGATTGCGCAGGAGAAGATATCCAAAAGACTGGCCAGCCGTTTCGGTGCAATCTTATACTTAGAGCCCACCTCTTTTGCAACCGGGGCCGTAATGATGATGGCTACCGGATTATTAAGCGTGGTCCCGGATATGACCATACTTACCAGGGATATCAGATATTCACAGCCTTTCCTGCCCTTGATTTTCTCTGTCATCGTCTTAACCAGCCAGGAGATACCCCCATAGTATTTAATCAATTCAATCAGGCCAGATACCAGCATGGAAAATACTGCAAGGAAAAACATTTCTTCCATGCCGGAACCGATGGCCATTGTCCACTCAAAAAAGGTAATGGTCCCCATGGCCATTCCTATGATTCCCGACATAAGGATTCCAATAAGAAGGACAAGAAGTACATCCAAACCTGCAATTGCAGTGACAAGGACCGTTATGTAAGGCAATACTTCAAGCACGCTGTAATGAAGCCCTTCCGTATCAATCGGACCGCTTCCATTGGAACCCAGGACTGCGTAAAGGATAATTGTAATCACTGCTGCCGGCAATGCAATCAGGAAGTTCATCTTAAACTTATCCTTCATCTCTGCCCCTACCCCTTTGGTGGCGCAGATTGTGGTATCTGAAATCATGGACAGGTTATCACCGAAATATGCGCCTGCAATCACTGATGCACCTGCCATTGCCACATTCAGGCCGGCTCCCTGGGCAACAGCAACCGCCACCGGTATCATGGCAACCTGTGTTCCCATGGATGTGCCGATACAGGTGGAAATAAAACAGGTCACGATGAATATACCCGGTATCAGGAAATGGGACGGGATTAAGGTAAGGCCCATATTCACAATGGACTCCTTTCCTCCCATAGCGGCTGCGGCGGAGGAAAATCCTCCTGCCATCAGCACGATGATTCCAAGCAGCATAACCCCGGAATTTCCAGCGCCTTGACAATAAATATCTATTTTTTTACTTATAGGCGTTTTCCGGTCATAAAATATCATTGCGATTATGATTGCAGCCATGACAGCTACATAACGCGGCATTTTTCCAAAGGGATTTTCCACCCCCATGATGGTAAATACCACCCCGCATCCAACATATAGTCCTAAAAATATCAGCATTGGCAAAAATGCCAGCGCTTTGTAATTCTTACCGCACCTCTCATCCATGTATGTGTACCCCCTATTTTATTAACCCCGGCCAATATGTGCCGGTTAGAATCAATCACACCGTATGTTTTGTATTCACAGCCTCGCAGATACGTCTCAGCCCCTCTGCCAGCGTGGCCTTTGGGCATGCCAGGTTCAAGCGGATGAAACCATCTGAATTCTGCACAAACATGTTCCCGCCCTCTAACAGGACCCCTGCCTTGTAGGCAAAGAACATCGGAAGGTCCTCATCCATGGCAAAATAGTCATTTAAATCCACCCAGGCCAGATAGGTTGCCTCCGAAACACGGTATTTTGCCTTTGGAAGATGTTCTGCCAGATACTCCCCGACCAAGCGGAAGTTATCATCCAGATAAGCCCTTAGTTCCTCCAGCCATGGCTCTCCCTTCTCATATGCAGCCTGTGCTGCGGCAACACTCAGCGGATTATCAAAATTATAGTGGCGGCCAAGCCAGGTATTCCTTAAGTCCTCGTCACGGATCATGACATTAGAAATCATCATTCCGGCCAGGTTAAACGTCTTGCTGGGTGCCATGCATGTAATCAGACGCCCGTAATCAGGCATTACCTTGCCCATGGGGATATGTTTCTGATTCCTGCGGAGCAGATCGCAATGTATCTCGTCGGAAATCACCCACATTTGGTTCTTCTCAATGATGTCCGCCATCTTCCTTAACTCTTCCTCCGTCCAGACACGGCCGCTGGGATTATGAGGATTGCAGAGAATGAACAGCGTGGTTTTCCCATCCGCGGCCTTCTTGGCAAAATCCTCAAAATCAATGCTGTAACGCCCCTCATCATTCTTCAAATCAGAACATACGTACTCACGCTTATTAAAATCTGCCGCATATTTGAAATATGCATAAGACGGGGTCATGAACAGCACCTTCTCGTCCGGCTGGCAGATATACTCCACCAGTTCATACAGCGCCGGTATGATACCATTTGACATCACCAGTTCCTTCCGTTCAAAGGTCCAGCCATAACGCCGCATGCACCAGTCCGCCAAAGCGTCATAATAACTTTTTTCAAACACCCTGGTGTACCCGAAAATACGTTTATCCAGACGTTCCCTCATCCCGTCAATGACTACATCCGGAGTGGCAAACTCCATATCGGCCACCCACATACGGATAAATTCCTCATCCTTATATGGAAACGTCATGGTCTCATCCGCATGAAAAATATAGTCCCGGAATCCATCCGTATTCATGGCATTTGTATGCCTTCTGTCAATAATTTCATCAAAATTATACATAATTTACATTCCTTTCCATTGCAGCTGCTTTTTGATAAGTTAATTTTAACAACCAAATGCTTTCAGGTCAAAGCAGCCATTTTTTCTTCACAGTGGAATTTTTATACAATTTTTCTACTCAGGATAGAATTTTATAGTTCTATATGATAGAATTATGGATAACATCGAAAAAAAACAAAAAATTCGAAATAATGTTGATTTGTACGATACTTTCAGGAGGTAAATGAGTATGTCAGAAGTCAGCGCACAGATTGGGAACCAGATACGCCTGATACGCAAAAAAAGGAAAATGACTTTGGATGATCTGTCAAATGCAATCCATAAAAGCAAGTCCACTATTTCAAAATATGAAAAAGGTGAGATTGCCGTGGATATCGAAACCCTCTATGAAATCGCGGATGCCATTCAGGTCCATGTGGAGCAGCTGCTGTATTGTTCCCCAAAACGCACTGCCATATCTTCAAAGAACAGCAGTCCCGCATTTTTTAATGGGGTATCACAAATCTACTCCTATCTATACGATGGCAGAAGCAACCATATTGTCGGCTGTGTATTTGATGTCCTGTCAGAAACAGAGGAAGGGCAATACAAGATTATGATGTATATGAACTTCAAAGATTTCAAGAATTATCAGAACTGTGAAAATACATATTGGGGCTATATTGAGCACTACGACGCCATGACGTATATTTCACTGACCAACCAGGATACGCCGATGGAAAAAGCCAGCGTCCAGATATTGGCGTCCTATCTGGATTCAGACACTAAATGGGGCTTATTCAATGGCTTTTCTTCCCGCCCCATGATGCCGATTGCCATCAAGATGCTGTTCTCAAAAAACCGGTTGAAGGAGGATGCTGATTTAGTCCGGCTGTTGAAGGTCTCCAAAGACGATATCCGGCTGCTGAAGCTTTATAACATGCTTTCCGTCACTTGATTTTACCAGTCACTTCATCCCTGCATGGTAGTCACATTTCTGGCATTGGGATAGTGTATTTTCACTGCCCTCCCGATGATAGGCCCCGGACCAGAGGCAGATGCTCTTCAATATGGGGACGACTGAACTCCCCTTCTCTGTCAGGCAGTAGTAATAAAAAGAACCCAGCGAAAAGCAATTCCGGCTTTACCTGGGTTCTTTGATATATACGTACTTTTTCTATTTTTCCAAATCTATCTTATAATCAATCACATCTGTATATGCCCTTTTACAGGCATCAAAATCATGGTTCCTGATTGCCATACAAATGACACGGTGTAAATCGCTCCATGGTTCGCCCTTCTTTTTCTGCTTCTTCCAATATTCAAGGCGCTCCTGCAGGACAATGTGGATATATTGGTTCAGTAACTCCTGGAACATCAGGAATGCATATACAAATAAGTCATTATGGGAAGCTTCGCAGATCTTCTTGTGGAAATCCGTATCTGCTTTTACTATCTCCTTAAATGTATCTTCCGATGGCTGCTCTAAGTAATCCCGTTTTAAATTTTCAAATTTTTCGCAGGCATCCTCCAATATCCTTATATCCTGCTCCGTGGCATGAATGACCGCCAGTCTGGAAGCCTCAATCTCAATGGCATACCGGAATTCGCAGACCTTATCAAGCAGCTCCGGCCCCAGATAGAATTCGCTGGCCCTTTCAAGATAACTTCCAAATGAAAATTCTTTTACGTACGTACCATCCCCGACCCGTGTCTCTAATAGCCCCATCCCAATCAGCCTCTGCATGGCAGTCCGTACCGTCAGACGGTTTACATCAAACATGGAGGAAAGTTCAATTTCAGACGGGATTTTTTCTCCGGCCTTCCACCTGCCATTCTTGATGGCCTCCTTCATGTTCTCAAAAACCTGTTCATTTACAGGCATCCTCTTTACTTTCATACCCTCTTCAAAAGCACTCATATCATCACTTCCCAATTTTCTCAATTTTAAATGGATTAATCCAGCTATAAGGATTATACCGTTTTTTCCTATAACTGGCAAGGCATTCCACGGCTTTTACAAAAAGCGCGGAAAGCACTAAGGCTTTCTGCGCTTTCATGTCATTATTTTACTTCTACCTTATCACAATGGGTCAGGGCGTATTCTGATAATTCATTTCCAAGTCCGGGCAGGGAGGGAATCCCATATTCTCCATTAACCGGCTGGTAATCATAAATACACAAGTCCTTATTAAATTTCTGAAGATTATATACATGATGCTCATGAATCACAAAGTTGGGGATACATGCTTCCACATGGAGGGCTGCTGCCGTACATAAGGGGCTGGCGCAGGTATGTACCTGGACTCCAATATCATACGTATGGGCCATGTCACAAATCTTCTTGATTTCCGTGATACCTCCGCAGGTACCGATATCCGGCTGGATCATCTGGATTGTCTGGTCCTCAAAATATGGCGCATACTGCCATCTCGTGTAAATCCTTTCGCCGCTGGCAACCGGCATATTGATTCTGTCTGCAATGAACCTGGCTGTCTTGGGTGTCGGTGTATTCGGCTCTTCGTAGCAGAATATGTTATACTGCTCCACCCTTCTGGCAATCTGCACCGCTGACTGCGCATCCAGGAAGGAATGGTTTTCCATGATGATGTCAACATTCGGACCAATTGCCTCACGCACTGCCTTCACACGTTCTTCAACCAAATCCACATATTCCGGTTTTAATAAACCTGTACGCTGTTCCTCTGAAAAGGTCTTTCCTGCCCTGTCAAATGTGAAGAAGTCTATTTTTACCGCGTCATATCCTTCCTCTACTGCTTTTAAGGCATTATCAGCGTAATCCTGCGCACTTAAAGCCGGATTCAGGGAATCCCCCCAGCCGAATTGCAGCTGGCTTGCATAGGTACGCAGCTTATCGCGGAACTTGCCGCCAAGCAGGACATGGAGGGGAACATTAAGTGCCTTTCCTTTTATATCCCACAAGGCCATGTCCAATGCGGATAACCCTGCAAAGAATACCGGTCCGCCGTTCTGTCCCCAGAATGTCTGCTTGTAGATTTTCTCCCAGATGGGTTCTGTTTTCATGGGGTCGGCCCCTATGATCATACCGGCCAGTTCCTTTACCATACCAAAAGCGCCCGGAGCAGCAGAGCCGTATGCCATAGCCGCTTCGCCATCCCCATAGATTCCCTCATCTGTGTAAATCCGGCAGACAACCGGTCTCCACGCAATATTATTCCAATCTGCCGGTGCTCCTGGTTCTACCTCCTTCATCTCCTTACTGGAATGTAACAGCATTACGTCAATCTTTGTAATCTTCATTTTAATTTCCTCCTTATCATCCACCAAATAACCTGAGCGGCAGGTAAATCACCGCCGGTACAAACGCTACAACAAATAAAACAATGGCCAGTCCAATCACGAATGGGATCATCGGCTTGACTATCCGTTCCATGGGTATCCCCGTCATGGAAGAGGACACAAACAGGTTGGTGGCCAAGGGCGGTGTACAAAAGGCAATGGATAAAGCCAACACCATGATGATACCGAACTGTATGGGGTCAATTCCATAGGGCTGAAGTACATTTAATAAAATGGGTCCTAAGATAACAATCATAGGCGTGGTCTGGACAAACATTCCCGCTATGAACAGAATCAGGAATACCAATAGGATGACAACCACCTTGCTGTCTACCGTGTTGGTAAAAAATCTCGTAATGGAGCGGGTTACACCCATATAGGCAAATATCTGCCCCAGGGCGGCGGCAGGCGCCAGGGTAAGCAAGGTCCCGCCAACAAATGTGCTGGTCGATTTCAGCTGGTTGAAAATCTCCTTCAGTTTCAGTTCCTTATAATAAAAGCAGCCAACCACCACACCGAACACACAGGCAACGACGGATGCCTCCGTTACTGTAAAAATCCCGCCATAGATACCGCCCAGGATAATAACCGGCATGAAAAGCGCAGGCCAGCCGTCCTTCATGGAAAACAGCAGTTCTTTTACAGTGAATTTCCTCTTTCCTACAATATGGTGCTTCTTACAATAGAAGTAGTTGATTAACATAAGAATAAGCCCAACCAACAGGGACGGTCCTAATCCTGCCATGAATAAATCGCCAATGGAAACCCCCATCGTCACCCCGTACACCACCATGGGAAAGCTGGGCGGCACAATCACGCCCAATGAACCGGCAACCGTAATAAGCGCAACTGCATAGTACTTGTTATATCCATGGCGGACCATCTCCGGAAGCATGATCCCGCCGATAGCCGCCACTGTCGCAGGAGCAGAACCGGATACCGCCCCAAAGAACATACATGCAAGAATCGCTACCATGCCCAGGCTTCCTGTAATCCTGCCAATCAGACTGTTGGCAATGGCCACCAGACGTTTTGACAGGCCGCCGGCATTCATCAGGTTTCCAGCCAGTATGAAGAAAGGAAGCGCTATCATGGTATAACTGGCAACTCCTGTATACATAATGGACGCTATGAATTCCTGTGTCGTAATTCCGTTCATCGCAATCAACAGGAAGATGGGAAGCAACAGGCAGACACCGATTGGTACACCGATGAAAAACATTGCAAACATCACAATAAACATAGTTGTCAATTCCATACTATAATTCCCCCCTTTCTTTGGCTTCCAGCGCCTCTTTCTCGCAGGAATCCAGGTCAATTGCAGGCTTGGAATATCCCAGATTGGTTTCATTTTCATTCCATAAACGTATGATATCCTGTATGATGCGGATACCGGTAAGGATTAAAAGAACCGGTATCCACAAATATATGATTTTCTTAGGTATCCTGAGCAATGAAGTCTCACTGTCCCCCAGGGCCTCAATTACCTTATACAAAGGTCTTTGTATGTAAATACAGAAAAACAGGAATATGATCTGGCTAGTTATCATTAATGCCTTTTTTATCTTGTATGGCACGAACTGCTGGACAATTTCAATTGATACATGTTTCCTGTTGGTGACAGCTGCCGCTATACCGCAGTAAATCATGGGAACAAATAATAATGTGGCAAGTTCTTCCGTCCATGCAAATGAATGGTTCAAAACATACCGGCTGAACACCTGGATTGCCAAAAGTATCCCGGTGAACCCAAACAGGATTGCCGCTATATATTCCTCAAAATGGGACAGATAGTATTTTATATCTTTCTGTGTCTTCAATCCCCCCGCTCCTTTCATATGTCCGTATTAATTACCCTTCCCTTGGCTTACTTGGCTGCCTGGTCCGACAGATACTGATTCAGCTTATCCCAACGGTCCTGTCCCATGATGGCAACCGCTTTTTCATGGACGCTTTCTTCCATCATCGTATTAAAAGCAGCCAATTCCTCATCCGTTAAGATCCTTACCTGCATTCCCGTCTTTTCACATTCATCCTTATAGAACTGGTTTAATTCATTTACCCGCTCATATCCCTTTTCTTCTGCTTCTGCAATCAGTGTCTCAAATATTTCCTGATCCTCCGGTGTCAGCCCATCCCAGAAGTTCTTGCTGATTACCTGTACTGACATCTGGAACAGATGATTTGTTTCGGTACAATATTTCTGTACTTCGCATAACTTATCCACATACAGGTTCTGGTACGGATTTTCTTCACCATCTACGACTCCCTGCTGCAGGGCCGTGTACAGTTCACTGTAAGTAACGTTAGTAACAGAGGCTCCCATGGTCTCAAACGCAGCAACCTGAAGCGGGTCAGTCAGTATACGCATCTTTAAACCCTTTAAATCAGAGGGCGCAACAATTTCTTTCTTATTATTTGTCATCTGCCGGAATCCGAAGGGTGCTATTCCCTTAAATATCACTCCCTCTATATCGCTTTCTGCACGGCTGCACATATCCTGTTTCAGGCCTGCCTCAAGGATACCCCTGACCTGTTCCTCATTGCTGAAAAAGAATGGTATATTCATTTCGGAAAATGCATTGGTGTAATCGCCAAAATTTCCAATTGACAGGCAGTTCATCTCAAAAGCCCCGCTCTTTAACCCGGATACAATATCATCAACCGTTTTGGCCAGCGTACCGTCTGCATATAATTCCAATCGGTATCTCCCATCGGTCCTTAAGGGCAGTTCTTTTGCCAGATGCAGGACCATTGCAGGAATCGCCCCGCCGTTTGTGTCAAATGTATTGCTGGATGTGTTATTGGTATAACGTATCACCTTTGCGTCCGGATACTTGTCAGCTGCCCATTCACAGGCTTCTATTGCGCTGATTCCAGTATATCCATCACCATTGTCCCCGCTGGCTGTTTTGCCGCTGCCTTTGTTATCCTGGGCCGGCTGTCCGCTGTCCGCTCCTGCCTTGTTCTGTCCCCCACAGCCTGCTAACAATGAAAGAACCATCCCCATCGCCAATAATGTCTTTATTCCTCTTTTCATGCTCTTCTCCTTTTCCAATCCATTTTACTTGACAGTAACCATCTGCGCTGTTTTGATGACTTCAGGTTTTAATTCCTGACCAAGCCCCGGACGTTCCGGAATATCATAATATCCGTTCACCGGCTGATAGTCATATAAACAGGTGCTTCTGCAATCCGGATGCAGTGCCCACCCATGATGCTCGTGAATGATGAAGTTAGGCAGGACCGCCTCAATCTGAAGGGCTGCCGCCTTGGAAATGGGACTGCCGCACACATGGATCTGTGCAGCACAGTCATAGGTGTTTGCCATATCACAGATTTTCTTTGCTTCAGTAATACCCCCGCACAGGCAGATATCCGGCTGTACAATCTGCAGCGAGCGGTCCTCAAGGAACTCCCTGAAGCCTGTCCGTCCGTAAATCCGCTCCCCACTGGCAATGGGGATATTCAATTTCTTATGTACTTCCAGCATGTTCTGGGGATTCATGGGGTGGACGGGTTCCTCGTAATAAAAAATGTTCAGCTTTTCCAGCCGCTGCCCTAACTGGATGGAGGTAGTCGTATCTGTATAGGAATGCAGTTCGATAATGATGTCCATATCCGGCCCGCCGGCCTCCCTTATGGCCGCGACCCTGTCGTACGCAGTGCTAAGCTCCCGCTCAGACAGTACTCCCCTGGTCCTCCATTCGCCTTTTCCATCCGGTTCCTGCCTGCTGAGGGCAATGGGATCCACCTTCACACAGGTATACCCCTCTTCCATGACTTTTCTTGTAACAGCCGCGTAATCCTCGGGACGGATCATTAAATCCCGGTCCGGTACAACCCGGTCCGCTCCCCATCCAAATTGTATCTGGCTCGCATAGACCCTTAATCTGTCATTGGTCTTTCCGCCAAGCAGTTTATATACAGGCACACCGAAGGCCTTTCCCTTAATATCCCATAAGGCAATGTCAATTGCACTCATACCAGCGCTGACAATGGTTCCTCCCCCAAGCCCCCAGAATGTGGTCCGGTAAATTTTCTCCCATATCTTCTCACTGTTCATGGGATTTTCTCCCAGTATGACCTCTGCAAAATCCTGTATCATACCAAATCCGGCACGGAATCCTTTTCCGTAAGCCACGCCGACCTCGCCAAAGCCGGAGATTCCTTCATCCGTATTGATTCTGATGATGACCGGATTCCAGGTGTTCCTTCCCTTGCATGGGTTGCCGCTGTCTATTATCATACAGTCAACACTGACAATCTTCATATATACCCTCCTTATTTTTATTAAATGATTGGTTGTTTAGTTGTTCGCCCGATTCCATTATAGCAAATTGTATAGTTTTGTCAACTGTTTTTATATTTTTTTATTCGTAATTATTAATATACGATTCCGGCATACAAAAACAGGCTGGAAGTAATATAAATACTTCCAGCCTGCTGCAGGATCATTATTCAAATCACATGATAATCTGTATGATACGATGCCATTGCCTGCCTAAGCCGACTCTTCCACTGCCCTTCCGATGGTTTTGGCAGCCTTCCTCTCCTCAAATTCTGCGGCACTGCCCCATTTTTTTACTGCCCAGTTAGTCATGAGCGGTATCAATATCAAAGTCACAATAACCGCACATGCGCACTGTGCCGTTGCGCTTTCCACATAAGGCGCCATCTCCGGAACAGCTGCCGCAAACATGGCAGGCGTGGCAGCTGCATTGCCCGCCGTACTTGCAATAGCTGCGCCGGCATAACCTGGTCTCCGGTTAATGAATTTATCACCCAGGATACAGAACAGCCCAGAAACACCGGCGCTTAAAACCCCCAGCATGATTCCCGGAAGCCCTCCTGTAGCCAATGTCTTAATGGAAATTCCCGCCCCCAGGCAGAATGAGAAAAACGGAATCATGAAGGTGGGGCCATTTTGAAGGAATTTTGCTATATCCCTATCCAAATTACCCAAAATCATCCCCACCAGGACCGGTCCGATTGCGGCCAGCAGTGCCATAACCGGTACATCGGCCAGACCGGTCGCCCCAAATACCAGCATGGTCAGAAAAGGCCCGTCATTAATGGACAGCACGGACTGAGCGCCTAAATCCTTCTCATCGCCGTAGATACTGGTCAGTGACATGTACAGTCCGGCATTGGAGTTTGTTACCGCTGCAACAATAGCAATGGCTGAGATTCCCATAATACCGCTCATGCCACACAGATGTGCAATTCCTACACCCAGGACAGCTCCGGCCAGGAATTTGGATAACATCAATACGGTTCCCCGTTTCAGTACCTCGCCCGCCTGCCTGAAGTCAATCTGGGCTCCCACACAGAATAATGTTATCGCAATCGTAGTGTTGGTTCCTGCCGAAGAAAACATAGCCGTCGTCAGGCCGCCAACCTGTAATATCTGTGGAATGAAGGTGTTCATCAGCACTCCCAGAAAGAGCGGGACAATCATAAGCCCGCCTGGTATCTTTTGGATATTCTTAAATATTTTCATATATAGTTCCCTCCACAGTCCATAATGATAGTTTTAAAACCTTTCATGTATTAAAATAATAGCCCTATAATTTCTTTGGCCGAAACACCGTGTATATAATCTTCCATATCTATACTATTTAACGCTTCCATAAGACTGTTTTCCTGATGGCGCTTTCCCCTGAGCAGCAGTTCTAACTCCCGGATATCCCTGTTACCAAAAAAATCCCCGGAAAACTTTAAACATTCCATATAACCATGTTTTGTGGAAAATGTAACATGAACCAGCCCTGATGCAAATTTTGCCTGATTCGCAAAATCATATCTTGGAAAATCACCATAATTCCACTTCCATGTGGAGTATTTTTCATGTTGCAGGCGCCCTATCTCCTTAAGTTCTTCTTCAGAGAAAGTATCCGCCGGATTTATGTCCATTGACCGGAACAACCTGTCTTTCATCTGGGCTGCGGTTACCTTTACCTTGAGATGGTCATTTACATTGCAGACACGGCTGGCAACTGAACGTATGGCCCTTCCCGTATATTTCTCAGCAGATGGCCTCAGTACCCTGCTCAGTGCGGTAAGATCCGAGGATATCAATAATGTTCCATGATGCAGCAAACGGCCGTTATGTAATAATTGGGAACAGCCTGAAATCTTGCATCCGTCCAGCAGCAGGTCGTTCCTTCCTGAATATTCCGCCTTTAGCCCCATCCGCCCTAAGCAGTCAGCCACGATTCTGCTGAATTGGGAAAAATCATAGTTCCTGTCAGTGTGATGTAAAAAGAGGGAGTAGTTTAAATTGCCCAGATCATGATAAACAGCTCCTCCTCCGGTTAGCCTACGGACCAGTCCCACATTTTCCCGTCTGAGAACATCTGAATCAATTTCAGACAATGCATTTTGGTTTTTTCCGATGACTACGCAGGGGGCATTCTGCCATAACATGAACACATCATCCTTGCCGGTATTGAAAAGGTACTCTTCTGCTGCCATATTAAAATATGGATTTACGGATGTATTATCAATCAACCGCATGGATTATATGCTCCTCTTTTTTGTTGACGGAATGCAGCGCCCCTACCCCTAAACCAAGGATGCTCTCGGATATGGCTTCTCCTGTTGTGGGATGAGGGAAAATCACTTCAGACGCATCCCTTTGCCTGATATGGAACTGTACAAGTTCTGTTATGGAATTTATAAGGGTAGAGGCATCGGGTCCTATGATGGAGCCGCCGATTATTTCGTCTGTAACACGGTCTTTAACCAGTTTGACAAACCCATCTGTATCTCCCATGATCAGCGCCTTTCCATTTCCGGAGAATGGGAACTTATAGACCTCATAGGATATTCCATCCTTCTGGCAATCCATTTCCGTTTTTCCTACAGAAGCAATCTCAGGCATGGTAAAAATAACATTAGGTACAATATCCTGTTTCTCCCCGCCATCCATTTTCAGTATATGACGTACGGCCGCCATCCCCTGATGTGAAGCCGCGTGGGCTAACTGGAGGATATTGTTCACATCACCGATAGCATATATACCAGGCCTGTTGGTCTGCATGTGCCCATCCACCTGGATACCCCGTCTGTCCCTTCTGGTTTCTATGTTGGCGGCTTCAATATTAAGGGTTTCATAATCCGGCACGCGTCCAACAGCCATTAAAACCTTCTCGCTTACTGCAAATGCTTCTTTTCCGTCTTTTTCGTAAATGACAACCGCTTCCTGATTTAATCCGTTCTCAATCCGGCTGACCCTGGCACCTGTCTGGATCAGGATACCTTTACGTTCTGCAATTAACCGCAGCCTGCCTGAGATGTCTTTATCAACCATTGGGAGTATGCCCTCCAGATACTCGATAACCTGTACGCTGACGCCAAGGCTGTGATATATGAACGCAAACTCCATACCAATGACGCCTCCTCCGATAATCGTGATGGATGACGGCAATTTTTTTAAAGACAAGGCTTCCCTGCTGTCCATTACCTGTGGCAGCTGTACTCCGGGTATTCTGAGTCCAGCGGATTTAGAGCCTGTCGCAATGATGATGTTGGCGGCACTTACATGCACCTGACCTTCTTCCTGTTCCACAATCACCTCATTCCCTGACAGGAATCTGGCCGTACCTGTAAGAAGCTTGACACTATGGTTCTTAAGCAGGCCGAGGATTCCTGAAACAAGCGTTTCCTTTACCTCATCCTTCCATTCAATCAGGCGCGGCATATTAATCTGCGGGTGCGGTACTTCAATCCCCATCTTAGCCGCCTTTAATATATCCTGATACGTCCTGGCTCCTTTGTTGAGGGCCTTTGTCGGGATACATCCTTCATTCAGGCAGGTCCCTCCTACTGTCTTGGCTTCTGCAAGGATTACTTTAAGCCCATTCTGCGCCGCATATATGGCTGCCTCATATCCTCCTGGGCCAGCTCCAATAATAAGTAAATCAGTCTTTTCCTCCCTGCATTTCTTAACCGGCGTGCTCCTATTTCCTGCCTCTTCCTCTTTACATACGGTATCTGTGTCCATCCTCACAAGCACATCATTCAGGACGATGCGGTCTCCTTGGTCAACAAGCACCTCTTCCACAATACCATCTGCAGGAGCAAGGATAGGCAGGATTCCCTTTGAAGCCTCATATTGCAAAAGTTCATCTCCCGCCTTCACCTGGTCGCCTGCCTTAACAGATAGGGAACTGACAATTGCATCCGCCCCCATAAGAAATTCTAATTTTATATCCATGACTTCCTCCCTGTATACCAATCCTTCATTCCAGTTTCAGGAGCCTTTACTCCACCATGGTTAATGCCGGTTCGTCAAATGGTACGCCATGATTGATTGAGTCGCCTACCGGGCATTTCCTTTCTGCAATGCTTAACAGCTGACGGATCCTTTCTTCCGGCATGTTGCTCTTCACATAATAGTGGAACCGGATGTTCTGAAAGCCGGGGCGTACATTCGGATCGGCACCTGATATCCCGTCTGAATCCTTGTCGCCTTCCACTTCAACCCTTATTCCATCAATTTTAATCCCGTACATTTTTGCAAAAATAGCGGTCGTAATGGCCTGGCAGGCACCAAGGCTTCCCAGCATTATCTCCACTGGATTCATACCTTCATCCGTCCCCCCTGCAGTAAGCGGCTCATCCACTATAATCTTATGTGACCGCGCTTCTATTTCCATTTTGACTCCATTAACCTGATTTACTGAAACCTGATATGTCTTTATCGCCATTATTAATTCCTTTCTCACTTTAACTTACAAACCTGCCATTACATCGTATATTGCAATACCCCCTCCAAAGGAAGGGGTATATATGGTAAATGACTTATTAGCAGAATCCTCCCTGCCCATTTAATGGGTTTACATCTCCCTCTTTTGGTACAATGCAAAGGATATGTAATTTCTCAGTTTTGGAGGTATTCCAGAATGTATGCTCTAAACCACCAGGAACATGCATCCATGAACCGCTTTCAATGTCATACTCCGTCCCATCGATTACAAATTTCCCCTCTCCGCCAATGCACAGCGCCCAATGTGCCCATGGGTGGCTGTTTGGCGGGGCTACTGAAAACGGGTCCAGAAGGAAGCTTCTCATGACATGGCTGTCCCAGAACCGGCCATCCGGTCCAAAAACAATGCGCTTTTCTGCTCCCAGGATAAAATTAGATGCATCCACAGTGGGTAACTCCTCGATTTTTCCTACCAGTTTTACATTTCCTTCCATCATTTAACTTCTCCTTATTCACTTCATATTTTTGCATACAACCGGTTTGAATGCCTTGAATTGTTTGTTGTAATTTGATAATATATCATTATGCAATTTCAGTCAATTACGCACTTTAATGTAACCATTCACCAAAATGTAAGCAATTACCTAAAAGTAATCGGAATATTCAATCAACGGAGGGGGACTTATCATGAATACGGAAGAGGCACAATGCCCTATTGAAACCACACTAAGAATGATTAACGGGAAATGGAAATTAAGGATCATAAAAGAATTGCTGCATTCCAATATAAGATTCGGACAGATATTAAAAAATATCCCTGATATTTCCCCGAAAGTACTGTCGCAGCAGCTGAAAGAAATGGAGGAGGACGGCATTATCGAACGGATTGTCATCAGTGAAATGCCCCCTAATGTTGAGTATGTCCTGACTGATATGGGCGAAAGCCTTTTAAATGTCTTTAAAGAAATTAAACGATGGGGGATGTTCAATCTTCTGAATTATGAAAAGAAATCAGTAAAATGTCTGCAATGCAGACAATGCCAGGATACAAAATATAACTGTTAACCTTTAAATCGAATAGTGTCCGTGTTATCTGCTTATGGAAAACACCCTGGTTCCTGAATGACAGTTTCAGAAGCCAAGGTGTTTTTTCCATCTCATTCACATCAGCACCCTAATGTAAATGAGTCGGATCCTGTTTTAGAACGGGCATTTGAATAGATATTGTTATCCCCGTATATCCATACCTTTCGGTATTTCCCAAGAGGGTCAGTTCTTTTGCAATGGTTCCTTCATAACTGCCCCGATATCTTCAAACACAACGCCCTTACAATACCGCATCACTATCCCCTCTTTGCCGCCCTCCTCATTTCCCAACATGATTTCCCGGAACACAATCTGTTTCAACTCATATCCAGGTTCATCAAACCTGCACAGTTCCATTGCATTACAGTTCCTCCATCCCTCTCCCCCATCCATATAACGTCCCTGGATATGGAGTCTTTCAAAACTGTAATTTTCAAAAACAGGAGGGACTTCGGAACCTGCTCCATCATCATTATAATCTACGGAATGAATCATCAGTCTGGGAATCACGCAATCCCTCACATGGACTTCCCGCACATAGCCGCCCCGTTTTTTCGTTGCCTTAATCTCAATCCCATACCTGGAACCAGACAGGTCGCAGTCCCAGATGCAGACGTCTTCAATTCCGCCTGAAATCTCACTTCCAATGGCAATACCGTGTCCGCAGACGCTTCGGCAGCCAAAAATACGGATGTGTCTGCTTGGCCGGTTGATTCTGTTCCCTTCGGGATTTTTGCCGGATTTAATAGCAACAGAATCATCTCCCGTATAAAAATTGCAATCAAACACCGTGCAGTTCGTGGAGGAATCCGGGTCCCAGCCATCTCCATTCCAGACGCCCTCCGAATGGAACTGACAGGCATTTGTCACAACTGCGTCCGAATAAATCATTTGTACATTCCAGCTTGCGCCATTTTTAAGCGTAAGCCCGGATAACACCACATTCCGGCAATTGCTCATATGAATCAGGCGCGGGCGCACCCGTCCGGGTATTGTGTCAGGATTCTCATACGCCCGTCGCCCAGCTCCGTAAGATAGTCCTTCAGCCGTTCACGTTCCGACTCAATCACACGCCGCGCCAGTTCCCTGCCGCCGCTGGCAATGGTCCCGCCTCCGCAGATTACCACGTTACGGCAATTATAACCGCCATCCCGGTCAAGTTCCCCCAGGTTCAGAAGACTGCTGTAGCACTCCATCTCCGTACCCTCAAACCGGCTCCTGATTCTGGGAAGATAGTCCTTTGGAATGTCTGTTCCCTGTAGCGTGGCATCCTTTTCTATGTATAGCATCATGTTGCTATGAAGCCGGAGCGCTCCGGTCATGAATACACCTGGGGGTATATAGACCATGTCCTTCGGGCCGCATTCATCGATTGCTTTTTGGATTGCCCTGGTATTCAGGGTCTTCCCATCTCCCCTGGCCAGGTATGGCTCTTTGGTAATATCCACGCGCCGTCTTCCCGCTTCAAGTTGTATGTCTTTCCCCGGCAGTTCCCATAGAACTGCCGGGTCTGCTTCCGCCGGGTTTACTCCTGCCGGGTCCACCGCTTCCATCCCAACCATCTTTACCTTTACATGGCACTGCCGCTGTGTCTCCGGCACAGTAAAGCCTGCATGGGTTTTTACCACGGTCTGCTGTAATACACCGTCTACATAGACCTGGAAACGGCAGCCCGGTATCCATTCTTCCGGTTTACCCCAGAATACGGTCACCCTATTCCCCACGACGACCGTCTGTATCTCAGTCCACACATCCGCTGTCCGGCCTTTCATTTTATCCATGGTTTCCCCGCTTATTGCGATACAATGAACTGCTTGATATCCTGATACATATCTCCATAATCTTCTGCATAGACCTTAAGTCTTATAATCCGGTTCAATCCCATATTCAGGACACCCAGAAAGGACTTAGCGTCCACGACAATACTTCCCCTGAACAGGTCCATCTTTTTTCTCCTCTCCTGTATACTATCCCTTGATTCCGTCCATTGCAATCCCATCCACCAGATACCGCTGGAAAATGATAAAGAACAGGATTACCGGAAGCAGCGAGATTACCGACATAGCGAACAGGCCTCCGTAGTTGTTATATGAGTTCGGGTCCAGATACAACATAGATGAACCAAACTGCCAGACGCCCATCAGGATGATAATGCTGAGCGCTGTCTTGGGATTGCCCAGAAAGGAGGTGGCCTGATGGATGCCAAATACGGATAACAAGGTCATGACCACGCCTTTATTTCCGAAAATCTGTTTCCACACAACCGATACAGCAATACTTCCGCCAATAATGGACGGGACGTAGTAGAGCGTCCGGTAAAGGCCAAGGCACTTGTGGTCCTTATTCAGCAGCATGGCTTCCAGCATGGGAGGGGTAATCATCTGGATCTTATCGTTTACGCCGCTTACCTTGGACGCATAGTTATTCCACTCAATCAGGGACGCGCCGTCTCCGGTCACAACCGGGCCCGCCTCCTGTCCAAGGGCCTGGATAGCCGCATATTCGTCGGGATTAGGCACAGCGCCCTTTGCCATCAGGTCTGCCCACATCTGGATGAAGTCAGCGCAGACCGCATCATCGGAATAGCCAATGGCTTTCTTATCATCGGAGAACAGGTCCTCCCCATGCTGTCTTACCCAGTAGTTAAAGATATTGGTATCATCTACCGGTCCATTGGCCATGCCGTACTTTCCTGTTTTTTCTTTTACAGTCTCCGCCATGGAAATCATGTCTCCCCAGGTCCAGCTGCTGTCCGGCACTTTAAGTCCTGCCTCTGCCAGCACGTCCGGATTGAATCCAAAGGACTGGTAGGAACTTGCCAGGACCAATCCAACCATCTTATCGTTGATTTTACCGGAATTCAGCAGGTTCTCATGATTGCAGCCATCCCCTCCCTCTCAATGTCCTCGTCATCCACTAAGATTACTTTATACATGCGTCTTCCTGCGCCTCCCTTTTCGGAATGGTGATGATTACCGTGGTCCCCTGGTCCGGTGTACTGTCTATCCAGAAACCTGCTTCCTGGTAAAAGGCCATCTTCAGCCGCTCTGCAATATTCTTAAGGCCTATGCCATGGCCTTTGAGCCTGGCTGTGAATTTGCGCACGGCCAGTAGCTCCTCAGGCGTCATTCCCGGACCATCATCCGTGACAGTAATGCGTATAAGGTCCTCCTCCTCCCGCACCGTCACCGTAATCGTACATGGGGTCAGCATCTTCTCCACGCCATGGTATATGGCATTTTCCACCAGCGGCTGCAATGTCATATGCGGGATCAGATATTGCCCGCCCACCTTTGCATCGATGGAAAAAACCGCACGTTTCTGATAGCGGTATTCCTGGATTGTAATATACTGCTCCAGCATATGAAGCTCTTCTTCCATGGTAAAATACTGCTCCCGGCTCAATGCCGCCCTGAGGATCGTCCCCAGCGCCACGGTCATCCTGGCCGCCTCCCCATTCTTCTTGGCACGGATCATCCAGTTAATGCTGTTAAGGGTATTATAGAGGAAATGGGGATTGATCTGCGCCTGCAGCATCCGGTATTCCGTATCTTTTAAGAGAATCTGTTTCTCATAATTTTCATGGATAAGGTTGTCAATCTTATCCAGGGTCATCTGGAACTCCTGGGTCAGAAGTCCGATTTCGTCATTGCCGTAACCTGTCCCCAGGAATTCCCTGGCCCCCAGGAAATCACCTGTCTCCACAATTGCCATACTTTCCGTCAGCCGTTCCAGCGGTTTTACCAGCCGGTAGGCCAGATGCACAACGCTTTGAAAAATATGCGGCAGTCCCATGGGAAGGACATACATCACTTCATTACTTTAGGAGCATGAAGGTCCGTGTCTCCCTCAGTTTTACCAGTTCCCTCTGATTGATGAGGGAAGTCACATTTCTTCCTATATTCCACAAAGCAGCCTCACCCGTTCATGCCCATATCCATTGCTTTTCAGTTCCGGCGCCAATCTCAAAATGGTATTTCACAATGCCGGTATTAATTTGGGACATGGGACTATTGTCCTTTGTGCGGATGGACACGGTATTCCCATCAGCTTCAATGAGCAGCTCATCAATATTCCCAAAGTGATTATAACAGACAGCCGCCGATACACCGACTTTCTTCGCCGCCTTTCGTAAAGAAAACTTTTCAATCCCCTCCTCATGGATTAACTCAAGTCCCTGTTCAATGAGTGTTTCTTTTAAATTACCAAAACATTTTAATGGTATGTTACATGAAAAAAATTGCCGGCCATCACACGGATGACCGGCAAACTGATTTTTCAAGTATCCTTCCCTGCCTTATTTCTTCTATATCCTTCTATTCCTTTTATTCTGTATCAGGAACATTGATAATATCCAGGAAATCCGGTAATACTGCTCCCATCATTCCCTGGACTCCGTGTATCTGTGAAGGTATTCCATCTGGGCATCATCGTCCGCCTGACGTCCGTATGGCGTTGTTCCTGCAGCACAGCAATAGACGACAATTCCTATGATGCATACGGCTAAAAGTATCAGGATAACTGCTATCATCTTCTTCATTCCTTTCCATCCTGCTTATGTATCAAGTCTGGGATGCCTTTATCGGTCCCATCCTCCCCGGATACCCCCATGGCCAGCAGCATCAGCATGACAGGCGTCACGATGGGGACGCTGATATTGACCGCTGCCTGGGCGGCATAACAGATTACGGCAAAGGCAATTGCCATCACGTAGGGCCGTTTCCCTGCCGAACGGATCATTTTCCGGATGGATGTAACCAGCAACGCCAGATAGGCCGCAAGTCCGGCCAGCCCCACCGTTATCAGATATTGAAGGTATTCATTATGGGCGCTGTCGAAAAATTCCCCATAGCGCATCACCATCTCATCATAATACTTCTCCATGACAACCGCACCATATGTATCGGGTCCGGCCCCAAACAGTTTCTGTGTAAAGGGAAAGCCTCCATAGCTCTCCATTCCAATCCTCCATATGTACCAGCGGTGCGTCCCCCAGTCGTCATTGATTGCCAGGTACTGCGCCAATCCGCCGTAGTTTCCTGCATTTCCACGGACATTCACATCATAAAGGGCAAAGCAGGCCAGGATGACCACCATGGACAGGAACGCCAGCCAGACCCACCGCCCCCTGTTCCCATCCTGCATAAGGGGGTGTGTATCCGGCAGCCTCTGTATCATCCGGCACAGTATGAAGTACATGGCCCAAAGGGCCGCCACCAGGACAATCAGGTAATGGGAGCCGGATATGACCCGGTACAATCCTCCCATATGGCCTGCAGCGCCTGAAGACGGCTTTGTCATCCTGGGAAGAATCCAGAATTCCGACCCCAGCACTGCAAGTATGAAAATATAAGTCCTGGCCCCCCTCAGGTTCTTGAACGCGTACAGTGGTAAAAGCCCAACCAGGGCCAGTATTGCAAGGTAGGCATTATCGCTCATTCCGGTAATCAGTGCAAAGAACGAGACTGACATGCAAAGGAGATACCATGTTTTCCTTATCCCGGCCTCCTCCGTAAAGAATAGCAGGGCGGATGCCCCGGCCAACAGGGCTGCATAGGATGTATATGTGTTAATATTCCCAATGGTGGATGTGAACATATAGTATTGTTCCGGATCCATCAGCTTCTTAAACCCAATGGGATCCATATCAAAATACTGAAGAATCCCTATGATGCAGGCCGCCATGCCGGCCCCCAGGAACAGATCCAGATACCATTGTCTTAACCGCAGGTTCTTACTTACGGCAAAATACATGAACGCATAGGTAATCCACAGCAGAAGGCCGGAAAACCTCCCATTGCTTCCCAACAGGGCCGCAACCGGAGACACGGACTTCAGGGTGGATACCCCTGCTATCAGTATGAAATCCAGCATGGACCAGTCAACGGCGTTAAACAGCCGGTTTCTGTCCGGATTCCTCACACAGCCAAGATAGATTGACAGGCTCAGAAAGATTCCATTTGCCATCAGGAATACGGCTGCAAAGATAATTACAACCCTATAATAAAAATATGTCTTAAAATTCAGTATATCAAAGTAATAATCCCTGAACACAAGGGGGAACACCCCAATTATGATGACTGCGAAAACACCTGCCAGTGCACAATTCGTATTTTTCCATGCTGAATGGAATCTTACGATATTTAAAATGCCTGTCCTCTTACTATTATCCATGATTACTCCCTTTAAGGAAATCCCAGAAGCAGCCATGGCTGATACCATGGCTGCCTCCGATACTCCATCTGTTTTTACATCTTTAAATCCTTATTCTTCCGGTTCCTGCACATATAGGTATTGGCTTCATCCAGCATACGCATCAGTTCCAGCGCGCTGCGGAATGCGATATAATGCGTTCCTGTGTAACTGCACTGGATCCTCCCCTGCATGGAAGAATTCTGTCTATACAGCACATGGACCAGGATGACTGCCTTCGCAGCTGTCACATAGGGGAACATCTTCCCTGCCACATCCTCTTTGACCAGGACTTTATCGGACTTATTTTTCGTTTTCCCCCTAAGCGCCCGATACTGCTGCGCCCTTTCCTTTTGCAGGAAACGTGGTTCTGTGGTTGCCATGGGGACGCCTACCATTTCGCATACCTCATCAAGGGCCAGTATCAGCCCATGGATTCCTTTAAAGCTTACAGGACGGGGCAGATGATAATTCACAATGATACCGTATGGCACATTATTTTCATTTCCATTGATACACACAAGCATCATGCATGCCCTGTCCGTACCTGCCATTTCAATCTGACGGCTCTTTTCTTCACTCAGCATGGTCTACTCCTTTGCAGCACAACCGCAGACATCTGTTTGGAACTTCAATCGCCTGTTTTACGGTGTTTCCCTCATCCATCTGCCATTTTCATCCACCGGATATCCATCCGGGGTCATTTCATTTACATATAATGTTCCCATCGGCCTTCCGTCCTGGCCTCCGGTGCTGAAGAAATACCAGTACTCCCCAAGCTTCTGCCATCCGGTTGCCATGCCTCCGGTAAACTGGTTCAGATAGTACCACTTCATGTCCTTTGCATCATAGTACCAGCCCATGACTAAACGTCCAAAGTCAGCTCCCAGATTATCATTAAGATAGTACCAGTGTCCGCCTGCGTCCATGTACCAGCCGTAATCCATGATACCGGCCGCATTAAAATGATAGGTGCAGGTCTGCCGGGCATCCTCGTACTTTATGTTGATCCATTGGTCTTTGATGGTTCTTCCGCTCCTCAGGATAAAGGACCATTGTCTTCCATCCGTGCCAATGCTTTCCCACCGTCCTTCCGTGCCGACGGCATAGGTCCTGTAATCATTAAAGGTTGTTCCAGGCCCAAGGCTTCTGCCCCCGCCGGAGCCGCCGCGTGAGCCGCCTCCGCCGCCTCCGCCGTTGCCCCCCGGCCGGTTGGGATTGTCCGGGTTATCCGGATGGTCCGGGTCATCGGGGTTGTCCGGCGGATTGGGGTCATTAGGATCATTGCCGCCGGAAGTGATGGAATCCACAAGGGCTTTTAAGGTATCATAGGTGTCCAGAAGCTCGTCCACGGTCGGACGGTAAATCCTGTTGGCAACTTCCAGTGCAATATCAATTGCATCGCTTAACTCTTCCTTATCCTCTTCGCTTACCGATGGATTGTCCTTTAATGCCTGGGCTATGGAAATCTGGGTCAAAAGCTTCTGCCTTGCCTCCTGCCACTGGGTATCATCTTCCATCTGGTAGAGCACATGCAGGGTCAGGTTCTTTGTGACAGGTTCGCCCGTGTCATACCTGTTGTTCGAGGAGGCTGCCCTTCCCAGCCCATTATATTCCCATACAACCCCGGTAATGGGATCCGTATAGGCATCGAATATATCCAGGTCCATGAATCCCTGGGCATCCTCCAGGGCCGTGCCGGACCTGACCTTGATTATATGTTCCACGGAACGCTTATCATCGATGATCCTCACTTCATGGGCCTTCAGGTATGTAAGTACATAGGTGCCTTCCACATTTGCATCAAAGGACACAACTCCTGTGAACCCGGAATCCGCGTCATCCGGATCCGGCTCCATGGGCACCTGCGTACATGTATATTCCCCGTCCAGGTCCTCCACGTTCCACAGCTGGTAATCCGTATAGCCTCGCATGCTGCGGTCAAGGACAGCGTATATCCTGATATCCGGCTCCTTGTCCACACCGGGCGGGATATCCTTGTTGCTGCCTCCCACCTGTCTTGTCAGTACGGACGATAAGGTCCACGGTACCTTTACCGCATCATTGCCAACTTCGGCTTTTACAGCCTCGGACTCTGATGCCTTGGGCGCCCGCTGGGTGAACTTGACTGTGTAGAGCACGTCAACCCCCGCTGTCATGGCGTCCTGGTCGCTGCTGTTATCCGTAAGTCCGTCAATCAGGTCCGCCATCCTGTCATCTGACAGGTCAAGGGCCACCGCCCCTGTCTTAGGCGTATAGTCAATGGAAGCATTGCCGGGTGTCGCTGCCGACACTGCGGCATAATAATTTGCCTGAAGCACCAGGTTTCCCTCCGGCATGGTGATGGTGGGGTTCCTCCTGGTCTTATCGGCCAGTGTCAGCCTGCCGATCAGCGCGCTCCACTGCCGGAATGCCTGTCCCTGGCTGTTGGTGGTTTCCGCATCCAGGGAAATCAGATCCCCGGCCTTTACCACTGCTGTCTTATCGTCGTCAAAGTCAACGGTCACGCCGCCCCGCACGATTTTAGTGATGAATCCGCCATTTGTAAGGGCTATGGTATAATCCTGCTGTTCCTGTGAATTTCCTATGACCGCTACCTGGGTGCCTAAAAGTATCTTATCGGCAGCCCCTGTGTCCTCTCCCGGCTGCTTTGCAACCACCACGTATAACTGGTTTGACTCCAGCCCGCCAAGAACGGCACGCGGCGTGGCGCCGGAAGACATGACCCATCCGTCCTCATCTGCACCGGGGACATCCATTACATCCCCTTCAATATTAAGGATTGCATACAGGGTTCCCGGATCTGCAGGCTCAACCACCACCTGTTTCATACCGGTCCCATCGTCCTGCACATCGTAGTTGCTGCCAAGGGCCGGTACCGTCACTCGCGAAGGCGGGCTGAAGGTACCCGGGTCCAGGTTCTCCGGAAGGATTACCCCCACATCCGGGTTGGCGCCCTGGATCATCTCATAGACATAGTAGCTTGTACATGGGTTTAACCCGGTAAAACCGGCATTCTTTAACTGGCTTCCCAGTTTGGTCCCAACCACCTTATAATCCATATCAGTCAATGCGTACCTGCGGTTTTGGTTGGCGCCCGATACGCCCACCTTCCCGCTTCCATCGCTGCCTATGGTGCCCTGGGCATCCGGCATTGTCAGTATGTTGTCATCGCTGAGCCCGATGGGGATGAACCTTGCCGTATAGGTCTGGTCCGCATTGATAGTCTGCGGGCCCTGCATCCTGTTCCCGTTTTCGTCAAACCAGCCGTCAAACATGTAGAAATTATCGGGATGGGTGCTGGGAAGTATCAGGGACGACCAGGATGTGCCTATCTCCACATGGCTTGTCTTATTTCCTTCTATGGCGCCGTGAGGCCCGGATACAAACTTCAGGTCAAACCATTCGCCTTCTGTCTCCTCAAAATTCGCAAATAATTTGATGGAGGTATTGATTACCGTGTCATCTGCCAGTTTTGGTCCTGTTTTATTGCTTCCGTTGGATGTGGCCTTATACCAGCCGTCAAAACTGTAATGGGATGAAGGCGTAGGCATAAGCCCTTCCGTTACCTGGGCCAGGGTATTGTCCCCGGACTTTTTGACAAACTTAGGGGCCGTACTCCCGTTAAAGAATCCGTTCTGGCCATTGTAGAATTCTACTTTTGCCCAATAGTTCTCATCCGTCAGGTCTTCGGTGTAGGTGATGGTTACGGTACCACCCTGAAGATTCGGGGTCAGGTTCAGTTTCTTAGTCTCCTGGTTCAGGGATACCTCTGACAGGCTGTCCTCCCATACTATATTAGGAGGATAAACATAGCCTGGCATTTCATCCACGTCAACTTCCACCGGCACACCGGGATTCACGGCCCGCGTCTCCTCTTCCCGCAGGATATTGCCGTGGTTATCCATGCGCTTTACCCGGAGTATGGTTTCAAAGCTGGGGTCCAGTCCATATTGATAGGTAAATGTTATGGCCTGGTTTGGCATCTTTCCTGTAAAGTAATAGTCAGATGTATTAAGACTGACCCCTGCATCCTCTGCAGAGATGACGCCCATACCGTCCAGGTCCGTGATTCCTCCGTCAGTCAGTTCCGCTGATTCAAGCAGATAGGAATTAATGACTGCCGGTTCAATGACATAGCCGGATTCCACCGGAAGGGTCCTGCTCTCCGGTGCTTTAATCTGATTGCCTTCCATATCCACGTACCGCACCGTGATTTGGAATTTTTTCGCCGGGTCAGGTTCATAACGATAAGCCGCTGTCAGGCTGTCATTGGGCATGCTGCCCCTTACCGCATTGGTGGATGTGTTGATGCTGGCCCCGCCCTCTTCCATGGTGCCCTGTCCGCTTGCCTCGCCGTATTTGCGGACTTTATTGTTCTTTAAGAGCACGGACTTAAACCGGTATCCCGGTATATCCCTTCTGTAGGTTGCGGAAATAGGATTGTTGGCCATCTGTGTACTTTCCCAGGATGATTCGAAGAATTTCCTTAAATCAGGATCCTCATAATCAGCCGGCCATCCGCTGCTTCCATCCGCCTCATCCCTTGCCGTGTTAAAGTCCCTGTAATGTTCTACCCTGAATGTATAGGGAGTTGTCTCATTACTTTTCCACACCGCGTTGTAGGTTGTCACGGAATCATACGGGAAGGCATACGGGAGTGTCTCCACCCGGTTGCCGCTGGTTCCATACCAGCCGTCAAATGTATAGCCGTCCCATGTAATACCGCTAAAATCCGGTACCTTTGGCCTTGCCCCGGACCCAAAGTCATCCGTGGGCAAACCTGCAAAGTTGGCGGAACTGGTCAGGGGACTGCCTGCCTGCCCGCTTGCCACAAACAGATTGCCCTCCATGGCCCCGCCGGATGCCACACCGCTATAGCTGGAAAGCTGTACTCCCGGCCCATTCTGAGGATTGAACTTAATCTTAACCAAATCCCCAAAATCAACCGCATACGCCGGGTGTCCCGGGACAGCCATGGAAAATACCATGACTGCCGCCAGCATCCCTGCCAGCTTTGATTTTATATTATATCTCTTTCTCATCCGGTTCCTCCTACTGAATCCATACACCGTCGGCGTCTGTCCGGTATCCGTCCGGTGTTATTTCATTCTTATACATGGCGCCTAAGGGACGTCCTGCGCCGCCTCCATAGGTCCACCGCTGTCTGACGGGGTCATAGGCATATACTCCCGCCCCTACAGGGGAAAAGTAGTACCATTTCCCGTCTATCTTCCTCCAGCCCTGGGCCATCACGCCACTGGCCGGATCCAGGTAATACCAGTTGCCGTCTCCTGTATCCAGTCTCCAGCCTGTCATCATTTTCCCGTAAGGTAATTCAGTCTCCGTGTTGCAGTAATACCAGTTTCCTGCCATATCACGGATCCAGCCAGTCTGCATGATACCCTTATCGTCAAAATAATACCAGCCGCTGTCTTCCTGTCCGGCTCCTTCAGGATAATAAAGCTTGGCCCACATGCCGCTCAGGCGTGTTCCTCCGTTGAGCACGAAACTCAACTGTCTCTCACCGGACGGCCCGGTGCTCTCCACCCAGTTGCCGTTGGTACCTATCTGATAGTTCAATGGCGCGGTTCCAGCAAATGGCGCCCTCTTACTTCCGCCTCCGCCGCCGCCTCCACCTTTGCTGCCGCCTTTGTTCCCGCTTTCCTGAAGGTCGTCGTAGTGGTCATACCGTCCATCCAGCAGTTCCTTGTACGGAGCCGTCCTATCCTTCAGCTCGCGCAGGGCTTCCTCCAGCTGGCCGATGGTTGCCTTGGGTTCTTCACGGTCCAGGACTTCCAGCGCCGCCTCAATGTACTCCTTCAGCTTCTTGCTCTCGCCCTGCTTCAGGAAATGGTCATCGCTTATGCCGATGGACTCCCGGATAGCCTCCTCCAGCTCCCTGCGGACATCGTCTAATTCTTTCTCATTGTTATCATAATATGCGTATACATAGGTCTTGCGGGTTATCTTGCGGTCCGGTTCAAACTCCCTGTAACGGTCCTGGCGGTAACTCCAGCCCAGATAGCTGTACTCCGCCCCTGCCGGGCTGATGAAATAGTCAAGCTGCGCTTCCAGTCCCCCATACTCTGACTCATAATAGGAATCTGCCGGGGACTCCTCCCTGCGCACCTTGAACCAGTAGCGGTAGATATCCGGGGCCGTGTTATTGAGGAAATACACCCGGTACGCGCGGTTATACACCATTATGTACCGCCGTCCTTCCGTGGCAGTGAAGGTGAACAGGCCGCCCGTTTCTTCCGGTTCATAATCCATAGGCACCAGGCTTACCACCATTTCCGTATCCGGGTCCCCGCTGATTTCATACAGCTGGTAGTCCATCATATCCACATCCTGCCTGCCTAACTGCACATACGTATTGAAGGATGCCTCCGATGCGCTTGCACGGTTAACCTTCCTGCCGTTCACATATCTTTCGATGGAAACGTCCAGACCCCAGGCCGCCTTGTAGGATGCTTCATGGTCCGTATCGTAGCTGCCTCCCATCTTGATGGCATTGGATTCCGATGCGCGTACGCTGTTCTTTCTATATACCACCTTATAGGTCACGTCCGCATGGTTTACGTCCAGCAGCTCCCGGTCCGCGTCCGTGGTAAGCTCATCCTCCAGAATCGGTATCTCTCCCGGATCCAGGGCCAGTTCCTCACGGCTGCCTCCCCGTACCTCGTCCACCACAGTGGCGTTGCTTGGGGTTGCCGCCCGTTCATATACTGCTGTCAGGACCAGGTTCGTATCCGGCATGGTGAAGCTGGCTTCCCTGGAATTAATCCTGTTTTCCATACCTTCAACCGAGCCGATGATGAACTTCCAGTGGGAGAAGGGACGGTTTTCATCGTTAACTGCTTCCGCCTTGATTTTCACTAAATCGCCTTTGTGGGCCTCTTCATAACGTTCTTCCCCTACGGCTTCATCCCCCACGCTTACCACCTCGCCGTTCAGTGTTTCGATGATGTAGGCCGGAAGTTCCAGGTCGCCGCCCGGATCCGTAGTGATGACGCTGCCATCTTCCAGGCAGCTTTCCGCAGTGACTGCGCTTAGGCCTTTTGGACGGGCCACCACCGTATACTCCTTGTTATAGTCAAGACCGCCAAAGCTTACGCTTCCCGGGTTGCCTGACACCCCCTGCCATCCGCCTGCGCCGGTCTGGGGCGTGGTTACCACATGGCCGCTGCTGTCCAGTACCGCATAATCCGATGCCGGGTCCGCCAGCCGGATAATCAGCCTCGTCTTACCCTCGTCTTCTTCGTCATATAGGATCTTATAGTTGGTATCCACCACCGGTGTCAATACCTCCACACCGTTGCTGAGCGTACCTTCCACATCCCCAATCATGTTTCCGGTCTGTACCGTTGTCTGTCCGGTTGCCTCGTATACCAGATAACGCATGCCGGGATACAGGTTGTCAAATACGGTGCGGCTTGTAAGTATGTTGCCCTTGTTGACTGCCAGCACCTTACCATCAAGGTCCGTAAGGATATATTTATACCCCTGTGTGGTGCCGAATACCGTGATGCGTCCCTTGCCCTGGCTGTTAAGTCCTGCTGCCGGTTCCGGGTCCGTCACCTCCGTGCCGAAGATGGCCGGGTCCGGATAGAACTGGATAGTATAGGTCTGGCCGTTTACCAGGTCCATATCACCGTCCACCGGTTCGCCCTGTACATACCAGTCATCCACCAGATAGTTTACCTCCGGTGTATAGGAAGGAAGGCTTGCCGTAATGTCCCCCCATTTCTTATCAAAGGTGGTGCGCAGGGTCAGGGGCTGCCCTGCATCAATGGAACCATGGCTGCCTGCTGCAAAACTGATATTGATCCAGGCATCCGGATTCTCTTCAAAATAGGCGGTTATGGTTGCCGAAGCCGCGAACCGGTAATCCTGGGGCAGGATTGTTTCCCCGTTGTCCAGGATCCCGTTTCCATCCGTGTCAATAAACCAGCCTCCGAAGCGGTAATAATTGTTCACCGGCCGGGTTTCCGGCATAAGCCGCCGTTCCTTTATGGCAGCCAAGGTATAGGACTGCTCCTGCCCCGCAGACGAACCGTCGTCCAACAGTACGCTGGCCTTAAATCTTCCGCCTGACAATGCCTGCACATCCTGGGATATGCTGCTTCCTCCCTGCAGGGTTCCGTTTGCGCCGGGCTTATATGTGATATCTCCCCACAGCGCCGGAATCCTGTCATGTTTATACGTAATTGTGACTTCATCATTGGGCATGATTCCGGACCAGTCATTGCCGCCAAACTGTATCTGTGAATCCGCCGGCCTGACCGTGTGTGATTCCAGGCTGTATCCATACTGCTCCCGGTATACGCCTTGCACATCGCTGTCCGCTGCATAAGGTCCTGAATTCTCAGGAGGTATGATGTCCTTTAAGCGGCTGTCCGCGGTCCCGTTGTCTTCATATTTGACAGTTATCCCATATCCCTGGATGGATGATTCATACAGGTAGACAAGGCGCACCGGCTGGTTGGGCATGATGCCGCTGAACATTAAGCTTTCATCAAAATCCCCTCGCACGCCGTTTACCAGGCCGTCCGCCAGTTCGCCTGCCTCATCTCCCAGGTCGAACCGGTAACCGATGCACTGATAGCCGTAAACCTGTGCGGGCTGGGCAGTGATTTCATTTTCCGGATAGTACAGACCTGGCTGGGCAGCAGATACCGTGGTCCCGTTATTGGTTTCATGCAGGACCTCGAACAGGGACCTGGCATTGGGGTCATCATATCTCACTTTGTAGCTGTAGCGTATGGTTGCATCCTGCCCCGGCATCTTTCCGTTAAACGTGCCTGCACCGTCAAACTGGCCTATGGGCACTGATGTACCGCTGAAGTTATATTCCGACGGGGTTGTGCTGGAATCATCCCTGCTCCAGTCATATCCCCTGACCGTTTTTTTCTCCTCCAGAATCGGCGCTTCCACGCTATAGGCGCTGTCCAGGGTATTTGTATCAAACATGATGTCCCCTGAGACATTGGAATGCTCTACCGTATAATTAAACTTAACACTGGGGTCCGCCTCAAATATTGCATAGTAGGTTACAGGCGTCTCCGGGTAAACAGCCGGCAGCCTGTCGATAAACTGGGGATTGTCCCAGTCATTTACCGAACTCCAGCCTTTAAATATGTAACCATACCGTGTAGTTGTCGGAAGCAGTGAATTGACCGGATTCCCGGCAGTACCGACCAGGGTCTCTGGTTCCGGTGTCCCTCCGTTGCTGTTGAATATGATTTGTGACCCCACCTTTTGGTATTCATAATTCACTGCCACATCCTGGTTGGGCATGGTTCCCGTAATCCTGCCAAAGTCTGCCGACCCCGGCGTCAGGTCTGCCGTCAGGGACGGCGGTGTCCCCTGTTCAATGACCACGTTGGACAGCTCGTATCCCGTGATTGCCGGCCCAGGCGCAATATCCACCGGTTCTCCCGAGCCCTTGGAAACCGGGGGAATCGGGGTAACGCCGGGAATGGAACCGCCTGTCTGTGCATCTTTCACAACAAAGCTGATTTGAAGCCCGTTCCGTTTGATTACTGCATTTTTATCATTTCCCGTTCCTGCACCAGGCAGGTTCCTTGTTCCCACTGACACATACACACCGGTGCCGTCAGCTTTTGCCTGGTCTGCGAAAAAATTATCCGCAAAGGGGCTTGGAGCCGTATCCACGCCGCTCCCTGACAAGGGCACCGCTATTTTTATCTCCTGTCCGGTTTCCGTGGAGATTCCTCCCGGAGAGGCAGCCGGCTGCCGGGCCGTGGTGACCCCAATCCTTGAAGCGTTCAGGTCGCCTGTCACTGTAATGGTCCGTCCTGTTTCCAGATATATATTGGCCTTGGCGCCTGAGGAGGTTGTGTTGTCCTCTATCATAACATCATTGAGCACATCAAACCTTCCCGTGCTGTTAAAGTAAACAGCGCCCTTTCCTTCTGACAGGTTTCCGGATACCTTGCCGTAGTTCATGGAGAGGGCCGCGCTTCCCGTTACATTGAGGGCGCTGCCCTGGCTTGCGCTGTCCCCATGACAGTTCCTAAGTTCCGCCCCGCTGTTTATCTCTATCCGGCCAGAACCTGCTGATACAAGTGGATTGCTGCTTACATTGCCGTTGCCGTCCAAAACAAGGTCCGTCAGTTTCAGGGTTGCCCCTGTCACGTCAAAAATCGGCCCGGTATAGGAACCGGCGCGTCTCAATGTCTTGATATAATCCGCATCCTCGTTGGTAGGGTTGCCGTTCCTGTCATAATCCGTACTGGCTATGGTGATATCCTTACTGGAACCGGAGACCGTAATGGGGGCCGTAATATCCGGATAATCCATGATATAGATGTATCCTTTCTTATTCCCTATCTGCCCCATGGCATATTCGATTGTTTTAAAGGGACTGCTGTAGGTGCCGTCGGCAGCAGTTGAATCCACCCCGGATTCTGATACGTAGTAAGACGTGTCCCTGATTGCAAATGCAACCCGTTTATGTACCATCTCATATGGATGAAGCTGGAAATGCCAGGAATAGGCCATACCGGAGTCAGTCCCGCTCAGGGAATCCCCGCCGCCTTCATTAAATACATTGCCTCCCCAGCTGCTATAGTGTCCAATCCACCTTGTAGTTGGGGGTGTAACACCAAGACTGCTGTCATTAGTGATACAGTCAAAGGTGGTTTTCACATACTGATTCACCATATGGAAACCCCGGTTATTTTTATAAACCGTAGCATAATCATCTTCCCTGCTGCCGCCAATCATGACGTCCGTGCCTGTTCCCAGTTTTACGGACCTGCCCGTGGTTCCGCCCTGACCAGTCTTGTCGTAGACATAATAATCTACAAACACATATTTATTGTCCGGGCTTGACGAAAGGGCAATCTTTAATTCAATTCCCATATTGGTCAAATCTTCCACCGAGCCATTGGCATTTCCATTGGCCTTATATTTTGTTCCGTTATCTACCTGGATATAGGTGGCGTACCCCTGCCAGCTATAAGAAGTCTTAATACCGCTTGTGCTATACCCTGTCTGTCCTGCCTGCAGACCGCACAGGTCGAAACGGTATGAGTTACCGGAGGGATTTTCCCCGGTTCCGCCTCTTGGTCCAATCCATGCATAAGCCGTTCCCTCGCTGGCTCCATTTCCCAGATTCTCATTGGGAAGCTCCGTGGAGGCATATGCAACCATTGCCAGATGTGACGACCCAAGTCCCACAATCAGGCAGATTGTTAAAATCAAGGAAACAAAACGTTTCCATATCTGATATAATTCTTTATTCATTACTCACATTGTCTCCTCACATTAAAAATTCAGCCGTTCTTCCCCCGGCAATCCGTCAAGCAGTGGTTCCATATTACTCCCTGCAATCAGACCGCCCGCATATTTATCTTCCTTATTATCAGAATCATAATGATAGAATCCGGTTCCTTCTTCCCCCTTATGCCATCTTGGCTTAAACTCGTCATCTACCCTGGCCGCAAACCGGCTGTTTATGATTATAAGCCATCCCCCGTCTTTATCCCTAACAACCTTTTTATTTCCAGTGATGATCTTTCCATTGGTATTGACCACCCTGTAAGAATTTTCATTCTCCCTGACCACGCCGTAACCATATTCCTCATCTGCTTCCAGCCTAAGTCCGTTTATATAGTAGGAATCCTTTACCCTCTTGAGGCGGTTGCGGTTTCCGTAGGCAACACCATCGCTTTTAAACCCAAAGGTGTACACCCCGTCCTCCAGCTCGACCTTCAGCTCATTTCCGGTCTGCATGGAGCCGTCATTCAGCTCGTCCGGGGAAAAGAAATAAAGGTCCGCCTTCTCAATACCATATATATTCCCCTCTATGAAATCCTCCGATGACCATGCGTCCATGTCATACTGGGCCACAAATGTACTGCGGGTGTCAAAGAGAACAAACCCTGTCTGCATCCTGCCAAGCCCGTCAAACGCATAATAACGGTCATTTACTTTCTTTATCTTATTCTGATATATCTTTCCATTCTGGTCCGTGCGCCACCAGCTGTACTCCCCGTCATCAGAGTCATCCTGTATCAGATTGTCCGACGGATACATCCAGAACCAGGAGTTTCTCAAAAGGCTTCCGCCGTCATATCCCGCAAAGAACTTAGCCGGCACATCGCTGGTGGGGTTGCTCTTATCCGCATTGCTGACGCTCGCCACCTTGGTCCACCAGGGAAGCATGATTCCATACTCGTCAAAGCCGTATGTGCTGCCGTCAATATTCTTTTGCACCAGACGGCCGCCATTGCTTTTCACCTTCTTGGAGCGGTTGTTAAAAAACAGCCACACCTGGTCATATTCGTCATAATCCCTGCCGCTGATGTCACTGGACAGGTCCTCAAGTCCCCTTATCTCCAGCTGCGAATAATCCAGCCAGCTCTCAGTCTTTAAGGCGCCGTCCGCATCCGCATAGTACACGCCTTCCTCCAGTGGATTGTCATCCTCGTCCAGCTGATTCCCATCCTCGTCAAACCATCCGGTCAGCATGCGGCCGCTTTCATCAAATATGTAACTCCTGCCATCCACGGTCCTTTTAAAAGAAGATGCGGTGCCGCGGTACGCCTTACCGTTGGCGCCAAAATAATACCACCCGGCCTCATGTCCATCCTCATCCGCCTCATCCGCCAGGACCCATGTGTTTTCAGCCCGCGCCCCATCCTCAAACACATAATACAGGCTGTTTCCCTGTTCAATGAAACAATCCCTCATCATGATTCCCTGGCCGCCCAGATAGAACCAGGAATCCCTGGACTGCTTCCATGTATTTTGCAGCGGCTCATCATTCTCATCTAAATATCTCCACTCCTCACCTTGGCTCATCCATCCCTCGACCGCATAGGCGGTCACTGTCTGCAATTTAGTCATTGCAAAAGCCGTAACGGCCAGGGCGCCGGCAATAAGCATGATTCTCCTTTTCTTCATCCTGCTATCCTTCCAATCTTTATTTTAAATATTTATATTGAACCCTTTATCAGGGATAGTTTTACTCCTCTAAATACACGTATTTATTTTTCCTGCCGTAAAGGACCGCCTCTTCGTGGGTATCAAAATAGATGTCCAGCTGGTTTCCCTTTACCGCCTTCCCGGTATCCTCCACCGTGTAAACCACGCCATCAATTACAATCCGGGTGCCAAGCAAAATCACGGACGGGTCCGCGGCAACGGTATGGGCTGCCTTGGGTACGGTTTCCGTCTTGGTAAGAATTTCCTTCTTTTCCCCGCAGCACAGTGAACAGCTGCAATAGCCCGTGACCTGGAACTCCCCCAGATAATCCATTCCTTCTGAAGGCCCATCGTAACGTCTGTATACAGGACAGGTTTTCCGCCCGAACTGCTTTGCTTCCTCATAACTGGCAAAATAAATCCGCAGCTTCTCCCTGGCCCCCTCCTCCACCTTATCCTCAATCACATAGGAATTTCCATCAATCAGGACCGTATCCCCTATTTTGAAAACAGACAGTACGCCAGCCGCCGTACGCCCGTTAACAGGAACCGCACCGGAATACGTCAAATCCTTCCCATCCGAACTATAGGCAGTCACCTCAAGCTCCCCCAGATACGTAAACTCCGGTTGGGATACGGCCTGGACCACTGCCCGGGACGGTGCCTGAGGCGGGTTTAAATCCATCGCCTCCACCGGATACGGATTGTTAATGGTTCCCGCTCCCCCCGGATTCGTCCAGGCCTGTCCTGCACCTACCGTATAGAGCTGGGCCAATGTAAATCCGGCCGCCAGGACAGCGGGACCGCAGCCCAGGAGGAATGGCCTGAGATATTTCCTCATCATATTATGCCTTTGACAGGATTTCCTGAATTCCGTCACCCTGTATTCATGAATGTTATCTGTCATCCCCACGCCCCCTGAGCATCACAAATTATTATGCATGGAATCCGAATCCATATCTTTCTGCGTTAAAAACTTCCATGTGCTGCCTCCTAAACTTTTATCCCAGGTAATATCGCAGTATCTCCACTCTCCGTCAATCCAGGTCCTGTTCCATGCATGGTTTCCGGCATATACAGGTTCACATATCAGGCCCGCGTTCCTGCACAGCATCAGATAGGCGGATACATATCCCCAACACACAGCGCTGCCGTTCATGACCGCATCATAGATGGTCCTGTTTTCCAGTGTCTGGTCATAGGAGACATTATCGTAGACCCAATTATAAAAATATTCAGCTTTTTCCCTGTCCCCCAATGTCCTGCAGGCCTTAACCACACCGGAGAGCCTGTCCTGTACCTGTCTGTGTTCTGATACTGCCTTTTCCGGGTTCCCACATGAAACATAGATGGCATACTTCCCATTTTCATCAAATGAATACAGCGTCACTTCTTCTTTTCCCAGATATAGGTACCGGTAATAATATCTGCCAAAGGAAAATGCCTCCTCCTCAGAATCAAAAACAATACCGGTTTTTATAAAACCGCCAATCTTCCCCCCTTCTTTAAGTGCATCCATCACAGCTTCCCCAAGGTTTTCAAATCCCGTATTCCGGCTGGTCATCTGACTGGCTGACCGGCCGGAGACTGCCTGGCCAGCAGATGATTCCGGCTGCTGCATTGCGAATGAATGTTCCTCAAAATGAATGTTCATGATAAACAAAAAAGCAAAAAAAAGGCAGATGGAACTGAACTTCTTAATTTTCTATCCCTCCCATCCTGTATTTACAACTGAATATTTCTTTTGTTGTAATTGAAAAACAGGGAGGGGGCTGATAAAACGGAGGAATTACTGACTATGGAAAAATTTAAGAGAATTGATTCTGAAGTTTAAGAAAAAGGCAAATAACAAATAATATGCAAAAATATCCAAGTTGGTTTAATTTGTGACCAAGCTTGATTGTTATACCCTTTTTTATCGAATTATTTTTAAAAATATGTAGAATTTTGTCAATAAATGTAGTATACTTTTTCTAAATCTTTCAGGAGTATCCTAAAGTACAACAAAAGAAATATTCCGTTGTATCCTGCAATAGCAGCTTCATTTTTTCAAGCTGCAATCTGTGCTGGCTCCCACTTTCCTTTGTATAAATCCTGGTCGTATTAATATCCCTGTGTCCCAGGATATCCGCTAATTTTGACAGGTTTTTTTCTATTTCATAATATGTCCTTGCAAAAAGGTGCCTTAGGTTGTGGGGAAATATCTTTTCATTCCTGACTCCGGCCTCTATTCCCAGGGCTTTCATTTCCCTCCATATATTACTCCGGTCCAATGCCTTTCCGCTTTTTGTGACAAATATCATTCCTGTGCTTATATTCTTTTTTGATGCATAAGACTGCAGGATTGTACAAAGCTGTCTGGTTAACAGCACGGTCCTTATCCTGCCCTTACACTCAATCTCCGCCTGTCCCTTATGGATGGCTGCCACTGTGATGAACGACAGTTCAGATACGCGTATCCCGGTTACGCAGATGGTTTCCAGCACAAGGGCCAGCCGTTCGTTACCATTGGCAAAAGCCGTTTTTACCAGACGCTCATATTCGTTCTTTGTCAGTTCCTTCTGCTCAGGATAAAAGGAACTTTTGCTGATTTTTAAAAACTTACTTTCACAGCCATCCCATCCACAATATTTGAAAAATCCGTTAAGTGCGGCTATGACGCAGTTGATGGTGACCGGGGTCAAACGTTCCCGCAGGTCTGCTTTCCATAACAGTACCGCCTCCTTGGTAACCGGCCCATCTCCTATGAACGCTTTAAACTGCTTTAAATAATGTCTGTATTTCTTTACTGTCTCCCTGCTCCTTTCACAACTTTCCAGCCATTGTCCATACTCCTCTATCTTCTGGTAAGTCATGATTCTTTCATTTTTTCTTTTCATTCCAGCCTCCTGTAAATGTGTACTTGGGTTTAGTCTGCTCAGACGGCAAAAAAACATCCAATATCCCCTTGAGGATGTTGGATTGTTCTGTTTATTATTAGACATTTAAATCATATCATAGCGTTTTTTGAAGCTATGACATATAGTCTAATGAATAACTATATACGTTTTTTATTTCTTTGCATACTAATATTTTCTTACATTTTACATGAATTATACATAAATTTTACTTATGTACTTCCAGGCCACTCTGTTTTCTTCTTTTAACTCCCGTTCCACAGCCTTACGTATCTCGCCCACCTTCAACCCATATATTATCTGTATGGTATTTTTGCCTGGCCGCACAATAGCGGAACATTCTGTGGATTTCAATAACGCATCATTGGCTTTGGCGCCATCCAGCAGTTCTACCCGCAGTCTGGACATACAGGAATCCAAATCCATGACATTCTCCTTTCCACCCAGCCCCTCTATAATTGCCAATGCTTTCGATTGCAGCGATTTCTCAGGTGCATCAAGCCTGACCCCCCCCCCCTACTTTTGCTGCAAAGGCCAGGGCTTCTTCATTATCTTCTCCCCGTCCCGGTGTTTTTATATTAAACTTAATAATCCACCATTTGAACAGGAAATAACAGATAAGGCCTTCTATGGCTCCTACAATCAGAATCCACCACCATTGGGACCCCGGGCGCATGGGACCATAGAGGATAAAACCAATGACACTGGATGTAATGCCTCCCACTTCACTCCCAAACGCATATAAAAGCATATAACTGAGACCGTTTAAAAGTGAATAAATCACATAGAGTGGAAATGCTGCAAATATAAATAAGAATTCATGGGAATCAACAGCTTCTCCACTGTCCCATAAACAAAAGGACCAAACATCCCTAAATTACTGATTCCTCCGGCCAGCGCATTGATTCCTTTCGAAAACCATACCCACACAAACGGGAATACCTGACCGACCGCTGCAAACACCAGCGTACTGGCAAACGGGATAAACCTGGATCCCTGGAAAAATGATAATACCGTTGGGAATTTTACATGTCTTAACCTGGAATGAAGAACCGCCACTACAATTCCCACCAGCATACCGCCAAACATTCCCACATTTACAGTTTCAATCCCGAATACGGTAGTTCATACTCCCTGTCCCCGTCGCAAAGAGCGGAAGCCAGCGTAACTGCATAGATGACCGGAAGATTGGACATGACAATGCTGCCAGCTTTATTGACCAGTCCCGCAATATATTGTATCCAAAAATTTCCAAATACCGGAAACTGTTCAATAATTAATTCATTTGTAAAAAATGATGATAACCCCATGACCAAAGAAGCCGCTGCAATCAATGACGCTGGAATTAAAAACGCTTTTGCTGTTTTCTGAAACGATTTCATGACACTTTTATTTCTTTCCCCTTTCATGACATCCTGCCTCTCCATTTTTATTCATCAGCCGCACTCCGGATTACTTCTGATGCTGTAAATGCATCATAGGAACCTCTTTGAACTTAGAAGCCCTTATCAACCATTTCCACTGCTTCCATTGTCCGCACCATGAAAAAACTGGGTTTTTCAGGATATAGCGAGTTTAAGTTCCTGCTAAAAGGACAGGATTCAGATAATACAGCACCCACACTCTATCGGGAATATGTGCGTTTTTGGCTGGAGAGCAAAGAAACCACAGGGTGAAAAAAGATGGAATGCGTGTTTTTACAAACCAGCATTCCATCTTTTTATCTGACAGCACAGACCGACTTCCTTTCTATCAGTTCCCCCTTCATGAGAATGCGGCTGGCGGCCGCCCCATCTTCTATCTGGTGTATCAAACACCGCACACTCTCTTCCGCCAGGCGGTCAATTGGGGCATTATAAGTAGTCAGCGGGGGAATCATATACTCCGTCATGAATATATTATCAAACCCTGCCACGGAAACATCTCCCGGTATAGTAAATCCATTCTCACTTATCCCGCTATAGATACCAATGGCCAATATATCCAAACTTGCAAAAAAAGCAGTAGGCCTCTCCTCCCTTAACATCACTTCCTGCGCGCACCTGTAAGCCTCCTCTATGGTATTGACATCATAGATAAAATATTTTTTATAGTTTTCTACCCCATATTCCTCCATGGCTCTTTTACACCCATTATACCGCTCCCTGAATCTTTGCCTGCTGAAATCCCCAAACATTCCCGCAATCTTTCTGTGCCCCATATCCAAAAGATATTTAACCATGAGATATCCACCGTATTCATTGTCTACGGAGATACAGCTGATATCCTCTGTAAAATCCCTGTTTATAAGCACGATAGGCACCTTTTTTTCCTTTTGGAAACACAGCAGATGACGGATGTCATCCTCAACGCTCATGCATAGGATCCCATCGATTCCCCGGCTCCCCAGCATTTCCAGATTCCGTTTTTCACATTCAATACTCTCATTATTATTACAAAGAATGATTGAATACCCATTCTGCGTGGCGTACTTTTCAACGCTTTTCATAATCATGGGATAATACAGACTGTTAATATCAGGAACCAGCAATGCAATGGTATACGTCCTGCCTTCCCGGAGCGCTTTTGCCATGATGCTGGGTCTGTAATTTAATTCCTCTACTGCTTTTAATACCTTTTGGCGTGTTTCTTCCTCTACGAATATCCTGTTGGACAGGGTTCTGGACACCGTGCTCGGTGACACTCCGGCTAACTTTGCAACCTCTTTGATTGTGCTCATGATCTTCCCCCTCATATTCCGGTTATACATTACTATATACCAAAACCCTTCCCTAAATCAAGCTCACATGCTGCAAAATTCACTTTTAAGGAACAATACACGCCCTAAACAGAAATACACCGCCGGTTAACACGATTGTTTCCGGCGATGTATGCATCTTATAATCTTAATTTTTTCTGGCTGAATATCCTTTCCGGCATATGGCATATACCATCCGGAATGATGGGACTGAATTCCATGTTCCGCAGAATATCGTGCTCCAAATCCATACCAGGGGCAATTTCCTTCAATACGACCCCATTGCCCGTAAGCTGGAATACGGCGCGTTCTGTTACATACATTACATCCTGCCCTCTTTGCAGCGCATATTCAGCACTGAAACTTATCTGTGCAGCCTTAACCACAGCCTTTTTTATCCGCCCCTCTTTTTTAATCTGTATCCGGCCGTCCGCGATATCACATTCCAGCCCGCCGGCTGTCAGGGTCCCTACGAATATGACCTGCTTTGCGGACTGGGATATATTGATGAACCCTCCCACCCCGTTTACACGTTCACCGAAGCGGCTGACGTTTACATTACCCTCCTGGTCAAATTCAGCAAATGATAAAACAGCAATATCCAGTCCGCCTCCATCGTACCAGTCAAACTGTGCCGGTTCCTCAAGGATTACCTCAGGATTATAGACCAGGCCGAAATTGCTGCCGGAAGCCGGAATCCCTCCTGTGATTCCCTGTTCTACGGAAAGCTTCATGAGGCCATCAGCCCCTTCTTCCCTGATGATGGAAGCAACTCCCGCCGGCATGCCAAAGCCCAGGTTCACGACAGCATTTTCCCTGATTTCCAAGGCGGCCCGGCGGGCAATGACCTTGCGTTCATCTAAGGGCATGGGCTTTAGCTTATCCTCAAGAGGAATCCTGCACTCTCCCGACAATGCCGGATCATATCCGGTCAGAAGGGACTGGCGCTGGCCAGGGTCCTGCACGATGGCATCGATGAGGAAACCGGGAACCCGTATTAAGAGAGGGTTCAAAGTACCCTTCCTTACTATGCGCTTAACCTGTGCAATGACGATACCGCCTGAATTCTTAGCCGCCTGGGCAGCGGAAAGACTTTCCGGCAGGATTCCTTCCTGTTCAAAGGTCAGGTTTCCTTCTTCATCTGCCGTAGTGCCTCTGATAATCGTCACGTCAATGGGAAAAGAAGGATATAAAAGATACTCCTCCCCCTTGATATCCACCAGCTCCGCTAACTGTTCATGGGAACATCCGTTCATGGATCCGCCCTCGACCCTGGGGTCCACAAAGGTTCCAAGTCCGGTTTTTGTAATCACGCCGGGACGCCCGCCTGCTATCTCCCTTGTCAATTGAGTCATTGTCCCCTGTGGAAGCACATACGCCTCGATTACTTCCCTTCTTGCCAGCTCCTGCATGTTCACGGACCAGGTCCAATGGCTTCCTATTACTTTCCTTACCATCCCCTCATGCGCAAAGCGGTCCACACCGCCGCCCTGTTTATCGCCAACTCCCGCACTGTGGCACAAGGTCATGCCATATGGATGTCCCGTATCCAAAAAACGCGATTCCAGCGCTTTCAGAAAATATGACGGTTCATTGATTCCTCCACCTCCCGCAGCCAGCCAGACACATGCATTGTCTTTTATAAGGGCTGCTGCCTGTGATGCGCTCATCCGCTTATCCATGGCTCTCCCCTTCCATTAATATCCGGTCAGACCGGGAAGCCACGTGCTCACTGCCGGAATAAAGGTTACCAGCATAAGCACCGCAAAAATAACTGCATAGTAAGACAGGAGAGGTTTTATAACACCTTCCAGTTTAACCTTTGCCACCTTAACACCAACAAACAGGATATTGCCGACAGGCGGGGTTATGGTTCCGATGCACAGATTATAGGTAATCATAATACCGAACTGCAGTGCGCTCATTCCAAAGGATTGGCAGATTGGCAGGAAAATAGGGGTAAAGATTAAAACTGCCGGCGTGATGTCCATGAACGTTCCCACAAACAGCAGGAAAATATTGATAATCAGTAAAATAACAACCGGACTTTTGCTGATTCCCAGCAATGCCGAGGAGATGGCCTCGGGGATTCCCGTGAATGTCATGACCCAGGCCATGATATTGGACGCCCCCACCAGGAAAATGATGATACCTGTCATCTTAGCGCTGTCTATGAGGATATGGACCAGTTCCTTCAGATCAATTGTCCTGTAAATGAAAAGGGAAAGGATGAGGCTATACGCCACTGCAATGGCGGAACCTTCCGTTGCAGTAAACACACCTGCGATAATGCCTCCGATTACAATGATGATCAGGAACAGGCTTGGCACAGCCTGCCATACAACAATCATCGCTTCCTTAAAGGTCAGCCTGACAGAGCTTTTGTAGCCATGCTTTTTGGCGTAAAAAAATGCGACTGCCATGCATGCAGCTCCCCACAGGATGCCGGGGATATAACCTCCCATGAACAATGCGGCCACTGATGTCCCGCCGCTCACAAGGGAATATGTAATCAGCACGTTGCTGGGCGGAATAAGAAGGCCCGTGGGCGCCGTGGCCACATTGACAGCCGCGGCAAAGTTATCATCATAGCCCTCTTCCTTTTCCACCGGGCCGATTATCGATCCCATGGCAGATGCCGCCGCCACACCGGAGCCTGAAATGGCTCCGAACAACATATTAGCCACTGCATTGGTATGGGCCAGGGAACCTGGGACACGTCCTGTAAGGACCTTTGCGAAGTTAATCAGCCGGATTGCGATACCGCCTTTATTCATGATATTTCCGGCTAAAATGAAAAACGGAATGGCCAACAATGTAAAAATGGATATACCAGAAAAGATACGCTGGGTGGCTGTCAGCACAGTGGCTCCAAAATTCAGTGTGGGGAGAATCGCCAGAATGGACGAAATACCCAGGGAAACCGCAATGGGGACGCCTGCAAGCAGCATGACAATTAAGACAATGGCTATGATCAGGCCTGAAAATAATGCTATACTCATATGAATTCCCTTTCTACTGTGCCTTAAGCTGCCTGCACAGGTTTGATATGTTGATGATACTGTAGATAGCTGTCAGTACCCCGCTGACAGGCATGATGCTGTACACATATCCCATAGGAATGCCTAGGGATGCCGTTACCTGGGTCATGGTAAGCCTGGTTATGGATATACCTCCATATATCAACACCAATATAGTAAATATGAGTATCACGCACTCCGTTGCCACAGCAAGTACAATCCCTTTTTTCTCCGTGAGCTTATCTGCAAAATATGCCAGGCGCATATGGTCCCGCTCCCCAAATACCAGGGTGGCGGCGAACATGGACATCCATGCAAAACTGTAGGTTAAAAGTTCTTCTGAAAATGAACTTGGATTGTTAAACACATAGCGTGTCACCACCTGGTACACTGCAATCACGGTCATAAAGCTGAACATGATGGCACACACTGCGCTCAGTATCTGGTCCATGGTTTTTTTCAACTTATTCATTCCGGCTCCTTTCTTCCCCATCCAAAGCTGCATTCTGGATGGACTGGATTGAATCATAAATGGGTACCAGCCTGGGATTATCTTTTAACACTTCCTCATGCAAAGGCAGTACTTTCTGCCTGAATGGTTCCATATCAGTCTCAATGAACACAACTCCCATTTCTTCCGCCTGTTTTTTTACATCCTCAATCTGTTCATCCCACGCCTGAACCTCTACCTCTGTACTGATCCTGGCCGCTTCATCAAAGATTTTCCTTTCTTCGGGTGGTAATCCCTCCAGGAACTTTAAGTTTGCCACCAGCAGGTCAGGCACGATCTGATGCTGGTTATATGTATAATATTTTGCAACTTCCCCGTGCTTCATGGTGGTAAGCGCCATCTCACTGTTTTCCGCGCCGTCAATCACTCCCTGCTGTATGGCAGTATAAACCTCCCCATAACTCATTGGCACGGCTGCCGCCCCCATTAAATCCATCATCCTGACATTTGTAGGGCTGGCCTGAACCCTGATTTTCATACCCTTTAAGTCATCCGGAGTATAAACCGGTTTTGTGGTATAAATATTCCTGACGCCCGCGGCATACCATGCCACCGCACGGAACCCGGACTCATCCGTGGATCCGTAGATACTGTTCATAAAACCGTCATCCTTCATCACAGCGTCAAATCCTTCCATGCCGCGGAACAGATAAGGAAGACTGAATATCTGATAGATATTATCAAATGTCTCCAGGTTACTTGTGCTGCTCACTACATAATCAATGGCTCCCGTCTGCACCAGCTCAATGGCCTTCTGGGAAGAGCCAAGAAGCTCATTGGGAAAAATCTGCACCTCGTATTTATCTCCCAGGTTTTTCTCTATATATTCCTTAAAAGCCAGTAAGCCGATGTTGTCAGGATGCGTCATGGGCTGTCCGTTGGATACCCTGATAATGCGTTTTCCATTTCCTATGGCTTTGCATCCGGCAAGGCTTGCCACCATTGCCATGCCCAGTATCCATATCGCCGCTGTTTTTACTACTCTCATATATCCCTCTCCTTTATACTGATTTGATCCAGATAAGTGAATCAGAGTTTCTTAATATGGAATCCGCCGTCAATATCAATATAGTTGCCTGTGCTGTAAATGAACTTTTCACTGCAGAATGCGCTGACCGCATCTGCGATATCCTGCGGCGTTCCCCATCTTGCGATAGGGAACACCCCCTGCTCAATGAGGCCGCTATACTTCTTATGGACCACTTTTGTCATATCCGTCTCAATCACGCCCGGACGGATTTCATATACCTGTATGCCGTCAGCTGCCAGGCGGTCGGCGTACAGGGTGGTCAGCATGGCCACGCCTGCCTTTGATACGCAGTATTCCCCCCTGTTCGTGGAGGACACGGTCACGGAACTGGAACTGATATTCACGATCACGCCGCGGCGTCTCCCCTTCACCTCCTGCTTCAGCATCTGTTTTGCCACCAGCTGGGTCATGAACATGGTCCCTTTCGTATTGGTGCCCACCACATAGTCAAAGCTTTCTTCCGTCATTTCCAGCAGATCCTGGCGCACTTTTGGCGCAACACCTGCATTATTCACCAGAACATCGATATCACCGTATTTTTCTACCGTTTTTTGCAGAAACACTTCCCTGTCTTCCTGTGACGTGGTGCTTCCCTGGACATATAGGAAGTCGATTCCAAGCCGATTCAGTTCTTCCAGGCTATCCTTATAGTCCTGGGGATTATTCACATCCAGGATGGCTATACGATAGCCGTCCAGTCCCAGCTGACGGACAATGCCGTATCCTATCCCTCTGCTTCCTCCAGTTACAATTGCTGTCTTCTTCATTGTACCTGCCTCCTTTTATTTTTTTCTTCTTGTTCCACCATTACGCCTCATTTCAATTCACCGGCAGTCTCCTGGGCCCAATGTTCTGCAATCATCTTAGGCGCGTAGACAAACATCATATGCATGTCCTCCGTCCCGGTATTTACCAGTCCGTGGGATTTACCGCTTTCAATATAAATGGCATCTCCTTCCTGCACCGCTTCCGTCTCGCCATCAACAGTCATTTCGCCTTGTCCTTTTAATATGGTGTAAGTTTCTACCGTCACATGATCGTGAAGCGGGATAGCGCCGCCCGGATAAATTACCACATATCCCTGGCAAAAATAATCCCCGTTGATTGCTCCGTTTTCTCCAATAACTACCCTTGTCCTTCTTCCTGCCGGAAACTCAGTTCCTTCAATCTCCGTAAACACATTTACCTTTTTCATAACTTTTATCTCCCTTCATATTTTGGCGGACGTTTTTCAAGGAATGCTGTCAGCCCTTCAATTGCATCGTGCGTGGTATATACAAATCCAAGGGCCAGCGCATCCCTCTGGGCAATATCCGTGGGCTGCCTGTTTGCTGCATCGTATACCAGGCGTTTATCGATTTTCATGGTAATGGGCGCTTTCGACGCCAGCTCGACAGCCAGCTCCCCTGCTTTTTCCCTCATGACCGCCACATTTTCATAAACCTCCGCCACCAGGCCATAATCAAGCGCTTCCTGGGAAGTAATCATCTTGCCGCGCAGCAGCATATTCTTAGCCCTGCTTTCCCCAATCAGTCTCGGCAGGCGCAGGGTTCCTCCCCAGCCCGGAATCATACCGATATTGATTTCAGGCAGGCCGAACCTGGCATTAGCGGAACAGATCCGGATATCACAGCACATGGCGATTTCCAGGCCGCCTCCCAGGCAATATCCGTTGATTGCGGCCACAACCGGAATATCCATGGTTTCAATCTTGGAAAACAGCTTATGCCCAACCTCAATGGAATATCTGGATTCTTCCGGGGACATTTTCACCAGCTTTGCAATGTCGGCTCCCGCCACAAAGGATTTCTCGCCGCCACCCGTAATAACCAGGCAATGAATGTCCTTATCCGCGATTACCGAATCTACCAGGGTATCCATATACTCCACAATTGGAACACTGAGGGCATTCCTGGTCTGTGGTATGTCCACGGACAATATTGCATATCCTTCCTTTTTTTCCAAACTGATTCCTTCCATCATAGTACTTAACCTCCTGTTTATAATGTAATTGGCTGCATTGCTTTTTTCGTCTTATTAATCATCTGTCCAGTCCCATGGGGTCTGTCATGAAAATCCGTTTATCCATCAGCTGCGGTTCCCGGGGCATCAGGGGCACAAAATCCATCTGCCCCAGTATATCCTTTTCCAGATTCATTCCCGGAGCGATTTCTTTTAGCACAAGACCTTCTTCCGTCATCTCAAAAACAGCCCGCTCCGTTACATAAAGTACGCTCTGTCCGGTCTCCCTTGCGTAATCCCCGCTGAATGTAATGTGTTCCACATCCTTCAGGAATTTTTTATGTTTTCCTTCCTGAAGGATCTCAAGCTTCCCATCCTTTATTTCCGTTTTCAGACCGCCTGCCGTAAACGTTCCGCAAAATACACATTTTTTGGCTGTCTGGGATATGTCTATGAAGCCCCCGCAGCCTGCAATGGTGGGGCCAAACCTGCTCACATTCACATTTCCATGGCTGTCAGCCTGGGCCAGTCCAAGACAGGTCATATCAAGCCCGCCTCCGCTGTAAAAGTCGAACTGGGAAGGACCGTCAATCATTGACTCAGAGTTATAAGCCACGCCGAATATCGCCCCGCCTGCAGGCACGCCGCCGATGATTCCCTGCTCAATCGTCATCTTCACATACCCTTCAATCCCTTCTTCTGCCGCAACCCTTGCGACACCGTCCGGCATACCGAATCCAAGGTTAATCACGCTGCCCTTGCTGAGTTCCATGGCAGCCCTTCTGGCCACCACCTTACGCTGGTCTAAGGGCATGGGGACCATGCTTTCTACCAGCATCCTCACATCACCAGTCAGCGCAGGATCATATTCTCCCTCTATTGTCTGCATCTGTCCCGGATGGACCACCACCGCATCCACAAGGATTCCGGGAATCCGGACATTTTTGGGGTCCAGGGAACCTGCCTTAGCTGCATACTTCACCTGGCAGATTACAATGCCTCCGCAGTTATGTACGGCCTGGGCAATGGCCAGCGCCTCCAGATAAGCCGGTTCATAAGCCAGTGATATATTTCCTTCCTCATCACCGATACTTCCGCGGATCAGTGCAACCGTCACCGGGTAGGTTTTATAGCGCAGCCATTCCTGCCCATCCATGGAAACCAGCTCTACCAAATCCTCCTTTGTGACATCATTCAGTTTTCCTCCCGATACACGCGGATCCACAAATGTCTTAAGACCGGTCTGTGTGACCACCCCCACACGTTTTGCTGCAATCTCACGGTACTGAAGGGCTATGATTCCCTGGGGCAGGTTATATGCCTCAATCTTATTATCATTGGCCATTTGCTGCATTTTCGGCGACCATCCCCAATGTCCCCCCACTACCCGCTTAACCATCCCTTCATGGGCAAAGCGGCTGATACCGCCTCTGTCCTTATCACCAATTCCCGCAGAATGGGTAAGGGTAAGGTTCCCGGGACTGCCTTCATCTAAAAAGCGGTCCTCCAATGCCTCAAACAACGCATCCGGTTCCATGATTCCTCCCCCGTTGCCTGATACGGCTATGCTATCACCGTCTTTAATTAGTTTTACCGCCTCTTTGGCCGACATGAATTTGCTCATCTTCTCTTCCTCCTTTTATGAAATCGTTGTCATCGCAGTGACACCAAATCCCCTTATGGCTGCTTCTGCAGATAGCCAGCCTCAGCCTTATTACCTTTAAAATATTCTCCTTCCCTGTACCGTTTCCATACTGCCTCAAACCAGCAGTCATCTTCCGGAATGGGCCGCACATCCCTCCAGCTTATCCTGCTTGTGTCCTGGTAATACTCCAGCTCCTGTATCAGTTCAGACATCCCATGCTGTTCCAAAAGGGAACGGAAGCATTCCGGCAGCTTCTCCGAAGGTTTATCCCCATGCTCATCGTAAATCAGATAGGACCCCCTGCTCTTACCTCCGTGGGCGATGTAATCCTCCATGGCTTCCAGATATGCCTTCTGGCTCACAAGCAGATCCCTCAGCCTGTAGTAATGCTTTAAATCACCGGGACTATTGATACCGGAGGTTTCAATCCTCTGTCTCTGGATTCTGTTTTCCATCAGCGCTGTCCGTATTCCATCGTAAGACCTGATATGCGCCCCATATCGGGACATCCTCATGCCCAGCGCCTTGCGTTCCTCCCTAAGATTCAATACCGCATCCTGTTTTGCCAACGCCCTGGCCCCAAACTTAATTGCAGCCAGGATCTGCCCGCCGCATAATTCCCTTATTTCCTCACCAGACAAAGGCTTTTCCTGATAACAGTGTGCAATATACGCAGCCGCCCTCATACTGCCCACCTGGCCGGAATTGAGGGCGCTTCCGCCTGGCCGGTACACGCCATGGCTTCCATTGACTTCCCCCACCGGAAAGAAATGTTTCAGGTTACTCTCCCACCACCAATTGCCGGACAGACCTCCGTTATTGTGCTGCGCGCACACTGCAATCTCCAGTTTTTCCTCATGAAGATTGATTCCGTGGCTTCGGTACAGTTCGATTGCCGCAGGGTTCATATGCTCCAGCCGTTTAATTGGCGTATCCTGCAGACCCCCGGAGCTTTCCAGATACCCATATGCCTCCGGATGCAGAAGCGCAGTCTGAAACCGTCCATCCTTCTCGCTGCAGGACGGATTCCTTCGATAATCCAGAAACACCCGTCTCCCCTTTAATGTCATCTCCTGATAAACCAGGATATCAATGAGGGAGGAACCATGGTCCCTGGTTTTTCTCGGATCAAAAGGCCACTGGTACCCTTTCAGGAAGATGGCGTACAACATATGCTCCGGGCAGTCAAAGTACCCGTCCAGAAACTCCCGTTCCCCGCTTCCATCCTGCTCCGTAGAAACATACCTTGGGATGACCTGCTGGTATGTCCCGGACAGGTTCCATCTGAACTTGGTAGATGCAAGGCCGAATTGTGATTCCGTCAGGTTTTTCCCTTTTGCCCCTGCTCTCAGCGCGGTTCCCAGTCCGCCAGTCTGGCTGACCGGGTATACGGATGTTTCATACATCCCTGCTTCCCCGCCCGTGGCATAAACAATGTTCTCCGCGGAAAAGACGGCGTACATCTCCTCCAATCCCATCGCCCTGACATTTACGGCAAGAGCACCCCTTACCCGTTTCTCATTCCCTATCTTCTCTGTCAGGATTTCAATCACCTGGTATCCGTCATATACAGGGATGGAGTACCTCTCCGCTTCATGCCACAGCGCCTCAGTCATGAATCTTGATGTCAGAGGTCCCGCTGATGTCCCCCTCCTGAATGGATCGTGGTCTGTTTTATATCCTATGTACTCTCCCGCCCCATTATGGGGAAATGGCACCCCTATATCTACCAGATGGAAGAATCCCCTTACGGATAAAGCGGCTTCCACCAATGCCAGATCCCCATCCATGGCCTCCCCGCCAAATAGTGTCTGTGCCATCTGCCGCACGCTATCAGCCTCTCCTGAACAGGTGGTCATCTTATAATAGGTCTGCTTATCCGAACCGGTATTCCGGGATGTTCCCATCATTTTCCCCTCAGTTACGATTGCAATGTCCTGCTGCCCCTCTTTGTAAAGTGATACCGCCGCATTTAATCCAGCCGCCCCGCTGCCTATTACGATGGTCTGAATTCTGTAAAGCGGGTAATTATTTCCGTCTATACAGATAATGTCCTGTCTCATCCACTCATTCTCCTCTCATATGAAATCGTTTGTGCAATCGTTGTCTTTATGTGTCCAGAATATCACTTTTATGTAGTTACGTCAATATCTTTCTATTTGTTTCCATATTTTTATATAAAACTTACATTTTTTATATTGTATTTCATAGGATTTTATCCTTTTTCTATGCAATATGTTTATGAAATCGTTGTCTTGCCTTTCTCACGAAGCCGCAGTTAACTTGCCGTCTGTGCCATACAGCCCTTTTTACGAGATGCCTTCCATACAAACCAGCACGTCTCGGTAAGGCCCGCGATACTTTTCCGGGCATAAAAACACCCTCGTATAAGACTTTTATATTACATTGTCCTATACGAGGGCAACGTTCCCTGCCGTCATACATCTCCTTGCCCCGGCCTACAGCTTCAGAATCAGCTCCGCTGCCTGTTCCGGCGGAATATCAGATACATCAATCCTGACCGTGTCCAATGCTTCATACAGACGCACCCTCTCCAGACTCCTCAAAACCACATCCGCTTTACGGATTCCCATATCCACATCCCTCTGCAGCCGCTTTTGTAAGGCTTCCCCGGTGCATATAAGTGATACCGCATGGACCTTGCATTGGGAGGTATCCAATCGTGACAAGATATAATCTATTATATCCTGCTCATGCATTACCCAGCAAAATATGATATTCCCATAGGCAGTGCATCGGATACCGGTGGCGCATTATCCAATCCAAATCCGCCAATAAGTTCAGTTTACTATAATAAAAGTACCGCGTCCACAACAGGAATAAAAATCCAGATATAAGAATATTCAGATATAAGGATTCAGATATGGAACAAGGCAGCCGCACCATACAGTGCAGCTGCCCTTAGATTGATTCATAAAAAGGTTCATTTGAAAATCATGTCATGTACGATGGGCGGCATCCCCTTACTTCTTGTATCCGCACTTAGGGCAGCCACCGTTTTCGTTTAATGCAATACCGCATAACGGACAGCGGTCAATGGTCCTGGAAGGCTGGTATTCCTGGGTTGCGGCGTTGACGCCGCTGCTAAAGGTGATTTTTGCAATATTCAGCTTATCCTTCAGCAGGTCGTATACGATTTTTATCATACCTTCCACTGTCATGGTTTCTTTTGTCACCACCAGGCGGCACTCAGGATAGGCGGTGGCAAGCTCTGTCTTGAACGCCGGGCCTTTCATCTTGTTGGTTGGGGCGCCGTCCCGGATTCCCTGCTCTTCATAGACCTTGAGGATGGCCGGAAGCAGCGGATCGTCCTCCCTTAAAATCAGTGCGTGGTCAAAATTCTTCAGGACCTCCCAGGCGGTTTTCTGGATTTCGTTACATGGGAAAACCATGTTAACACCGGGTTCAATGGAATCTTCCACTTCAATGGTCAGGATTCCCGTGTGGCCGTGCAGATACTGCGCTTCCCCTTTAAACCCAAAAAATCTGTGTGCATACTGAAGATCAAGTGTTGTAATACTTCTCATATTTTGTCTCCTTTTCATGCGATTTATAATTTACAGGCTTCTCGTCCCGGCCTGCATTCGCAGCAATTGTAGGTGGAGGGGGAAGCAGGCTTTATAACTTATGGATCATTATTTACATTCCGGGCAGATTCCCCTGAACATAATATCGCAGCCTGTAAATTCAAACCCATGGGTATCCCTGATTTTTTGGTATAAATCCTCGAAGACATCCATGTCCACATCAAAAACCCGTCCACATGTTTCACATAAAATATGGTAATGCTCCTGACAACGGTGGTCGAAACGGTCTGCTGCTCCCGGTATCTCTATCTTCCGTATCTTCCCAATCTGGGAAAGGCGGTTTAGGTTCCGGTATACGGTGGCCCTGCTGATATGAGGACATACCCTGACAACCTCATCGTATACCTCAACCGCGGTCGCGTGACACTTCAGCTTGTTTACCGCTTCTAATACCATTGAACATTGAATTGTGTTTCTGTTAATCATGGTTCGTTTCCTTAATAGTAATTATTCTTAATTAGGATTATATACCAATAAGAACCATATGTCAATAGCAGACTGCTGCAGGAAACAGAAAAATCATTTATTGCGGAAGTAAAAAGACCATATAAAGATAATATATAAAGAAAGAATACGCCGTCAGGCAGAGCGCTCTCCTGGCGGCGTATCCTTTCTTATAAATAACATATCCGGATCATACAGCAAAATGGGCCAACGAACCTCTTATCAGTGTTTAACCAACCAGCTCATCCGTGCACCCTTCTTTTATTTGGAACAATGTCTGCGTTTTTATGGAGCCCTTAGCTATCAAACCCTTACATATCAAGCCCCCTATAATACGCCCTTGGTTGACCAAACGGACCCGTTCAGCCGTTCCTCATGCATGGTCGCCATATCAAGGGCTTTACCAAACGCCTTAAAGCTGCTCTCTGCAATATGATGATTATTCACCCCATCCAACTGCTTGATATGAAGGTTCATAAATGCAGAATATGACACGGCATAAAAGAAGTCATGAATCATCTCTGAATCCATTCCGCCTATCCGGGGGACCGTGAATTTTGCATCATATGAAAAGTATGGCCTGCCGGACAGATCAATGGCACAGAGTACCAATGCCTCATCCATGGGAAGGATTGCGCTTCCGTATCGTTTAATTGCCTTTTTTTCCCCGATTGCCCTTTTTATTGCTTCTCCCAATACAATCCCGCAGTCCTCCACCGTATGATGGGAATCAACTTCCAGATCGCCTTTGCAGACAAGGTCCAGGTCAAATAATCCATGACGTGCAAACCCATTGAGCATATGGTCAAAAAAGGCTATACCTGTCTGAAGATCACATTTGCCGCTCCCATCAAGGTTTAATGTCAGGGTGATATCTGTTTCCCTTGTAATCCTGTTAATTGTTGCAATCCTAGGTTCCATTTTATCCTCTCTCCTATCTTGGTAATATAGCCGAAAAGAAATATTTTTCTCCAATATAATAGCACTCCACAAAATATAAGGGTGTTTCGTCCTCCAGCCGTGTGGTGCATTCCATTTTCAGGACCGGTGAATCGTGATTCAGCCTTAAACTTTCCTGTATCACGGAAGACGGAAGGTCTGCCTCCAGCCTTATCTTCCCATTACCCAATTTATAATGGTAAACCGTTTCATATATTTCATATAATGAACTGCGGTCGTCCAGATATTTCTGCATATCAGGACATAATTTCTGGGGCACATAAGCAATTTCATATGCCATGGGTTCCCCGTCGCCCTTTCTTATCCTGGTTATTTTATAACACTTTTCCTCTTTACCGATTTCCAGCTCATTGATGATATGCTTATTTGAGATTGTATTCAGTTCAATGGAAACAAATTCGGAAGAAGGCTCTATCCCTCTTTTCCTCATCTGTTCGGAAAAGCTTTCCAGGCTTGAAAGTACATAATTGGATTTCTTATATTTGACAAATGTCCCTACCGCTGTCTTTTTGACTATATAGTCTTCATTTTCCAGCTTGCCGAACGCCTTACGTATGGTATCCCGGCTCACCCCATACTCCTGCTGGTACTCCTTCTCTGTCTTTAATTTCTCTCCCTGCAGGAATACCCCCTTTTCTATCTTATCTTTTATATCCTGATAAACCGATAAATAACGGAATTTTGTTGAACTGTCATCCATCCCTGTCACCTCTAACGTATTGTTAGATATATCATAACAAAAAAGGATTTTTACTGCAATCCAATCTTATCCCCGCAATACTGCTTCTCCTGCATGTTTCAAGCCCTTGCAGGGGAATATGCCATTTTAAGCGCCCGTCCAAAGGAATAAAACACCCTTTCACAATACCTGTCACTAAAATCATAGGTATCGAACTTCAGGCATAGCGATGCCCTGCCGGACAGATTCCCAAAGAATTTCGTGATGGAACGGCTGTCTTCTTTTATGCTGTGGGCAACCATTTCAAAGACCCAGTCCGTCCTGCCCGGAAGCATGAGCTTACAGCTGGTGGGGAAAAAGGCATCATCTGCAATCCCGCTTCCTGTCCCGCCATACTCTTCCAGTTCCATACACTGCTTACAGACAGCTTCAGCAAATAAATCCCCCATGGCTCCCATCAGTTCCTCCCCGCCAATATCCTTGCTGCATATGAGCTTCAAATCAATGGAGGATGCTTCTGCAAAAGATTTCAGGCACATTTCAAGAAAGGGATTATTAATCCCCGCCTCACATCTGCCGCTCCCCTCCAGGTTCCATTCCATAACCATCCCGTTGCCATCACTTTTAACTGTTATCGTCTTCATTCCCATCTCTCCTTACAATGCACATGCCCGCCGGATTCATTTTTAAAGTAAATCCGTATATGCAGATATGCTAATGGAAATACGCCTTCCATTAGCATATCGGTAAGCAACTCTTATATTAAAGGTTCAAAAACTCCTGTACGGCACCTGCCACCGCTTTCCCTGCCATCTTGTCAATGGAGGTCCCGATTACCAGGATATTTACGCCCGTATCCTTGAATGCTTTAAAGTTATCCAGATTAATGCCGCCTTCTGCCAGCGTGGGTACATGAACAGCCTCCACCATGGCACACAGTCTTTCCTTAAGGAATGGATGGATTTTCCCTGCCTCCACCCCTTCATAGCTCATCCCTGTCATCAGGCCAATCATGTCGGTTCCAATGCCCTCCATCTGTTTTGCGACCTTTGCCACTTCCTCCGGCTGTTCTGCCGAAATACCAAATGTATGTAAATCCGTGGGAAGCCCGATGTATGCATCCACGCAGAGTCCATATCTGTGGGCTGTCTGAACCAGCTGTTCCAAATCATGAAGGCTGGATTTATGTGTATGCAGTCCGTCGGCCCCGCTTCTGGACATCATGAGGAAGTCCTCATCCGTCAGGGGCGTTGGCAGGATTTCCGTGAAGCCGCCCGGTATACCCACCGTAATATATACATCGTTTCCAACCACGCTCCTGACACCGCGGGTAACCTCTGCCATCTGTGAAACAGTTATCTCATGGCGGATTTTCTCTGCTTCATGCATGGAAGTAACGCCTTTATATCCTCTGGCAAGGGCCAATGCCGGATGGTTCGGTTCCAGCATACTCACGCCTGCATCAACCACGGCCTTTGCCATCCTGGCATCATCACCTGTGATTCCTGTACTGAGGATTGTATGTCCATTCCCTTTTTCCAACGCCCTCTTTACCTTATCCATGCTGAACTGCATTTTTCTGTCCATATCATTTTGAAACATCTTGTACTCTCCTATTCTTCTATTGCTTTATTTTTGTCAACCGTATTGCAGATTGCAGTAAATACAAACGCTGCCGCTGCTGCAAATACCATGCAGATGATTGCCTGTATCACCTTGTCGTTGGACATGAACGGGGCAAGGAAACACGGAACATATGCCGTACATTTCACATCCAGGAAACCGATCAATAATCCGGCCAGGGTGGAGGCCGCTATGGTAGAAGCAAAGACCTTCTTGCTGGAAAACATAAAGGGATAAGCAGCTTCGGCAAACGTCCCGAATGCCAGGTTAATGATAAGGTTAGGGATGCAGGCAATCCGGTCGCTCTCTTTGCGCGGCCGTACAATATTCGCCAGCTGGATGCCGGCGCAGACCATGATTAGTCCGCACAGGTCAATACATCCGAGAAAGCTGTATCCCGTGGCCTCCATCTCCAGCAGGATAATGGGCAGGATAGCCGCATGATAGACGCCGCCGATGATTGCAAACCAGATTGCAAAACCAGCGATACCGCCTGCAAGGATTGCATTGTAGTTCAGGGCCCAGTCAATTGCCATTTTTATCATATTGCCCACCCAGCCAGCTGCCGGCGCTACCAGGTACATGCCAGCAAGGCCAGATATCAATCCGGCAAATCCGCCTGCTGCAATATTGGCCGTGGTTCCCGGGACTTTATATTTGAAGCACAGCGTAATGATATAGTAGGCCAGAATACCGGCAATGATACCCACGACCAAGCCGCCTATGATCCCGCCGTCTACCGACAATGCGCCACCCACAATACCGGCTACTATACCAACCTCATCCAGTCCCGAAATCTGCTTTGCAGCAATGGCAGCAAGGACGATGGGTAAAAAGCCCACCAATGTATTAAATATATCTTCCAGGCCAGCCAGCCCCGGTATCTTGCTTAAAGCAAGGCATAGTGCCATTGCAATGAATCCCGGCATGGAGGCCATCATGATTCCACGGAAATTAATCCGCTTCCACACGCTGCCTTCCTGGACCTTTGAACTGCCGGAGGAGCCGATGATTGGGCTGTACTTCAACTTCCACTCTTTTGAAAAAGCTGAGACTGCCGAAATTGCCCTGGTGCGGTTCGTCGTACCTGTTGTACCGGAAGCAGCGATTACCCTGCATCCCATTGACTGGGTATTGGCCATGGAAGTTCCTCCAGTGCCTGCCAGCGGTATCTTTTTTTCTGCGGCTGCCTTCAAAGCCTCTTTATTTGCTCCTTTGGGATCGCAGCTCATCAGCATGATGCCATCAATTTTATCCTCACGTATGAGCCTGGCCAGCTCTTCATCATTTTTCCTTGATAAGCCGTTAATCTCTTGAAGTGTCATCTCTTCACTGCATTTGACTGAATTTTCCCCATCCAGTGTCCACAATCTGGCCTTTGCATCCATTGAGATGTTATCCATGGTCGTGTTCGTCCCAATGAACTGTATATAAGCAACTTCAATCCCCGCGGATCCGGCTTGTACAAAGATTTCTTCCATCATCTTCTTTGGATCATTACCACCTTGATTGTACAAATTCCCGCCGCTGCTTCCGATAATTGCAAGCCGTTTCATCTTACTCCTCCATTCGTTTTTGTTCATAGTTAACTATGTATATAGGATATCATATTGTACGTACATTGTAAATCGACTTTGTTTATAGTTTTCATTGTCTTATATTGTATAATTTGCACAATATATATCGGTTTTTTCGTGCATTTTTTATCATTTGTACGCATACTTATGGAGACAAATGTATGTATATAAATGTATCTTTCTATGGTTTGTCAATGATTTCCTGACTGCACGCCCCGCAAATATACGTATATTATACATGGATATTATTGTTTCAATCAACCCAAAAATCCCCTGGTCCACTGCCTGAACCAGGGGATAATACCCAGGTGTGTCTAACCCCCGCCCTAACATTCATGATTCAAAATCCTCAGGAACTCATCTGCCATTGCCTCCGGCTCTTCTTTCATGCCGTTTTCCAGCCAGCAAAGCATTATGTTATAAAATGCCCCGGGATAATAGTACAGCTCATATTTTAATATGGAGCTGGCAGACATATCGCCGTGGGCTTCGATTTCACAGTCAGTAATCACATCCAGCAGCGTGGTTGCTGCCTTTGCATGATGGAACGCCAAGACAATCCCGGCATTTTCCTGATAAAACCGGAACTTATACAGCACTGCCTTCGTGCTGAAGGATGATATCAAACCATTCGAACAAACAGCGGTACGGTTCTTCCGGCGGATTCTTCCGCTCATGAAACTGGTGAATTTTCCCCATGGCAACCAATCATTCCCGGTCCTTGCGCAGGATGCTTGGGTTAAAACGCGGGGATAAAGTCGTAATGACATTGGTTCTTGGCTATTCCGGCGTGACCTATCACCGGACCGCACAAAAGGAGCCGGCTTCTGTCCGGCAGTTTTAGCAGGAGCCGGATTGAATGTCCGGTATGAATTGAATGTCAGATATAAACAGAACAGCAGCCCTATGCCGCGCTGTGTATTGCCTAATAAGGATGAAAAACCGGCTGCAAGTAATGCAATCCCCATAACAACCGGCGCCGCCTTGCCCCAAAAAGGAACAAGCAGCCCGCCTAGCTGGGCAGGCGCCGTACTCTTTGTTCCCGACGGATGAAGGACAATGGCACCCACCAGAAGGATTGCAAACGTAATCCATGCCAGTCGTAAAAAAACCGCCCGACTTCATACAAAAAGCCAAGCGGTTTCCCGTTATTAAAAGTATATCGGCCTGGTACTTCCAACCTTTTACAGCCGTTTCTTTATAAAGTCCCCCTCTTTCATGATTACGTCCATATGATCAACTGTAAGTTCCCTTATGTTTCTCAGCGGATTTCCATTGATAATCAGCAGATTGGCGCTCTTTCCCACTTCAATGGAACCAGTCACATCATCTACACGAAGTACTTTGGCGCCATTTAATGTGGCGGCCACAATGGTATCCATCTCACTGATGCCGGCGCATTCCACGAAAGCGTGGAGTTCTCCTACTGCCGTTTCCCCATAAGGTGTCATCTGTGAATTGAATGAATCTGAACCAATGGTCAATAGGATTCCTTTGTCCTTTGCCTTCTTAAGATTTGCATAAATACGGTTCAAATCCTTCTCAGCAACGGTCTCACCCGGATACTGGTCATGAAGCTTCGGATCATATTTCGGAGGAAATGTCGTCAGCCAGGCAGGCATGAAATTAATGGTAGGGCAGAGTGCAATTCCCTTTTCAGCCATCAGGTCAAGTGTCTCTTCATCCAGGGACTGGCCGTGGATAATCAAATCCACGCCAGCCTTCACGGAATTATATGCACTGCCAAAACAGTGTGACCAGACAGGAATATGCCTCATTTTACACTCATCCACAACCGCCTGTACCTCTTCCATGGTATAGTGCTGGTCCATGGCAGTCTCCCATCTCCAGATACCGCCGCCTGTTGCCCAGATTTTAATGGCATCGGGATTTTCACGGAGCCTGCGCCGGACGGCTTTTCTCAAATCCCACGGACTGTCCACGCACTCACCCCATGGATGGCCTTCCAGGTTCCGTTCAATGGAAACCTTATGTGAGTCGCCGTGTGAACAGGTAGCGCAGAATCCTCTTCCAGTTGCCACCACACGTGGTCCTTTCATCACCTTTGCTTCAATCATATTGCGGATGTGTATGCCGAACAGTGAGACTTCCCCAACTGTGGTAAGCCCTGCTTCCAGACACTCATGGGCCTGCTGCACAGCGACCACCGCTTTCTGAAGATTGTCTTCCGTAGGCCAGTCTGTATCATTATCCGTCAAATTTCCCGAAAAATGGAGATGTGCGTCAATCAGTCCCGGCATGATGGTCTTTCCGGCAATATCATGTATTTCATATCCGTCCGGAATCTCCCTACCGCTGCCGGCATACGTAATCTTGTCATCATCCACAAGGACAAGGCAATCACTGATGGCTGCAGCTCCTGTTCCGTCAATCAGCAGTCCGCCCCGGAACGCATGTCTACCCATAATCTTCCTCCTTAAATCGAACCTTTTTTTAATCAATCTGCCCATTTATACCATGGGCGGAATCATCATGCCCAGATATCACCGATTGTAAAGCCTTCTGTAAATGGGTCAGTTGGATCCAGTACAAGGTTTCCATATCCATAAATCCAGGATTCACCGGCAATCGTCGGTATGACTGCCTTATGCCCGCCAATCTCAGTCTCCTCTACCAGCTCGCCCTTATAAACAACACCCAGTAATCCCTGATGGCGGAATGTCTCATTCAACTTTAATTCGCCTTTTGCGTACATGGCTGCCATCCTTGCACATGTACCAGTTCCACAAGGACAGCGGTCCAAGGCACCAATCCATGTGGACGGATTATCAAAATCAACTGCTCCGCTGGCAACCGTCACCGCATTCCTGATATCAGCCCTTGGATCATCTGTAGGACCAAATAACTGGGATATGGTGATACCCACGCCTGGATAATTAGGATGTTCTACCGGAAGCTGGTCCTGGGCAGCCTTTAATATCAGTGAGGAAACACGCGTGATTTCACGTCCCATCTCCGGTGTCAGCTCAATCCACGGGAACTGGCGTACATCTGCCATGGCATAGAACATACCGCCCCACGCAACATCCACTTTAACCTTCTCAACACCATGTCCAATGTGGGGAACTGTGATTTCGGTGTCTGTATATACTGCAAAGGCGGGAACATTTTTAAATGTAACCTCTGTGACTTTTCCGTTCTCACATTTTGCCTTGATTCCAATCAGTCCGGCCGGTGCTTCCAGCTGGAACTCCGTATACGGTTCTTTCATCTCAATCATTCCCGTCTCCAGAAGGACCGTGGCAACGGAGATGACATTGCCCCCTGACATCATGGGGTATTCCGTCTGCTCCATGATGATGAAGCCTGCAGCAGCATCCGGGTGTTTTGGCGGAACAATGATATTACAGCACATTGGGGGGTACCCCCGGGGCTCGCGCAGCAGGAACTTACGCAGTCCGTCATTGTATAGTCTTAAATATTCCTCCATCTCATAAACACTGTTGCCCGGTATATGCCCCACTCCGCCTGTCACGACGCGCATGGGCTCCCCATCATGAGTCTCCACAACATTGATTACTCTTTTAAAACTCATTTCCCTTCCTCCTTCTACTTGATTATGTGCTTCTTTATCATTTAATAGTATATATCGATTTCATCCCTGTCGGCAAAGAATTCCACCTCTCTGGCGCCTTCCAGCTTTGCATAGTCCTCTTCGCTTATATTTACCACGGGTATGTCCACGTTATAGAAACGTTTGGCGATAATCGGTCCGGTAAGCACAACCGGGTCACTGCGCAGATTGATGATGGCGGCAGGCGCACAGCCTGTACGCACCTGCTCCAGGATAATCAGCCCTGTGCCGCTACTACCCTTTGGTGTGGTAAATGCCAGCACCTTGCCGGACATGTTCTTCTGGTACAGAGCGTGGCGGTTATCTCGGATTACGCCGGTCTGCGGGTCCACAGTCCCCCAAAAACTCATGGGCTCGTTAGCCCAGAGCAGTTCAGCCCTGACATTACCATAGACTGCTGTCTTACATTTTACAGTTATTTTCTCCATGGCTTCTCCTCCTTTACCACCTTGCCCGCAACCGCGGATTCAATGCACTCCCTCATACTTCCGAATACCGGCTGCAGTCCGCGCATAGAGAAACAGTATGTATCAAATTTACCTGAATTCGACATCATGGTCCTGGTTCCCAGATTCTTATTCCTGTACTCCAGGATACAGCCATCGCAGTATATCTCCACCCCAAGGCGGGTCAGCCGCTCATACAGGCCGCTGTCCTTTAAACGGTCATTCACGCTTCTGGGGGTAATCAGCCAGAAGTTCACATTGTCATGAACCCTTCTGCCATGGAGCAGTTCCTCAATCCTGGCGCACTCATTGTAAGAGCAGTGGGGACATCCCAGTACAACGGCATCCAGGTCCGTCACATCCGGATTGGTAATCTGCCTCTCCGCATCGGCCAGGTCCGACAGATGGATTTCCACCACTTCTTTTGGTTTCCTGCCGTTAAATGCCTGTTCCTTAGTCTGGGCCTCCGGCGTGACCCCTATCATGTGGAACAATGCAATCCCGCCGGAGGAAGCAGCGGTAGCGCTGAACTGCTTTAAAATCTCATTGGTGATTCCCTTTGCCGGCATCCCCTCCAATGCCCAGATACGGTCTGCCACAATGGATCCGTAGGCATAAGAAACCAGGTTGAAAATATCTTCCTCCTCAAAATACTCCGGTCTGATATCATCCCCCAGCTTCACAAGCCCCTCCGCATACCGGTTCTCCGGTACATGCAGGCCGAAGTAAGGAACGCGTCCGGCAATGCCGCAGAGCAGTTCCAGCGGACCCGCGTAACGGTTGGTGCGGGCTCCGATGATTGAATTGTAATAGCAGATTACATTGGATTCCGCACTGGCAAACTGCTGTCCAAAGGATGGAGCCACACCGATATGATAAGGGGCGCAGGACCATGTGGGGATGGCTCCCATCTTCACGTGGGCCGCTTCTATGCGGCGGGTAGCTGCCATGGTTTCCACATCATGCTTCTGCCGGTCCCAGAGATTGATATCACATGCGGTTGCATTGGTAGTGGTGGGAACAGCGAATTTCGCTCCGTTGTCAGCCAGATGTTCCGCAAACGCCACCTGCGCTTCGCCGGCATAAACCGTACTGTCATCATGACATCCCACAACCTCTACAAATTCCTCTACATCGTAAAACCTTGCCAGGTCACACAGGGCCTGCATGGCCTGCTGGCGCATTTCCCCATGTTCCCCGTCAAGCATTGCTTTTTCATAATCAGTCAGTCTCATTCCTTCTCCTCTTCTTCCGGAGTTTCAATATAGCCGGAGTTTGGTAAATAGAAACATTTCTTTGCATATTTAAACAGTACAATCGCACATAGGATCATTACAATACTCTGCAGCAGCCCTACCAGGGTGAACATCCCCTTCACCGAGTTAATGCCTCCGGTGGCAACCAGTGTGTATGCAGTGCCTCCCAGTATGCATCCAACCAGTATTTTCTGCTTCTTTGGCGCCTCATCTTCAGCGGAAAGACCATTTACGGACAGTGTGGCTGCCACGGATGCCATGGGGTCTGCCAGGGTACAGAAGCTTAAGGTTACGGTGCACAGGAACAGGACCGTGATAATCTTGCTGAAAGGCAGTGTCCCGATAATCTGGAATACCGTTGCCTGCATGCCGGCGCTGCTTACAGCTTCCCATACATCCAGTGTTCCGGAGGTCTGCAGGTAAATGGTCTGACCGCCAAACACGCCAATCCAGATAATACAGAATATGGACGGGACAAGAATCTGAACCAGCATGAAGGTCCGGACCGTGCGGCCTTTTCCCATACGGGCAAGAAACATACCGATAACAGGCGCGTATACGATGAAGGAAGCCCAATACTGGACAATCCAGTCCGCAAACCATTTATCATGGGAAGCCATCGCATTGGCCATGGTAGTCTGTGTTCCCCAGTTATCCACAATGAAACCGATGGCTTCTGAAGAAATCTTTGTGATGAACTCGGTATTTCCAAATACGAAGACATATGCCAGCAGGAAAAAGAAGAAATACATGCAGGCGGAGGATACCAGCTTAAGCCCTTTTCCAATACCGGAAACACAGGAAAGGACAAAAATCGCTGTGACAAATATTGCTGCAAACAGCCATGTTACCGCTGACTGAGGTATACCAAACGCAGCCTCCAGTCCGGCGCCAATCTGCATCAGCCCCACGCCCATGGAGTTGGATGTGGCTCCCATAAGACAGAAGATGACGATTGCGGCCACCAGTGTATTCAGCCATTTGATTTTTTTACCGGTAGCACACTCCACAATGGAATTAAAAGATAAACTCTTTTTCCTGTTGTAGCAGATGATTGCAAATGCAGCCCCGCAGATGGCATACATACAATACTGGACAAAACTCCAATCCCACATGGCCTGGGCCACGGCGAAGATTCCGGCCCTGCGTGTACCCGGGTCACCCATTGCCACGGGAGTCGCCATAAAGTGGAAAATCGGTTCGCCCATGGCCCAGAACAGAAGGCCCGTGCCGATACCGGAACAGATGGACATGGCGCACCAGGATGCCATGCTGTATTCCGGTTTTGCATCTTTACCGCCGATAACCACATCGCCGTACCGTCCGATTAGGAACACGACTGCAAGAATAATGAATGTAAGAGAAATAAGATTTATGTAAGCCCCAAAGTAATCCGCCATCCCATACAGAAGCTTTGTCATCAAAGCCCCAACCTGTTCCGTCCATATAATACCTGCAAGGATAAACGCAACAAGGATGACAATTGCTGGCCAAAACGCCCATTTATTGATTTTCAGATTATCCGTAGTTTTATTCTCCATTTTTTAATTACCCCCTCCTGATTTAAAACCTATCTTTTAACTCGCTCTACCCCTTTATAAGAATATATCATATCAATTGCTTTTGAACAGACCAAAGTATAAACAACAGAGTACAGTAACCCGGTAAAACTCTTAAGCAGAATGGAACCTGCAAGGATAACCGTGGTATCCATGATAAATAATGCGTTTCCCATATTCATTGCAGGATGCTTCTTCTGAAGGATTCTTCCAATGGCGGTCGTCCCGCCCATGGTCCCGCCTGCCCGCATCAGAAGGCCGGCCCCAATTCCCATCAGGACACCGCCAAGAACAGACAACAGCAGTCCATGCTGCGAAAGAATGGCCGGAAAGAACGGCAGCCACCAATCAATTAATATGGAAGTACAGACGATAATGAAAATCGTATACATCAGTATCTTTTTCCCAAAACACATGGTGCATAAAATCATGATTGGCGCATTGCATATCAGGTTGACCACGCCGATGGGTACTCCCAGAAGATTATGTGCAACCACCGAAACGCCAAGGACGCTCCCTGGAACAATATTCACCGGATTGATTAAAATTGCAGACAATGTATATAGGATACAGCCTATGCTGAGTATTGCTGCTTCTTTCCACAACCCGTTCATCGCCTTATCCTGCAAAGGCAATCATGGATGCCTCAAGCGGCACATCCCCCGGAAGCGCGGCTACCTGCACGCAGACGCGGGTGGGTTTATGTTCGCCGAAAAACTCTTTGTATGCCTCATTAATCACGCCGAAATCCTTTAAATCCTTAATATAGACATCCACCCTGGCAATGCTCTCCCTGCATCCGCCTCCTGCTTCCACAATGCTTAAAAGATTATTCAGGACCAGGGTAGTGGCTTGTTTGATTTCAAATACATATTCGCCATCCTTTGTAAGCGGAATCTGTCCGGATGTGATGATCATGTCCCCATACTTGCGTCCATGGCAATACGGCCCCAATGCCGGTGATGCTTCCGGACTCACTAGTTCTTCCAGTTTCATCTTCATAGACTTTTACCTCTCATTCTTTTTATTTGTTTCATATTTTATTTTATCGTTTCACTTTTTGTTATTATATATCACATAATACGACCATATGTGCAATTTGTCAATAATTAGTTTCAAACTTTTTATGTGTTCGTCATTATTACCAAATGGATATACGGTTTTTGGTGACAATATCCAGGGGGGCATAAATTGGCGGGGAAGGCAGGTTCATCCCTGCCCTTCCCCCTTACCCTCAGTCATCATACAATACTAATAATGCATCGGCGATGGCTGCCCCGTCTTCTGTGATGAATACAGGGTTGATGTCCAGTTCCTTTACCTTATCCTTGCCTTCTGCCGCCATCTCACTGATTTTCACAAGTAAATCCGCAAGGGCCTCTTTGTCGCAGACCGCGCCTCCCCGGTAGCCGCCCAGCAATGGATAGGATGCAAGGCTTTCTATCATATCCATTGCCTGTTTTCCGGTAAGGGGCGCCGGAGCCAGAGCCACATCTTTAAACAGTTCCACAAACACGCCGCCCATCCCTACCATGATCATAGGCCCAAAATCCCTGTCATTGTTCACGCCGATGATCATTTCCGTGCCGTATTTAAGCATGGGCTTAATAAGGACGCCTTCCAGCTTTGCGTCCGGGGCATTTTTCGCGCAGTTGTCCATGACCGCGGCAAATGCAGCGCGCAGTTCTGCCTCGTCCCTGATATTCAGCTTCACCCCGCCCACGTCCGATTTATGCTGGATATCCCTGGAATGTATTTTAACAGACACGGGATATCCCAGTTTTCCTGCTTCCTCTGCAGCGGCATCCGCTGTTGCCGCAATAGCCTGAGGAGGAATCGGAACGCCGTGGTCACTGAGATAGTTCAGGCTCTCAAACTCGCTTAAGCTGTGGGAACTTCCATGCTTTTTCTCCGGAACCGCGGGTTCCATGGGTTCGAATGTGCGCACGGCAAAATCCAGTATCTTTTTAAGCGCGGTGCAGCCATAACGTCCGGTGGGAAGCAGGGGCGTGCCCGCGGCCTTCAGGATGTCCGCGCTTTCCTGGTGCCTTGTGTGCTCGATGAAGGGAATCCAGAACACTGGTTTCAGCGCCTTGTCCCGGCGCGCAATGGACACTGCCTCAACCATATGGGTAATGGTGTCATCCCAGATTTCAGGGGTGATTGTATATGCCACCACGATGGCGTCCACGCCCGGGTCCTTAGAAATCGCTTCCATGGCCTGCACCATCACAGGCGTGTTGTAGCCGATGCCGGCCGTCATATCAAAGGGGTTGTTCACGGAGCCATAGTCCGGAACCAGGGTCTTAAGGTACGCCTTTGTCTCCTGCTGCATTTCCGCCAGCTGGATGCCGTATTCCTCGGACAGGTCGGCCATGACGCCGGCCTCGCCGCCGGACACGTTCATGAACACGCAGCGTTCCCCCTTTGGCAGTTCTTCCAGCCATGAGAATGCCGCCGCAAGACTCATAAGTTCCTCCAGGTCGCCGGCCTCCACGACGCCATACCGTTTAAACACGGCCCGCAGCACCTTGTCTGCCCCGGACAGGGAGCCTGTGTGTGACTTGGCCAGCTCCTGCGACTTGGCGGAACGCCCTGTCTTTAAGACCACCACCGGTTTCTTCTTCAGGGCAGCTTTCTGGAAGGCTGCAACCAGCTTCTCAGGCTTTGTGACGCCTTCCATGTATGCGGCCACCACCTTGGTATCCTCATCGTCCACCAGGAAATCCAGATAATCCTCCACCTTCACATTACAGGAATTGCCTGAGGATATCACATGGCTGAAGCCCATGTTGGGGCTGTCCAGACCGCCTAACACAATCTGTCCGCTTTGGGAAATCATACCGATATTGCCCCCGCGCTCGCGCTCCTCCACCAGGAAGGCAAATGCAAAGATCCCGTCCACAAAATTGGCGAAACCCGCGCAGTTCGGCCCCATGACGGCAATGCCAAGGCGGTCGGCCGCCTCCACCAGTTCCCGCTGGCGCTCCCTGCCCTCCGGCCCCACTTCACCGTAACCGCTGGCAAATACAACCGCGCCGCCGCAGTTTTTCCCCGCTGCTTCCTCAAGCAGCGGGATGATTGTCTTCTGAGGGGTGCACAAAATAACCAGGTCCACATCCCCTTCTATCTCTGAAAGGCAATGATAGGCGCGGCGGTTGAATATGGTATCCCTGCCCGGATTCACAAGATAAAGCTGGTCCAGGTTTTTGGAGAATTTAAGATAGTTTCTGGTGGTATCACCGCCGAATCCGGCCTTTTCGCTTGCGCCCACAATCGCAATGGTTCTTGGTTTTAATAATTTATTAAGATTCATTCCGAACCCCTTCCTCCTGTTCCATTTCCATTACAGATCAGCAGATTCTCCCTGCTTTCTCATATCCTGTTTCAAAACACTGCACGTTCTTCTCACTGGGTATGCCCTTGTGGTCAAAGTAATCCTTAAGCGTATCAGAGAACTGCTGTTTATCCATCATCTGTGTGGCCGCAATCATGGCGCCCATCATAACCAGGTTGGCGCCCCTGGTATTGTTAAGTTCCGCGGAAATGCCCATGGCATCCACCCCGAACACCTCCACATGGGAAGGATACTCCCTTTGGCTGAACAGCGACTGATTGATAATGACCTTGGCACCGTCCGCCACCTGGCCAATATATGTATCGTAGGCATCCTCGTTCATGCACACCAGGACGTCCAGCGTATCCGGGTAGGGGCTGCCGATTTCCTCGTCGGATACCACCACGCGGCAAAGGGCGATGCCGCCGCGCATCTCTGCGGAATACTCGCTGGTCCAGCTTACATTCTTACCATTCTCCGCAGCAATCTGAATCAAAATCTTACCGGCTGTCAGGACACCCTGACCGCCAATTCCTGCAAACATTATATCAGCCATTTGCTACACCCCCGTTATTTGTATGGTCCACGTATACCTTTACCGGAAATACCTTTTCATTTTCTTCTTTCAGTTTCTTCATCGAGTCCACCGGAGTCATCTTCCAGTTGGTCGGACACGGCGACAGCACCTCAATGATGGAAAACCCTTTATCGTTCATCTGGTTCTCAAATCCCTTTTTAATCATCTTCTTTGTCTCATTGATGTGCTGGGGATCGTAGAGGGCGCCCCGGGCAGCGTATTCAATGGGATACTGGCTGATAATGTTCAGCATGTCAAATGGCTGACCTGCAACCCGGTCATCCCTGCCCTTCTTGCTGCTGGTTGTCTTATCCCCCACCAGGGTGGTAGCAAGGCACATCTGCCCTCCGGTCATGCCAAAGATCCCGTTGTTCACCACAATCATGGTGATGGGCACGTTTCTCTGCGCCGCAAAGCACGTCTCCGAAAGTCCGATTACATAGGAACATCCGTCGCCGGCATGCACATATACATTTGCCTCCGGGCGCACCCTTTTGATACCTGTGGCAACAGCGGCGCAGCGTCCGTGGGGACCTGCAATCCCATCGCAGTTCAAGGTGTCGATGGACCAGTAGGCGCAGGCGATATCCACCACCTGAACGGTCTTCTCCACAATTCCCAATTCCTCACAGCATTCCGCAATCAGTCTCTGTATGATACCATGTCCGCAGCCGCCGCACCAGCCTACCTGCTGATTGATCATTTCCGGTTTTGTTAACTTCACAGCCATATTAGTAAACCTCCAGTTCCTTTTCTTTTCCTTCAAGTACCCGTTTGCAATAGTCCACGATTCCCTGTGTCTTAGGAACATACTTGGATGTCAGGTAAGCATATACAGGCAGGGAGAATCTGGAAGCCAGACAGAGATCCTGGCCCATCTGCGCGGACAGGCTCATCTCCACAGAAACAAGTCCCTTCACGCTGTCTGGTAAATTTTTAAATGCCTTTTCCGGATAAGGCCATGCGCTGATCAGACGGATCAGGCCAAGCTTCATGCCCTGCATTCTTGCGCGGCGGACCGCTGACTTACATACCCTGGAGGAGATTCCATATGCCACCAGGACCAGGTCGGCGTCATCCACCCTGAATTCCTCCCAGCGCTGCTCATTATCATGCATCTCTTTGAACTTATCCCGCATCATGCAGTCATAGGCTTCATAATTCATGGACCGGTCCAGATTGGTCACCTTTACCTTTGGTTCATCTTTTTCCTTATATCCTTTGATAGCCCAGTCAAACTTATCCTTGTCGTGCTCCTTTTCCTCAGGCAGCACCACCTTTTCAATCATCTGGCTGATTCCGCCGTCGCTTAATATAATCACAACCGTGCGGTACTTCTCCGCCAGGTCAAAGGCCAGATATGTAAGGTTGGCGCACTCCTGGACCGAAGCAGGGGTCAGGACAATCTGCCTGGAATCCCCGTGCCCGCCTCCCCGGACCGCCTCCCAGTAGGAATCCTGTCCTTCGGTAATCTCGCCGTCGCCTACACCGTATCTCATTACATCAACAAGGACGGCCGGAAGGTTGTAGGATGCCAGATAGGAAATTCCTTCCTGCTTAAGGTCGTATCCTGGCCCGGACGAACTTGTCATGACCCTTTCCCCGCAGGCAGCCGCGCCCCACAGCATACTCATGCTTGCGATTTCGCTTTCTCCCTGAATGAATACACCTCCTCTGGCAGCCATATTGGCTGACATGTATTCCAGGATCTCACTCTGCGGTGTAATCGGATACCCTGCATAAAAACGGCATCCTGCCCGAAGCGCGGCCTCCGCGATTGCTTCGTTTCCTTTCATAAGCCTAAATTTTTCACCCATGTCTCTTCTTTCCTCCCCTGCTATTCTACGGTACTGATGGTAAATACGTAATCCGGACAGATTGTGTAGCAGCGTCCACAGCCAATACAGGTATCCTCATGAATCCGGATAATCTCATATCCCTTTTTGTTGATTTCCTCCAGCGGTTCAATCGCCTGGACGGGACAGGCGCCCACACAGAGCCGACATCCTTTGCAGAGACTTACATCTGCGCTTGCTTTTGCTTTTGCCATTTCTACCTCCTGTTATTTTGTTTCACTTTTTATATTTTTATTTCATTATTTATTTTATAATTTCATATTATCACCATTTGTACTATTTTTCAAGTGTTATTTTATAATTATTTATTGAAATTTCACTAATCCTTTTTTGCTTGCAAAAGACACCACTTTCTCCTATAATAGTAAATAATAGTGTAACGTCCGTCTCAAAATGCGGCCGTTCAGCGCTAAGGAGGAGTCATGATGGCAGAAGAAACCGTAAAAACAGAGACCATACAGGCCGTTGACAGGGCATTGCAGATCCTGGAAACCATAGGGCGTGTGAACAGTATGAGTCTTGCAGAATTAAACAGGGAAATCAAAGTAAATAAGGCGTCCCTTTCACGTCTGGTGTATACGCTTGTACAGAATGGATATCTTGCAAAGAACGAGAAAAGCGGAGAGTTTTCCCTGACCTTAAAAACATATGAGGTAGGGTTAAACGCAGTACAGAACCTGGACAAACTGTCCCTGATTAAGTCTACCCTGGTGGACCTGAACAGCCGGTGCGGCCGGATTGCCCAGTTTTCCGTGGAAGACAACAACCAGCTTTTATGCCTGCAGAGCATTGGAAAGGAGGCCATGTCATTTTCAGTCTACACCAGCGTAGGCCACCGCTCCCCGCTCTACAGCACCAGCGCGGGCAAAGCCCTGTTATCTGCTTATTCCAATGGGGAAATCATAGAAAAATGGGACCGGATGAACATCCAGTCCCTGACGGAAAATACCTTGACAGACCTGCAGCTGTTCCTGCAGGACATTGGGTTGACCCGGCAGCGCGGATACGCCCTTGACCGGGAGGAAAATGAATACCATGTATTCTGCGTGGGCGCCGTTGTCATGGATTTCTCCAACCGGCCGATTGGCGCCATCAGCATCAGCGGCAGCACCCTTACGCCCCAGGAAGAAAAGGAGGTAAGCAGCATGCTGCTCTCCTCCAGCCGCAAGCTTTCCGGTCTTTTAGGGTATGCGGTACGGTAGGGTGTGTTTGAAAAACCTTAAAAATCCACTCAATGCAAAAGACGCCCACTTTCCTGGACGTCTTTTACTTTTTGGATATTTGCAGGGCCTCGATACATTCCTATATCGTATTTTTCAAAACTTGGTTGACAATGATATTGCATTCCCCCCATGGCTTAAATCTTCTTTTCTGTCAGTCCGCCGTCGTTCCAGCCTGTCAATGATAATCGTGGCTGATATATCTCCTAAACAGTTCACCGAAGTGGTTCCGATATCAAATAACCGATAAAACCCACCTACAATCATAACAATATCTAGCGGTATCCCTACGGCCGCGGCCACCATAATCATATTCATGATGCCTCCGCCGGGGAGCCCTCCATTCGCGCTTGTTATCATAAGCGTCACAAAAACCAGATTCAATATCCGCCCCATGGTCAGAGGAATTCCCATAGCCTGGGAGCTGAATACCATGACTATGCCGCACAATATGGCCGTGCCATCCTTATGGATTGTTGACCCGAAGGTAACACCTAAGCCGGCCACGGAATCCTGAATACCGAAACTCTCTGTGGCCGTTCTCATGGAGACAGGAATTGTGGCATTGGAACTGCATGTACTGGAGGCTACCGCCAGGATAGGAAGCATCTTCTTCAGGAAAGCAAGCGGTTTTACACCGGTTATCACCTGGAGCGGTATACAATCTACAAGAATCAGGTGGATGAGACAGATAACATAAAAAGCAATCAGGATTCTTGCAATTGTCAGCAACATGCTTACGCCATATTTTCCCATACCGGACGCCATAAGAGAGAACCCTCCTATGGGTGCCAGCTTCAGCGCAATCTTTACTAAAGATATCATCATATCCGTCATGGCAAAGAACCAGTCCCTGACAGGCTCCCTCCTGCCCTCCGGAAGCTGCAATATGGCAATTCCCATAAAACAGGATATGACAATGACCTGAATCACATTTCCCTCAGAAAAGGTTTTAAAAACATTGCTGCTAAAAAGGCTTTTTAGGTATTCCACAAAAGAAGGGATTTCTGCCAGCACCACATCTTGAGTCTGTTTTTCAAAGATAAAGTTGTGTCCGATTCCTGAAACGGATGTAATGGTAATTGCCAGTAATACCGCCAAAACCGTGGTAAATGCATAGACTGCAATAAAACGTATACCAATACGCCGGAATGCGCCCGGATTTTCCAATGTGCAGATTCCCTTTACCAGCATACACACCACAATCGGCACCAGAAACATTTTCATGATATTAAGCCAGATATCACCGATAAACTGAAGCTTTGCCGCCGGTTCCCCGATGATAAGCCCAACCATGGCCCCCAGCAGCATAGCAAGCAACATCTTTATCACATCATTCAGTTTGCTTATCTTCTCCCTCATAGTGCCTCCTTGTGCGACAGTCAGCGTAATGCGTGTTTTAAAACTTATTTGAATTTTTCTTCTTCCTGTTTAAATGCATCAATGATACGGTCAAGCCCTTCTGCAACAACAGGCTTTGGCGATGTAAGACAAAGCCGTCCCCACTCGTCTCCGTCTTTATCAGAGAATACAGACCCCATTTTCAACATGACATGTTTGTTTACAATACGTCTGTTCACTTCTGCCCCGCCTAGCTTATATGGACGGAAGTCAACCCAGATACAGTATGTCCCCTCAGGAACAGCTACCTTTGCATGCGGAAGTTCTTTGTGAAGCCGTTCAACCGAATAGTGTATCAGCATGTCAATATACTCATTAAGTTCATCAACCCATTCCTCGCTTTCGTTATATGCAGCCATGACTGCGGAGATACCAAATGGGGTAGAATTCTTTTTCTCCGTGTATTTTGCTTTAAGTTCCGGATCCTGGATGATAACATTTGTCATGGCAAGCCCAGCCGTATTGAAGGTCTTGTTAATCGCGGTTGTCGATATGACGCCTTTTCCTCCAAGAACCTTCATGACCGGCAGGCAGGTGTTGCCTTTACGGATGATATCAACATGGACTTCATCCGACACGATGATGACATTATGAAGCCGGCAAATCTCTCCGATTTTTGTGATTTCTTCCGCAGTAAAGATTCTTCCTGTGGGATTATGGGGCTGAATCAGAATAATCATTGTATTCTTTGGATCTTTAGCTGCCTCCTCGAGCGCATTATAATCAATGGTATAATAGCCCTCTGTTTCAATGAGCTGAACATCTACCTCGTGTCTTCCCAGGGGCTCGATATCTTTTCTGTAACCGTAGCTTGGTACAAGAAGAAGGATTCCGTCCCCAGGCTCAGTATAATGCCTGATACAGTTCTGAACAGCTACGTGTGTACCGTTCATGCAAGGGAATATGTCATCCTTCCCAAAATGCCAGTCACATCTCCTTGCAAACCAATTAATAACCGCATCATAATATGTATCAGGAATTTCTGTATATCCAAAAATACCATGCTCAGCAGTCTTAACAAGCGCGTCAACAACCGCAGGCGGACACTTAAAATCCATATCCGCTGTCTGCATCGGAATCCTGTCTGCCGGAAGCGGATTGCCATAATTATACCTGTCCCTGTTTGATTGAATATCACTCCACTTGCTGCTGTACTGATAAGGTGCACTAATCCTATCAATAATTGAATCGAAATTGTATTTCATAACTGTTTGCCTTTCTTTCATTTAATGTAGTTTTATTTAACGGAGAACAAAAAACATGACATAAAGTACGACCAGATTAATCAGCCAGCCTGGAATCTCTTTCTTTACGATTTCCCCAATGGAGACCCCTGATACCCCTGCCAGAAGAATCATCTGTCCGGCAACAGGAGATAAGGGATTGGACATCTGAGTGACAATTGTTACCATGCCTCCCATATCCAGCATATTGATTCCGAATGCAGCTGCATTTGCTGTTACCGCCTCATTAAAGGCAACTGCCATACCAGTACCTGTGCCTGTTAATATGGTAAGCAGCGCAGGTCCGATGGTAGTTGTAAGCTTTGCCAGTGCCGGAACCCCTGTAAACAATGTAATCATTGCAGCAATCAGTCCAATGCTGGTCATACCTGTTACAAAAGTTTTAGCGCATACAACAACTGAAAATGCACCTTTAAAACCGCTGGCCGCACCTTCCCAGAAGTGCTTCATGACTTCCTTAGGGCCTGTACGTGTAACAACACAGTCAAAAATAGCGCCTATGAGCATTGCATGCTCAACTTTTATCGGTTTGAGCAGTTCGATTTTCGTACCAAGCAAAAGTACCGTAATAGGAAGGAATACAGCTAAGGCGTGTACCGGATTTATCTTGAACGCCTCATCAACTTCTGATTTCTGACCTGCAAATGTTCCTTTATACTGATCAGCTTTGGTAATTTTAATCATAATCATCATGATTACGATATAGACTGCCTCAGTTACCAGTACAGGTACAACTTGATTTGAAACAACATTCATTACATCTATTCCCGCCAACTCTGCAACAAGATTATTACTGGACTGGCTGGGATTCAGTGTCGATGCATAGCAGGAAACATGGAACGCAGCAGCAACTGCTGCCGGATGGTATCCTGCCGCCACCAAAATCGGAATCATAATAGTTCCTAATGAAGCAATGGTACCATTTGCACTGCCAAGCGCAAAATTAACAATTGCAGCGAAAACCATGGTCATTGGCAGGGCCAATGTCTTAGCCCACTTTGTCCTAAGTATCTTTAGGACCGCATGGGTCAGATGATCCGAGCATCCGGTAATCTTACTTACCGCTGCAAATGCAGATGCAGATATGATAGCGTTCATAATGGACGTAGATGCAAGACCATCGCTGTATCCCTGAAGCCCCTCTATCAGGTTCCCCCCAAGAAATGCCATAAGAAGGCCGCTGCATAAAAGCACTACTTTACTGTCAACCTTTCTTACCATCAGCACAATAGCAATGACAAGTATTAACGAACCGATTGCAATATTCATATTGTTCCCCTCTCTTTTGCGAATGAGTCATACCTCAAATCAACTGCATCCATAGTTATATTAACTTGGCTAACCTGTCCGGATCCCCATTAAATTAAATAGCAATTTAGATGACATTATGCGCGCTAATGTTTGAATTATCCAAGCACTTAATTCCTATGATGCAGCAATATTGAGTTTTAACTAATTAAATAGTAAACTCTTTTGTTTTATTTGTAAAATATTTATAAATATATACAAACTATATCATATATGTTATACTTTATGCCAAGAGTCAAAAGGAGCTGATAGGATATGGATTTAAAAGAATGCCGATATATATTGAAAATCGCCACAACAAAAAACATTTCAAAAGCTGCTGCGGAACTGTATGTCTCTCAGCCCGCATTAAGCCGCTATCTTAACAATGTTGAAGAGGATTTGGGAATCAGACTGTTTGACCGGACAACATATCCCATCTCCCTCACTCCGGCCGGTGAGGTGTATGTTGCCAATGCACACGCCATCATCGACATTTACGAAAACATGGTTTTATCCATCAATGAAATCAAGAATACCAAGAAAGGAAAGCTTACCATTGCTGCATCAAATTTCCGGGCCTTTTGTATTTTTCCCAGACTTGCCGCTGGTTTTACCAAGCTATACCCCTGGATTGAACTTCAGCTCTTTGAAGCGGAACATGTAAATTATGAATCTTCTGTAAAAAATGGCGATGTAGATTTTTCAATTTTCCCCGGTCATCCTGCTGACCCCAGGGTATTTGACTCCTACTACCTATGTAAAGATGAGATATACGTAGTCCTTCCTCCGGACCACCCATATAATAAAGAGCATGCGAAACATAATAATCCATCGCATCCCCTGTCCATAGATCTTTCCGTCCTAAAAAATGATAAATTCCTTCTGCTCTCCAAAAACCAGGATATGTATCAGCGCTCCATCGACCTTTGCCTGCAATTTGGCTTTGTACCACAAATCAAATTACAGACCCCATTACTGCTTACCTGTTACTCAATGTGCATGTCCGGTTTAGGGTGCACGTTTATGTATTCCAGCTTCTTCGATGCAATGGACACTGCGGATTTCGGATATGCATATCGAATAGCACCCATATATCCGAAATATGATCTATATATCATAAAAGATAAAAAAGTTACAAATAATACGAGTGTGAATTTATTCGTGGAGTATATAACAAAACATGGGCTGGATTCCGGCAGACTAACACTTTAGATTACAAAAAGAGCCTGATTCAACAGAATCCGGCTCTCTTTGTGTTCCATCTTTCATTCATTGTCTTCTTTACTGGTAAATCTGGTTAATCTTCCAATACCCATTGATTTTTCTCAGGTTAATGCCTGAATCACCGCCCATCATGACTCCCGCATCCCCTACCTCCTGGAGTTTCGACACATCCACCTGGTCAATGGCTTTTAACAGCTTTTCTGTCAGGACTTTCTTCTCCCCAAGCTGAATCAGCTGCTGCTGCGTGCTGATGTCCTTATTGGTGCCGTCTGCAAAGGAGAGGGTCATAGGGTAATTACACATTCTGGCAAGTGTGTCCAGGTCCCCGTAAGAACAGGTCTTCTGGATCTGCTGCGCCATCTCTGCCAGGCTGCTGATATTGACTGCCTGCGTATCCGCGTTTGCACCCGCATCCAGATAAAAATTATTTATCTTCCATTTTCCCTTAAATTTAAACAGGGCAAGACCGCAGTCCCCGCCCATCTGGACCCCTGCTTCGCTGCTGCCGGTCAGCTTTGCCACATTGGCAGAGGCTATGGCGTCCAACATCCCCTGGGTAAAGAAGGTTCCGCTTCCAAGAGCTAAAAATTGTGATTTATCCTTCACCTCAGCCATGCTTCCGTCCGCATAAGAAACCAATACCGGATAGTTGCATAATCTGGACAGCTTCTCCAAATCCATCTTATCAAAAGCTTTCTGTACCTCCTCCGCCGCAGCCCTCATCTTCTGTGTATCCGACCGGTTGGAACGCGCCTCGGCGCCATAGGCCTGACTGGTCTTTGCATAAACAGGCGCGGCCGGTACCATGCTTACCATGGCAAGTGTGCACATCATGATTACCGTATTCTTTTTCGTGATTTTCATTCTTCTTATTCCTCTTTTCTTTCTCTGTTTTTTGGTGCTTGTAATCTTTAGACGTGGGGACACTGGAAAAAGTTTCATGGACGGGATATTTTTTTACTTCCTGCTTCTATCTATCTGCAGCACAGAAGACGCCCATGTCATGAGCGTCTTCTGTGATTTGTGCATTTAATATGGAAATGTAATTAATACTTTGCGTCCGTTACAGGCTGTGCTGCCTCTGCCGCCGGATAAGCAGCCGCATCGCGGGACTCAGGCATCCTATATCCTTCCGCCCTTCTCAGCTTGAATTTGCTAATAAGCGTCTTAAGCATCTGTGCCTGTCCTGAAAGTTCCTCACTGGCTGCCGCGCTCTCTTCCGCCGTAGCCGAATTGGTCTGCACCACATTGGAAATCTGGTCAATCCCCAGCTGAACCTGGGCCGCGCCCTTGGATTGTTCAGAGGACGCCGCGGCAATCTGATTAATCTGGCTGGCTATTTCCTTTGTGCCTTCCACAACAGAAAGAAGTGACTGTGCCGTTTCATCAGCAATGCGGGTACCGTTCTCCACCGCCTTTAGTGAATTTTCAATCAGCGCCGCCGTGCTTTTGGATGCATCGGATGATTTGCTGGCAAGACTCCTGACTTCATCTGCAACCACCGCAAAGCCTTTTCCTGCCTCTCCTGCCCTTGCTGCCTCCACAGCCGCATTCAGGGCAAGGATATTGGTCTGGAATGCAATATCCTCAATAGTCTTGATAATCTTACCTATTTCACTGGAAGAAGCACTGATTTCGCCCATTGCCTTTGTCATTGTCTGCATCTGCTGGTTGCTTTCAAGTATCTTCTCCCCTACCCCGTCCACGGTCTGACTGGCCTGCAGGGCGCTCTGGGCATTATTCTGTATCTGACCGGACATCTCAGTAATGGTAGCTGCCAGTTCTTCGATGGAGGACGCCTGTTCCGTCGCTCCCTGGCTGAGGGCCTGGGCGCCGCCGGAAACCTGGTCCGCACCGTTGGAGACCTGGTCCGCGCTTTGTCCGATCTGTCCAAGGGTATCATTCAAAGCCCCCACCAATGTTCGGATTGAATCCTGTACAGGCTTAAAATCCCCAAGGAAGGCTTCACGTTTTTTCACATCCAGATTGCCGATGGAGAGCTGCTGCATGGCGTCTGAGATTTCCCCCATATAATAGGATACCCGCTCCGACATCGTGCGCATACTGTCCGCCAGGTTCCCCAATTCATCTTTTGAAACATAACCGACATTGATTTTCAGATTTCCTTTGGCCATCTCATTGGCAGCCGAATCCAGCTCCCGGATAGGACGCGTCAGGCTCCTGGTAATATATATGGACAGGTAAATGGTGGCTGCCAGCGCCACTCCCACAACCCCAACAATAAGTAAAGCCGTGAATGTCTGCCTTTTAGATGATTGGGAATAATTGTCATCCGCAAGAACAGCGGTTGCTTCGTCCGCCTTGGTCATCAAATCCTGTATCTGAATCAAAAGCGGTTCATACTGCTGGAAAAATATCTCCATGGCCTCTTCATTCTTATTCTGCGCAGCCAGTTCCAGTATCTGGCTGCGCAGCGGTGTTGCCCTCTCCATCAGGGCCTGGGCATCATTGATAATAGACATATCCCCGCGGAAATTCTGCTTCATGAAATCAAATCCTTGGTTGACCCCCTGCATCTGTGTCTCCACCTGGGAAACATACTCCTGTGTCTTCTGCGCGTCAGAAGTCAGCATACTCAGCGAAAGCGCCTTCATAGCGGTCTGTATGCCGCGGCGCATGTCAGTTGTCTTGTTGGACACCGGATACCCGTTGGTGTAGAAATCCCGGAAGTTTCCTCCCGTATTATTAAGCCCCACAATGGCCAATACTGCGCTCATTATAAACAACGCGATGATAATCCCAAATGTCACAGTCAGCTTTTTCCCAATTTTTAAGTTTTTCACCCTTGTATCTCCTTCCTTTTTTCCTTCACTCCATAGTTAACGTACTGGGGTGTGTTTGAAAATTGCTTACCGTCAGCTGTGCGTCCCACTTTGTGGGAGATTTGGTCCCGGTAAGGGAGGCGTAGCGGGCTACGTTGACCGTATTGGGACAAAATATGCCGCGAAGCGGGGCGGGCTTTGCCCTAAGGGGTACCTATGGCGGATTCCTTAGGGCAGATGGCGGAAATAAAACGTGAGTCCAACCTTCTTATTTACACATCCTGCAATATAGTGCAGCCCTGCACAAGTCATCTATCTGGTCTTAAACTGCCCAACCAATTCCTTAAGGATTACCGCCTGCCCCGACAATTCCTCACTGGCGGCCGCGCTTTCCTCCGCGGTTGCAGAGTTGGTCTGGACCACGCTGGATATCTGGTCCATGCCCTGGGTCACCTGGGAGACGGCCTGGGACTGCTCTGCGGCGGCATCTGTTATCTTATCCACTGCTTTTACCGTTTTTTCAGTGGAAATCACTGCTTTCTGCAGGGATGCGGCTGTCTCATCCGCAATCTTCATCCCTTTTTCCACGGAACGGGCAGAACCTTCGATTAAAACAGAAGTGCTTTTGGATGCTTCCGCACTTTTGCTGGCCAGATTCCGCACTTCATCCGCCACCACTGCAAATCCTTTGCCTGCGGTACCAGCCCGTGCAGCTTCCACCGCTGCGTTCAGGGCCAGGATATTGGTCTGGAATGCAATATCCTCAATGGTTTTTATAATCTTTCCAATCTGTGAAGAACTCTCACCTATTTCCCGGACCGCCTTTACCAGTTCAAGCATCTGATTATTGCACTGCTCCACCTCCCTTCCGGTCTCGCTGCTCTGGCTGTGCACATCCCCGGCGCTGTCGGCCGTTGCTTTAATCTTACCGGATATATCGTTAATCGTGGCAGCCAGCTCCTCAATGGCGCTGGCCTGTTCCGTTGCTCCCTGGGACAGGGCCTGGGCTCCGGCTGATACCTGCTCGGCCCCGGCTGATACCTGGTCCGCTGACCGGTTAATCTGACGCAGGGTGTCACTGAGCTGTGCGCTCAGTTTTCTGGCTGAATCCAGAAGTCCCCTGTACCCTCCTACATATGCTTCTTCACATTTAGTATCCGCGGTCAGGTTGCCTCTTGACATCTCTGCCAGCATATCATCCATATCCTGAATCATAAGCCTGAAGCCCTGGACAAGGGTCCTGGCCGAATCAGCCAGTATCTGCGTCTCATCCCCGGTATGTATCTCATTAACAGGTGTATCCAAATCACCTTCTGCCAAAAGCCTTAACCGCTGGGCACAGTCCTTAACCGGCTTACCAATCTGCATTGCCAGCCTGTAGGCCATATAGGAGGATATTAGCAGGAATACCACCATGAGTACGATTGTAATCATGATACCATTCACTGTGGATTGGGTAAAATCCTTTGTGGGCGCATTGATTGCAAGGCTCCAGCCCTCCGTGCCTTCGATAGGTGCGAAAGCCAGGAACTTCCTGCTTCCCCCGTATTCATAACGTCCGAATCCGGATTGTCCCAGTGTCATGCGGACTTCCAGGGCAGCCAGGTCCTTTAGTTTTTTATCTGTTTTTGCATCTTCCTGTGTATTTTCCCGGTTTTTTACATTGTCCATATTCTTATGGGCAATTGTGTAACCCGCATTGTTAAGGATATAGGCGCTGCCGTTGGGACTAATCTGGAGTGAGGCCACTATGTCATTTAAAAATGTCTCATCCGGTACAAAATATACCACCCCTGCAACCCTGTTTCCAGGTACTCCGCCCTCCCAGATAGGGGCTGACACCATGATGCTCAGCTGACCTGTTATCTTGCTGACCAGCGGCTCCGAAACCGCGGTCTCCCCTTTCATGGCAGACTTCACATAGGCGCGGTCAGAATAGTCATTGCCGTCCAGGATACTGATTCCATCCAAACCAATTATATTGCCTCTTTGGAGTCCGTTGGCAAGGGCCTGGTTTTCAACAACAGCCCGCTTTTCTGCCACTGTGGCTGTCCGGTCAGAAAGCGTTGAGTTACAGCCCGTGACAGAAGCAATGTTTTTATATGCATTCAGTTCCTCCTCAATACGTTCCGCAGCAGTATCAGCCATCTCGGTCATGGTCTGCCCCAGTGTGTCAATTGTACTGCTATAGCTGAGCCATGCGCTTATCCCGCCTACCGTTACCAAGGAAATCAGTATGGCAATGAGCATGCATGTAATGATTTTCATACGGATACTTTTCATAATCCCCACTCCTTTAAGCTGTCATATTTTCATTCTAAAAAAACTTATAATAACTTTATCGGCATTTTTGTGAAAATAATAAATAATTTTGTTACCCCTATTGTACAACTGTATTTTCTTCTCATATGAGCCATTATGGCAACCTTATTTTAAATGATTTAATGGAATCCTCCCGGCATGGCCTTTGAAAGAGTATTAAAATATAAAGATATTTTATCTTTACCATAAAAACAACCATTATAATATAGTAATTTTTGTCGATATACATAACATGGGTATGCTTTTAGCAGATTTCCTGCTCTGATAACTGACGATAATGGCTCTTATAGGAAGAAACAATGAATGTTTTATGCGTTTTTTAGGAACCCACTTTATTGCTGGAATTTAAGGAGGACGGGAGAGATTAAATAAGTTTTTGCCTTAAAGGGCATTTTAATAAGAACAATGGCAGGACGAACCTTCAGGCATTATCTGCCCTTTAGAATAAATAAAAGTGAAGGAGAAATTGGATATGGGAACACAAGAGAGCACACAAACCGAATCTGTCAATCAGGCTCTTGCCGCCGTTTCGGAAATGAATGGAAAGTACCTAACTTTCTGGACGGACAGGCAGCTTTTCGGCATCCCAATCCGGGACGTGGTACAAATCGTAGGGATGCAAGAAATCACCGAGCTCCCCGATTTTCCCACTTATGTGAAAGGGATTATCAATCTGCGAGGGAGCATTATCCCGCTGATTGATGTGCGGCTTCGGTTTGGCAAGCCGGAGATGAACTATACCGAGCGCACTTGCGTCATCGTTACTTCCATATGTAAAAAAGAAATCGGCTTTATCGTAGATGCAGTAAACGAGGTGGCCGCTATCAGCGAGGAACAGATTGCCCCGCCGCCTAAAGTGTCGGACGATTGCCCGAACAACACTTATCTCACCGGCGTTGCCAAGCAGGAGGGAAAGATTGTGCTGCTAGTAGACGCGGCCAAAATACTGTCAGCCGAAATTATGGACAGCCTAAGCGAAAACGGAGGAAAAGAATATGTTTAAGAATATGAAAAAAATCAGCACGAAACTCATTGTGAGTTTTATTATTGTTACCATTATATCCAGCATTGCCGGCATCCTCGGGCTATTCATGCTCAAAAACACCGACACGAAATATAGTGATGCGCTCGTCATCAACGGCTTTGCTCAGGGGGACATCGGTCAGTTCAATACCTATTTGAATAAAGGCGCCGCGCTCACCCTTGATATTGTCCTGCAAACCGATTTGGACGATATTAAAGCCTCCCAGCAGGAGCTGGAAAACGCCACCACAATGGCAAACGACGCGTTTGCGCGGTTAAGGCCCAATTGCCAGACACCCGAGGAACTTTCGCTTATCAGCACTTTAGACGAGAATTTGACAAAATATCGTGCATCGCGCGATAGGGTTATTGCGCTCGGGCTGCAAAACAAAAATGACGAGGCTATGGAGATTTTCTACTCCGAAACGCGGCCATTCATGGTGGGGGTGGCGGCGGCTGGGGACCAGTTGATGACGCTGAACGTCAAGATGGGCAATGAGGTTTCTGAAAATCTGTCCAACAGCACCACCATCACGATGCTTGTGATTATTATCATTGTGGCCGCATCTGCCCTGATTTCCATTTTGTTTGCAATTCTGATGGCAAAGAGCATTTCCAAACCAATCATCGCGGTGCAAAAAGCTGCTGGACAATTGGAGCAGGGAGATTTGAAAATCGACGTACATACCGATATAAAAGATGAAATCGGGCAAATGGCGAATTCTTTCACAGCAGCTGCAACCAAAATCCGCATGTATATCAGCGACCTATCCCGCGTATTTTCCGAAATCGCCGCCAGAAATTTCAATGTTTCCCCTGAAGAGGACTATAAGGGGAATTTTAAGGAAATTGAGGAATCGGCTAATCAAATTATAATATCTCTTAGCGATACGTTGGGGCAAATTAATATGGCCGCGGATCAGGTTTCCGCCGGTTCTGATCAGGTTTCCGCCGGCGCGCAGGCGCTTTCCCAAGGTGCGACGGAACAGGCAAGCTCTGTGGAGGAGCTTGCGGCAACCATCAACGAAATCAGTGGTCAGGTCAAGGAAACAGCCGATAACGCTCGACAAACAAGTAGTCTTGTAGACAGCACCGGGATGAAAGTGCTGGATTGTAATCGGCAGATGCAGGAGTTAAGCGTTGCGATGGATGAGATCAGCCAAACGTCTGGTCAAATCAAGAAGATTATTAAGACGATTGAGGACATTGCGTTTCAGACAAATATTCTTGCACTCAATGCGGCAGTGGAAGCGGCCCGCGCAGGCGCGGCAGGTAAGGGCTTCGCGGTAGTGGCCGATGAGGTACGCAGTCTCGCCAGCAAGTCTGCCGAGGCTGCGAAGGATACGACGGCGCTAATCGAAAGTTCCATCCATGCGGTTGAAAACGGGACAAAACTGACAGAAGGCACAGCGGAAAGCCTGAAAATGATAGTGGAAAGCGCCAAAGTGATTGAAACCACGGTAGCGCGTATTTCTGAGGCTACAGATGAACAATCGGCTTCCCTGAATCAAGTAACCACAGGCATCGACCAGATTTCTGCCGTGGTACAGACAAATTCCGCTACCGCCGAAGAAAGCGCGGCGGCCAGCGAGGAACTTTCCGGTCAGGCAAGTATGCTAAAACAACTGGTTGGGAAATTCAAGCTAAAGGATACTGACTCCGTAGCCGCGCAACCGGTAGCACTTACCCATTTGAAAGTGGCGAAATCAATGTCTCTTCCCTTGGAAGCTGGGAAATATTAAAAAATGGATTTAAAAAGCAGCAGTGACAGCTTTCTTAGGCAAACTGTCCCTGCTGCGCTTTATGGGAAAGTGCTGCAACCAGCAGGGAGCTGGGCAGCCAGTTGGAGCGTTTTGAAGCAAAGGGGGGATGACCTGAAACAGCGTTTTACGAAGTCTTGAAGAGCCAACCTTTGAAGCCTTGTTGCTCTTAAATCTTAGCTGCCAGATTCGTCAACGCCCGGATCAGCACCTGCGAATGCAGTCAAAGCTTCCCTGTGGGTAAACCTTGATACGTCACCGATTTCGGCGATGAGCTGGGGACCGTAAGTTTTACCCACGCCATATATGCCCATAACAGTACCGTATTCCGGCAGTGTAGCGACAAGCGCATCCATTTCTTTGCGAAGCTGCAGACAGAATGTTGGAAGCTTCCATCTCCCTATTGGGCAAATACCAGTTCAAACAGCATTGTACGCAGCCTGATTGAGAACGCAGATCCTTCGGTCAAAGGTGAATTGGAGGTCTTATTAGCAGGAGGAACCATTGAAAAGCCAGTCCATGAAGAAATCACATATGACAGTGTGTACGACTCAGAGGATAACCTGTGGAATTTTCTTTTTTTAACCGGCTATTTAAAATTAATATCCCGAAGGCTGGAAGGGGAGAATCGGTATATTACAATGGGAATTCCGAACCTGGAGGTCAAATATATTTACACGAATATGATAGAAAACTAGTTTACCGAGAAGATATAATCGAGGGATTTATCTTCTATGTACCGGGCCATGCAGGATGGGAATGCGCAAGTCTTCGAGAATGAACTGTCCAGGCTGCTAAAGGAGTGTATCAGCTATATGGATGCAAAGGAGGCTTTTTACCATGGCTTTTTGCTGGGGATTCTGGGCAATATGAGTGATTATATCGTAAAATCAAACTCGCCTGTCAACAGCGCGCGGACGTTTTCTATGCCAGTGACGTTGTAAGCCCGCAGCGGTACCATATGGATAGGTAATGGGCGTAGGCTGTCCGGCAGGGTAGCAAGTGCCGCTTGCTGTTTGTTATATAGGTTCCGTGACACATCATCGTCAAATCTGGAAAATACGCCGTTCACTATCAGCTCAGCCCGGAGAGTTGCCCTAAACAGGATGTGCCATGAGTGCTTTCGCTGATAAAGTTACTCCATGCGGACTTAAGCTGGAGCATACGCAGAGTATGGCCGATAGGAGCGGTATCGAAAATAATATGGTTGTATTTAGCCTGTAAAACTCATTGAACGCCGCGATTTCCACGGTACATGAGCCGGAAAGCTGTTTCTCCATATTCGCAATGATTGTCTCCGGCAGTTTACCGCGATAAGGCACAATTACGCTTTCACAATATTCAGCAGCGGCCTCTACCGGGGCAATTGGAAACTGGTTCGGTGCTGATTAACAGCACTCCTTCCCGGTGTCCGCAAGGAAACGGCAGGGGCACAGGCCACTCAAGTACGGTGGAGATTCGCAGCAGCTCCGGGTCAACACCTACGCCGCAAAGTCCAGTCGGACAGCACATAGCAGGTTCAAAGATTTTCATGGATTTCATAAAATTACCCTCTTTCATAATCCTCTGAGATTTTGTAGGCGCAAAGCTCTCCGCAGGAAAGCATGTCAACAATACGCAGCCTCTTTGAATCCGTAGGCAACGGCAAGCAGTCCTAAAAATTCAGAACACGGCGGTAACAACTGGAAATACAAACCTTGCATGTACAAAAAGGTCCGAATAATGTCAGTGTACATATTGATGCAGTTCTCATCAAACCGGGCCGCAGGGCATAACAGAGACATCTACAAACAACGGAAATATCATATGGCGGGGATTGGACATGTCAAGCATGGACAAGTACTGATATTGATCGAGTAGGAGGCGGTGATTAGCCGCCGTCCTCTCAGTCGAGTAAGTAAGAGGACTTTCACCTCAAACTTCTCACGGAACCGTACGTGAAAGTCTCCTTTCATACGGCTCTTATCATTCAACAATACGAATACAAGTTACTCCAATGGGCAAACAGTTTTGGCTCTCGCTGTCTTACAGTGCAGAGCCATTTCTCTGCTCTACCCCGTTTACCTCGAAAGTTCTTATACTTACACATAGCCCATTTCACCAGTCTTCTATCAATACATTGTAGCGTTCCTTTCATTGCGGATGGATTGAACTTACCAAAATAGTTCATCCATCCGCGAATTAAGGGATTAAGAATCTCCGCTATGATGTCTATTTTACACCCTGTCCTCTTATGAACTTCCATAGCTTTAATTTTATCCCGGAAGCTTTTAGACGAAGTCTTGCTCACCGATGCAATGAAGTTGTATCTAACTTTCCCATCTTTGCACATAATATATACTGCTTTGAATGTGTAACCAAGAAAATCAAACTCTGTAAGTTCTTCATTCCTTGTCCTGTCCTTATCCTTGCAATACACTACTCTTGTTTTAACAGGATGTAGTTCGAGCTTGCATTCCGCAAATCTGGCTGCCAACTTCTTTTTGACGACAAAGGCTTCTTCTTTTGTACGACAATGTATTACACCATCATCCGCATATCTTTCAAACGGTGCTTGTGGAAAATTTCTTTTCATCCACATATCGAAAACATAGTGTAAATACATGTTTGCTAAGACTGGACTTATCACTCCACCTTGTGGTGTTCCAGACAGTCTTTCAATTACTTGTCCCTCTCTGGTTATAAATGGAGTTTCTAACCATCTTTTTATATACAGACAAATCCATTCTTCTTTTACATGCTTTAACACAACCCTCATTAGAAGTTCATGGTTGATGTTGTCAAACAATCCTTTAACATCTAATTCAATGACATAATCATATCTCCAACACCGTTTCCTTGCTGTTGCTATTGCATCGATTGCCGACTTGTTTGGTCTATAGCCGTACGAGTCATCACAGAACATCGGCTCTACCACAGGTTCTACATACATTCTTGCAACCATTTGTGCAATTCTGTCCGTAATGGTTGGTATACCTAACCTCCTTGTTCCACCAGCTTTCTTTGGTATCTCTACCGATAATACTGGTGATGGAAAGTAACTTCCTGAACTCATTCGATTCCATATCTTATATAGGTTATTGTTTAGTTTCTTTTCAAACCGTTCAAAATCTATACCGTCAATTCCTGCACTGCCTTTGTTTGCTTTTACTCTTTTATATGCCTCAATAACCACTTTCTTCGGTATTTCGTATTGTTTGCTCTCGCTCATCAAATCCTCCTAGTTTCCTAGTTGTTATCAGTATCAAGCAGAATGATGTTACCCCTTTGCTCCATCGTCATTACAACAACTTCAACACTACTACGAGTAACTCCGCCCCTGTAGAATACATTTCTACTTTCGACCTCATCTTTCTGTGACTTGAATCTTTTCGATTTTCATTATTCTACAGGTTCCCATGTTTCACACAGAAGCCTGATACATGCTCATGCCATCTTAATGCCGTTCCACAGATAGTCGGCTTTACAGGTTTCCTCCATCCTCATCCTTACTCAGTGGTGAAAAGTAAGTTTTGCAGAAATCTTACGCTTTCGACACTTCTTCAATGGTTCATTTTCATTCATCTTCATGTATCATATCTGATTGTTTGTACAACCTTTTCTCTAATCGCTCACTACCATGACCTGAATCATAGCAGCATTAGAGTGATTTGACAGGCTTGCCTGTTCAATTCCTGCCGAAGGGCCTACCTTCATCTTCCGTGTGCCTTGCATGGCACACCACCACCGGGCGTACCGTTCGGTACACGGCGGTTTCAGCAGGTTCTTCACCTTCGTTTTCGGCTTCTTCCATTGTTTCCATATACACATTCGGATTCTGTGATATAGCCATTTATTGGGTTCCTCTATTCGCTTCTTCATCTCTGCAATTCCATAATAATTCAGCCAGCCCCGCATGTACTCCTTTATCTTCTCTAACGAAGGACGTATGCTCTGAACAGACCTTCGGGAACTAAGGTCTTTCAGTTTTGTCTTCATTTTCTCCCATGACTTTCCATGTACCCGGATATGGATGCCCTTTCCGTTCTTTCCCAATGTAAAGCCTAGGAACTTAAAATTTCGGATTGCAAATACACTTACTACACACTTTTCTTCTGGTTCACTTGCAGTTTCAGTGTCCCTTCCAGATACTTCGTGCTTGTCTCCAGCAGTCTCTTTGCGGCTCTGGCACTTTTGGCTAACATTACTATATCATCCGCATATCGTACAAAAGCCACTCCTCGTTTCTCATACTCCTGGTCGAACTCATTCAGATAGACATTTTCCAGCAATGGTGAAATATTTCCTCCCTGCGGCGAACCTTCCTCTGTCTCCATGACTACACCGTTTTCCATGACTCCACTTTTTAGGTATCTCTTTATCCATTGGTTGCCCATTTCATCCTTTACTTCCCTGTGCAGGATATTCAAAAGCATTTCATGGTTCAGTGTATCAAAGTATTTGGACAGGTCCAATGCTACTGCATGGGTGTATCCCTGTCCTGCATACTCTTTTACCTTTAGGATGGCATCCTTTGCACTTCTTCCTGGACGGTAGCCATAGCTATTTTCCTAGAATAGCGGCTCATAGATTGGCATGAGCTGCTGCCCTATGGCTTGCTGGAACATACGGTCTTTCACGGTTGGGATGCCAAGCTTTCGCACTCCGCCCTCCGGCTTGGGAATCCCTACCCGTCTTACTGGATCCGGGGTGTATTTTCCCCTTCTAATCCGCTCTATAAGCTCCTTTTGATTTTTCCTGAGGTAATCGCCTGCTTCCTCTACGGTCATTCCGTCGATTCCCGGCGCTCCCTTGTTTGCCTTTACCCTCTTAAAAGCTCTGTTCAGGTTGTCTTTATGCAGTATCTTCTCCAAGAGTTCCGGCTGTGCACTGTCTCTTTCCTTCCATATCCGGCGGAAAGAACGGTGCGCTCCCACATACCCTTCACGTTCCGCGCTATCTATCTGCGGGCAGCTGTCTCTGTTTTCTGTACCCAATGCTCTTTCCTCCTTTCCCGGTTGTACTTAAGACTCCTATTGATTCGGCCCTTCATCTTTCGACTACTATGACCTCGGCTAACTTCTGTGCGTTCAGCACTACCTCACGATAATGGTTATCCCTTTCAGGACATTTCGCACAGACCTCCCCGGGTACCACACGTTTCTTTCCCTCCATCCATCTGCCACATCTACCATGCATGATTCCGTGTAGTTATTGGGCTTCGGCTTGACTGGCAGCCTTACCCTCATGCATAGCCTCTTATGTGATTTCTGTTCGTCAGACCAGAGGTTTGCCCGTTGGTTCGTATGTTCCCAACATCCAGCTTCCTTCAGATTCCACCTCACGATGGACACCCTTGCCTTCGGCTATATCCTTCCCACTACCGGACGGATTCCGGATTCGCACCGGTTAGAAACGTGCGCCGCCGGGCGCACCAGCAAAGAACCCCCACGCTGATTCCTTACACCGAATCCGCATAGGGGGTCTTATAACGTTCCTATTTTCATACTTTAATACTTATCGACGCCTGCAGATACAGGAGAGGATGGCCTGCTGACAGATTCATGCGCCTGAGCCTGTGTCCCGAAGCTGCTTCCTCCGGAAGACTTAAGACGGAACTGACTGACCAGATTCTTAAGGATTTGGGCCTGGCCTGATAATTCCTCACTGGCGGCAGCGCTTTCCTCTGCCGTTGCGGAATTGGTCTGAATCACGCTGGATATCTGGTCAATCCCCTGGGTTACCTGGGAGATGGATCTGGCCTGTGCCTCCGATGCGTTTGATATCTCATTGATGGTTCCCGTCACATCCTGCACACCGGTCACCACCTCATTTAAGGACATGGCCGTGTCGTCCGCAATCTTTGTTCCATTCTCCACTGCCTTAAGGGAACTTTCAATCAGGGCAGCCGTATTCTTGGATGCTTCCGCGCTTTTGCTGGCCAGGTTCCTGACCTCATCCGCCACAACCGCGAATCCCTTTCCGGCCTCGCCTGCCCTGGCGGCCTCCACAGCCGCGTTCAGTGCCAGGATATTGGTCTGGAATGCAATGTCCTCAATGGTTTTGATGATTTTTCCAATCTCGCTGGAACGGTCGCTGATTTCCCCCATGGCAGCCAGCATATCCTGCATCCTGCGGTTGCTCTCTGCTGCCTCGCTTCCCACTTCATTGACCCGGCTGCTGGCATTCTGCGCATTATCCGCATTCTGCTTTACCTGGGAAGATATCTCGTTGACAGTGGCTGCCAGCTCTTCAATGGAGGAAGCCTGTTCCGTGGCTCCCTGGGACAAGGCTTGGGCTCCGTCGGATACCTGCTCGCTGCCGCTTGCCACCTGGTCGGAAGACTGGCTGATCTGGGACATGGTATTGTTAAGGGAATCCGATATATTGGTTAAGGCTGTTTTTACCTTGGCAAATTCACCTGCGTAATCATAGGTCAGCTGGAACACCAGATTGCCCTCCGCCACCTGGTCCAGGACCTTGGAAATCTCATCAATATAATTCACATAATCCCGCAGCCTGCTCACCGTTGAATTAAAGTTGACCGCAAGGGTTCCCAGTTCATCCCTGGACCTGTAATGGATTTCCTCGTCCAGGTTCCCGGCCGCTATATTCTTTGCCACCTGGTCTATCTCCTTAACCGGGGAGGTGATGCTCCTGACCACATAAACGGAACACAGAAGTCCTGCCGCAACAAGCAGTATAATGACTGCTGTCATGATGAGCCGTGCCCCGGAATATAACGCGTCTCCATCCATACTGGCCTGGGTCCCGCCCTCCGTGTTAAAGTTCACCACCTTAAGCAGGGTGGCCGACGCCTGGTCAAAGAGGGTCTTGGCCTCTCCATTTACCATTCTCATGGCTTCCTGGGTCTGGTTCTCACGGCTAAGTGTAATCATCCTGTCATGGATGGAAAGATATTCCAGCCAGGCAGTCCTGGTATCCTCCATCATGCCCCTGTCTGTGTCATTTGTCGCCAGATTGGACGTATAATTATTAAATACCGCATCAATTTCCCCCTTAATGCGCTCCATCTCCGTTTCATAGGACGCCATGCTTTCCTGGTCCTGGGCCACGATATGGGCAAATTCATTAATACGGTAATCCGATGTCAAGGTGTTTAACTCTTCCGCTGCTATGATGGACGGCATCCAGTTCTCTGCCAGTATGGTACTGCTGCTGTTAATCTTAGACATAAAGCTGAGGGAAGCAATCCCCAACCCTATCAGCCCCACCATCAGCATCCCCACAAGAATAAATAATTTTGAACGAATCTTTAAATTCTTCATTTGTTGTAACCTCCTTTACATCATATATCGGCATTATTTGGGCCCGCATAAGAAAATCTTAACAGAATCTTTACGCCTGTATGGAAAAAAAGCTGTAAAACCAACTTGTTGATGCTGGTTTTACAGCTTTTTATATACCAGTTCCATTTACCGGCGGTCATTCATATATGTAAATACCGCGATAACCACCGCCCCAATAAGAAAATATTTTACAAATAATATGTTCATCCTGACCTTCCCATTGTCACCGGTTAAAAGGCAGCACCCTTTTAGTATTTTTCCCCGCTTTCATATCCCATACCGGACATATCCTGACTGGCGTGTACTGGTGCGGGTGCTGGCCGGGATGCACGCGCTCCCGTGCCATCTGTTTTTAACCGGAACTGCCCAACCAGGTTCTTAAGGATCTGGGCCTGGCCGGAAAGCTCCTCACTGGCAGCAGCACTCTCCTCAGCCGTGGCTGAATTCGTCTGGACCACGCTGGATATCTGGTCAATGCCCTGAGTAACCTGACCAATGGACGCGGCCTGGTCATCGCTGGCGCTGGAAATATTATCGATGGTCACGGTTACGCTCTGGACCCCGTCCACCACCTGGTTCAGGGCCTCCGCTGTCTCATTGGCGATTCTGGTGCCCCGGTCCACTGCATGAAGGGAGCCTTCAATCAATGCAGATGTATTCTTAGAAGCGTCCGCAGACTTGCCGGCAAGGTTGCGCACCTCATCAGCAACCACGGCAAAACCTTTTCCTGCCGCCCCTGCCCTGGCAGCTTCCACTGCTGCGTTTAACGCCAATATATTGGTCTGGAATGCAATATCCTCAATGGTTTTGATGATTTTCCCAATTTCACCCGAACTGCTGCTGATATCTGTCATGGCAGAAAGCATCTCCTGCATGCGCCGGCTGCTTTCCCCTGCCTGGTCCTTGACCTGGGCCGCTTTACGGCTGGCCTCCCTGGCATTTTCCGCATTGGCCTTTACATTACCGGATATTTCATTAATGGTGGCTGCCAGCTCCTCCACAGAAGAAGCCTGTTCCGTGGCTCCCTGTGACAGGGCCTGGGCGCCGGATGAGACCTGGTCGGAACCGGCTGACACCTGGTCCGCGGACTGGTTAATCTGCATGAGTGTGCTGTTGAGATTATCTCTCAGCTTCACAATGGAGGTAAGTATGGAGGTAAAATCACCCACATATTTATCCGCAATACGGGTCTGGACGTCAAAATTCCCATTTCCCATCTCTGCAAACAGGTAATCCTCATCATGGATAATGGCTTTCAGGGAATCCACCATGCCCCGGACACTGTCTGAAAGCTGTCCAAGTTCATCCCTGGATTCATATTGAAGCTGGACCTCCAGGTTTCCTGCTTCTATCTCCTCCATACCCTTTTGTATTTCCCTAATCGGCGGCACGATGGCACGAATCAGCATAAGGGCCAGGATTACCGCAATCACAATGGCTGCCACGGATAAGAGGATAGCCACAATCAAAAGCATGTTCCGGACACGGATGGAGGTTTCATAATCCTTTTGTCCCAGGACATCCACGGAATCCGCGAAACTCCTGATGTCTTCAATTGCGTCATTCACCTTTGGGTTATATTCGCCTGTTAAAAGCTGCTGGGCCGATGCATTGGACGCTGCCGTGTTCTCCAGGGCCAGGGATGATATCTTGTTCCGTAAATCCTGGACCGCGTTCATCTTGGACTCAAACTGGTTAAGAAGGCTTAAATCCCCGTCATAATTGTTCCGGAACCATTCCAGCTCTGTTTTTACCGTGTTCATGGCCTCTTCTGTTTCCGCCACATAAGCATTGGTATTAGTTGAATTGGAATCCACCGTGGCCAGGGATACGTTCTTAATGGCTGTCTGAAGCTGAATCCGGATGTTGGAGGAACGCACAATGGCTTCATGGCTGTTTTCATAAAAGCTTTCATAACTGTTTCCCACATTATTCATTCCCAGAATAGTGGCAATCACGGCAATACAGAAGCATGCGATGATAATTGCGAATACAGCTGTCAGCTTTTTAGCAATTTTAAAATCTTTCATATTTATTCGTGTCCTTTCCTTTTTCTTCCCTATATCTTAATATATCGACACCCTTTTTATTTCCCTAACTTCTTTATTCCGGAAATATGTTAAAATCTTGTTAAGATTTCCGCCTGCCCAGATGCCATGGGACTGCTAAACATACACATCCAGCAGATGCCTTGGAACTGCTAAGCATATACATCCAGCAGATGCGTGTTTCCCGCAGCTGGTACTGCTGATTCCATCATCTGCTGCAGCGCCTGCCCCTGTTCCCGGGCCGTATCCAGGGTCTTGCCCAGCATTGCCACATTCATATCTGTCATGAGACGCGCGCCTTTAATGTCAATACTGGCTGACGCGATTCCTGTCAATAAATCCATACTCCTATATCCCCTTTCTGATTCTTTAAAATTCTGCTCATCTATAAAACTGTTTACTTAATTACCCCTATTATCTCTTTTTCTTCCATGCATCCGCCAGCGCCCCGTACCCATCCGGCCCATCCAATGCATAAATCTTCTTTATCATCTCCCTTCCGTTATCCAGGCGGCTCATGGCATTCACATATAATTCATTGATTTTCCCGGACGGGACCAGGATGATATCGGAATATAGTGCCTGCGGTGTATAGCAGTATTCCTTATCTGCCAGTCCTTCCTCTTCATAAAAGGGCATGTAAAACACCATCCCCGCGTTCTCCCTGATTTCCATGAAATCATAATCCGGCTGGATTCCCGCCTGTCCCGGCTGCGCATAAGGGCCGTCTATAAATACCATATCCGGCTTCCTTTCCCGGATGTCATACTGTCCGAACCCAAAGGGCTTTACCGACCCTGGCATGAGTCCTGATTCATCATGTGTCACGGTTCCTTCCCCTGATGCATTTTCTTCCTTATAAGATGCGGTAAGCACATAGCAGTCTGCTTTATCCTTCATGAGATGGTAGAAACGTTCCATCTGCTTCCAGATCCGGCTCCTGCACACAAGGAATGCGATTTCCAGCCGCGCTTCAAACTCAGTCTCCAGGCTGGAACCAATCTCCCCCCGCTTGCCTGCCAGCTGCCTGCCCTTGCTGAAACGTTCCTTTAAGTCCTCCTCCACCATGTACTGCCAGAGCAGTTCACAGTAATCTTCCAGAAGTCCCACTGTCTGTGTGCCGTCCCCTTCCACCTGTTCTATGGCTGTTCCGATTGCCATGGCCGATGCCTGCATATCCTCAAGCAGCCGGGCCATCTCCTCTGTATCCCGCTTCTTTGTCCTGGAGTCCAGGATTGCTTCCGCCCTTCCCAGGGTAGCCAGCATTTCCCTTATCTGCTGTTTCATGTATTCCCGCATGGTTTATTTCCGCCTTTCTCATAATTCCATAATATGTATATCGGCATTTTACGACATAATATAACAAAATTTTAATATATTCCAAGCTGCCCTCAGTTTTCCCTTATGCTTTTATTTTTTGTGCCGATAAAATAATTATGGTTTTATTATGATTAAAATTTTAAAGAAGGCGGTGTAAGCACAATGGATAATGGTATGGAAAGTATGCTTGATACGTATCTGTATGAAACCAATTCCCTTTTAGACCAGTTAGACGAGATGCTTGTTGCAGACGAAAAAAGCGGGGAGTTTTCATCGGATGATGTAAATGAAATTTTCCGGATTATGCATACCATCAAAGGGTCATCTGCCATGATGGAATTCGGTTCCCTTTCTATAATTGCACATCATATCGAGGATTTATTCTTCTATATCCGTGACAAAGGGATAGAATCCCTGAACCAGGAACATAAAAAGGATTTGTTTAACCTTATGTTCCGGTCAGAGGACTTTTTGAGAAGTGAAGTGGAAAAGGTGGAGCAGGGCGCTCCCCTGTCAGATAACCTTGATTCCTTTGCCCTGGAAATTAATGGCTTTTTAAAGAAAATCAGCAATCCTGAAAACAGTACGCCAATCCCTGGCAGCCCTAAAAACGGGACGGATAAGGCAGATAACAGCTCCCTTCCCCCGGACCCTGAGGCAGTGTGCTGTCTTCACATCTTCCTGGAAGAGGGGGTTGGCATGGAAAACCTCCGCGCCTATATGATTGCCAATTCCTTAAAGGAATGTGAACTGGATTTTAACTATTATCCCACAGATATGGAAAGCAACCCTGATACCTGCCAGACCATTGTTGAGAACGGTTTCTTCCTGACCTTCAGCAACAGGGAGACTGCTGCCCAGGCCGAGGATATCATCAAGTCACAGAACCATATCCGGTCCTATGAACAGTTGGATATGTCCGTTTCCCCTGATACGGAAGCAAAACAGGAGGCCGCGGACCAGGGACAGGATAACAAAAAGGCTGCGTCCCCGTCCACTCAGGCCCAGGCCCAGGGTTCCTTTACTCAGGGCAGCTCACCGCAGCCAAACTACGCGCCTGTGAAGCAGAACCTAATCAGTGTGAACCTGATGAAGCTGGACAGCCTGATGGATATTGTGGGGGAGATTGTCATAACCGAGTCCATGGTCACCTCCTCCCCTGAACTGAAGCTCCTTCCCAGGGACAGCTTTGACAACTTCATGAAGTCCGGCCGGCAGCTGCGCAAGCTTACGGACGATCTGCAGGATATTGCCATGTCCCTGCGCATGGTCCCCATATCAGGCGTGTTCCAGAAAATGAACCGGATTGTCCGGGACATGAACCAGAAGCTGGGCAAGGATGTGCGCCTTAAAATCATCGGCGAGGACACGGAAGTGGATAAAACCATTGTGGACAGTATCCAGGACCCCATCATGCATATTGTACGCAACAGCATGGACCACGGCATAGAAGAAACAAAAGAAGAACGTATTGCCGCGGGCAAGGACCCCCAGGGTGAAATCATCCTGTCCGCTTCCCATACCAGCAGCGAGGTGGTCATCTCCGTGTCAGACGACGGATACGGCATGGACCCCCACAAGCTCCTGGCCAAGGCCAAGGAAAAGGGACTGCTGACCAAACCGGAAAGCGAATATACCAGGAAGGAAGCCTTAAGCCTTATCATGGTTCCCGGCTTTTCCACCAACCAGGCCGTGACGGAATACTCGGGCCGCGGCGTGGGCATGGACGTGGTCAAGAAAAATGTGGAATCCGTGGGCGGCACTGTCTCTATCTCCAGCGAGGACGGGGCAGGCACCACAATGACCATGAAGATTCCTCTCACCCTTGCCATTGTGGACGGGATGAAGGTAACGGTAGGGAATTCCATTTTCACCATTCCCATATCCAATATCCGCCAGTCCTTCAAGGTCAGGGACAATCAGATCATCCTTGACGAATACGGCAATGAGATGGTGGAACGCATGGGCAGCTTTTACCCCATTATCCGGCTCCATAACTTCTACCGGCTGGATACCCAGGTCACTTCCGCGGAAGACGGCATCCTTCTCTGGGTGGAGGCCAGCGACCGCTCCTACTGCCTGTTCGTAGATGACCTGATCGGCGAACAGCAGGTGGTCGTCAAACCTCTCCCAACCTACTTAAACAGCTTTGAACTTAAAAATTACGGCATAACCGGATGCACCATCCTGGGTGACGGAAATATCAGCATTATACTTGATATACTCAGCCTGCATGCTGCTGCCATTGAAAATATATAACACGCGGAGGGATGAATTATGTCAGAACAAATCGAAATCCAGAATGGACAGGAACCGGAAAACGAGGATATGAACAATTCAGTGGAGCGCTGCCTTACCTTTGAGTCAGGAGGGCTTGTCCTGTTCCTCAGCACAAAATACGTAATTGAAATCATAAACGCCTATGCTATCACCCCCCTTCCATTGGTCCCATCCTTTATCAAGGGAATCATAAACCTCAGGGGACAGATTCTTCCGGTGGTGGACATCCGCCTGTGCATGGGCAAGCCGGAGGTGGAATACACCAATAAGACATGTATTGTTGTCCTCAACGTTGATTCCATATCCCTGGGTATTGTAGTGGATTCGGTCCGCCAGGTCATGGACATCAATTTCCAGGACGTACGGCCCATTCCTGTTAAGCGTCAACAGAAATTACTGGACGGCATGGTAAACATAGAAGACGGCGGTGTGCTGATGTCCTTTGACTGCCACGCCCTTGCCAACTACCAGTATTAACTGCCAAGATATCCCACAGGAGTCCCAATATGCTAACTTTAACGGATGAAGATTTTCACAGGCTTTACACTTATATCAAAAAAAATTACGGCATTGACCTTGGAAAAAAGAGGCAGCTCATTGTGAGCCGCCTCTCAAACATGCTTACGGCCAATGGCTATACCAGCTTCAAACCTTATGTGGACGAGATTATTTCCGGACAGAACCGGGATATGGTGACCAGCATGCTTAATAAGCTGACCACCAATTATACATACTTCATGCGGGAAGAGGCTCATTTTAATTATCTGAGGGATACGGTCCTTCCCAACCTGGCCAGGGCCCATGAGCGGGACCGGATCCTCTCCATCTGGAGCGCGGGCTGCTCCTCGGGCGAGGAACCTTACACGATTTCCATGTATCTCAAGGAATTTTTCGGTTCCCAGGCCTCATGCTGGGATACCCGCGTACTGGCCACCGACATATCCCAGCAGATACTGAACACGGCCCAGAATCCCACCTACCAGGAGGAAAGCCTGGGCCGTGTGCCGGAATCCTGGAAACAGAAGTATTTTGTGAAATCCGGCGAAGGCTCCTACTGCATTGCACCTGCCATCAAACAGAACGTCATATTCAGGACCTTTAACCTGATGGACCCCATCCGTTTCAGGAGGCCCTTTGACCTGATTTTCTGCCGGAATGTGATGATATATTTTGACCAGCCCACAAAGGTGGATTTGGTACGGCGTTTTTATAACGCAACCGTATCGGGCGGTTATCTTTTTATAGGCCACTCAGAGAGCCTTAACAAGACAGAATGCCCATACCATTACCTGATGCCTGCCATTTACCGTAAGGTGCGGTAACGGTTATTTATACTGAACTACCAGAAAGAAGGATATGATATGGAACGTAAAATCCGGCTGATGATTATTGACGATTCAGCAGTATACAGAAATTGGCTGATAACCCAGCTCTCAAAGGATGAACATCTTGAAATCATAGGATATGCAATAGATGCCTTTGATGCAAGGAAGAAAATACCCCCCCTTAAGCCTGACGTCCTGACCTTGGATATTGAAATGCCGGGGATGTCAGGTCTTGATTTTTTAAAGGAGCTGCTGCCCAGGCATCCTCTTCCGGTCATATTGGTATCCTCCCTCAACATCAAAGTGTTTGACGCCCTGGCTGCCGGGGCGGTGGACTTTGTGAGGAAACCGGATATGAACAGCCATATGAGCAAGGATGCATTCCTATCCATGCTTATTTCCAAGCTGATTGTGGCTTCCCAGTCCAAAATCCGCGTCCCCGCATCCCAGGCAGTGCCGGTCACCTCCAGCCGCCGTATATCCGGTAAGGTGATATCACAGTTTAAACCGGAATCAGATAACGGGACCGTCATAGCCATAGGCGCGTCAACGGGAGGCACCGAGGCAATACTTGAGATTTTAAAGCAGTTTCCTGTCAATATGCCAGGCATTGTCATAACCCAGCACATGCCTGCCGGCTTCACAGCCATGTACGCGGAGCGGCTGAACCGGCTGTGTAAACTGGAGGTCCGGGAGGCCAAGGGCGGGGACCGGCTCCGCCCCGGCCTTGCCCTTCTGGCTCCAGGGGGCCAGCAGATGCGCCTGGTACGTATGGGGGCTGGTTATGCGGTCCAGTGCAGTCCCGGCGAAAAAGTCAACGGCCACTGTCCTTCCGTGGACGTGCTGTTTGATTCCGTGGCCCACACGGTCAGGGACAAGGCCATCGGCATCCTTCTGACCGGCATGGGGGCCGATGGAGCGGCCGGGCTTCTGCGCATGCGCAAAAACGGGGCCTATACCATCGGCCAGGACCGGGAGACCTGTGTCGTATACGGAATGCCCATGGAGGCCTATAAAATCGGGGCGGTCTGTGTCCAGTCCCCCCTGCAGTCCATCCCGCAGGCAGTTGTGAACCGGCTCTCCAAGTCCTGAGACGGACCGGAAAAAAGATATGAGAAAAAAGAAAGATGTAAAAAAAAGAAAGCAGCCCCCTTCTTATCCGGCTTTAATCAGAGGGGGGATTCTGATATCCGCCCTGATTATGACGTCCAGCCTTTCCTTTTACATGGGCCCCTCTGTCCTGGAAAAGGCAGACCGTTTATACCGCAGAATATCCGGCCAGACATCTGAGCCTGTTCCTGATAACCTTATCTCCGACACCGCCGGTCCCATCCGGGAAGCCGGAGCCGGCGGACCGGGGCCGGAACCGGGACAGGAACCGGAACAAGGCCAGACAGGGCCGGACTCCCCGTCCGTTCCCTACCTGGAGGTGTCCCGGGAACTTGGACGCCTGGATGACCTGACCCTTGATAAGGAGCCGGAACAGGAAGGCGCCTCCTACGCCGTCATGCTCAACACTGCCATGGGGCCCATGCTTTATTACAATCAGGCTGACCAAAGATGGGGCGATTATCTGTACGGAGGACAGGACCCAATGAAGAAATACGGATGCGGCCCCACTGCCGTTGCCATGATAATCAACAGCTTTTCAACCACACCCGCCACCCCTGTGTCGGCCGCGGACTGGGCTGCAGACAATGGCTGTTACGCTCCTCAGGGAGGTTCCTACCATAACCTGATACAGGATTCCTTATCAGCCCATGGGATTCATGTGGAGAGCGTGAAACAAAGGACGGCCGGAAATGCGGCCGGACTGCTGGACAGCGGACATATCCTGATTGCCCTTATGGGAAAGGGCGCCCTCACGGATAACGGGCATTTTATCCTGATTACAGAGTACCTGGACAATGGGAATGTCCATATTGCAGACCCCAACAGCTATGAGAACAGCACAAAAGAATGGGAACTGGGCCAGCTTATGGCGGAGCTGAAACAGAGCCATGACAATGGGGCGCCGCTGTGGGCAGTTGGGCGGGGGAAGGAAGGGGCAGAGGATAATGGATGATTTCATGTGTTTTGGCAATGATATTGAAAACAGAGAGGCCGGTTCCCTTCTAGGGCTGCCGGCCTCTCTGTTCCATGGATTGGTCAAAGCACTGCAGTTCCTCCCGGGAACATGTGCCCCTGACCACCTTCACCAGGTTTCCGTAATCCGCCTTCATGGCGGCCCGCAGGATGAATACCCGGTCCTTTAACAGGTTCATGTCATAGAGGGTTCCAAGGAACATGGCCACGTCCGCGGCATCGGCGGCCTTAGCGGCCTTGGTGACCACAGCGTCCTTGGCTGCATTCCTTTCTTCATCCCATTTAAAGGCGCAAAGCATCATCACCAGGGTGGACATAAGGTAACGGTCTGCCTTCAATAGGGCGGTACAGCATTTCACGCATTGATCCAGGTCCCCATTCTGATAATGACACATGGCAAGAAGTTCCCAGGTTCCCTGTAGGTTGCCGGTGAGAAGTTCCCCCCGGTTAACGCTTCCATGCTCATCAAGAATCTGCAGCGCCCTGGCCAGGTGGTATGCGCCTTTTTTGAAATCCTGCTTTGCCACATAGAATTTACCTGCCACATAATCATAATCACATTCTTTCGGAATCAGCTGGACTGCCTTGTCATAAATTTCCATCATGGCCTGCTCATCATTCTTTTTATATAATATTGTCATAAGTTTCCAGAAGGTAACCGCGCTTCTTACATCGTACTCATCGATATGCGCCGGCATCCGGTCAATGGATTTCCTGTACCATTCCTCCGCCCTCTCGTTATTATCCCTGATTGAATAATAGGCATCTCCCAAATACCCCATCATATCAAAATCGTCCGGGTGTTCTTCTAACTCCATAAGAATCAGCCTGGCATTGCGCTCCCCTTTCTGCTTATCCTCACTGGAATTAAGATCATACCCGCTGTGGAAGATGGCTAACTCATTGCTGGCATCCACCGTGCAGTCAACAATACTGCCTCCGTTCAGTGCCAGTTCCTCATGAATCCTTTTTTTATACCGCAGACCCTCCATCCGTTTAAAGATACGGGTCTGTACGCCGCCTGCAAAGATTTTCTCGTCCCGGTTCACATGCATCCAGGATGTAAGCATGACATAATACCGTGTCCTTGCCAGTTTGTTTAACAACGGCATCAGCTTTTCAGCTTCTTCCGGAGGAAAATACTCATCTGCGTCCAAAAAGGCTATCCATTCCCCGGACGCCTTGCTGATTGCATAATTCTTAGCAGCCGCAAAGTCGTCAATCCACTCAAAATCATACACCTTTGCCCCCATGGCCCGGGCAAGCTCAACGGTCCGGTCCGTGCTTCCCGTGTCCACCACAATCTGCTCATACACAATGTCCTTTCCCCAGGACAGTGCCCGCTCAATGTTTTTTTCCTCATTCTTGACAATCATGCATTGTGAAAGCCGCACATCTTCGCATCTCATCTTACGTTCCTCCCTCTCTATATATTCTTCTCATCAGGACAGGCAGGTTTTGCGCCGGACCATGCCGCACGGATGTATGACAGCTCCTCCGCTGTAAACCGCTTATTTATATATGCCTCCAGCTCCGGCCACTCCAGCTCAGAGCATGCCTTCAGGACAAACAGCCTGTCTTTCATGGAATCAAGACAATAGAGTTTTTCCAGTATACCCATCACTTTCCGTGCATCCACAGGAGAGCAGCCCCCATCCCCCCGGAATGCCTCCAGCAGGACATACAGAGACTTCATGGAATAGGGCGCGGACTTGAGAACGGCAATGCTAAGGCTCACCGCCCGTTCCCCCTTTCCCGTCTTCAGGCAGCAGAAAGCCAATTTTTCATAGATTTCCTCCAGGTGGCTGCCTGTGAGCATGGACCGGTTATTCCTGCCATAACATTGAAGCTTGTTCAGAGCCTGTTCCAGGTAAAACATTCCCCTCCCGAAGTCCTGGTCCGCAATAATAAAATTACCTATGATATAGTCAAAGTCAGCCTCCTTTGGAAGCAGCTTCACAGCCTTCTCATAAATCAGCTTCATCTCATCAATTCCGCCTCCATTCTCTTCCATAATTTGCAGAAGGCTTGTAAAAGTGGACGCGCTCCTCTGGTCCCTTTCATCCAGCAGAGACGGCATGCGTGCAATGGATTCCCGGTACCAGGACTCCGCTTTGTTCAAATCTCCGGCCGCGTAGTACTCATCTCCCAAATACCCCATCATCTCATGATCGCCGGGATGGTCCTCCAGCTCCTTAAGGATCAGCTTCAGATTTCTTCCATTTACCTTCTTATCCTCCCAGACAGATCCGCTGTAACCGCTGTGAAGAATGGAAAGCTCCCCTGTGGCGTCGGCGATATGCATAGGAGTCCCGTCCAACCATCCAAGTTGTTCATGGATTCTTCTCCGGTAGCCCAGATTGGCCCGGTTGCGGAAGACACGGATCTGGGTTCCCGCGGCGGCGGCTTTCCCATCATCATCCAACAGCATCAATCCCGTTGTTATCCCTTCAGCCCTGGTAGGCTCCAGCTGCTCTAATATCTTAAGAAGCTTCTTCTCATCTCCCGGCGCCCATGTCTCATCCGCGTCCAAAAAGGCAATCCACTCTCCCTTTGCCTTACTGATGGCATAGTTCTTAGCCGCGGCAAAGTCATCTGTCCAGGTATAATGATATACCCTGGCCCCCATAGATTCTGCAATCTGGACGGTCCGGTCCCTGCTTCCCGTGTCCACCACAATCTGTTCGCAGACAATCCCTTTTCCCCACGACAGCGCCTTCTTTATGTTATTTTCCTCATCCTTTACAATCATGCACTGGGAAATGCGCACACCGCTCTGTCTCTCCAACATAACGCCTCCATACCTTATGTCTGTAAAAGAGAAAGCCATTTCGCAGCTTCCGGCTTTTGAAATGGCTTTCTCTTAAGTTGGTTCCGCCACACGGAGTGGAACCAGTATCAATCACTGTTCAAAAATTACTGTAACAGGCTCAATACGCCCTGAGGAGCCGCGTTTGCCTGAGAAAGCATGGACTGGGCAGCCTGCAGAAGAATATTGTTCTTGGTGTAGTTTGTAATCTCATCAGCCATGTCTGTATCACGGATACGGCTCTCAGCTGCTGTGATGTTCTCAGACGTAACCTCCAGGTTGCTGATGGTGTGCTCCAGACGGTTCTGCGCAGCACCCAGCTTAGCACGGTAGGAAGATACAGTATCAATGGCGTCTTTAATGGCTGTAATGGCCTGGTTGGCATAGGTTGTTGTCTTTTCACCAACATACAGGATATGATCCTTTGTCCCCACCTTACTGGGATCAACCTTACCCGCATAGGCACCACCACCGGCTATAGAGAATATACCTGAAACTGTCATAGACTGTCCGCTAACCAGGATGGTCTCACCAGCTGTCGGGCCAATCTGGAATGTCATCTTATGACTCTTATCGCCAGGACGGGTTGCGGCGTCATAACCATTGGCGTTCTGTAACGGCTTAATACCGTTGAAGTCCGTGTTGTTGGCAACACGGTCAATCTCTGCTATCAGCTCGTTCATCTCGGACTGGATGTTGCCGCGGGCAACAGAGTTGTATGTACCGTTTGCAGCCTGGGTAGCCAGGGTGGTCATACGCTGAAGCATGGAGTGAACCTCTGTCAGGGCGCCTTCTGCTGTCTGAATCAGACCGATGGCATCGTTGGCATTGGCTGCTGCCTGGTTTAAGCCGTTAATCTGGGATCTCATGCTCTCAGAAATAGCAAGTCCTGCAGCGTTGTCGCCTGCACGGTTAATCTTATAACCGGATGACAGTTTCTCCAGGTTCTTGTTCAATGCGCTCTGGTTGGTGCCTAAGTTTCTGTAAGAGTTGATTGCCGCTATATTATGCTGAATTACCATAAATATTTCCTCCTTGATTTTTAAATATATCCGGCAGGAACCTCCCTGTCCCCGCCCATACGTCCATAAGGGCCCTTTATGAAACGTATCTGCAAAGCTCTGTTTATATTAAGCTGCCTTACATTCTGAATATCGTCAAATTCAAAATATATATAAGGGTTTGTATGATTTTTCTTTAAAAAACTTCCATGTAAATCCTGGTTAATCCCTGCGACTGATTTATCCCTGTAACCTGATTTATCCCTGCAGCAGCCGAATCACCAGGTCCGGCAGGCTGTTAGCGTGGACCATCATGGAATTGGAGGACTGGAGTATGATATTCTCCGTGGTATAGGCTGTAATCTGCTCCGCCATGTCGGTGTCCCGGATACGGCTCTCAGCCACTGTCATGTTTTCCTTTGTCACCCCAAGGTTGCTGTTGGTATGCTCCAGATGGTTTAAGGACGCGCCAAAGGATGCCCTCACATCCGCCACCGCCTCAATGGCGTCCTCAATGGTATCCACTGCCTGGTTGGCATTGTCCACCGTGGTAAAATCCATATCCTTTAAAAGAAGCTCCTTGCTTCCCATGTAATACCGCTCCACATCCAGGGTCTCGGCTTCCGAGTGCCCAATCTGGAGTCTGATATCGCCTTCCTTTTTAGGGGGTACATATCCAGGAGGAAGATTTCCGGGATGTTCCTTAAACAAAGGAATACCGTCAAAATCCGTGGTCTGGCTGATCCGGTCAATCTCATCCAGCAGCTGCAGCCGCTCCGACTCAATATTTTCCCTGGCCACGGAGCTATAGGTCCCGTTGGCGGACTGCACGGCCAGGGTCTTCATCCTCTGGAGCATGGAGTGTATTTCCGTCAGGGCGCCTTCCCCTGTATTGGTCATGCTTACACCGTCATTTACATTGCGCATGGCCTGGTCAAGCCCCCTTATCTGGCTGCGCATCAGTTCAGAGATGGCCAATCCGGCCGCGTCGTCCCCGGCCCGGTTAATCCGGAATCCGGAGGATAGCTTTTCTAAGGATTTATCCAGTTTGCCTTTTATGATTTTCTGATTTCTGGATGAATTCACGGATGCTATGTTGTTCTGTATCTGCACCTGTCCATTCCACCTTTCCGTATCTATTTCGGCATATATCTTATATCTATAGAGAATCACCGATATGCTTCATCATTTCCATTACTATGTTTATCGGCGTTTCTTCCCGGTTCATAAGAAAAAATTGATGGTTTGGACAAAAAATCATACCGGATGCATCACAGGCCCATTTTCACAGACATTTCCTTAAGCCGCTTTGCAGCCGGTCCAAATCCTGCAAGGGCTGACTGTCTGTAATACCCCGCCGCCTTTTCCCCATTGCCCGACACTTCATACCAAAGCCCCAGATTATAGGCCGCCTTAAAGGATCCCGTGCCAACCACTCCCCCCTGTTCCGGGTGTTCCCCTATCCTCAGGCACTCCAGATAATTTTTTTCTATCTCAGGCAGCAGATGCTGGTATTGTCTCACATCCAACAACACCAGCTTCATATAAAAAAGCCCGCATAAAAAACAGAAATCAGCCCGTTTTCCAAGCACGGGCTTCTCCCGCCCGATGATATCCCCCGCCTCATGAAGACAGGCGGGCCCGCCCAGGTCCAACAGGGTATAAAGGTATAAAAGGATGCCCTCGGTCCGGTATCCTGCCTGTCCGGGTACGTTTTCATAAAAGCTGCAAAACCAGTCAAGGCTGTCCTTCAGCCGTTCCATATTCCGCAGGGTGGCCGCCATCTGGAATCTGTAATATGCGTCCTGGGGATACATACGGGCCGCTTTCTCAAGATAGGGCAGGTTCCTCTCCCCTTTATCACCACTGAGATAACCGTCGTGGTCCGCCTCCAGCAACAGGGGATAACACCCAATCCCGGTGTTTGGCTGTTCATGGATGATTCCCGCATATCTTATACCGCGGGGAAGAAGCCTTGGAATCAGGGAGGTGCTGACACTGATTCCGTCAACGTCATGGTAGGAATCGTATCTGGTAATGGCTCCCATCCACGCCTGTCCGTATGCAGCCCACAGCCTGGATATCCGTTCTTCCAGCCTTTCCCTGGAATAAGGGCGCAGGGTCTCATCCGCGTCCAGGACCAGGTTCCAGTCCCCGTCCGAATGGTCCAGGGCAAAGTTGCGGGCAGCGGAAAAATCATCGGTCCACCCATATTCCAGAACCAGGGCCCCTGCGTTTCGTGCAATTTCCTTTGTCCTGTCCGCGGAACCGGTGTCGGTTATGATTATATCATCCACAAGATGTTTTGCGCTTTTCAGGCAGCGTTCCAGGAAACGTTCCTCGTTCCTGACAATCATCACCAGGTTTATCTTCATGTAATGCCCTTTCTCTTATCAAGAAGCCTTTTGTATACAAAGGAGCGGATGGCTGCCTCGGCCCCGTCCGTCAGCCTTAAAAATTTACAGCCGTATCCGTATCTTCCGCCCTCTGCGCGTTTCGCCCACAGGATAACCACATTGAACCTGCGTTCCAGGGTTCGGAAACAATAGGAGAAGGATATGACATCCCCCCTCTTAAGGGGCTGGACCGTGGTGATATACAGCCCTCCAGCACTGAGATTGCGGATGGTGCCGTAAAAATGTCTGCCATTGCTCAGCTCAAACTCCACCTCCAGATAGACCTTGGCCCGTATATCCCGCTGGCGCTGGACCACATTCTTCACATCCAGGATACGGCAGTCAGCCGCCCACGGCTCCCCTGTTTCCAGATATGCCGGATTCCTCCGTATGGTGACCTCGCACTTGGCCACTATCAGGCCGCATTGGTCGTCATAAAAATCCACCCTGGACTGAAACCGGGAATCCTGAAACTTATAATCAGAAAAGAACAGTGTGACACTGTCCTTTGCATGAACGACCCTTGCTTCTGACAGGCGCTGTCCTGTTGGGGTGTAAACCATACACCTGCTGCAATCTTTTAATACCATGTTCCTGTTACTCCTCCTGCCCTTATACCAGCGCTCCCACTTCCCGGTCCGCATTCATCATCATCTGAATCCGCATCATCTGCACCAGGCTGGCAAAGCTTTCCTTGTCCATGACTATATTGTCCCCTTCCTGGCGGATGGACAGGTTGTCCATCCATGCAGATGAGGCCAGAGGGCTGCTGCCGGTGATATTTTCTCCATACAGGGAACTGAGGGCCAGGTTTCCTCCACTGCCAAGGGAACTGAGTGCCAGGCCTCCTCCCCCGCCAAGGGAACTGCCGCCGGACCCTGATGACAGGATACGGCTGCCTGTCCCCATATTCATGGCATAAAGCATGGCAGGGTACTGGCTGCTGCCACTGGAAGCCGTAACGGTCCTCCCCGCCTTCAGGCCGGGCTCACCCATATACGCCATTACCTTCCTGACATAATTCTGGGTCTCTTTATAGGGAGGGATACCTCCGTATTTCTGGACGCTTCCCGGCCCTGCGTTGTACGCGGCCAGGGCCAGGCTCACATCCCCGAACCGGTCCAGGTTTTCCTTCAGATACCTGGCCCCGCCCATGATGTTCTGCCTGGCGTCATAGGGGTCCGATACCCCCAGGCTCCTGGCTGTTCCAGGCATTAACTGCATCACCCCAATGGCTCCCGCATGTGATACGGCCCTGGGGTTAAAATCAGATTCCGCCTTTGCCACTGCCCGTATCAGCCCGGAAGGCAGGTTGTATCTGGCCGCCGCTTCCTCAAACATGGCATCCATGTCCTGGGCAGCGCCGGAAATCCCGTTTTTCAGCACATTCCGGAAGGCGCTGTCCTGCGAAAATACACGGCCCACAGCTCCTTCCTCCTGCTGCCTGACGGCCTGAGCCTGGGCAGCCGATGTGATTAAACCCATTTTATCCTGCTCCTTTCATCCCGGGGCGGTTTTCAATATTTATTCCCGCCCCCCTGTACTCCTTATCTTGAAGCCTTTCCGTCCTGGCCTATGTTCCAGCCGTCAACAATACGGTTCACAGCCATGCTTCCATCGCTGTCCAGATAATACCAGCTTCCGTTGTCATTGAGCCATCCTGTCTTCATGCGCCCGTCCGGCTCCAGATAATACCACGTTCCAGGGCTTGGCTGTATCCAGCCCGTAAGCATGTCCCCATTTTCTCCCAGATAATACCAGAATCCGTCCCCGGGACTGAGCCAGCCCATGCACATGGCACCGTTCTGGTCCATGTAGTACCATCTGCCTCCTGTTTGGAACCAGCCCTTTACCCGGCTGCCGCTGCCGTCAAAGTAGTACCATTTGCCGGAAACAAGCTTCCATGTGTCAACTGCCTTTGAACCGTCCGGCATCACATAATTATCCCCTTTAAAGGAACCGCCGTCCCCAGGTCCCTGGCCGCGCTTTTCTTCCTTCTCGTAATCCTCCCAGTCAAACTCCTGGTCCGTGGAGGTCACATACTGGCCTTCCTTCAGATACTTCTTCTCATCCGAGGTAACAGGCACTGCCTTCACTTCATAATAATAGGTTTTGTCCATGTCCGTCATATAGTCGGCCAGATTAGCGCTGTTGCTTTCCACGGTCATCCTTTTAACCACCTTATTATCACCGTACAGGGTAAGGGTATAACCCGGTGCATATTCCACGGACTTCCATACGGCCTTTTTCTTGGACGTACTGCTCCAGCCTGCTTTCTGTGTATCGCCCAGCACCGTGACCGGCCGGTAATCCGCCTTCACCTGAAGGCTGGAATCATCCAGGGCCTTGGCTGACACAAAGTCAGCGCCCGTGACCTTGCATTTGGAGCGGTTCAGGGTGGCGGGAAAGTATTTTCCGTCCTCTGCCACCACCGTAACCTCCACCCGGACCTTGCGCCCCGGTTTCCAGTTGTCATAATCCGTGCGGTACTGCACATCCCCAAGGGAGCAGCTTTTGCCGCTGACCGTAACCTCCGGTTCAGATATCTCCTCCGGCTCCCCATAGATTGTCTTAAAGCTGACGTTCACGCTTTCAATCACACTGGACTGAGCGCCGTATGCATACAGTCCCATCCAAAGCGACATGGCCGCCCCCAGCCCCAGGGCCGCCCTCAGTGTTCTGTTTTTCCTCAATTAAAGCACCTCCTGCTACTGTGTCCATATTCCATCCTGGTTCACATAAAATCCGCTGATCCGGGTATCCCTTGCCATCTCGTATGAACCCGGATGAAAATAATACCAGTTCCCGTCTATCTGGCACCAGCCTTCCACCAGCTCCCCATTGGAATCCGCATAAAAGGTCTGGCCGTCCCTTATGATCCATCCCGTGAACATGGCGCCCTGAAGGCTGTTGTCCACCGTGTTCAGATAATACCGTTTTCCGTTGAGTGAAAGCCAGCCCGTATAAAGGGATCCGTCATCATTAAAATAGTAATAATAAGGCCCAATTACCTTCCAGCCCGGCCCGGCCATGGAACCTACGGGTTCCCCGGCCTCTTCCTCCGGGCGGAAATAATACCATTTCCCATTGACCCTGGCCCATCCCACCGCCATCTGCCCGTCGGGCTGGAGATAATAATACCGCCCGTCCACATTCTGCCAGCCGTTAAGCATAAGGCCGTCCATGTTAAAATAGTACCATAAGCCATCAATCAGCTCCCAGCCGCCCCTGCCCAGGCTGCCGTCCGGATAACGGTAATGCCAGCCGTCTTCTTCCTTTACCCAGCCAACCGTATCCGCGGTTCCCCGGATCAAGGAGCCGTCCTTTTTCTGCTGCCCCTTTCCATCCGATACATACCGGTCCGTAATCTGCAGCTCCCCGGATTCAATCCACTCGCTTTTCTTCCCGTATTTTACCTGTACATCCGTTGACGGTATGGTCCTTACCTTGAAGGTATAATCCCCTTCCTTTGTCATGTACGGGTAAAAATTGTACCTGACCGCTGATGTTTTGGACACCTTGTGGACGGACTTCCCGTCCCGGAACAGTTGAAGCTCATAATATCCGGAGGTATTCTCCGGCTTGTCCCATTTGGCCTCGCCCAGGTTTTTCTCATTCCAGAAGGCATCCTTAGGAGGATTGTATTCTCCCTTTACCCCGTTTACCCTGAGGGTCACCACCAGGTTGTCCCCGTCCCGCCTTGCGGACACAAAGGTGCCTCCGCTGATTTTGACCTCCGATGACTTATAGCTTGCAAGGAAATAATCCTCCCCCACATCCTCCGGCTCCAATGTGACCTTCATCCTGGGCTCGTCCGCCGACTTAAGCTCCTCCCCGGCCTTATCCACCCATTCCGCCCTGGATACATGATACTTGCTGTTGCCTCCCGACACCATCACCTTGCCTTTTTCCGGTGTTCCTGTCCCGATGTCTATGCCGGGCAGGATGCTTCCGGCCTCCAGCTTGGAATTCACCCGCACGCTCACTGATTTGATGGGCCTGGTGGCTGCCATAGCTGTGATGAGGCCCCCCTGCGCAAGGCAGCAGGCCAGTATGACGGCCGCTGCGCCCTTAATCCACCTGTTTGGCATCCGCTGTTCCTCCTTATATCGTTTCCCTGCTATCATCCTGTTCCGGGATAGCGGTTCTTTCCTGTTCCTCCGGAATCCCCTCCGGTACAAATCCCAGGAAATATATGTATATGTCTACCACAGCCTGATATAATTCCTGGGGAATGGCCGCCCCCAGCTTCATCTGGCTCAAGAGCGTGGCAAGGGAGTCATCCTCATATACAGGGACCCCTGCCTCCATGGCTGCTTCCGTGATTTTCTCAGCCATATACCCCATACCCGAAGCCACAATGACAGGCGCCCCGTTTTTCTGGGCGTCGTATTTAAGGGCAACGGCTTTCTTTTTCATCAGTTCCTCAAATCCTGACATTGATGGTCCTCTCCTTTTCCCTTATTTCCGGAAACACATCCTCAATCCACAGGCTGCCTGTTTTTTCCCTTACCAGCATGCGGCCCAGGCCCAGGCCGTTCTTCTTCATGATTCCGGCCACCTGTTCCTCTATGACCCCGGATTGGCCTGCAAGGGCAGGCGGCACCCCTAGCTGCATGTCCACCAACCTGTCCTTAAATATCATGAGCATCTCAAACCTGCCTAAACCCTGGACATCAAAGTGGAGCAGCATCTTTATCTTCCTGCCCCCATCTTCACCTTCCCCGCCCGCGTCCGGGTCCGCCCAGATTTCCGACATCACGTTCTTTCCCTGGTACTGGAACGGGAACAGGATATGGAGAAGGGGAAGGTATACGCTTTCATTCAGAAGCATTCCGTTCATGATCTGATAAAACTGCTGGATATTCTCCAGTCCCGCCTCCCCGTTGGCACCCTTTAACAGAAGGGAGGAAAATGTATCTGCAAAACCGTTCTCTTTTGACTGTCCATGGGCGCTCAGTATGCTGTCCATAGAAGGCATTGCATTGTCCTTAAAATAAGCTTCCACGCCGCGGCTTCCCGCCAAACGGTCAAACAGCTGCTGCAGCCGGTCCATGCTTCCGTTCTCATAGCGCACCGCATGGAATATCAGATGCATGACAGCGTCCCGCACAGCCCCGTAATCATGGGTCCTGGATATATAATTGGACAGGAAAGGAATCAGCCTGCTGTTAAGGAAGCTTGTGTTGGCCGCCGTGTCCCCATTGGCCGCCTTCCAGTCCATGCCTCCCATAAGCTGCTGGAAATCATCCCGGAAGGGTCTCATCAGGAGATGGCTTATATCATCTGTCAGGGTACGCATCTGCTGAAGGAAATGGCCGCCGGACGAGTAATCGTTATATGTCTTTAAAAAGGCCAGGACCGCTTCCTTCATGCTCCCCGGGGCATCCTGATACAGGATGTTCCTCAGCCCGTCAAAAAAAGGACCTGAGAATTTGGCCTGGGAAAGCTGCTGCCCCTTAAGAAAGGAAAGCAGTTCTTCCGGGGAATCCACCCTGACCGAGGAAAGCAGCCTCTCTACCAGCTCCCCAACCTCTGCCTGGTCCCCGAACAGTAGTGCGGCCGTTTCCCTGGAAAAGAGCTGTTCCAAAAGCCTTGGAAGTCCCATGCCCTCCCCCAGCTTTTTTATGAAAGCCCCGTAATTGCTTTCATAGTCAATTATGCTATAGCTTCTTTCCCCTGTGGCATCCCCGCTTTTTCCTTCCTCCTGCCCGTCCGCCCTGACAACACGGGACGGGTCCACGGGATTCTGGATTTTCTGGCTGTTCCCCTGCTCCGCAATCCTCTGGCTGTCTGATATGTTCCTGTTGTCCGGATTCAGGGAAGGACCGGTTACCTGTAAGATATTAGCCATAATACCTCCGTACTGAACTATACTTAGAAAATGAGTCTATATCTTTATATATATCGGCGCAGTCCTCCCTAACCATTAGGGTTATTTCTAAAAATTTTATCTCTTTTTTTCGAAATTGCCTTATCCCCGGTCAAAAAGCGCCGATAAATTACGTATAGCAGCAAAGGGAATCCATCAGAGCACTGAATGAAAGGAGGGTGTCATGAACATCAAATTTTTAACCGGCAGCACGGATTTTCCGGATTACCGGTCCATTACCTCCACCACCAACACACAAAAGACGTCTGCCGGCAGGGAAGCCGGCGATTATGATAAGATATCACTTAACAAGTCCCCTTATCCCGAGGATGATATGTCCTTTGCCCGTGTACTTGCCAGGGAGGCCGCGGCCAGGCTGGAGGCCGGTGTAAGCAGCGAACGGGTGCTGAGTTTAAAACAGCAGGTGGAGTCAGGAACCTATCGTCCCGACGCCAGGCGCATAGCCGAGAAATTACTGGGCTACCGTTAATGAAGGAGAATGAACCATGGATTATCAGAACAACACAAAGGATCTGCTGGAGGAATTTGCCGGCTCCATTGAACAGCTGGCCCATACCATTGAGGGTATTGCCAGGCTTGAGGAGGAAAAGGCGGAAACCGCTTCCCTGGGCCATCATGACAGGATGGACGGAATCCTTAAGCGTGAGCAGGTATATATATTAAAGCTCCGGGGACTGGAACAGAAACGTCTGCGGCTGGCTGAAGCCATGGGCTGGAAAGGGCTTACCTTCCGCCAGATCCTCAGCCAGTCCACCGCGGAACAGGCCGGCCGCCTCTCTCCCCTGTTCACCCGGCTGGACAGCCAGATTAAGCATCTTCGTGAGGTTAAGGAAACCGCGGAGCGGATGATTCAGGTCAGGCTCAGGGAATTTAACCAGATTCTCTCCGCCGCAACCGGGGAGGGCTATGATGAAAACGGCAATCCGGCCAAAGGACCTTCTTCCTTTTTCCATGACCGATACGTATAAGCGGATACCTGCCGCTTCCAACAACAATCCGGAGGATGATACCATATGATACGAGCCACATTTTCCGGCTTTTCCACTGCTTTCTCGGCCCTGCAGGCCAGCCAGAAGCGTTTGGACATAGTCGGACAGAATCTTTCCAATATGAACACGCAGGGTTATACCCGGCAGCAGCTTGAAACCTCCAGCCTGAATTACTGCAATCCCATTTCCCGTTATATGAACGGTTCACAGATTGCCGTGGGCTTTGGTGTAAGCATGGATAAAGTAAGCCAGATCCGGGACCCCTATCTGGATGCCCAGTACAGGGCCCAGATTAACAAATCCGGTTATTCCGACACCCTCCAGACAGCCCTGGACACCCTGTCCAAAGCCCTGGACGAGAGCAGCATTGAGGGAATCCGCACCGCATTTGACGACGTCCAGTCCACCCTTACCAACTTACAGGATAAAGGCAATGACTCTGTGTATGAAAGCGAACTCCGTTCCCGTATGCAGTCCCTTACCAACCTGCTCAACGATGCGGCGCGCCAGATAGAAGAAGCCGAAAAGGCAGAGCTGAGCAAGCTGGACGGAACAGGCACCAGCGAACAGGGCGCCGTGGATAAGGTCAATGACATCCTGCGCCAGATTGGGAATCTGAACCACCAGATCAAACAGAATCAGGTCCTTGGGCAGCAGAGCCTGGAACTGTTGGATGAGCGGAACAGCCTGTTGGATGAGCTGGCCAGCTACATCCCCATTGAGGTGACTTATTTTAAAGACGCGGAGCACGATGGCAAGATGACGGTAGCGGACCCGGATGATCCGGACGCGCCGGCTCATATCATCGATGCCCCCAAAGAGTTATATAATTATGATTCCAAGGGCAATATCATCAGCAGGAAGGAGTGGCCGGATGACCTTAAGGTAGAGCTTGTATACAGGGATACCACGGACCCGGAGGGCACTACCCGCAGGCTGACCCTTATCAACGGCACCGAAGGCACCCTGGGCAGCAACTATGGCAAGCTTACCCCTGTGGACAGCGACCCGTCAGACCCCACGGCTGTTTCCATCCAGTTCACCCCTGCCTCTTCCAGCGGCCAGACTGCCAAATCAGCCTCTGCCACCGGCATCCAGCTGGCATCAGGCTCCATACAGGCCAGCCTGGATATGCTTGGCAAGAAGGGCACCGGGGACCCGGTTGCCCCTGGTTCTTCTGTCCAGGATAACGTGAGGGGTTATCAGTACTATATGAAACGCCTGGATGAGCTGGCCTCCCATTTCGCCAAAATCATGAACGATGCCAATGCGGAAGGCGGTCAGGGAAAACTGCTCGCCAACAGGACCGACCCGGCTGCTGATATCACTGCCCTGACCATCGGCATCAGCAAAGAATGGATCAATGGAACCGTACATCTGGGAAAAAAAGACGGCAGTTCCAAGGACACGGTCCTGTCCATGCTGAATAACATGAAAAAGGACCATCCCGAATTGGGGAATAAGTCCTTTGCGGATTATATGAATAATGTATCCACCATACTGGCCAATGATTCCAGCAGCAACATCAACGCCCTTAAGACCAACGTAACGGTATTAAACAGCATACAGGATTCCAGGGATTCCATATCAGGAGTCAGCCTGGATGAGGAGGCGTCCAATATGATGACCTATCTTTCAGCTTATAATGCTGCTTCACGTCTTATGACGGCTTTGGACGAAGCACTTAACACCCTGATCAGCGGCACCGGCCTTGTGGGAAGATAAACAGAACCTGATGATGGAGGTATAAAACAATATGCGCGTCACTAACTCATCATACTACCGGAATTTCACTAATTCCATCAATGATGTACACGGCAGGCTGAATAAAAGCATGAATAAGGTATCCAGCGGGAAAGCTTACGAAAAAGCGTCTGACAATCCCCTGGCCTACTACGAGGGCAAGAAAATAGACAACCAGTATCAGGACACCCTGAGCAAGCTTGGGCTTATCACCAATGTGAAAAACCGGCTCTATCAGCAGGAGCTGGGGGCCCGTTCCATTCAGAACCGGTTGTCCGAGGCCAAGAAAAAGATTGAGTATGTCCGCTCCGACAGCAATAACAGCGATATGCAGATTGTGCAGACAGTCCGGGATGACCTGCTCCAGAAGCAGCAGTCCATGGTCAATGATTTAAACGCCCAGTATCAGAACAATTACATATTTGGCGGCAGTGACACCACCACCCCGCCCTTTACCCTAAGCGCGGATGGCAGGGAGTTAACATTTTCCCATACCTTTGCAGGGGATAATGCTGCCACCAAAATGGTGATGACCCTGACCCAGCAGCCGGACGGGACCTACCAATATGAATTCAGCGGCACAAAAGGCAATCCGCCTGCTAATATGGACAGTGATGAGACCATGGACAATATCGTCAAAGCCATGCGTGAAACCGGTTATATGGATGTGGGGTATGGCAACATCTCGGAACCTGATACCCTTCTGGACACCAATACAGGCGGGCTTAACCTCATCACCGGACTTTCCGCCGGCGCTATGAATGCAATGTCGGACAGCCAGGCAAGGGATGAGGTCATAAGCAGGCTGAACAACAGTCCTGTTGCACTGGTGGGCAAGGCTGTCATTGCTTCCGATAACTATATTGGCGGGGGCAGCAGGGAGGATTTCTCCTCTGCCCTTGGTTCGGTCATGGATACAATGACCGAAACAGAGCATTCGGTCAGCACCGTATACAGCGACCTGGGCAATAAGTATTCCCTTCTTGAGTCAACTGAAGAAAAGCTGACCACCATCAAGCTCGCCCTGACAGAACAGTATAAGGAGAAACTGGGAGCAGACCCCTATGAGGCCATAACCGAGATGTTTTCTTACCAGCAGTCCTATAACGCGGCGCTTCGGGTGGGTTCTAATATGATGTCGTCGTCCTTATTTGATTTTGTGAAATAATCTTTTGTGAATAATTTTAAAAACATTGCAAGGTACAGCTGATTTCCTGACTATGTTCCATACCCGGGGAGGAGGTGTCCATGATGGAACAGCTTATAAAAGTCTCTTCCGTTCCCTTCCAGGCCATTCGGTTCACCCAGAACGCACGCCTGGTTCCGACAGACAATATGGCATTGGAGCGCCATAAAGCTTTGGTGCGCCATCATGCCTTCCTGTCTCGGTTCCGGGCCGCCGCTGGCTGTTTGGACTATGATTTCCTTAATCAGGTGAACGCTGCTTTCTCAAAAGAAACCAAGGCCAGCCAGCCCCAGGCGTCCTTTGCAGGATTGCCCCGGACAGGTGCGCCTGCAACAGGCAGGGACGCGTCCGGTGCGGTTTCCCAGTCAGCCACCGGAAACCAGTCATTCCCTTTATGCCCGCAGCCTGTTCCCAGCGGGAATCCTGCCTCCCCTGCTTCCTTTAAAGCAGCCGTATCCAGTCATACAGATCAGCCGGTCCATGCCCCTTCTGTCCAGGTTCCCTCAGAAGCAGCTGCCGCTTACACAATCCAGCGCGGTTCTTTTGAACTGCGGGTGGCAAAAGGCGAGCTTTCCTATGTACCGCCCCTTGTCATGACCATTGTCACACAATACCCTGGTATACAGTTTGAGTATACCGGTGGTTTTAACTACATTCCTCCCCGAGAGGATTCTTCGGGAACCAATATGAACGTATCGATATAGGAGTCATGAAACTTATGAAAATACAGACTGATTATTATGGAGAGGTGGAATATGACCAGGAAGACCTGGTTACCATAAACGGAGGCTTTTTCGGCTTTTCCAATTTGACTAGCTATCTTCCGATCTGTCTCAGTGAAGACGAGGGTTCCCTGCTTCTGATGCAGTCCACGGAGCAGCCGGATATTGCCTTTGTGGTCATCAACCCCGCCTTCCTGTCACCGGACTATTCCCCCATACTTTCCCAGGAAGAGCTCGCCTGTCTGGATGTGTCAGACAGTGGGGAGCTCTCTTACTATGCGCTATGCGTCATCCGGAACAATTACCTTGAGAACACGGTCAATATGAAATGCCCCCTTGCCATTAACCCCTTGACCCGGAAGGGAAAACAGGTCATCCTTGAGAATCCCGAATACGGGTACCGCCATGAGATAAGTTCCTTTCCAGGCATGCTGGAGCCGCCAAATACAGATGACAGGAGTGATGGATATGCTGATACTGCGGAGAAAAAAGAATGAGAGTATCCTCATTGGTGATAACATACGGGTCACAATCACGGAATGCGCTTCCAGCGGGGTGCGTCTTGCCATTGAGGCGCCAAAACAGATTCCCGTTGTCCGTGAGGAACTGTTTGAAGCAGAGAAGATGAACAAGGCCTCCCTTGCTCCTGAGACCAGTTCGGTCCGGTCCCTTCAGGCCGCCCTGCAAAGGCATCTTCTCCACCAAGAAGCATGATACCTGATATGCTATACCGAAGGGGGATTTATGGACACAGATGATAAAACCATGAAAAATGAAATCCATCGCCTGCAGGAGCGCATCCTGCTTCTGGAACAGAATGACAAGCTCACGGGACTGATGCATAATACGGTCTATCTGAAAAAAGTAGACGCGCTTCTGGCTGAACATCCTGACTGGGAATTCTCACTGATTTACTTCAGCATCAAGAACTTAAAGCTTATGAATATCCAGCAGGGAACCCACTACGGGGACCGTTTTCTCTGCCATATAGCCAGCTACCTGCGGCTACCGCAGGAAAAAGATGTGCCCATTCTGGTATCACGCGTGTACGCCGATGCATTCTCTGTATTTCTTCCAAGTTCAGAAGAAAAATCCATGACAACGCAGATTTTCCTGGCATATTCTGATTTCTCCAGGACCATGGCGCCGCCCTCCATCGGGATACGTCATGTAAAGGGGACTGAAACAGCCGCCCATTCCCTGTTAAACCAGGCCTATATGGCCGCGTCCTCCATTTATGACATAGATGACCGGCATGTGGTGGTATACGGTGATTCCATGTACAATAATTTCGTGCTGGAACAGATTATATTATCCGACTTTAAAACAGCCCTGGAACACCATGATTTCCAGCTTTATTTCCAGCCAAAATATAACATTGCCTCAGGCAAGATAATCGGCGCCGAAGCCCTGGTCCGATGGGACCATCCCACGGCCGGATTCATCTCCCCGGGCAAGTTCATACCTGTACTGGAGCAATATAACCTGATTCAGGAACTGGACTGCTATATATGGGAGTCCCTGTGCCGCCATCTTCATCAGTGGAACAAAAAGGGATATCCTCCCATCCCTGTCTCGGTTAACGCTTCCAGGATCAGTATCGGCAGCCTGGATGTGGCCGCAATCCTGGAAGGCCTGGTGAAAAAGTACCATCTCTCCCCATCCCAGCTGGAAGTGGAGATAACGGAAAGCGTTTATGCGGAGCATCCGGATTCCATCAAGAATACCATTGACAAACTGCATCAGGCCGGGTTTGTTGTCCTGATGGATGACTTTGGAAGCGGATACTCCTCCCTCAGCTTTCTTGCCGACACAAATGTGGATGTGATTAAGCTGGATATGCGTTTTCTGAATTGTGACACACCAAAAAGCAACTACATCCTTTCCTCTGTTATACGCATCAGCTATTGGCTAAACCTGCGCATCATTGCCGAGGGTGTGGAAAACCAGAAACAGGCGGACACCCTCCTTAAAATCGGCTGTTTCTACGCCCAGGGATTCCTGTTCTGCAAGCCGATTCCCTCCTGTGAATATGAGAAGCTGCTGCCAGGCAATTTTTTGGATGTCACGGATATGGGTGCGCAGAAGGGGAAACTCAACGGGCTTGTGTCCACCCTTGACCTGTTCTCCCAGAATATGATTAACGAACAGATAACGGAACTGCTGTTAGGCGCTGTGGTGGTATTTTCCCTGAAGGAATCCAGTCTGAGCATATTAAATGTAAATAAAGCCTTCTGCGCCCTGTTACGAAGCCAGGACGTACCCTGCCCAGGCGATGACCTGCTATCCCTTTTAAAGCTCAGGCATCCGGATGTTTTTCTTGCCGTATGCCGCCGTACGGCAAGGCTGAACCCATCCGACGGCCGGACCACATACATCCAGGCAGGAAAGAATCCGCGCCTCTACAAAGCAGAGCTTTACTGTCTGTCCGTGAAACCGGACTCAGCCATCCTCTATGCAAAGATTTCCGATGCATCTGAATTATACCACAGCCTGAATAACGCCCGCCTTTGCAGGCAGGGGCTTCAGGTTGTCATGGATTCCCCCGGGCTGCCGTTCTTTGAACTGGATATCAAATCCCACATTGCCACGTGTTCCGCCCTTGCCTGCAGGCTTCTGGGCCTGACATCCAGGCCGCTGCACGCGCCTGAAGGGTTTCTGGAACAGGGAATCATATGTGAAGATCATAAAGCCGAATTCTGCAGGTTCTTCCTGTCGGTTTACATCAAAAAACAGGACATCTCCTGCAGGCTGGCCATACGCCTTGCAGACGGTGCCCGTGTCAATGCCCGTCTTTCCGTTTTCACGCTCCGGGACTCAGGACGGATTCAGAACGCAATCGGGACATTGGAACTGGAGGAAAACAGGACTGGGCACAGCTTTCATTCATAGGTATCCTTATCCTTCACGTTCCCTGCCAGCAGGCCTGCCATAAGCCGTACTCCCCGCCGGACCCAGTAAACCGGCAGCAATACAGGCAATTTTTCCAGGAAAGGATATATGGCGCACATATATCGGAATTCTGGGAAAAGCCAGCGAAGCTTTCTCATGAAGGCTGCCCTGTACCCCTCCAGCCGCTCCATGAATATGGCCTGGCTGTCCCTGCGTCTCTCCTTCTCTATATCCTGCTTTATCAAAGAAGCCAGACGCAGGGCCTGGTGGTCTGTCTCCCGGCTGATTGCGCCCCGGCTTAGGATCCGGTTCTCCAGCACATCATAGACCCCCATATCCTCAGGCTGGCTGTCCTCCAGGATATCCTCCTTTGAGCCAAACCACATATAGGAAATGTGCAGAATCTTTTCAGCCAGTCCGTCAATCTGGAACTCTCTCAGCCGGTCGGCGATGTATTCCCGGTTCATCTCCTCCCGCCACGCCTTGTGGTATAAATACAGGTCCAGGACTTCCCTGATTAAAAGACCGTCCTCCGTATAATGGTAAGCTGCCTGGGCCGCCATGAAAATATAGCGGTTTTCAATGGAAATGGTCCTCACATAATTGGAGGAGTTTCTTATGAAGGCAGTCTCCATGATGCGCTGCATTCCCTTGCCAAAAGGACGTGTGCGAAAGGGCAGTTTATGGTACAGCTCCACGCAGAAACCGGAAGGACGCTCCATGCGTTCCCCGTATCCCTTGTAAATCCGTTCCGTCTCATATCCCAAATCCACCAGATATCCTTTGGCCAGGGAATAACTTTCCTCGTCAAGCTTCAGCCTGAGCGGGTTATTGGCCGACATTTCCTGTATCTGGTACAGGAGGCGTATCCGGCTTGTGCTCAGGATGATGCACGGAACCTCCATCATATCTAAAAGCGTCAGTATCTCACGCTCAGCATCCTCCGATGTATCGCTGTATGACAGCGACTCCTGATACCGCCCAAAAAACCGTTCCATCCAGCGCTCCGGTACCTTCTCTCCGTTTCCAAGTATTCCCAGATACACCACATTGGCAATCTTGTGGTAATCAGCTGTCCGGTACATATGCTCCCAGTCAATCCTGCTGTGTATGGCCTTAAGGTCATCCTGACGCACGATACCGCCTGCCAGATTCACAAGAAAACGTCCTTCAAATATTATCCGATCCATATATCCCTCCCATCGCAGTGACATAATCCAAAGAAAGCTGCACATGAAGTATGTACAGCTTTGCTAACACATCCCTTATGCCAGGGTGTTGAGCAGCAGGCCGACCGTATAGAAGTTGGTCATGTTATACGGCCCGCTTCTGGCAAAATTGGATAAATACCTGAAGTTGGCAGATGATGTTTCCTGCTCCCTTCTGCTGGCAACAGCGGCAAGGTCGCTGTCCACAATCCTCTGGACCGGGTCGGACAGGGCTGACTCCGCCCGCCTGGCCGCCTTTTCCGCCATTCCAAACTGCCCGCCCAAAAGGGATTTCGTACCTTCCAGATCTGTTTCCAGGGCGTTCTTTAAGGTATCTTTGTCTAATTCCAGTTCTCCGTCCTTATTGTAGGTAATCCCTACCGCCTTCAGGGTCTTGGCGTCCGCCATCCCACGCCCAAAGGACGCCAGGTGTGACACTGCCCCGGTTCCCCTGTCCCCATTGTCTTTCAGAAGACCGGATACCTCGTTGTAGCGTTTCACCAGGTCTTCCACCGCAGAGACCACGGTGTCCTCATCAATGCCGGTGTAAACCCTGGCCTCGCCTGTTCCCTTCAGTTCCGCCCCAATCCTGCCGTAATCCAGACTGATTTTGTTGGTATCCGAACGCAGGGTCTGGGTTATCCCGTTCCCGGTCACCGTGTACACAGCGTCCTGGGCCCGGACAGAGGCATCCTCAATACCGGACGCAGCTCCGGCGTTCCCGCTGACCGTAAAGCCGCCGGCTTCCCCTTCCCTGGCTGATGAAAGCACCAGGGATATCCTTCCGTCCACATTGGACACAGATGCCCTGACGCCTGCGCCGGACTGGGCGTTGATGGCCCCCGCCGCTTCCTGGTACATCTGTTGATAAGTCTTGGCCGTGCCGTTTTCATTGACACTTCCCACGGACACAGATATATTACCGCCCTCGGGGCCGGTAATCTCAAAGTCCATATCCGCGCCCACGTCCGCCTGTTCCTGGGCATGGTGCGACGCGCTGGCGTTCTGCTGGGCCTGGGCAAGGGACTGGACATTCAGGGTGATATCCGTATCCCCTTTCAGCCGGTAGGATGCAGAAGCCACGGCCACAGAGCTGTCCGTGGTGGTTACCTGATAATCATTCCATACATTTTTACTGCTGCTCTCCGTAAGCTTTAAAGCCGCTGTCTCCAGCCCGGTCAGCTTTGACTGATAGTCCTTCAGGAAATTCTGGATATCCTCATAGGCAGCCTTGGATGATGATGTGGCTGAGGACACCCGCTTAACGGGACTTACGGCCTGATAACCGGAAGAACGTCCGGTACCTGATAGCCGGATTAGATTGAGCATATTCTGATACTGGTAACTGCTGCCGGATATGCCGTTAACCGTCATGGCAATTCCTCCTTTCCTTATTTATTAGATGCATAGTAGGACCGCCCGCCGCCAATGTGCCGGTTCAGGCGCTGGTCCGCCTCCCGGACCTCCTTTAACAGCGAGGCGGTCTTACTCCGTATCTCAAAAATCTTTCTCTCCTCAAATCCCTTTGGCTCACCTGTCCTTAAGAACTCCTGCGACATCAGCCAGCGGACCTGCCCGGCTTCCTCCGGCCCCTGTTCAGCCATCAGCCATATCTGTTCCCCGGCAGCTTCCACCCTGGCCATCTCGTCGGCCCGCATCTGAAGAATCAATCCAAGGGATACCTGGTCATTTCTTGAGGCTGACTCCAGAAGTTCCCCTGTAAGACGTTTCATTTCCTGCATCCCGTTTAAACGTTTCTGCAACAGGAGCATGATTTGTTCCAAATCCAATGCCATATCCTCTCCTACCCCAGGATTCCCCTGTTCTGGACCACATGCGTATCCTGGACCTTTAAGCTGGCCTGGTCAAACGCGTCCTTAAGTTCGGAAAGGATACGGCGGACCCTTCCTATCTCATCCTTCTCCCGCTCCCGGCCGGCCTTAATCCTGCTGATATCGTAAATCAAATATTGATAAATACGCCTTAAGTCCCGGCTGATTGGCTGCTGCATGTCCAATATATCAATCAGATACCGGACAATACGCGAGGTTCGCATAAGGGAATCCTCAAACATCCCGTATTCCTTGTCTTCCAGCGCGTATTCTGCCTTCGACAGGCGCCGGATTGCCTCCTCGTACAGCAGCAGCAGTAATTCCGGACCGCTCATGGAGTATATGCTGTTTTCTTTATACTTCTGGTAACCGTTCATTCCATTCCCTTCCTGACAGATGCAGCATGCCTTCCATCACGCCTGGAACTGGGCCAGATAGCTGGCCTGGCTATTCATCTGGTTAATCAATGTCTCCATGGTGGTAAACTGGCTGATGTAACGGTCCTGTTCACTGGCAAGCCTTGCATTCAGCGTATCCAGGACACTCTGCATTTCCTTCAGATCCTTATAAATCTGGTTGTTCATGATTGAAAGCGGTATCTTTTCAGAACCAGCCTCCTCAATCAGGCGGCCGTAGGAGTTTCCGTTCCTGTTGGCGTATTTGGTGGCGTAAGGCGTCAGGGTATCCTCTATGATGCTGGCAAGCCCTTTCTTGATGTCCCCGCCCCCGGTAAATACGTCAGACACTTTTTCAGGGTCGCTGGTCATGGCTGCCTTGAACTTTGCCTCGTCAAAGGTGATAGTGCCGCCGTCCAGGTAATCATCGGAAATGGTAATCCCCATCTCCTCCAGATCCTTGTAGTTGGCGCCGCTGGCCATCAGGTTTGTCAGCACCCCCTGCATATCCAGGCTCAGGGCACGCATGGTGGCGTCATTGTAGAGCAGCCCTTGTTTGGCCTTCTTCTCCCAGTTCTCAATGGATTTTTCCGACATCTCCTCCTGCTGTTCTTCGGTCAGTGGCCCGTAGGATTTATCCGGCCTGGTTGTGACCTGGGTATTGATTTCCTTAATCATCTCATTGTATTCTTCGATGAATTTTTTGACAGTCTCGGTCACGCCGTCCACATCGGCTTTGGCGCTGAAGGTGACGGCCTTGGACCGGTCGGAATTCCAAACCCCGCCGGTATCCTGGGTCACATTGCCGAATTCCTGGGACACCGTAACCCTCAGTCCCTCAAGGTCAAAGGTATTGGATGAACTCTCAATCATTGTATTGATTCCGTTGCCGTAGCTGACCAGGACCTGGGCGTTTTTTCCCATTTCAAAATTTCCGTCTGTATAGTTGCCGGCTGCATCCTTTACGGCCCCGAACATATCCTCGGAGGCCCCTTCCAGCTGAATCTCCCTGCCGCTGCCTGTCTCAGATGATATCAGTACAAACTGGTTTGTGCTGCTAAGGTAGGAAGCCTTGACCCCCACATCTTTGTTGGCGTTAATCTTATCAATCATACCCTGGATACTGGTATCGGCCGTGACGCCGTTAATCTTCACACCGTTAATCACCAGGCCGTCTGTCTCCAGGGAGTTAAGGAACTGCGCCCGCTTCGTCTCTGCGCCAGGCCCATCTCCAGGTATCAGCTTCTCTATATTATCCCTGATGCTGCCTTCCAGGTTCAGCTTATTGCTGGCTCCCTTCTGTATTCCCAGGACATTCCTGATTTCTGCGTTGTCAGAGGTAACTGTAAGTGTCTGGTTGGACGAGGCATTGCTTCCCAGTTCAAAGGACAGCGGGTCAATAACAGGATTGCCGTCAGTCCCAATGACAGGATTGCCATCCGCGCCATAACGGGTGCCTCCGGCCACTTTAATATTGTCCGTACCAAACGCCTGGTTCAGCCTGCCCTGTATGATATCCTTTAAATCGTCCAGGTCCGCAAACGTATCGCCGCTTTTCACCAATTCTATCTCCTTGGTCTGGCCTCCGAAACTGATTGTAAGCTTTTTCCCGGTAAGATACTGCGTCATGGTCTGCCTGTTTACATACGTGTCGTTCAACTGCTTCTGGTTTGCATTAAATTCACTGAGGCTGATTCCGTCTGAAACCGTCTTGTCTGTTCCGTCCGCGTTCTGGGGATTGTATCCCAGGGCGGTGAGGGCGCTTGAACTGGAGTTAATCACCAGATTGGTGGTCTTTCCTGCCTTGGTCTGCAGATTCATCTTGCCATCTGCGTATACGAATTCCATCACATCTGAGATAGAATCCTCTCCTGATTTGATGCCGGACTGGGACAATGCCTTGTTCAGCTGCATGGCCAGCTTTTCTCCGCCCGTCATGGACACCCCGTCCACTTCCACGGCTGCATCCAGGTCTATGGTATAGTCAATCGGCACGGTTATGTCCTTGCCGTCCCCATCCTTATCCTTATAGGAAGAAGGAAAGGTAAATATACCTGCCGACTGGTACTGGTCCCCGCTGTATGTCCCGAACCTAAGCTGTCTTCCCTGCAGCAGGGAGCTTTTATACACGGGATTGGTAAGGCTGTCCTGAGTTATGCCTGTATGGATGGAGGAAGTGCCTTTGGAAGCAGACTGGAGCGTTGAGGAACTGGCCAGCTGCTTTACCCCTAAAATTGATAAATAGTCCAGCATATTGGAAGACCCTGTGGCCGACACGAACTTGGTGATATCCGAATCCCCCATGGCCGTAATCTGGTTCTTGGCAAACATGCTGGGATACTTAAGGTTGGTGCCTGACGCAAAGGAAAAATAATTATCCTGCAAAGCCAGCATCTTATCGCTCACCGCCTGAAATGCCTCCTGCTTCCAGCCAAGGCTTGTCATCTTATTTTTTTGGTTTGTTATCTTAGACTGGGTTCCGGCCGTCATCTGCTCGATAATGGAATCCCGGTCAATTCCGGAACCCAGACCGCCATACCCTCTTAAACTGGTATTCCCAAGGCTGCTTGTTGCTCCTGATACACTTGCCATCTGTATTCTCCTCTCACATCCGCTGCTAAATGATTATCCATCTCCTGCGTTTGCCCGGTGTATAGAAATCCTGCTGCCGGTAACGCATAGTCCTGCTATCTATAATTTATTTATCGGCGGGTTTTAAAGAAAAATAATAAAAAGTGCCCAAGTTTAATCAACCCGCGCACTTTTTTATTTTAAACGCTTCATCCTTCATTCTTTACCTGTCATAGGGACCGGAACGGTCGTGTCTTGGTTTTTCTTTTACATCCATGCATGCCTTGATGATTTCCGTGAGGATCCTTACCTTGAATTTGCTTTCATAGAATCCGATGATGGGAGCCGTGGAGCTCTCGTCCACCACAACATACTTTGCAGGCAGCCTGGTCAGGATAAGGGCCATCACATCCGCCTGGCAGCGGCTGCACATACATACGTCATACTGTTTCAGGTACTGCTTCAGGTTCATCCGCATCAGAATCTGCTCCATCACATTTACCATATGGTAATGATCCAGTTTTCCCTGAATCTCTTCCTCCAGCTGGTCCGTTAGCCTGTCCAGGATTTTATTGGAAATATTGTCATTCTGGCTGGTCTCATTTACCACAATCACAGTCTTATCGCCATTGGCCGTGATTCTTGATATGGATTCTTTTGGATTGGCCGCACCCTGTGACGCCTCTTTTGGCGACGCTTCCCTGGACGTCTCTTTGGGCGACTCACCCTGGTCTGTCTCTTTGGGCGCCCCGCCCTGGGACGTCTCTTTTGATGACCCGCCCTGGACTGTCTCTTTGGGCGACCCACCCTGGACCGTCTCTTTTGATGACTCACCCTGGGCTGCTCCGGTCACCGCATCCTTTTTCTCCTGTTGGGCCTCCTCCTTTTTTTCATCTGCAGCAGCCTCTTGTTCCGAGGCGCTTCCATTGGTAATCAGGTTCAGTACATGGGATGTCTTATTGGTCTTCCTTGGCACGCTCCATCACCTCCTTTATGTGGATGGCCTCCCCAACTTCCTGGATTAAATCCTGGTAATCCTTTACGGCTGACGATCTTGGATTATAGTCAAATATACTTTCGCCGTGGGCAGGCGCTTCCGCGATGGCCACCCCGGTGCGGATTTTGGTCCGGAACACAACCGTGTTAATCTGCGACGCCAGCTGCTGGGCCATCTCCAGCACATCCCTGGAGAGAAGGGTACGCTTATTAAAGCGGGTCAGAAGGATTCCCATGACCTTAAGGCCTGGGTTAAAGCTCTCCCTGACAGACTCTATGGTCTCCTTAAGCTGGGCTAGCCCCACAAGGCTTAAGATATCGGACGCCAGTGGTATGATCAGGTAATCGGAAACAGCATAGGCGTTCACTGTCAGGAGGTTAAGGGCCGGCGGTGTATCGATGATGATGTAATCGTATTTCTCCATCACCGGTGCCAGCGTATCCCTCAGTATACATTCCCCTGGACCGGAGGATGTCCGCTCTATCCCGCTGCTGAGGGTGATGTCCGCGGTCAGTATATCGCAGTATTCTGTCCGGCAGATGGCTTCCTGTACCGGAAGCACGCCCTTTAACGCGTCCAGAACCGTGGGCCCATTGGCCGTCTCCACGCCCAGACAGAAGCCCAGGTTTCCCTGGGGGTCCAGGTCCACTCCCAATACCCTCAGTCCTTTTGCCGCAATCCCGGCAGCCAATGCAGCGGAAGTGGTGGTTTTCCCCACCCCGCCCTTCTGATTGGAAACTGTTATGATAGTAGCCAAAGCGTTACCTCCGAATTCAATCTTATTTTATATATGATATTGGTTTTACGGCTGCCACAAAGGCAGCTCATCCCCGGGACTGCGGTCCACTGCTTGTTTCACCGTTTCCGCGTCCAGGGGAAGCAGCCCTTCCGTCACCGGAGAGCCCGCTTCCTGGTCAGCCTGGGCAAGGGCGAGGGTCCATTCCTCCAAATCACACTTAAGCCCATTCACATAATATACAGGGTCTCCCCAATCATCATACTCCAGTTCAAAATGCCATACGCTTTCAAACCGGAAACCATTGTCCTCCATCTGGAAGCAGTCCCTCTCGCCACTGCCATTTGCAATGGTAAGCCACACGGACTGGCTGTCCTGGTTATAGGAAAGGAAGGATTTCTCCGGACCGTCCAGGTCCGCCTCTGAGGCAGGCACCAGTTCTTCCTCCGCAGGATCCCATACAGATGTCAGGACCACCCGTCCGGGCGGCTGTACCTGGTCCGTCACCACCACATCCCGGTATCCGTCGCCGTTTATGTCCCACAGCATGAAACCGGGGCGCAGGGCGTTGTCCCTTTCTTTATATGCCTTATCCTTCATCAGCCTTTCCAGCTGCTTTTTAACAGCCTTCCGGTAGGTGTCAAAGGACTCCAGGATAAGACCGTCCGGTCCCACATAGTGGTCATCCGGTGTGAACATGTTAAAGCATTTGGCCCCGTCTTCCCCCATGTAGTACTTGTTTTTATCTCTTTTGTCCGGTACCCATCCCGTCTTCATTCGGCCTTTGGAATCCACGTAGTATTCCTTCCCCTGGTCCTCAATCCATTCATCCTCTGCCGGACTGCCGGGGGAATAGAAATACATCCAGTATTTTCCATCCTCCGACCGGTCCCAGGTGCCCTCCTGGGCCCCGTGCGCGCAGACAGGAACCCCAAGGACAAGGGCCGCCGTGATAAGGGCCGCGCTGCCTCTAATCAAAATCAACTTTTCCCATCTTCTCAATGGACTCCTCCACACTGTCCACCAGCTCATGGATTGCTTCATACACAGCAGATGATTCATTGGCCATCCGGCCGATTTCCTCTGCCACCACGCTGAACCCCACTCCGGCCCGGCCCGCGCGCCCTGCTTCAATGGACGCGTTCAGCGACAGCATTTTTTCCATGGTGGCGGTCTGTTCCAGTTCCCTTGTCTTGGTCTTAATCTGCCCTACCGCGTCCTGGACCTTCTGAGACTCCTGGTTAAACACCTGCATCTTTGACTGGTTTATCTTCTGGTAATAGCTGAGGTTAATCCACTGGTTCATGACCGTGGAAAACAGCTCTGCCGACGAACGTATCATTTTCTCAGACCGGACAGGCACCTTACCCAGGGCCTTCAGGTACTCCTCCTCGTCAATACCCAGCTCCCTGGCAATCCTCCGGAATTTTTCAGGGTCCGGCTTCTGGGGAAGGACCTGTCCGCCAATCACAGCCCCCACCTTCTCCCCGTTCATCACCAGGTCCGCGGCAAAATCCATAAGTCCTGCATGACAGTAATAGGAACCCTTTCCCTCCCTGTCGCATTTCTCACAGCGCTTAAGGCCTTCCCCGTTTCCCCTTGTATATTTCATGCAGAAATCCGTAAAATTGCTTCCCCTGGAAATATACTCCCCCTGGGAATCCACGGCAATGGCGGCCAGCCCCGTTGCATCGGAAAACAGGTCCTGTATCCGCTGGAACTCATTCAAATCCACGATTTTCCTTATATCCATACTGTTTTCATCTTCTTTCCATCAATATGCGCTGTTCCTCTGTCCGTCCCTCTGGTCAGGACTGCCTTACATGCTGGGCAACCTTCCTGTCATCTGTCCTGATATGCATTAACAGCTTTCCAACCATCTGGTTCAGACTGTTCAGCGCGGCAATGGAAGCGCCCTGGGTCTTGATATCCCGGGCAGCCCCGGCCAGTTCGCCTTTATACCATTCATGGAACTGCCTGTGGGCAGCATAACCCGGATAGGAGGTCTGTACCTGAAGCTTTTCCTCATCCCCAAAATGCTTGGCCACATAGGACACAAGGAAATCCAGGGTGGATTCCACCTGGCTGCGTCCTTTTCCCTGGGAACAGGCGTCCAACAGGTCGTTCACTGCCTTGAAAAGCTGCCGGTGCTCACTGTCAATCAGGGCGTTGCCTGTCTCCAGGTCTTTTGTCATCTCATATCTCATGTCCTTTTCCTCCTACGCGTTTTTCTGTCCCTGGAATTTTCCCATGTCCTGGGCATACTTCTTAAGCAGTTCGTCCAGAATGGATACAAGATGGCCGATTTCCGGCTTTGCCAGCTGTTCGTCCGCCCCCAGCTCCCTGCCCTTCCTGCGCATCTGCTCGTCAATCAGGGATGAGAATATGACCACGGGCAGCTTTTTAAGCCTTGGGTCATCCTTAATCAGCTTTGTCAGCCTGTGTCCGTCCATCTCCGGCATCTCGATGTCTGTTATGACCAGGTTCACCTTGTCATACAGGTCATTGTCATCCCTGATGGATAAAAGGTAATCCCATGCCTCCTGTCCGTTGTTGAAATTCATGATGTTGGTAAATCCTGCCCGCTCCAGGGAATCGTCAATCATCCGTCTGAGCAGGATGGAGTCCTCCGCAATCAGGATGGGGGATTCGCACAGGGGCCTGTCTCCCATGGCCTCAATCTCCGAGACCTGGATACTGGTCTCAGGCGCTATCTCCGCAACAATCTTCTCAAAATCCAGGATGGTGACCAGCTGCCCCTCGCACTGGGCAATGCCGGTAGCAACGCTTTCATCCCCGTTGGCAATGGTCTTATCCGGCTTCTGTATGTCCTTCCAGGAGATGCGGCTGATTCCCTCAATTCCCTGTACCCGGAAGGCCACTGTCATTTTGTTGAAATTAGTCACGATGAATAAATCCCTGGCCCCGTTTTCCGGCCGTGTCCCGGACAGATAGTACGCAAGGTTGATGACGGTTATCAGTGATTCCCTGGGTTTGAAGATTCCCTCCACAGCCGGGTGGGCGTGAGGCATGGGCTTTACCTTCTCACTCATGATGATTTCCCTTACCTTTGCCACATTAATTCCATAGAACTCCCCCAGGACAGTAAATTTCATGATTTCAATTTCATTTGTCCCGGATTCCAGCAGGATGCCTTCCTTCTCTTTCTGCATAACCAAAACTCCTTTCTATAAATGCTTTTCAGGTTTCCCAAATGTCCGGATTATGACATCCCCGCTTTCCAGCTGCAGAAGCATGGTCCTGGCATATGTACCGCCTGTGTCCTCAGCCACAATCCTCATGTTTTCATCTGCCAGTATTTTCTTTACCATGGCGGCGTTCCTCTGGCCGATATTGCCGAAATCCGCGTTTCCGCTGATTTCAAACATCTTTGCGCCGCCTGCGATTTTAACCGTTGTCCTGGCTTTTACCATTCCAAAGGCCATAAGCTTCCTGATTGTCTCACGGATACCGGAATCCGCGTATTTATAAATATTGGGGTCGGAAACCCCGTTATGGGCCGGCAGCATGATATGGAGCAGGGCGCCCAGCCGCAAAAACGGGTCGTAAAATGATATGCCGATGCAGGAGCCCAGGGCATATGTGATGATCCTGCCCTCATCCCTGGTGAATTTCATGTCCCCGATTCCCACCTTAAGTTCCTTTTCTGTCATCCCTAAACACCCAGCTTCCCCAGAATATCATTCAGTGAACGGATATCAGGAAGCATCAGCAGCCAGTCTGAAAGCCGTTTTCCTTCCATGACAAAATCTGCATTGAAATACATCAGCTTATCGGTCTCATAACCGTATTCGGCAATGGGCACTGTCAGTATTCCGCCCAGCATGTTAACCGTGGAGCTGGGAACGGACAGATGGATGTTCATGTCCACCAGCTGTGAAAAAGCGTTGATATAAGAGCAGATGATGATGTTTCCCACTTCCTCCAGCGCCGAATAGGCCAATGCGTCCATTTCCTCAAAGGAGGTATAGTTTTTTTCCAGAAGTTTTCCCAAAACCGTATTGGCAAAATCCATGTTGAAAAGAAACAGCATTAACCCGTCCACATCCCCGTCCATCTTTACCAGTGTGGCAGCCACCACTTCCTCAATGTTGCCGATACGGTCCACCGCGTCCTCATATCCCAGGATGCTGACCTGGGGAAGGGTGATACGTATTTCCTTCTGGAGGAACTTGGAAAGGGCCGTGGCCGCATGGCTGGTGCCGATGCTGCTGATTTCCCTCATCGTGTCCACTTCCTGAAGGTTCAGATCCTCAAAATTCCTGATTTTCATGTGTGCCTCGCTTTCTTCCGTTCAGTTTCCCCGCTGTCGTTAGCCGCGCAGGGTATTAATGGTACCCTCTATCTCATCCGAGGTGGTCACCATGCGCAGGGCATAGGTAAATGCGCGCTGGCACTCAATCAGCCGGACCATTTCCTTGGCCATGTCCGTGCCGGACACCTCCAGGGCCCCTGACGTGACGGAGGCCTTCTCTAAAAGGATGGGCTGGGCGCCCTGGTCCGTGGGAATGTATTCGTTATTCCCAACGCTGGTCAGACGGCTTGGATTGGCAAAGGTGTAGAGGCTGACCCTGGGTTTATCTTCCTCGTCTTCCTCATCCTCCTCGTCCTCAATCTCGTCTTCATCCTCTTCCCCCATTTCCGCCTGGATTTTATCCACATCCGGGACCTCCGCCTTAAGTGGCTCCCGGTTCTGGTCCAGCACCAGCTTGCCCGAGCCTGTCATGAGATAGAATCCGTCTTCCCGCTCCGCCCTGTGGAATTGTCCGTCCCGTGTATAACTGACAGCCCCTGTGGCCGGGTCCTGCACCATGAAGAAGGCATTGGGCTCCAGGATGGCATAATCCATGGAACCTCCTGTCTGGGTCAGCCCTGATGTGTCAAAGCCGGTATAGGTCCTCTGGACCTTCATGCCCGCCCCTGCCTGCAGCTCTGTCACCGCGCCCTCACTGTCATTGAGGTTATAATTGAGCAACTGCGAAAACACGGTTGTCTTTGGCTTAAAGCCGTTGGTGTTCGCATTGGCCAGGTTATTGGAAATCACGCTGAGCTTTTCCGTGCAGTTCCCGGCTCCCAGCGCCCCTACGTAAAATGACTGGTTCATATGTATCCTCCCTACAATCTTCCTATATCTGTCACGGATTTGCTCATAATCTGGTCATACATCTTAAGCACCTGGGCCGCGCTTTGAAGGGCCCTCTGGGATGTCATCATGGCTGTCATCTCGTCCACCATATCCACGTTGGACTTCTCCACGCTCTTCCAGATAAGCTGGGGCCGTTCCTCCTGGGCCGCCGCAGGCGCCTGGGCCGTTGAGAACAGTCCGTTGTCCTCCTTGTGCAGCTGCTCATAGTCCGCGAAATCAACTACCCTTATGGTGCCTAACTGCCTAAGCTGGGGCTCCTCCTGGGAATCCTCTCCTGAATCCGTCTGTCTTTCACGCACCGTGATATTGCCGCCGGCGTCCACGCTGAAGTTCTCGTCGTCAATCCGTATGGGCTGGCCGTCTTCCGAAAGCACCCGGCCCGCCTCGGGCAGCGTAAGGTACCCTTCCTCATCCACGGCAAAGGAACCATTCCTGGTATAACGCTCTCCGGCCGGGGTCTGTATGCAGAAAAAGCCGCTGCCCCCAATGGCGAAATCATAGATTCCGTCTGTCTGCTCAAAGCTTCCCTGGTCATAGTCCACATAGGTCCTGGACGCTGTCTTTATCTTGGATGTGACGGAAAGAGGCGTGGGGTTTCCCTTGTTATGCCGCCCGGTCCGGTACAGCATTTCTTCCTGGAATGTGCTGGTGACCATGGTGTCCCGCTTATAGCCCGATGTCTGGACATTTACCATGTTATTACTGATGACATTCAGATTCCGGCTCTGGGTCAGCATTCCGGATGTGAGATTGTAAAATCCCTGGTACATATGGCATTTCCTCCTGTTCCTATTCGTAGATATAGGTGTTCATGTAAGTCTTGAGTTTCCGGATGGCGCTGCTGTGGATCTGGGAAATACGCGGTTCACTGACATTCAGCACCTGGGCTATCTGGGTCATGTTTAAATCCTCCACATAATAGAGTGAAATCACCATCCGCTCCTTTTCCTTCAGTTTGTTCACCGCCTCTGTCAGGGTCCTGACCGCTTCCTCCCTCATATACGCTGTTTCAGGCTGCAGGTCCATGTCGCCGCTGGGTATCTGGACCGACTGCCCTTCCTCCTCCCTGTTTGTCACCATGTCCAGCGAAAGCACGTTTACCATGGTGCTCATCCTCTGAAGCCTCTGGCATTTCCTGATGTCCATTTTCAGATGGCCTGCGATTTCGTCATCCGTGGGCGGACGCCCCAGCCGGTCCGAAAGTTCTGTCCTGGCGTCCTCAATGGACCTGTGCTGTTTATGGTAATTCCTTGGCATCCAGTCATTCTTGCGGATAATGTCAATAATCATCCCCCTGATGCGCCTGGAGATGAATGTCTCGAATTTATTATCCCGTTCCGGGTCATACCGCTCAATTCCCTTCATAATGGCAATCGCGCCTTCATTGATGATATCCTCCATCTGCATGAAATCCGCATACAGGTTATGCATCTGGATTGCCACTGCCTTGGCTATGTAGAGATACCGGAGCGTCAGCTCCTGCTTTACTTCCAGCTGCCTGTCCCTGTCATACATGGCCAGCAGCTCTTCATTTGTCTTTTCCTTCAATCCATCCAACTGCTGCATATCAAATCATCCTTCACTGTCAGCCATCCTGCAGCCCCGGTCCTTCTAACTTCAGGCTGCCGATTGACTGTATCTGGACATTATTTGCCACTTCATTAAATGAAAGCACCCGCACCTTTGGGTAAAACTGCTCAATCAGGCGGTAAAAATGCACCCGCATGATCTGGGAAGTCAGTATAACCGGATTCTGGGTAAATCCGCTGAACTTCCTGAGCTGTTCCGCCATCTGCCGTATGAGGCTCTGAAGTATGTCCGGGTTCAGGGCCAGATAATACCCTCCCTCTCCTTTTGAGATAGAGCCCACCATGGTGCGTTCCAGCTCTGAATCAAGGGTAAGCACCTTCATGCTTCCGTCCTCGCAGTACATCCGGGTAATGGTGCGCTTAAGGGAAGTCCTTATGCGCTCCACGATGGTGTCAATGTCTTTTACAGGCAGGCCTGTCTCAGATACAACCTCTACCATTGTTTCAATGATGGTTTCCAGGTCCTTGACCGGAACCCCCTCTTTTAACAGGCTGGTGAGTATGCGCTGGAACAGGCTGTATGGGATAAGTCCGGGAAATGCCTCCTCCACCAGCTCCGGTGCGGTCTTTTTCACATTCCCCACCAGATGGATTACTTCCTGCCTGGTAATCAGTTCAAATGCATGCTGGCGTATGACCTCCGACAGGTGGGTGACCATGACCGACAGAGGGTCGATTACCGTGTACCCGTATACCTCGGCCCGTTCCCTGTCCTCCGGCCGGATCCACCGGCTGGGGATTCCGTAGGCCGGCTCCACGGTCTCTATGCCGTCCACTTCCTTTTCAGGATGTTCCGGCTCCAGGGCCAGGTAATAATCCATAAGGATTTCCCCGCGGGCCACCTCCTCGCCTTTTATCCTGATGCAGTACTGGTTGGTGCTTAAGGCGGAACTGTCCCTTAAACGGATGGAAGGAATGACAAATCCCATGTCCTGGGCATACTGCCTGCGGAATATCACAATGCGGCTAATCAGCCTGCCTCCCACGGATTCGTCCGCCAGGGGAATCAGGCTGTATCCGAATTCCATTTCCACCGGCTCCACGCTTAAAAGGTTATATACGTTGTTTACATCCTTGTAATACTCATCCTCTGTCACGGGCCTGGAGGCAGCCGCTTCCTCCAGGGCCGCCAGTTCCCCTTCCGCCTCCTGGTACACGGCAGCGCCTAACAGGGCCGGCTCTGCCTGGATTTTCCTGGAAAGGTAGTATCCGCTGGCTAAAAGCCCCACGGAAACCATTCCCAGCTGGACCACAGGCATGCCCGGAATCATGGTCATGACAGCCATGGCCACGCCGCTGATCATGATGGAATAGGGCTGGGCCATGAACTGCTTTGATATGTCCTCATTCAGGCTACCCTCGGACACGGCCCTGGTCACAATCATGCCCGTGGCCGTGGATATGAGCAGAGCCGGTATCTGGGACACCAGGCCGTCACCCACGGTTGCGATGGAATAGGTGTTCAGCACATCGCCTATGGATTCCCCGGACTGGACAATCCCGATGATGCTTCCTCCAATCAGGTTTACAGCCGTTGTAATCAGGGACATGACAGCGTCGCCTTTGACGATTTTGGTGGCTCCGTCCATGGCGCCGTAGAAATCCGCTTCCCGCTGGATTTTCTGCCTGCGCTCCTTGGCCTGCTGCTCGCTTATTAGCCCGGAGCTTAAGTCGGCGTCAATGGCCATCTGCTTGCCCGGCATGGCATCCAGGTTAAACCTTGCGGCAACCTCAGCCACACGCTCGGCGCCCTTTGTGATAACAATGAACTGCATCAGTACAATGATGAGGAAGATGATGAAACCCACCACCACATTTCCCCTGAGCACAAAGTCCCCGAAAGCCCTGATGACCTGGCCCGATGAGCCCATATTGGTCAGGATGTTCCTGGTTGTGGAAACATTGATTCCCAGTCTGAACAGGGTGGTCACCAGCAGCAGGGACGGGAAAATGGAAAACTCCAGGGGTTCCCGTATGGTCATGGTCGTTACCAGGATCATCATGGAAAGGGACATATTCAATATAATCGCCACATCCACCAGACCGGCCGGCAGCGGTATGATTAACAGCAGTATGATAATCAGTACAAAAAGTACCACCGAATAACTCAGTATCTTCTTCATCCGTAACTCCATCCGATTCGTTTATCTGAACATATCTTCCCTGCGCCCGGTCCGGTAGAGATAGAGGAGGATTTCCGCCACTGCCCCGTAGAACTCGGCAGGTATCTCCCGGTCCAACTCACAGGAGGCGTATAATGCCCTTGCAAGAGGTTTGTTCTCCGTGATATAAACCCCGTTTTCCTCCCCCACCCTGACAATCCTGAGGGCCAGTTCATCCTGGCCCTTGGCCAGCACCACCGGCGCGCCATGATGGCTGGGGTCGTATTTAAGGGCTACCGCGTAATGGGTGGGGTTCCTGACAATCACGTCTGCCTGGGGAACCTTCTGCATCATCCTGCTGAGGGCCATCTGGCGCTGGATCCTACGTATCCGTCCCTTAATCTCCGGATTGCCCTCTGTCTGCTTGAATTCATCCTTCACTTCCTGCTTGGTCATCTTAAGGTCCCGCTCATACTCCCAGCGCTGGTAAAGGAAATCAAAGAAAGCCACTACGCCGAACGCCATGCTGACCTTGACCACCAGGTCAAAGGCCATGTTTAACATATAGGCAGCCGAGACCTGGGGCTGCATGTCAATCATCCTGGCCACCGGCACAAGGTCGCCCTTTATCAGGTTATAGAGCAGGATTAACAGCAGGGTGGTCTTAAACAGGTTCTTCACAAGCTCTATGACATTTTTCAGGGCAAACAGTTTTTTTATGCCTGTAAATGGATTCAGCTTGCTGAATTTTGGTTTTACCACCTGAAAGGACACGTTGAAACGGGTCTGCGCCCCATGGGCCAGGATGCCCAGAACCAGGGCGGCCAGAAGCAGGGGCAGCGCACATTTCAGGAAGGTGACCACGGTCACTGAAAACAGCTGGGAAGACAGAAGCTCCTGCGGATTCCTTCCCACGCCTTCCAGCATCCATTCCATGTACGACCTTACATTCTTATAGATGTAGGGCATCATGAACCGAATCATCCAGAATACGCCTAAGAGGAGGATGACCGTGGTTATGTCCTTGCTCTGGAATACATTGCCTTCCTTCCTGGCGTCATTGCGGCGCTTACTGGTTGGTTTTTCTGTCTTTTCCTGTCCGCTGCTCCCGGCCACTGTCCCTCACTCCCTTCCTGCGTTCCGTTCCTTTCCGGGCCCCGTTCCTCTCCGGCCCCCGTTCCCTTCATCCGCCCCTTCACGGGCCTTCTGGGAAAGGTTGTTCCCTGCGCCTGCCTCAGGCCATGAGCCTGACCATATGGTCCAGCCACTGGAACATGTAATCCAGGACATCATATAATTTGTCCGACATGGGCGAAAACAGGAACAGGAGCATCAGCATGCCCACGATAATCTTTACCTGGAAGTTGACCACAAACACATTTATCTGTGGTATGATCCGCATAAGGATGCCCACCGCGGTCTCCGCAACCAGTTCCATGCCCACCACGGGCAGGGCGAACTGAAGTCCCATGACAATGCTCTGCCGGAACATGTCCAGGACAGCCATTGCCAGCCCCGGGCTTATGCGCACCGCCCCAAAGGGTATGAGACGGGCTGAGCCGTAGAATATCTCAAGAAGCCTGAGATGGCCGTCCATTGCAAAAAACAGCAGCATCAGAAAGGCATAGTACATTCCCGACGTGATTGTCATCTGGGTATTGTACTGGGGGTCATATATCTGAGCCATGTTAAGGCCCATCACATAATCCATTGCGGACGACGCGAAACGCACCACCATGACCGACAGCTCCATTGCAAACCCAAGGGTGAAGCCAACAAACAGCTCCAGCAGCAGCATGACGCCGTACTCCGGCAGGTTGGCAGGTTCACGGTACAGGCCGGCTCCTCCGGTGGTATAGAGTAACAGGGACAAAAGAAACACAAAGCCTGCCTTTGCAGAGGAGGGCAGATTGGTCCTTCCGAACATGGGATTTAAGGCAATGGCCCCGCTCATGCGCATGACAATCAGGGAGAATAAGATGAGCATTCCCTGTTAACCTCCCGCTATCATGGCGCACACCTGTCGGGTAAAGTCCTGAAGCATCACAAGCATGGAACTGCCCAGAATTCCCATCATGGCCAGGATGGCCAGAAGCTTCGGGACAAAGGTCATGGTCTGCTCATTAATCTGGGTGGCGGCCTGGAATATGGCAATCAGGACGCCCACGGCCATGCTCACCAGCAGGAAAGGCATGGAAAGTCTCAGGGCCAGCTGGAATGCCTGGTACATGATGTCAAGCACCTGTAAATTACTCATAATTACCTCCTGACTCAGGATTCCTAACGGAAACTCCTGACAATGCTGGAAAACAGCAGTTCCCAGCCATTAACAGTCACAAACAGCAGCAGCTTGAAGGGAAGGGAAACCATGGTGGGCGGGAGCATCACCATACCCATGGACATCAGGGTGGTGGCTACCACGATATCAATCAGCAGGAAGGGGAGATAGATAAGGAATCCAGCCACAAACCCGCGCTTCAGTTCGCTGGTCATGAAAGCAGGGGTCACCACGGTAAAGGGATAGTCCTCCACATGTTCCTCTGTCTGGGTTCCGGACATTTCCACAAAATGGTCCAGGGTCTCTTTTTCCGTGTTCCTGAGCATGAACTCCTTTACAGGAACACCCATCCTCTGAACTGCTTCCATCTGGGTTATCTCGCCCCGGGTATAGGGTTCATAAGCCTCGGCATTGACCCTGCCGATGACCGGACTCATGATATAAAGGGTCAGGAACAATGAAATCCCTACCAGGACCGTATTGGGAGGGGTCTGCTGGATTCCCATGGCGTTCCTTGTGAATGACAATATGATGATGGTCCTGGTAAAGGAGGTCATCATGACCGCAATGGACGGCAGCAAAGCTACCAGGGTAATCATGAATATCAAATCAAGCGCCGGGACATTGCCTCCGTTCAGGCCGGCAAGAAGATCATTCATCTGTCTCCTCCCTTTCTTCTGGTTCCTTGTATTCCTCTTCCAGCTTTTCCAACAGCTGGATACCCGCCTGGCTGACGCCGATAAGGTACATGTGGGACTGCAGCTTCACAAGAAGGATCTGCTTGTCAGCACTGATCCGGACCTGTTCAATAATTTTAAGGTTCCGCCCGGATGTGGCTTTCATATATGTCTTTCCCATGAGCCGGCTGCACCAATATGCCAGGAACAGTATGCATCCCACGGTAAGCACTGCGCCTGCCAATGAAAAAAAGCTGTCGTTCATCATAAGATCTCCGGGTTCAGGTCCCTGGCCACAATCTCTGTGATACGGATGCCGAAATTATCTTCCACCACCACGATATCCCCCTTTGCAACACACTGACCGTTTACGAACAGGTCGGCCTGCTCGCCTGCCATCTTGTCCAATACCACCAGGGACCCCTGGGTCAGTTCCAATATGTCCTTAACCAGTTTCTTGGTCCTTCCCACTTCCACTGAAAGTTCCAGCGGGACCTTCATCAGCATTTCCTGGTTGGCACGCTCCTCTGCCCCTGCTTCCAGTCCGGTCTCCATCTGCGGTGGGTTAACCGGATGGAGCAGGATGTTCTCCCTTGGGGGCTGCTGCTTTTCCTTTACCTTCATGTCCTTCATGAATTCCATCATCTGGGCCTGGGACTGCTGCATCTGGTTCAGGATCTGAAGCATGACCGGGTCCGGGGCGGACTGGTATATCACAGGCTGGCCAATGGGCGGGGCATATTGAGGCTGGACCGGCCCTTCCTGGGGAACATACTGAGGCTGCTCCCGGACAGGTTCCGGCACCGTCTGCGCCCCGGTCCGGGCAGCGCCGTCAGAGAACTGGGGCTGGTTGGGCGTCTGCGCGGGCGGGGGCTGCATCTCCTGCGCGGGTGCTGCCTGCATCTGCTGCCCAGGCGCCGCCTGCATCTGCTGCGCGGGCGCTGCCTGCATCTCCTGTCCGGGCGCTGCCTGCAACTCCTGCGCGGGCGCTGCCTGCATCTCCTGTCCGGGCGCCGCCTGCATCTCCTGCATGGATGGTGTCTGCGCCTCATGCGCTTCCCCGTCCTGCCTTTCTGCCTCCGCCTGCTTTCTCGCATCCTCCTCCATCTGGTACTGTTCCGCTTGCTGGAAACTGATTTCAAAGGGTTCCAGCAGGTGTTTTGCCAGCTTGGACGACATGATATTCAGGAATTCGCTTTCCAGTTTTCCTTCTATCTCCAGGGAAAAACGGACCACCACCATCTTGACGCCGGAGGTGAAATATTTTTCTTTAAAACTATTCTCACTTTCAATCGGAAAAGAAACAGGCGTAGATATGTTTACGGGATTCCCAAGAAATTCCGAGAGCGCGGTGGCCGAAGACCCCATCATCTGGTTCATGACCTCGCAGATTGCGCTCACATTAATTTCATTCATTTCAAATTCTTCATCTGGTATATCAGCCCCCATGAGCATCCCCACGATAATCCGCACGTCGTTGCGGCGGAACATCATGATATTGCTGCCCTCAAGGCCCTCCGTATAAGCTATCTCCACGCCTACCGCCGGCTCCAGGCTCTTGAACTCAAATTCATCGCTTGTCAGCACCCGCACCACCGGTGTGGTAATGTTCACCTTTGTGCCCAGCATGGTGGAAACCGCTGTGGCGGACGCACCAAGGCTGATATTCATTATTTCGCCTATGGCGTCCAGTTCCATATCATTAAAGTCGCTAACGCCCATTTTTATCTCCTTCTTGTATCATCTGTCTTAACCTGCGCCTTTACTTTCCAATCTCCAGAGCTTTCTGTACCATCAGCTTCATCGCGTTCAGGGCTGTTACATTTGCTTCGTATGACCTGGTGGCCGACATACTGTCAACTGTCTCTTTCAGTAAATCCACATTGGGCATGCTGACATATCCATCCGCGTCCGCGTCCGGATGGCTGGGGTTGTACACCATCTTCATCTCCCTGTCATCTTCAACAATACCTGATACCCTTACTCCCGCGTTCCTGCTGGCAAAGCCCTTTCCCTGGGAGGCGCTTAGCAGGGCTTCCTGGAAGGAGCCGGCGCCGTAGCTTTCAAACATCACGTCCTTTCTCCGGTACGGTCCTCCTGCCTCTGTCCTGGTCGTGTCAATATTGGCTATATTCTCGGCAGCGACATCCATCCTTACACGCTGCGCGCTCATGCCGGAGGCGCAGATATCGAATGAGCTTAAAAATGCCATCTTCCTTCCTCCTTATTTGCCTAAAATTGAATTAACGGTCTGGACAATCCTCTCGGCGTTAAAGGGCTTTACAATGAAATCCTTAGCGCCTGATTTGATGGCGTCCACAACCATGCTCTCCTGGCCCATGGCCGTGCACATGACAATCTTGGCGGAGGTATCTGATTCCCTGATTTTCTTAAGGGCCTGAAGTCCGTCCATGTTGGGCATTGTAATATCCATGATGACCAGGTCCGGTTTTTCCTCATCATACTTTTTCACGGCTTCCGCCCCGTCCTGGGCTTCCACAAAATTGCTGTAGCCTTTCTGTGTCAATGCATTCTTAATCATCATCCTCATAAATGCAGCGTCATCTACCAACATAATCTTTTCCATTGTGCTTTCCCTCACTTTAAATTTGTATTTTTACTCATCCAGGATTTCCGTATCCCGTTCTTTCTCCGGCCCGGCATAGATTCTGTCTTCTATACGGATTGCCACATTTTTCTTATAAACTCCCATCTTTCCGGTAAACCAGGGCTGTCTCCCCACAAATACCTTCAAATGGCTGTCCTTGGGTTTATTGAGGCTGATTACATCGCCCACCTGGAGCTGCGCCAGATCCCGAAGGCCCAGCTCCACGGTTCCCAGCTGCCCGGTGATGGGAAGCTGGGAGAAACGGATATGATCCAGGATTACTTCCTTGTTATCCTCATAGGCAAAGCCCCTGGCTATGTGCTTGCGGCTGTCTATCAGATGGAAAATGAACTCAAGCAGGGTTCCGGGTATGCAAAGCTTTATCTTTTCCACCGCCAATCCGGCCACATCCACATTCAGGTGCACGATGGCCACGGTTTCATCCAGCCCCACCTCCTGGACCATGCTTGGGTTTTCCTCTACCCTCTGGACCTTGAAGTTGACATTAATGTAATTGGAAAACCCATCCTTTAAGGCCAGGACAAAATATTCCACTACCCGCCGGTATAACGCCACCTCCACATCCGAATAGCGGTATTTTGGCTCTACCTTGACAATCTCGTCACCGCCTCCCAGCATGTGGTTGATTAGCGTAATCACAAGCCCCGGGGTGACGTGGAGCATAAGGGGGACACTGTTCTTAATCTTATCCTGGATTTCCGCGTTAGCCATGGTGATGCTGTCATTCTCATGAAGCGAATTCACAAACTCATAATATCTGCGCTCCTGGACCTCCAGCACTGTAATATCGGTCAGCACCCTGAATATGCCGTTAACCTGGGAAGTCAGTATCCTGGCATAGTTCTCAAAGACACTGTTGAGTATTTTCATCTTATCCTTGGTGAACTTCCTTGGACTGTAAAAATCATATTTGCTGTATTTTGTTTCTTCTGCTTCTGTCTTCTGTTCAACCGCCTGCACCTCTTCTTCAGGCCCGCTGCCCTGCATGGACTTAAGAAGCGCGTCTATCTGACTTTGGGATAATACATCTGCCATTGCTAAAGCCACCTTTACTAAATTTATTCAGCCACTGTTCCTCCGGCCTCTTCTGCCGTGCCATCGGAAGGAATACCTTGTTCGGCAGACGCGCTCTCCGGAAGGTCCGTCGCAGGAGACATGGCAGCGGACACGCCGTCGGCGCTGGATGCCGCAGGAGACATGGTAGTGGACACGCCGTCGGCGCTGGGAGCCGCAGGCGCAAACCCATGACCATCCCCACGGGCATCCTGGCCCGTGACCACGGTCCTGTCCGCATTCACACCGCTGTTGTATTCGTCATAATACCGGTTCATGGAATGAAGGTCCGCGCCCTCGTCAATCATCAGTATCTCCACACGGCGGTTCCTGGTCCTGCCCTCCCGTGTGCTGTTATCCGCAACCGGGCGGAACTGCCCGTAGCTTATGTTCACCAGCTTTTCAGGCTTAATAATGCCTTTTTCCTGTATGAATATGCACACCTCCGCGGCGCGCATGGCAGACAGCATGCGGTCCGTCCTGGGATTGTTGGGCCTGTCCGGATTCCCCTGGGCCGTATGCGCCATGATGTTAATCTGCGACACTCCGTCCTGGGCAGGGCCTATGACATCACAGAATACATCCAGGGTCGTCTTGCCCTGGTCTGTCAGGATGGAACTGTCACCGTCAAAAAAGGTCTTGTCCTCAAAAACAATAAAGGTGTAATCCTCACCCCTGGATACGGTCACACCGTCAATCCCAATCTCATTCATCCGTTCAGCCAGGGTCAGATAGAGCTTATCAATGTCGACTTCTGTTTCAGCCTCAGGAACATCCAGCGTCCCCTCCATCTGGCTCTCGGCTTTGCCAACCGGGGAATTGATGGACACCTGTTCCTGCACTTCCTGGGTGGACCGGGGATATATGCTCCGCACAAATATCTCCCATTTCTGCTCATTCAGGTTAGACATGGCAAAAAGCATGATAAAGAAAGTAAGGAGCAGGGTGACCATGTCCCCGTATGTATCCATCCAGTTCCCGCCGCCGTCAGTGGGTCTTTTTCTTTTATTCCTCACTGTCGCCACCTCCGCCCTTGGCGCTGACGGCTTCTGCCTTTGACAGAAGCTTTCTCTGTTGGGACTGCTTGATGGAGGCCAGGAGATGCTCCCTTAAGTATTTGGGATTCTCTCCTGATTGGATTGCTATGATTCCTTCTATAATGGTGGAGCAGTAAAGTTCTTCCTCATCCTGGCGTATACGCAGTTTCTTTGCAATGGGATGGAAAAGCAGGTTGGAAAGGACGCTTCCGTAGAAGGTGGTAATCAGCGCCACCGACATATCCTGTCCCAGGTTCCCGGCCCCTCCCCCGTCATCCAGATTTAGTCCCTTTAACATATTAATCAGTCCTACCAGGGTTCCTATCATGCCGAAGGCGGGGGCATAGGCCGATGCTTTTTCATACAGCCCCGCCACCTCGTCATGGCGGGTCATCATATTCTCCAGCTCCCGCTCCAGCACAAAACGGACTTTATCCGGGTCATTGGCATCCACAATCATAAGCACGCTCTGTTTGAAAAAGGGATCTTTGATTTCATCCGCCTTTTCTTCCAGGGCCAGAAGGCCGCTCTGACGCGCAATCATGGCCAGATCCACCAGCTGTTCAACAAGTTTCGGAATGTTATATTGTTTCCCGCGGAAAAGGACCATGATATGTTTGGGGATATCCATCAGGATGGACAGCGGATAGCTTGCAACCGTAGCGGCAAGGGTCCCTCCCACAACAATCAGGATACTGGACTTATCCACGAAATTCCCCAATTTGTCAGCTCCGATCCCGTTAATTATCAGGAAAGTGCCAACTACAATTCCAATCAATGTTGTTATGTCCATGTTACGATGCCTCCTGTGCCCACAGCGTTACTTTGATTTATCCTCAAAGTTAATACAGTTGTTCAGGAATCCCGATGCCTGTTTCATAATTGAATCAACCGTATCTTTTACCAGGTAATAATTACCGTTCATCATTTTTATCTTTGTCTCCGGAATCGACTCCATATATTCAATCTGGAATAAATTGAGGTAGAGTAATTCTCCGTTCAGGCGGATGACTTTAATCATATAGCCCCTCTTTCCAAGGCTTTCCCCGGCATTTTTAAGAACCAGGGAAAACAGTTGTGTATTAACGCTTCATATTAACCAGTTCCGATAATATCTCATCACTGACCGTGATGATTTTTGAATTGGCCTGGAACCCCCTCTGGGTTGTAATCATCTCTGAGAACTCCTTTGCCAGGTCCACGTTGGACGCCTCCAGATAACCGCTCATAAGGGAGGAGGTGGCCCCTCCCGGGACAGTGGCCGAGCAGGCGCCTGAGTTGTCGCCTGTGGAAGCCACATAGTAACTTCCGCCGGCCTTCATAAGGCCTTCCTGGTTCTGGAACGTGGCCACTGCAACCTTGCCGATGGATACCTGACGGTCCTCGGTTACCGTGGCGCCGTCTTTAGTCACCTCTACCGGAACTGTCACCGTAACCTCACCCAGACTGTTAATCTGTATACTGGAGGTAAGCAGTGATTCCGCGTCATCATCAAACTCCAGGTCCCATGTGGATGTGCCGTCCGCCGCAATTGACAGTTTCGCGGAGGTAGGAACCCTCAGGGATACCAGGTTATCGGTTTCCACATCGGTTGCGTCATCTTTTGCCCGGAAACCATAAACAAAGTTTTTCCCATCCGTGAGATGTCCCCGGCTGTCCAGCTGGAACTGGCCCACACGGGTATATTCATAACCGGCTCCCTTAATATTTGCCGTGATTTCAGCTGTATCCGTTCCTGTCATAGATGTGGACTTGTCCGGAACCGATGCCGTGATGAAAAATCCCTGTGCATTCAGGCATGCGTTCAGCCCGCCTACCTGGGTCGGCGTGCTGGCCGTCATGTCCGTGATGATGGAACCCATCAATGTTCCGTATCCATACTGGGCGCCGTTGGTTCCTGCCGCTGTCCCCAGCACCCCTCCCGTGGAATTGACCGCGCTCTGGTACATGGCCTCCTTAAAGGTAAAGGTCTGGGCCTTGAATCCAAAGGTGTTTACATTTGCTATGTTATTACCTATAACGTCTAATTTGCTCTGATGCGCCCGCAGACCTGCGACCGCTGAGTCCATTGCTCTTAACATGATTTAATCCTTTCCGCTGTCCCTGCCGGTGCGCTTCGGGCACCCAGCCCGGCACTCTCACAGTCCTGCCTACATCAGGACAGCACTATCAATATTTGTGAAAACCCTGTCTTTCATATCGTCCTGCGTCATGGTGGTGACCACCACGTTATTGGGCACATTGACGATGAATACGCCCTGGCTGCCGATAACCGCAACATCCCTGGCGCCTTTCCTACGCGCCTCTTTTACTGCATGCTCAAGCCTGCCCAAAAGCTGGCTGTCAACCGCAATGCCTCTCTCCTCCAAACGTCTGGAAGCGTGTTTGGAAAAATTCAGGCTGTCATCCATACGGGCCTTCAGCAGTTCGCCAAAGCTGGCGCTGTTTCCATTGCCGTCCCGGCCAGACACTGCTTTGCTGTTTCCGTCCGCCTGGGCAAAACCCGGATTATAAATTCCATTTATTCCCATTATCCTATTTCCTCCTGACATGCATGAAAATCAGACATACAGGTTCTCATCAAGGAGGGGGTTTTCCGTCTTGCCTTTTTCCTCTACCTTCTCACCGTCTCCTCCCTCATCTCCCCCTTCTTTATCCTCATCTTCCGCATATGGATTATCAATGCGGCCAATGCCAAGGACATAGGAAAGGGGATATTCCTCACCGTCGCCTTCCAGCTTAAGCATGGGCACGCCGCCGGTCAGGTTTACTGATTCCACTTTTCCATATTTAACATCAACCGGCACCGGCAGGCCATTTGGCCCTTCCTTTGTCACCGCCACCGTAAGCTCCTGTCCCACAAGACCTGCCGCATATGTCTGGCTGGTAACTGCCGTTGACGTGGTGATGGAATCCGTCATGGCTCCCATGGACTGGACCATGGCCATCTGTGTCATCTGGCCCATCATCTCACTGTTGGACATGGGATTGGTCATATCCTGATTGGCCAGCTGTGCTGCCAGAAGCTTGATGAAGCTGGTAACTGTCAGCGTATTCTTTTCAGTGGACCCTGCTGAATATACCTGGGGGGTATAAGGGTCTGTGGTCCCGCTTACCGAAACATTATCTGCCATCGTTTGAATCCTCCTGTCTATATAAGACCCAGCCGGAGCTGCTGTGCAAATGAATCCCGCTGACCCCTCCTTCTGTCGTCCTTTTGTTCTCCGGGCTCCCTGTGGCCTTCCCTGCCTCCCTGCCTTGAATCCCCAAACTGCTGCTGGGACTGATAGGTGTAAATCACCGTTTCCCTGCCCGTCTTATCCTCCAGGATTCCAGCTATCTGTCCCGCGTTCTGGCTGAGGATTTCCAGGGTCTTGGGGTTGTCTGACATCAGGGATACCGATGTGCGTCCGGCTTCATATATGACCCTCAGCGTCACCTTCCCCAAAGAAGCAGGCTCAAACTCAATGGTCAGCGTACCGTCACGCTCCGGCAGCCTGTCTGCCAGGTTCCTGGCAAAGGCCTCCGGCATTTCCTCCATGTTTGTCCTTACCGGGCTTTGGGTCCCTGCCTGTGCCGCGGTCCCGTAATCCTTAGGCTGCACGGACGGGTGGGAATCCACTGCATGGGCCAAAGGCAGTTCCTCCTCAGGCTGCCCACTGCCGTCCATGGTGTCCCGGTTCTGCGCCTTAACAGGAATCTCAGGAACGGCCTGTTCCAGGCCGGCCGTCTGCTGCTCCGGCTTAGGAAACCCTTCTTCCGGCCAGACCCTTGCGGGTTCCTCCTGATTACGGCTTTCTTCTGCCATGGTCACAGGAAACGTTTCTTCTTTTCCCAATGCCTGGAATGATTCTTCCGGCTGTTTCATGGGACTTACAACCGCATCTAAAACCGGCTGCACCATGTCCCCAGGGATTCCCGTACCGGAATTCCCATCCTGAGGCAGCGTCTGGCCTGTCTCCTGTCCTAACGCGTCCGCCGCGTCCTCCCGGACAGCCCCATCCTCAACCTGCGTCCAAAAGCCTGACCCCTGTGTGTCTGAGACAGCAGCATCCCACTCCATTGGCATCTGACCGGGATTCATGCGGAATTGAAAGGTGAAATCCTTCAAGACATCGCCAGTGCCCGCCTTAACCGCCTCCAATGGAATCCACCCGGACACCGGTTCCCCGGCATCATCCTCTTTTTTATCCACCGGGCCTGCCTTGTCCCTGGTCCCATTCTTCTTTGACAGCCGTTCTTCTGTTTCCCGGCGTTCCAGTGCCTGCTGCCTGCCTCTTAACATCCGCAGGAAATCCGTCCCGCTCCTGTCATCCCCTTTATCCCGGTTAACAGATACGTCCGGTCCCGCGGTCTCCACGGCCTGTTGCACCCTCTGCGTCATATCCATCCTTATCAAACCTGTCCCTCCTTTCTATGTGATATTTATAATCAACAGCCTGACAGCTGCGACTACCTTAACAGCCCTATACCCGGCCCTGATACCGGCTCCTGGTAATGTCCCTGATGATGAATTCTTCCACAAACCCTTCTTCTTCCTTCATCTCAGCCCTCTGATAAGCCTGCATCCTTTTATCCTTCAGCTTTTCAAACTTGGAGGTGTCCACCTTTGCGGAAATCACCTCTTTCTTTTTGCTCTCTTCCCGCTTTCTTAAAAAAGACAGCTCTTCCTTTTCCTGGCTGATGATTTCTTCCATCCTTCCAATACACATGTCGTAAAGGCGGAGGTTCTCAATGGAAGCGCCCGTGGATTTTGTCTGGTCAAATCCCTCCTGGAACCCGTTTAATCTTTCCTTCAGACGTACAATCTGTTCCTGCTTCGTCATGACATTCCTGGCAATGGCCGCATGTTCCGACCTGAGTTCATCCAGCACCTGGGTCTTGTAATCCAGTACGGTATCAAGGCTGTATTTAAACCGCTTCAACGACCGTCCCTCCTTTAACCTGCAATGTTCTGTATCAGCCTTAGGGTTTCATCGTAAGCAAACGACTCATCTATGCCCTGCTGCAAAAATGCATTCATGCTGTTGATTTTGGCCACCGCCTCGTCCAGGGCCGTGTTGGTCCCCTTCTTATAGGCGCCGATGGAAATCAGGTCTGAATTCTTCTGGTACAGGCCCAGCATATTGCGGAAACGGGAGGCAGCCCTCCTGTGTTCCTCCCCCACCACATCCACCATAAGCCTGGATATGCTGGCCCCGATATCAATGGCAGGGAAATGGTTCTCATTGGCAAGCTGGCGGCTCAGTACAATATGCCCGTCCAGGATACCCCGGACCGTGTCCGCTATGGGTTCATTGGTGTCATCCCCTTCCACCAGCACTGTGTAGACGCCTGTTATGGAACCCTTATTAAAATTGCCGCTCCGCTCTAAAAGCCGGGGGAATTCAGCATATATGGAAGGCGTGTAACCCCTGGCTATGGGCGGTTCCCCAATTGCCAGGCCGATTTCCCTCTGGGCCATGGCATACCTGGTAAGGGAATCCATCATGAGCAGTACATCATTGCCCTGATCCCTGAAATATTCCGCTATGGTGGTGGCAACCAGAGGACACTTCATCCTCAGCATGGCCGGCTGGTCCGAGGTGGCCACAACCAGGATGGAGCGGCGCATCCCCTCCTCCCCCAGGTCCTTTTCCACAAACTCCAGCACTTCCCTTCCACGTTCCCCCACCAGGGCGATGACATTAATATCCGCCTTGACATTCTTTGCTATCATGCCCATCAGGGTACTCTTACCCACGCCGGAGCCGGCAAATATCCCTATCCTCTGGCCCTTTCCAATAGTATTCAGCCCGTCAATGGCCTTAACCCCGAATTCCAGGCGTTCCCTGATGGGAGGACGGTTTAAGGGGTTGGTATAAGGACTGCTGACCGTGTAGAAACGGTTTGCCTTAAACCCCTCCTTGCCGTCTATGGGCTCCCCCAGGGCATCAATGATCCTGCCTATGAGGAAGTCCCCCACAGGCACCTTCAGACGGCGTTTGGTATTGCGGACAAAACTTCCTGAGGTAATCCCGCTTGTAGCCTCGTAGGTCATGATCTGTATCTTACCGTCTTTAAAGCCCACCACTTCGGCCGGCATCTGGCAGTTCTGCTCCTCGTTATAAATCATTACGATATCGCCGATACTGGACCTGCCGCCGGAAGCCTCCATCAGCATGCCCACAACATTTTCTATTTTCCCGATATGGCTGACTGTTTCTGATTTGGCAATCAGTCTGGGGATTTTCTCAAACATAAGCACTCCTAAAACCTGATATTTCCCAGTATCTCCCTGATGTTATCCATTTGGGTGTCAACGCTGATATCAACAATCTCATCCGGCATCTCAATGATGCAGTTTCCGCTGGACTCCTTATCCATGACCACGAATTTTATATTGTCCGATAGCTTGGCCAATTCGCTGACCACATCCGCGTCCGCCTCCGCCATCATGTCATAGTCCGTTTTTTCCATGTATATCTTGACCCACGCTGTCTTTCTCAGCTTTTCCGTCTCAGCTACAAGCATCCTCTTGATGACTTCCCCGCTGGACCTGAGGCTGATGTGTATGACCTTTTCAGCAATGGCAACTGAACAGTCCTTTAATTCCTCCAGGTAGTTCCTAAGGCTTTTTTCTTTTGCCTGGTCAATGGATGCCAGGGCCTGTTCCATATCTTTCCTGAATTCATCTTCCTGCCGCCTGAAAAAATCAGCCTGTTCCATGGCCGCCTGTTCGGTTCCTGATTTGTACCCTGCTTCAAACCCTTCCTTGCAGCCTTCTTCTATGGCGGTTTTCTTAAGCTGCTCCGCCTGTTTCCCTGCTTCCCTGAGGATATCCCCGGCCATCTGGTTGGCCTTTAAAAGAATCTGCCGGGCTTGCTCCCTGGCGTCCTCCACCATATCTGCGGCTCCCTGTCCGTCCGTCCTTGCAGCGGGTTCGGGATTGTTTTCCCCTGCCCGGGCATGCTCCGCCTCCTTGCCCCTGCTTTTTTGCATTTGGGGCGCGATATCGGTCTGGGCAGGCGGGACAAACTGCAGTATCTCTATTCCTGTTCCCGGTTTTATGATGCAGCTAGACGATGATGTTGTCATCATCTCCCCCCTTCTTGATAATCACTTCACCGGCATCCTCCAGATTCCGGATGATATTAACAATGCGCTGCTGCGCTTCTTCCACGTCCTTCATCCTGACATTGGTGGTAATCTCCAGGTCAGCCTGTACGGTTTCAGCCATACGTTTTGACATGTTGGAGAAGAATACCTGCTTCATCTCATCCGACGCGCTCTTAAGCGCATACACAATATCCCTTGCGTCGCAGTCACGTACAAAGCGCTGTACGGAACGGTCGTCCATATCCATGATGTTTTCAAATACAAACATCTTGTCGCGGATGCTCTGGGCCAGTTCAGGATTCGTCTTATCCATCTCATCAAATATGCGTTTTTCATTGGTGCGGTCCACATGGTTCATGATATCCGCCACATAATCCACGCCGCCCAGGTTCATATTGTCCTCGCTTGTAATGATGGTGGCAAACTTGCGCTTCATCTCCTCCTCCACAATGGCAATGGCTTCCGGGGATACCCGGTCCATCTTGGCCATGCCTTCCAGGGTAGGTATCCGCTTGGCCTCGGGCAGCTGCTCCAGCACCTGGGCGGCCTGCTCCGGGTCCATGTAGGACATGATGAGTGCGATTACCTGAGGACGCTCATGCTGCAAAAGGGACAAAAGGGCTTTGGGATCCCCCTTCATAAAGAAATTGAAAGGCTTGGACTGAAGGGTTTTGGACACCTTCTCCAAAAGGCTTCTGGCTGTTGTCTCCCCAAAGGCCTTTTCCAGGACGTTCCTGGCATAATCAAGGCCGCCGTCCGTCATCATCTTGTGGGTAAGGCAGAGCTTATAAAACTCGTCCAGCGCACCTTCCACCTGGCTGTTGGTGGTTCTTCCCATCTTAGCCACCTCATACGTCAGGTCCTCAATGTCCTGCTCATTCAGATATTTATAAATCTGGGAAGCCCGGTCAGCCCCAAGGGAAACAACCACAATGGCCGCTTTCTGCTTTGTATCCATGTTTTTAATATCCACCGGCCCCTTGGCTGGTTCTGCCTTATCTTTCTTTTCTTCTGCGGTTTCCGGCAATGTCCCCTACCTCCCCTCTGAGCCAGCTCTGTACCAGCTTGGCCGCTATCTGTGGATTCTGATCCACGAATTCCCCTATGTTCTGTTTCAGCTTCAGGCTGTGCTGCATCCTGAGATTGAGGATTTCCTCATTGCGCTCCATCTCAGCATTCTCCGCCTGCATCTGAAGCCCTGCCTCGGTATTAAGTACATTGACGGGAGGAGCTTCTGTCTCAGGCGCCCTGGTTTCCTCCTCCACAGCGTACATGCCAGGGGAATCCACATACCCATCCGTCTTCCTGCGTCTGAGCCTCCTCTCCATAAACAGCAGCAAAAGGAGCAGGAGAATCAGGACTCCGCCAGCTATCATGGCTATCACGATGGGAAGAGGCAGACCTTCATCCTTAGTCTGAGGCTGTTCAGGCGGGGCAATTACCGGCACCACATCCTGGGACGGCGCCCTTACAATGGTAATGCTCTGATTGGCCCGGTCCCGGGGAATACCCGCAGAATCAGCCACCAGGTTAATCAGCTGGTTATTGGTCACCGTGGCGGTATCCTCTGTATTGATTACAATACCCACGGTTGCGTTTTCCAGCACGCCCGGGTCCACCTGGCGCTGTTCCTTTACCGAATTGTAAAGCCATTCCCTGGTGGCGCTGCTGTTGCTGTAGCTGTCCGCTATGGCCTGGGTGTTATCCTGGTTGGTATAGCGCGGGGTATCCGCATTGGCGTCAGCTCCCGCCACGCCCCCGGCCCCCTGGTCCGAGGCCGCCGAATTCTCATTGATGGTATCTTCCCTGTTAAGGAGTCCTGTTTTATCCTGCTCATTTATCTTTTCCGGCGTGCTGTACTGTGTATTCTCCTGTATCAGCCGCTCCATATTCAGGGTTCCCTTTACCGATACAGCCACATTACCTGGTCCGTACAGCTTTTCCAGCACACGTCGCACATTGATGCTGATATTATTCTCAATCAGGCTGGTAAGGGCTGTCAGGTCCTTGGCGCTGCCAAAGGCATCCTCACCCGCAGCGCTGCCCCCTACCTCCATCATTGTGTCCGCGTCAAAAACAGCCACATTAGTGAAATTCAATCCTCTCACCGACCTGGCTATCAGGTTCTTGATTGCCGCTGCCTTACTGTCGTTCAGGCCCTGCCCCGCCTCCATGGTAACAACCACGGAAGCAGACGCATCCGTGTTGGTGTTATCCTGAAGGGCGTATTTCTGCTCCGCCGCTTCTGCGATGGTCACCTTGGCGTCCTGTACGCCTTCAAACAGGCGGATCTGCGCTCCCAGCCTGTCCTGTAAGTCATACAGGGTATACTGTTTCTTATCTGACTCCGTTGTCATAAGCCCTGCGTTGCTGCGGTACATATCATATGTAAAGCCGCTTTTGGGATACCCCTTGCTGAGAAGCTCGGCCCTGGTCTGGTCTGCCCTTACCGCAGGAACGCGGATGGCCCCATCCTTGTCATAAAAGCGGTAGTCAATCCCTTCCTCCTGTAAAAGGGCCACCACCTCCTGGGCCTCCTCCTGGTTAAGGCCTGTAAACAGCGTGCTGTAATCCGTGTTCGTCCCCAATTCCAGAACCAACACCGCAATAATGGCAATTGCAGCAGTCCCTCCTGCAATTGCCATAAGCATTTTTCTTGACTTGTCTGATAGATTCTGCCAATGTTCTTTTAATTTCTGCATGTTAATCCAGCCTTTTGCTTTTGTTTATGTAAAAATCAGACATTCATCTTCATCAGCTCGCCGTATGATTCCATGGCCTTATTCCGCAGGGAAATCATCACCTCAAGGCTCAGCGCAGCCTTTGCCTCTGCTATGGGAAGTGAATGCGCGTCATCCAGTTGTCCTGTAGCCAGCAGGTATTGTTTCGTCTCCACATCCTTTTGGGTGTTATAAACCTGGCCAACCACATTCTTAAGCACATCCTTAAATATCGGTGTCTCTGATGAAGAAGCTGCGTTTCCCTTTGCAGAGGACAACTCACGTATGGGTTCCCACTCTTTCATTAATGTTATGAACGATGTTCCTGTTTCCATATTCTTTTCCCTTCCCTGTCCCGGGGTCTGTCTGAAAATCCATTCCCCGTTCCCTTAATCCGTGCCGTTAAAATGCCTTCGCAGCATTGCGCAGGCGCGTGATATCGTTACTGATGGAACTGACCATATACTGATACTCATAAGCGGCGCGGACCAGCTCCACCTGCTCCTGGTCCATGTCCACGTTATTGCCGTCCAGACGGCTGGACTCGGTCCAGGTAGTCCGCAGCCTGGCCCGCACCCCGTCAATGGCCCTGGAGACCGCCAGCGGATTATCCATTTCCTTCCCGGCGCCCTGGAGTCTGCGTATCAGTTCGTCTTCAAACGTCACCTGCTGCGACTTGAATCCAGGCGTATCATCATTGGCTATATTATTAAGCGTTATGGTCTGTCTGCCCCACAGATAATCCAGCACCTTTTCCGTAAGCGCGATTCCATTTCCATAAAATCCTGACATCTTTCGTACTCCTTTTTTCATGACAAACAGGCAGGGAAACCTAAATCTCACGATTCCCCTGCCCGGGTTCCATTTGAGTCCAGTTCTTTCTTCCGGCATTTTTTTCCGCAACATCTGCCACTTGAACCATCATCAGAAAGTATTGCTGATTGATAGGTGAAAGCTGCCTGAAAATCATAGCCATCTCTTCAGACCTTGACTTTTCCATATTATTCATATCACTCCTTTATATGGTTTCAAACAGATGTTTTTTATTGCCTTTGTGATATTACAATATCACTAAATTAATAAAAAATCAATTAGAATATGACATAATTATCAAAAAAATACTATTTTTCACCAATCTGCGAGAAATTTGTCACCGAAAAAAGCAGGGAAAAGATTTGGATGTTTTTAGACATTATGGGATATGACGTTAATTTATAAACCTTGTATTTTATTAATCCTGTGATATGATAATATAGAATAATCATATAGATTCTATTACATTGCAGCTGAGCCGGCTGTAAAATCAGCCAAACGGTATTAAAATACTATAAATGTATACTTTAAAATCATGTTTGGTATGTTCAAATCTGCTTTTTTGGTTTATCATAGGGATATGCGCCCCCTACTTGGCAGAATGATTTTCTACTCAAAAGAGAACGGTAAGCGGCCAGGCAGAAACAGCTACATGTAAACAGAAATGAGGTAAACTCGTGCTTCAGCGTTTAAAGCAGGTAAGAAAGGCCCTTGGGTACACACAGACAGAATTTGCAAAATTTTTAGGAATAACACAGACCTCTTATTCCATGATTGAAAACGGCATACGTCCTTTATCCGACAAATATGTCCGCATCATCTGTATCACATTCAATGTATCAGAACCATATTTGGTAAGTGGACAAGGAGAAATGTTTGTATCTTCTCCTCATAAAAAAGAACTTTTGGATTTGTTTTCCCAACTGCTGCCGGACACACAGGACTATCTCCTGATCATGGCAAAAGAACTTCTGAAAATGCAGCAGAAAATACTTAAATGCGCAAGTCCCCATGAGGATGACACCAACGGGAAAGAATCATAAGATTCATACTTTAAATGACTCATGATTAAAATGACCCATGCATTTAATCAATATAAATATGACCTTTACATGTTACAATATCGTTGCAGACCGACAAACACCCTCCCAACCTTATGAACGGACTGAGAAAAGCCTTACCATTCATTTTTCAGCCAGTTAAAAGGCCGCAACAATAAGTCGCGGCCTGGGCCCTTCTCAAAACTCCTTAAATTGTCTCCCCTTTCAGAATCCCCATCATATGTGCGTGGACCCTTTTTCCGCAGGTACCGTCCGGATTAGCGGCCATTGTCTCCAGCTCCTTCATCTGACGTGTCCTTGCCTCCTTGAGTTTTCCCTCTGTCAATGTATTCATTAAACCCTTAGGGGAGAAAATGCGGCTACCATAGCAGAAGAATCCATATTTCCTCTCGTTTTTCAAATCCATCCTTCCCTGTGGTCAGCCGCCCATCACCGGTTCTCCCACTGCCTTCTCCTCTGTACCATAAACGCCTCGATAAAGGACATGGGGTTTCTCACACAGCACGTGGACTCCTTGTTCCAGGGCCCGCTTTGCGTAATCCTAGTGAGTCTCATGGGGCAATACGCCCCGTGCCGATGATGCCTGTCTTCACAATCCTGAAGCGGTTCTTGCGCAGCTGGGTAGACGAAACATCCGCAGTCCGGTCCAGATATACCACATTGAATAACGCCTTAAGATAATCAAAGGCCCCATGATTTCATCCGCATAAACCTAAATCAGCTCTGTCACCCGTACCCCATCGGGCAGCTCCTTTAAGCAGCAGGCATCCCCGCTGCCCTGGCTCTGTATGTCCAGCAATTCAAAAATTTTGTGGATTGGCACACAGGCATGATGCTCCGGCTGCTCAAACCAGTATAGTCTGCATACTGCCATGGAGCCGGCCGGTCTGGCACAGGACTCATCGTTTTCAAAAATGGTGGCAAGGGCCTTTTTAAGAATTTCCACATCCTCATCACTGACCCCATTCTTGTCCGCATAAAATGGGTTGACCGAGCCTTTTACCACATACAGGCCCTGTTCCACAATGCTCTTTGACCCCATGGTGTCGGAGGATTTGCCTTTGGCGCTGCCTTTGTCCTCACCGTTTGTGCTCTTGGTGATATGGATATCCTTAATCACCACCGGCTCCACGGATGTGCCATGGCATATGGTCACGGCGCCGTGGACAGAAGCACTGGCAGCGGCCCTGACCCCGGAAAAAGCAAAAATCTGTCCAAACAGCCGCACATCCAGCCAGGTCCCGCAAGCCATGCGCAGACCTTCTTTCTGTGTCTTTCCATCCCTGAGGGCATCATAAATGTCCTTTCTGGCAGCCAGGCGTTGTGCCAGGGAACCGTATCCGTCCACGCAAAGGCTGTCAGACTGGACAAACACAGGCAGTCCCATGTGGATGAACCGGTTGCGTATTTTGCGTCGGATGCATTCTCCTGTTACTTCCCCGTATCCATTGTCGTTGGTCCTTGGTCGGTTTCCTTCCAGTGGATCTCCGTTTGGGTTTGCATTGTCCACCCTGAATACCATGATGAAATCCTGTCTGTTCATAAATCTATCCCTTTTCCTTCCTGACTGCGTAATCATACTGTATAAAAGATAGCTGCTGGGAACTGAACCCTGTCAAGTAGGAGGTTCCCAACGGTCCATCGGTATCATCCTGCCCTGGGAGCAAGTCTTCCACCTGATCCATAAGCCTGCACGCATACTGCCCCCGTTTCATCCGGCTGATTTCGTTAATGTATGGAATAAGCCGTTTCCGAATCATCCCCCAATATCTCCCCGGCGCGCATGAAAACATCTGCATGTATCTGCACACGCCTGATATGCGCCCTTCCCTAACCCCCTGGAAATACAGCCGCTCAATGTAATCGGCAATGGCCAGCAGACGGCCCCAAAGATAGCTGCGGTCTGTATTTAATCTGTCCGGCATGACGCCTTCCCCTGCCCCATCGCGGTTTAGGAGGGCGCACGTAACCTGCAGGACCAGGAGCCAATGGCTGCGCTCGCGGAACATGCAGGGATTCCCCGCCCGTCTGATGAGAGTGCCCATGATGTCTGAAGGCATGGGCCGGCCTGATAAGATGACAGAAACCACACGGTTGACCTGGCGTGCAAATAATGTCTGGTCCATGACCGTGAGGGCGCCCCCATATTCGCTCCCATAAGCAGCAATCACCACATCCGGCACCGAGGGCGCGCCTGTATAGGTCCTACTTCCCGCCGCAAACTGCCAGATGGCAGTCCGGTGCCATTGCTTAAGCCGCTGATAGATAAGGCCCGCAGGCATTTCCGCATAATCGAGGATTGCCAGCCTGCCTTTATAATTCTGCTTATTGGGCGCATCCAGCAGCAGCATATGGTACATCTTACGGTCCGTAAGGAATTCGGAAAAACACGCATCCAGATAGCTCTGGCAGGCTTCCATATCGGTATAAAACCTGTATTCATGTTTCCCACGGATATTAGGCGTGTCTGCAAACAGGTCAAATGCCAGTGGATTGCCGTCCCTATCCCAGCACACGCGGATATTGCTCCCAAACACACGACCCTGGCGTCTGATCATCCAGCTTAAGGCACAGTGGGCCTTATAACTTGTGACCAGGCCAATGTCCACCGCGTCGGTCTCTTCGCGGAACCAGTCCCTGGAAAAAACAATATTGCCGTTTTCATTGGAGGAAATAAGTTTGGCCCAGTCCGAACTTCCCCGGATGCCATTGGCATGTTTGCTGGTACAGACCGTATATTCTCCTGTTGCATAACAGACATCCCTTTTTCCATGCTCCATCACAAAGGCAGTGTAATAAGAAATCCAGCTTTGGAACAGTTCCCTGTTTTTCCATGTCTCTGCCACATATCCTTTACCTGCCTCCTGGTCCAGTACCCTGAACCTGACCACACAGGACAGGATATCCCTGCCAGCCACTTTCTTTTTCCCATCAATGGCCCCATCCTCCTCTGGTATGATGACCTTGGCCGCAATCAGGTCGGAGGCTGTCTGCTTCCGGTTCAGGTATGACCTCACCGCTTCTAACTGAGGAACCGCGTAAGGGCTCAGGCTCCAGGCAGCAAGCAGCTGATCATGCGCCCTGTACCGCTTCTGTATATCCATGGCCATCTGCTTGTCCTGAAGGCAGGAATCCGCATCGCCCATAAGATACACCAGTTTGTCATTTAACGGATTAGGCGGCGGTTCCGGGCCGGACCGGCTGGATGAATCCACGGTAGAGGGCACAATCGTATATACCTCATCTTTTTTAACATCCAACACACGCGCATCCAGAAAATGCCCCTGCATATCAATTGTCACGGTTATATGCGCGGCCAGATATGTGTGGAACAACGGCAGGAGAACTGCATCCGTATCCTCCCTCTGAACGCCAGCCATGGAAGCTTGACCGTCATATACCCTGGCCAGGCTTTGCAATACATTCATCTGCTAATCCCCTCCTGCCCTGCATTTCCTGGTAATGCACGCTTCCTGGTCCGGGAAACGGATCACGCCCTGATTCATCCGGTAAGGCGCCAGACGGATTACGCCCTTTTCAAAATCCCTGCTGTGGACCATAACCCCAAAGTCCATATCCACAGCGTCATAATAGCCTTCCCCCTCCCCAAAGGGACATGGCCTGACATATGCGTAGCATTCGGTGATTCCCAGGTGGATAGGCAGCTTTCCTCCCCGCCTGAGCCACCGCAGCATGGATTCATAGTGCTTGGCAACGTTGCGGTCCGAGGCATACCGTTCACTTCCCCAGGCCATTTCAACCTCAATCTGGTAACATATATCACGCAGGTAACTGTAATATGCCAAATCCTTCCCGCCGGTCTTATAAACAGGCAGAAGCTTGCTTCTTGACTGGTACTGGATGGGATTCAGGATGCGGATCCGCAGCGGTTTCCACTTAATGGACGGCTTCCAATAAATGCTTTCCGTCAATCCTGTAACAGCTGAACAGGTGGGAACCGGATATGAATGCAGATCCCCGCCTGTTTTGGTCATGGGATTGGTAAATAGCGCATATTCACCTCTCACCTCATAGCATATCCTTGGCATGTCCCGTCCCTGAGAAGGGGTTGTCTTTTTATCTCTCAAAAAATCACCTCGTTAACCATCCGTGTGATTATCAGGATGGCATTATCTAACATATTTACCAGGACTAAACGGTTGGGATAGTCTTAGTTATGGTATTGTTCTGGTTCTGGTAGTATGATGGTTCTGGTAACATTATGGTTCTGGCAACATCATGGTTCTGGTAGTATGATGGTTTTGGTATAATAAAGCGCCGATACGGAAAGCAGGTTTGGGAAGACAGATTCGGTAAAACAGGCAGGAGAAAACAGGAACCTCCTGCAATGCATATCTGCTCATATACCTGAAATAAACTGGGTAGTCCTTCAATCCTCATAGGCCGTCAAGGCTATGTAATAATCTGTAATAATGTATTGCCATTAATATCTCGCATATATGCTAACTTCAATCCTCACAGCCATCATAGGCCATGTTGCCGAAAATGCTTACTGCTTTTTATGATTTACGGTTTGCCATAGGTCCGCGTTGCTTCCGCATGATTATCATTTTCCTGCTTTCCCTAAGTCTGCCTTTTTATAGATAACCCATTTATTTTCATCGGCGGAAATGGTTAAATCATAATAGTTTTAAATTGTTTTTCTGTCTGGAAAATTCCGGACTTTACGTTTGTCCTGGTTGGGGCTGAAGTGCCTTAGATGGGCTTTGGATTTGAAGGTGTATTCATTTGGAATCCATGGATGGATAACATCCTGCATTTCTTTGGGATTTTATTTCCCAAAAACAGAACATCCCCTGGTCAGATACCCAAACCAGAGGATGTCATTTATATCACAACTCCAATCGCTTCTGATTGGATGTTTTAGAATATCTTCCATATCTTTTAACGCAGAAAACACAGCCCAAGATTATCCGTAGTCCTGCTTACGGCCTTTGTCACGATAGAATCTTCTGAATTCTGTTTTGTTAATACTAAAAAATCCACAGTGCTGTTTCTAATCTGGAATTTCTTATCGTCTATACAACTACCTCTCTTTTCTTTCCCTGTTAAACTATTTTAGCGCACCGAACAAATGTTTGCAATATAAGAAGCGCCCATTTTCTGAGCGCCTTTTAATATATAACATTATATCTTAATTGTACCTTCAGCGATATCTATTTCTTCCATTAAACCTCTGGTGATTGAATGAAATAGATATTCTTAATATTGTCAGATTATACTTACAACAAGTCAACTTTCATTACCAACTTATCAAAATCCGACTCATATAATTGATCTTGTATCACCCTGTATTTTTCAAATTCACTTTCTGCAAAGGCTTTCGCAATTTCATGCGTCACCTTTCCTTTATCCATCAAGATATCCTCATCATTCATTTTAAGGAAAACTTCCAGCTTGGAGGCCCAGTCCTCCATCGTCATTGGGATGCGCTTTTTGGCCTGCCTTTCCGCATAATCCAAATACATGGATACAAACTGATTCAAATCCTGCAGCTCACTCTGAGACAAATAGTTCTTTGCTATACTTACATCAGATTTAACAATCTTACCGCCTGGCGCATTTTTCCATGTAGTCAGCCCCATATGTTCCTTTTCGTGGTCTGCTCTCTCCACAATGACCTCCGCAGCAGTATGACCATGAATCGCATAATGCAGTTTATTCTGCACGGTCTTAAAGAACTCCTTTGTGGTTACTGCATCTTTTGAATAATCCACTGCTGTAGCATAAATATCGGTTATCTTTTGATAAAATTTCCGCTCACTGGCACGGATTTCCCTAATCTCATCCAGTAAATGTTCAAAATATTCCTCGTCAAATATTTGTCCATTTTCCAATCTTTTCTTATCAAGAACATATCCCTGTACTGTATATGTTCTTAATACCTTCGTTGCCCATTGACGAAACTGGGTTGCTCTTAATGAATTAATTCTATAGCCAACTGAAATCACAGCATCCAGATTATAAAATTTTGTTTTGTATTGTTTTCCATCAGAGGCAGTTGCCGAGGATTCCTCGATAACTGCCTCTGGTACTAGTTCCCCGTCCTTAAATATATTTTTTAAATGCAGTGAAATATTATCAATACTGCATTCAAATAACTGTGCCATAGATTTCTGCGTCAACCAAACATTCTCATCATGTACTCTAACTTGAATTGAATCTGTTGAATTCTGTTTTGTAAATACAAGGAAATCTATTGTACTATTCCTAACTTGAAAATCCTTGTCTGCCATAGGAACCTCCCTTTTCATATCACTTCCATACAATTTGTACCACTTGTATCCCTGCTTAATTATTCTAGCATGACGAACAAATGTTTGCAATATAAGAAGCGCCCATTTTCTGAGCGCCTTTTAATATATAACATTATATCTTAATTGTACCTTCAGCGATATCTATTTCTTCCATTAAACCTCATCAATCGCCTTCCCAATATCATGCCTCATATACTTATTCCCAAACTCAATCCACTCCGCAGCCCTATAAGCATTTTCCCTGGCTTCCTTAAGTGTCTTTCCCTTGGCCGTAACCCCCAGCACCCGTCCGCCGTTGGTCACGATATTACCGTCCTTATCAAACTTGCTGCCTGCATGGAACACATAGTAGCCGTCCCTGCCCTCAAAGTTCTCAAACCCGGTCATCTTATACCCTTTTTCGTAATGCTCCGGATATCCTGCGGAGGCCAGCACCACGCATACGGCGGCATTGTCCTCGAACTCCAGCTCTATCTGGTCCAGGGTCCCGTCCACACAGGCCTGGAAAACGTCTATTATATCATTTTTCATCCTTGGCAGCACCACCTGGGTCTCAGGGTCGCCGAAGCGGGCATTATACTCCAGGACCTTAGGACCTTTGTCCGTGAGCATCAGGCCGAAGAAAATGATTCCCTTGAACTCCCTGCCCTCTGCCTTCATTGCGTCCACGGTGGGCTGATAGATATATTTCCTGCAGAACGCATCCACTTCCTCTGTATAAAATGGACTGGGTGAAAATGTTCCCATTCCGCCGGTATTCAGTCCCTGATCCCCGTCCCCTGCCCGCTTGTGGTCCTGGGCCGAGGTCATGATTCTAATGGTCTTTCCATCCACAAATGAAAGCACGGATACCTCCCGGCCTGTCATGAATTCCTCCACCACGATCCGGTCCCCGGCAGATCCGAACTGCTTATCTAACATCAGGGTCTTGACGCCTTCCTTTGCCTCCTCCCTTGTGTTACAGATAAGCACGCCTTTCCCCAGCGCAAGGCCGTCAGCCTTTAGTACAATGGGCATGGGCGCGTCCTCAAGGTATGCCAGCGCATCTTCCGCTGAGTCAAAGGTCTCATATGAAGCCGTAGGAATATTGTATTTTTTCATCAAATCCTTGGAAAATGCCTTGGAGCCCTCAAGAATGGCCGCGTTCTTCCTTGGCCCGAATACCCGCAGCCCGGCTGCCTCAAAGGCATCCGCTGCGCCTGCTGCCAGCGGGTCATCCGGTCCCACGATTACCAGGTCAATCCCATGTTCCCTGGCAAACGTTACCTGCGCATCAAAATCCATGACTCCTATATCCACGCACTCCGCCAGCCCGGCAATCCCGGCATTGCCAGGAGCACAATATATCTTCTCCACCTTTGGGCTCTGGGCCACCTTCCACGCAATCGCATGTTCACGTCCGCCGCCGCCTACAATTAATACTTTCATGCTGTTACCTCCTGCCTGTCTGCCTTATCATCGCCCCAGCCTGTTCCTGTCTAAGCCGTATGTCCTGCCATGATTCCAGCCTGTTCCTATACCAGTTGATTCGCAATCATATGGATGGCCTGGGGAAGGATTACCCATTCCGCTTCCTCCATCACACGTTTCTGCAATGCCTCAGGCGTATCGCCCTTCTTCACTTCCACGGCCTTCTGCAGGATAATTGGTCCTGTATCCATGCCGCTGTCCACATAATGCACGGTTGCCCCTGTGATCTTCACGCCCCGGGCCAAGGCCGCTTCATGGACCTTCAGCCCATAATACCCCTTTCCGCAAAAAGAAGGAATCAGGGACGGATGGATATTGATGATACGTCCCTCGTATTTCTCTGTCATGGCAGCGGGTATGGCCACCAGGAATCCGGCCAGCACAATCAGATCCAGCTGATATCCGTCCACCTTTGCCAGAAAGGCCTCATTAAACGCATCCCTTGTCTCATATTCCCTGGGTGAAATGCACACTGCCTCGATTCCCCTAAGCCGCGCGCGCTCAAGGGCATATGCATTGGCATTGTTGCTGATTACCACGGCCAGTTCCGTGTTGGTAATCCTGCCGCTGTCCATTGCATCCATAATTGCCTGAAGGTTGGTGCCGCCGCCGGACACCATGACGCCTATCCTTAACATAAGTCCACGCCCTTTTCCCCGCTCTCAATGGTACCCACCACATAAGGGGCCTCCCCTGCGGCCTTGATGGCCTCCATGGTCCGGTCCGCATCTGCGGCATCCACTGCCAGAATCATTCCAAGGCCCATGTTGTATGTGTTGTACATCATCTTCTCTTCAATCTGTCCCTTTTCAGCCAGCAGCTGAAAGATTGGAGGAATGGGGTAACTGTCCTTCTTAATCACCGCGCGCACGCCGTCCTTCAGCATGCGGGGAACATTTTCATAGAAACCGCCGCCAGTGATATGGCTGCAGGCCTTGATGGCAACCCCTGCTTCCTTGACGGCCCTCAGCGCCTTCACATATATCTTGGTCGGGGCAATCAGCGCCTCCCCAAGGGTGGTTCCAAGGGCGTCCATGTGGGTATTTAACCCCTCTTTTGTCAGTTCCTTCTCAAACACCTTGCGGACCAGTGAAAAACCATTGCTGTGCACGCCGGAGCTTGCCATTCCGATGAGCACATTACCGGCAGACAGGTCCTCACCGGTAATCAGGTCTTTTTTATCCACGATGCCAACTGCAAATCCGGCCAGATCGTATTCATCCTCCGGGTAAAATCCAGGCATCTCGGCTGTCTCGCCGCCAATCAGCGCTGCCCCGGACTGGCTGCAGCCTTCTGCCACGCCTTTTACGATGGTTGCGATTCTCTCCGGCACATTTTTGCCGCAGGCAATATAGTCCAGGAAAAACAATGGCTCGCCCCCGGCGCAGGCAACATCGTTGACGCACATGGCCACGCAGTCAATGCCCACCGTGTCATGCTTATCCATAAGGAATGCCAGCTTCAGTTTCGTTCCCACACCATCCGTGCCGGAAAGCAGGGTGGGTTCCTCCATCCCCTTGAATGCAGCCATGGAAAATGCGCCTGAGAATCCGCCGATTCCGCCTAATACTTCCGGGCGCATGGTTCCTTTTACATATTCCTTCATCAGCTCAACTGACTTATAACCCGCCTCAATATCAACTCCGGCCTTTTTGTAATCCATCATGGTTTTATCATCCTCCGCGTTATTTAAAAATCCCTATTTCATCTGTGCCAGATATTCCTTGTATCCAATGGATTCCAGCTTTTCAGCCTTCTTAACCACGTCATCCTTAAGGCTCCCTGAATACTCCTTAAGCCTGCCTAATAATGCCTCATCGGAGGTGGCCAGGATCTTGGCCGCCAGGATACCTGCATTGGCCCCGCCGTTAATCGCAACCGTCGCAACCGGGATACCGCTTGGCATCTGAACAATGGAGTACAGGGAATCCACGCCGCCCAGGTCCGAAGTCTTCATGGGAATCCCGATGACAGGCATGGGGAAAATGGCTGCGCACATGCCCGGAAGATGGGCCGCCTTGCCTGCCCCTGCAATGATTACCTTGAATCCCTTTCCCTCAGCAGCCTTTGCCCAGTCAAAGAAAACATCCGGCTCCCTGTGGGCGGATATGATTGTCATCTCATAGCCGATTCCCAGTTTGTCCAGGATTTCAGCCGCCTTTGCCATAACCGGCATATCAGAGTCACTTCCCATTACAATTCCTACTTTTGCCATTGTCCAATCTCCTTTTCCACTTACGTCCAGCGTATCCTCCATCTCAGGGAACCGTAAAATCCTGTTATTTTAGATAGGGATATTTGTTATTAGTTTTACTTATTAATTTCTTTCATTATTCCTTTCGTACTTATAATTATAATACTAGGAAATTTTTCATGAGTCAATACAAATCTCGAAATTTTCTCCTGATAAATGCTGAAATGCCGGAATGGCCCATGTTTCCAGGCCCTTCCGGCATTTCATGTATTAAAATAAGGTAAAAAGAGGCATTGTTTTATATAAAAGCCCCCGGATGCCTGCATACGCACAGGTACAGCCTGGATACCTGTTTGGAATACTGCCCCATCAAATCAGACAGCTGTTCCTCCCCTTTCATGGACCGTCTGTAGGTCATGGATTCCTCTGCTGCCGGCACATGGTCTGCCCGCATGTTTAACCGCTTCTGTATGTCACTGATGATGCAGGCCGTGAACATAAGGTAATCATCCATCTGTCCATTGTCCATGGTGCTTATCTTCCGGCTGTTAATCAGGTACAGCATCTGCTCTGCCTCAGAAACCATGTACCAGGAAATCCAGAGCATTTCCCTGATAAATCCCTCCTTCTCATGTCCGGCTTTTTTCAGATATTCCTGGATCTGGTCGTGGACAAGATGGTAGTGGATCTGTATATCACAGATAACGCCGTAATCCAGGGGCATTTTCAGGCTGCGCCCCAAAAGCCTGAGATATACCTGGTGTATGTGGATCAGCTGGTTCATGTTATAGGCGAACTGGCTCTTTAAACTGGTGGGGAAAAAGAACCGGTTTGCGGCCAGCACCATCAATATGGCAGTCACCACATACAGGAACCGCAGCTCTGCCGCCAGGGTCTGGGGCAGGGCCATGGTGGTGAGTGTCAGGGCAAAGCAGGTGGAATAGAGGGCCTGCTGCCACGTTCCGGCTGTCTCCATATACAGGCCCACTGCCATGACCGTGGCCAGCACAAAGTGCCATCCGGTCCCATGGAACATGGGCAGAAGCAGCTGCAGCAGCAGGCACCCTGCCACGGTGCCGATGAAACGCGACTTCATGCGGGAGGCGCTGTCTTCATACATGGGGCGCAGCAGCAGGAACGCGTTCAGCGCAAGCCAGTAACCGTGATTGGCCTGGCTCATCATGCTGTAGGCAAAACCGGCTGTCAGGACCACGCTCAGTCGCAGTGCGAAACGTGTTTCAAAGGTGTCCGTCCTCATATGGCAGAATAATCTTCGGATCGGGCGGCGGTACACCGGCAGCTTCCAGCCGGGAGAAGGGACATTTTCATCTATCCTGCGCAGATTCTCCAGGATAAGAAGCACAAGCCCAAGGAAGCTGCGCACGAATATGTAAGGGGCCTCCTCCCTGCCCCCTGCTTCTGCAAGGAGCTCCTTCCCCTGTTCCATAAACGCCTGGATGCTGTATGTTCCACTGCCTCCCTTCTGAAACCCTTCCTTTCCCATGGCCTCCATATACCCGGCAAGACGCAGGATGATGCCCTGGCAGCTTTCATCAGCCAGGGTACATTCCTGGTATGGATTGGTAAGGAAATAAGCAGACCGCTGGAACAGCAGCCCGAACATGTACTGAATCCTGCCCCGGGCATTGACCACATTGGTCAGGCCCCGGCTTTTATACGCTTCTTTGTAAAGTCCCTGAAGGATGGGAAACAGGCTGTCCGCCTGCCTCTTGCCCCCTTCAGGATCAGTGCCTGCAGCAGAACGGAGGACGGCCGCAAGCAGCAGAAGCCCCTTTTTCGCCAGGGCGAAATCATCCTCTTTCCTTCCCCTTCTTGAACAGACATACAGAACCGCGGTCATGACGGCCAGCCCGTAAGCCAGCGCCGTCATCCGCACGGCCAGGCCCTGCCATCCCACCGGGCGCAGCTGCAGGAACGTAAAACACATGGCCCCGGTATAGTAGCCCAGCTGGTTAAACTGCGACGACTGGAGGAACACAAGCAGGAACGGCACGGTCAGGTTCAATATGATGCAGAGCGGCAGGTTCAGGGTTGCAAGGAAACTGAGCAGGGCCATCAGGAGCTGCGTCCCGGCCAGCCCCATAAGCTGCCTGGCTGTCATATACCTCCGGTAATTCATTTTGAACAGTATGGTAACCACTGACACAAGAATCACATGTGAAATCCCGAATATCAGAATAACAGAATAGAATAAAAACAGAAAAAATAATATGATTGGCAAAGCATCCATAAACTTGGAACGAAGCCTTGCCAATCCTGTCTGCAATTTGCTCTTCATGGATAAAATCCTCTCCTTCAGGGTCTTATTATACATCTAAGGCCATCGGATGTCATCCATATATTTATTTACGGCCGGGCGCTTTACGCTTCCTTCATGCCCCGCTATGCGGGATGCACGGATGGCAGAAAAATGTTTCAATGAAATCTTCAAACGTGTCCTGACCTTCCCAAACAGTTATGATGTATCAGCAATGCCCCTTATCAGCTTCACATATCAGCGCCACCGGCTCCCCTTCCATGGAGTCCAAATATAGTTTCCCCTTTGCATAAGGAGGATAGGGATACTGGTAAGGATGCCATTTCCCCTTCCTGCTGTTTTCAATGCACCGCAGCAGCCGGTCTATGGTCTGCCTGGGAAAACATTGGTTGTGGTGGGACGTAAGATAATGATCAAAATCCAAATCCTTCACACATTGCAGCGTATTGTACTGTGTTTCAACCGACGTATGGTTTTGGAATATAAGGCACATGACAGGCGTAAGGGCATCCCCGGACAGCAGTAAACGGAGCTTTGGTATCCATATGCCGATGGACCCCTTTGAATGTCCCATCAATGGTATGATCCTGCATTCCAGCTCTCCCAGATCGAATGTGTCAAAATACAGGGCTTTCATATTATCCCACTGCCCATGCCACGTTTCGGCTTCAAAAGGCTGGCACAAGCCAGCCTGTCCAGGGAGCAGTTCCCGCCTCCACTGCCCAAGGAGCTCTGCCGTATAGGATTCCAGCACCACAAAATCATCCGGGTGCATGTAGACTGTGTCAAACCGGCCATTTCCCCCAATATGGTCAAAATGCCCATGGCTGTTGATTACCACAAGAGGCAGCCCTGTAATCCCGCGCACCAGTCCATGGATATCATCCGTACCTGAACCCGTATCAAAAACCAGGGCTTTTTCCTTACCCGTAACCAGGTTCACGCAGCACCCTGCCCGGTCTGTAATGACATATACATTGTCACATATACAGGTGACTTCTGTCTTTTTCAGTCCATACATAAAACTCCCCATATGCGGCGCATGCAATCCGCTGCATCTGCATTACTTATCCTGACTAAACGCATGGATACACCTTACATGACCAATGATATTTTAGTGTGTGTCTGGTACTCCGTTCCCGCCGTCTCCGCATCCCAGCCTGCGCACCAGCATTCCCTGGAACGCATCCACGCCCACACCGACGTAAATCACGCCCACCAGCATTGCCACGCCAATCTGGATTGGCAGGGTCCCTATTCCATCCACTTGCATGGGGCCCATGATGGTCAGGCCGATGGCCCATCCGCACAGCCAGGCGGGCGTGTATATCATACTTGAAAATGTCTCGCTGACGATCACTGCCAGCCCTCCCATGACGAATAATGTGACATACAGTTCCACATTGGGATTCCACTGCAGGGTTTCCATCACCCAGACCGCAATATAGGCCCACAAATCGCCCAACAGGAAACCGACGGAGATTTTCACGGTGTCCTGCCGCCTGTTCCCATTGGCCACAAAAAGCCCGGCGCAGATCAGGGCCACCGAGCCGGTGCCAATCCCTATGAAAGGGGCCAGCACGGCCCAGATTGGAGGCATGAACGCAATACCGAAAGCCAGGGTCAGCATATTGACTGTCTTCTTTTGCTTGTCTTCCATATTTCTTTCTTCCACGCATTTCTTTTCCATGCCATTTCTTCCCATGCGCTTCTCCTCCATGACCTTCTTTTCCATGTACTTCTTTTCCATGTACTTTTCTTCCATGCACTTTTCTTCCATCACCCCTCACTCCCAGTCAAAACCATCCCAGACAGGCGTTCCGGTATACGTCTTCAGCTCTTCCTCGCCTTCCATCACGCGGATGGCTCCGGCCGCCATGGCCTCCATCTCAAACTCGCCCGGATAAGCGGTCACAGGGGCGATGAAGGAACAGGCATCTGTTAGCTGCCCTACAAGATCCTGGTTATGTACCATGCCGCCTCCCAGCAGGATGCCGTCCACCTGCCCGTGAAGCACTGCCGCCATGGCCCCGATGCATTTTTCAATCTGGTATATCATGCTGTCCCAGAGAAGCCCTGCATACCGGTCCCCTGCCTTGGCCCGCTCCGTCAGTTCAAAGGCGTCGGAAATCCCCATATGATTCACAAAACCGCCTGTCCTGGTACAGAGTTTTTTCACATCTTCCAGACTCGCCTGGTTCATTTTCATATATTCCAGAAGGTTTGTCACGGAAATGCTTCCGCATCTGGTTGGGGCCATGGGGCCTTCTCCTCCCACAATATCGTACCCGTCTATCATCCGTCCTTTTTCATGGGCGGATATGGAAATGCCGCCGCCTATATGGCATACCACATACCTGCATTCCGCATACGGCTTCTTCATCACGTTTTTACTGTGCCGGATGGCGGTTTCCTTCAGGTTCAGGGCATGGAGGTGGATGATGCGGTGCACGCCCCTGATACCTGTCATACGGGCAAGGTCCTGAAGTTCATCCACATCCGGCGGGTTTACCACCATTGCTTTTGCGCCGTAGGCCTGGGCAAACTCATGGGCCAGCTGTGAACCCAGGGCAGCAGGATGGATGACGCCGTTGGCGCATGTCCTGGCGTGCTCCAGCATCAGGTCCGTCACCCCGTAGGTTCCGCCTTCCATGGCAATCAGGCCTCCGCCCCGTCCCACGAATACGTCCACTTCCTCAAGTCCTATGCCAGCTTCCTTTAAAAGGTTTAAAACCGTGTCCCTGCGGTAAGGCAGCTGCTCTGACATGGATGCATACTGTTCAAGCTCTTTGGCCTCATGGGAGACAGTCTGGGAATACAGGCATTCCTCCCCCTCAAACAAAGCAATCTTGGTTGAGGTGGACCCGGGATTGATGGTCAGTACTTTGTACGGTTTCATGCTGGTTCCTCCTGCTTTTTACTACCCGCGGCCCTTACCGCGCTGATTACGATATTACCCTTAATCTCGGATACAGGGGCGCCTCTGGAGCAGTCGCACACCACTTTGTTGAACCCCTGGAGCATTGGGCCGTAGGCATCTGCGTGGCCGAACTGCTGTATCAGCTTAACACCCACATTGCCCACGTTCAGGTCCGGCCAGATAATCACATTGGCTTTTCCCGCAACCCTGCTTTCCCTGTGCACCTTTTTAGCGGCCACTGCCGGCGATACCGCTGCGTCAAACTGGAATTCTCCGTCAATGGCAAGCTCCGGCCTCTGTTCATTGGCAATCCTGACCGCCTCCGTCACTTTATCCACCAGCTCCCCCTGTCCGCTTCCCAGGGTGGAATAGCTGACCATGGCGCATCTTGGCTCCCAGCCCAGAAGTTCCCTGACCGTGTCGCAGGCAGAGACAGCGATTCCGGCCAGCTGACCGGAATCCGGGTTGGCGCACACAGCGCTGTCCCCGATTGCAAGAAGGCTTCCTTCACTTCCCTTAAACCCCGGGATATCGCATAATCCGATGCTTGAGATGGTGCTAATCCCCGGCTTCAGGCCAATGACCATCTGCCCGGCCAGTAGCACATCCCCGGTGGTATTGTCAATCCCCGCAAATGTTACATCCGCCTCGCCCACTGCTTCCATGACCATGGCATAATACAGCGGATTCTGCATGCGGCGGTTTAAGGCCTTTTCTTTTAACAGGGTTTGGGGCAGGGCCACGTACCGGTCTATGAGCTTCTTTTTATACGTCTCTTCCCTGATATCCACGATTGTGAAAATATCTTCCTCATATCCTTTGGAGGATAATGCTTCCCTGATTTCATCGGCATATCCCACAAGCACGGGAATGATATATCCCTCTTTGCCCGTCTCATAGGCTGCCTGCATCATCTTTTCATTGACTGCTTCCGGAAATGCTATCCTCTGGGGATTTTCCTTTGCTTTTTCATAAATCTGTTCAAGTAATCCCATTATTGCTCCTTTCGGCCGGATTGGCTAAATCCGTCCTACATTTCCTTCTCAATCAGGTCTGTCAGGTCTTTGACGGTGGCGCAGGCGCTGGCTTCTGAAAGCATGATTTCCACGTCCAGTTCATTTTCAATCTCAGATACAAGGGCAACCATCTGTACGGAGGCTCCGCCTAAATCCTCCTTAAAGGATGTTGATACGGAAAGGTCGTTGATATCCTGTTTGTATGACATTGCAACCATGTTAAGTACCTGTGTTTCCAATTCTTTTCTGTCCATTTTCATTCTCCCTCTATAATTTTTATTTACATCTGGTCCGTTTCGGATTCCATGTTTTTATTTACGCTTCGTCCAAATCAAATACAACGGTCTTAAATCCGCCTTCCCTCCGGAAGATTGCCGCATGGCAGTTCAGGGGAAGCTTTTCTGAAAGTTCCTTCCTGTTCTTTTTGCTGATGCCCCGGACAACTGCGTTTAATTTTGTGCCTTCCTCCAATTCAACTTCACCGTACGCATATTTTCCTAACTGCTTGTATTCCGGTTTGGAAGAAAGGGCTGCAGGCAATACAATGGAATGCAGCCTGGCCTTTCCGCTGATTTCATACCACTCCGTCTCATAATTCCCACATGCATTGCAGGCATATACAGGGGGAAACTCCACATTGCCGCACTTGGGGCATTTGCGCCCTAAGAGTTTTCCTTCTTCCAGTCCTTCGTAAAATGTCTGCACAACCTTTTCTAATTTAATACTCATAACGCATCTCTCCTCCTGCTATTCATCCAATATGCCAAGCAATACGGCCGCAACGTTCTGCGCCCCGCCGTAGCCCCGGAGCATGGCTGTCCTGGGCTGGTTTTTTACCTGATGGCCGCCGCATTCGCCCCAGATCTGTTTGCAGGCCTCATACACATCCGCCAGACCCGAGGCAGCATGTGCATGTCCAAAGGAGGTACGGCCGCCATTGGTATTAATCGGCTTATCCCCGTCCCATGCAGTGCGTCCCTCACAGATGTATTTCCAGCCTTCACCGTAAGGAAGATATCCCGCAATCTCTGCGGATACAAGATGGGACGTGATGATGAAATCATTGGCATAGAACAGGTCCAGGTCATCTCCTGACAGGCCGGTCAGCTCATATGCCTGGCGAACGGCTTCCTCGGTGGCCCGGACTTCAAAATGGGGGGTGGTTGCTTCACAGGCAGCGCTTCCGATTCCCAGCACCTCAATCGGGCGGTGCTTCAGGTTCCCTGCTATGACCGGGATCATTTCCGTGGCGCATACAATGGCTGCCGCCGCGCCGTCGCATTTTAGCTCAATGCCGCCGGCCCGGAGGAAATCCCCCATTTTGGGATTATACGGTGAGTTCATATATTCATCCAGGGTCATCCCGGCTTCTTCTGCAAGGGATTCATATGTCCTTCTTTCAATGGCAAGGGGATTGACCGATGCATTGCGCCTGTTGTTGATGCACATCCAGTTCAATGTCTCGTTCATCTGCTCTGCCGTAATCCCCCGAGTGCGCACATACCACTCCGCCGCATCGTCATAAATCAGTTCCTGGCCGGCCATCAGGCTCCTTGTATAGGCGCGGTCATATAACCAGGATGTGGTCTTTAAGAACTTCTCCATGGTCATCTTATCCCGTTTGTACGGATGTTTGGGGCTTTCCACATTATCGGCCGGCGACGGGGTGCTGTCCCCGAACTCAACTGCTCCGGTGAGGACGCAGTTGTATTTCCCGGATGCCACTGCGTTGACCGCCTGCTCGATTGCAAGATAACCTGTGCAGCATGCCTCGGAGTGGTGGATGGAGCCTTTTCCCTTCATCCCGAACCAGTTGGCCACCTGCACATTGGGCGTCAGGTAGTTGGAGCCGTTTAACGGGCTGGCCTCGCCGTGGAAATAAAAATCCACATCCTGGGGATTGACCCCTGCATCCTCCATTGCTTTTAATGCCGCATATCCGAACATTTCCCCTTCTGTCAGTCCATTTGTTTCCGGATTATCCACCGTGTACATAAATGGCGTACAGCCAACGCCTATGATAGAGACGCTTCTGTTATACTTTCCTAAAGTACCCATAACCATCTTCCTTCCTTTTGCTTATTCCCTGTTTACGTTTGTATGATTATTATATATAATAAAGATATTGTAATCATCGTGTTTGGGGCTAAGTATGGCTTGTACCACCACCCCATTTTTGTGCATGCGCACAATGCAGAAGGAGACATCATGGAATTACAGGTTTTGTTAAACAGGCTGGGAAATGCCGGATACCGCCCGCTGATATACGGGAACCGGGACAGCTGCTGCGATATGCTGAACATACGGATCCTGACAGAGGGGCAGCGCCATTTTGAGGAAACCATACTTTATCTGACCTCCACCGGACTTATGCCCGAGCCTGACAACGGCCAGCTGTTTACCTTGTTCTGTTATGGGGAGGAAATCGATTTTTCCCGGTATCAGGAGAGTTCTTTTACCATTGTTTATTTTGAGGCCGGTATCCGGCAGGCGGAACTGTTTAACGTGACCCTGGAAAACCTGACCGAGCTCCAGCAGATAACCGCAGGCATGCATATCCTGACCAATGCCCTGTTTTCAGGAAACGGGCTTCAGTATCTGGTTGATACGGCCTCCCATCTTTTCGGCAATCCCATCTATGTGGTGGATCTGCAGAACAAGTACCTTGCCATGTCTGCGGGGATTGTCCCGGATGATGCTTTTTTCCGGGAGGAAAGCGCGTCCGGGTATATCAGCGAGAAGGGCATCCGCTCCATCCGGGCCAACAAAGTGGATGAAAAGGTCCGCAGGGCTGACACCGCCTATTACTTTGTCAACAGCCTGGTCAAAAAGGGGATGCTGGTGGATGCGGTGCATATCCAGGGCGTGGAAGTGGGGCATGTGATGATGCTGGAGTCCGAACACCCTTTCCGTGAATACGATCCGGACTTTTTCCATCGTTTCTGTAAGCTGGTGTCCATGGAACTACAGAAGAATTCAGCCTATTCCAGGAACAAAGGGGTCATGTATTCCTATTTCCTGGCCGACCTGCTGAAGAATCCGAGGCAGAATGTGTCCGATATCAAGGAACGGTTAAAGATTCTTGGCTACAGCCTTAAGGAAACCTTTTATATCGTGGCAATCCCTCCTGTCAGCCACAGTTTTTCCGATTTGAAGCTGGAGGTCATCCTGGAACATCTGAAGCAGATTTTTGCGGGCAGCATCTATGTGATTTATGAAGATACCATTGTGTTCCTTATCAGCAGGGACATGGACCAGAACCTGAGCGGATATGAGATTTCCCAGCTTTCCGGATATCTCACGGCCAACCGCCTGAAGGCCGGAATCAGCAACTTTTACCAGCACCTGGAGGACACCCCCAGGTTCTACCGGCAGGCCATTGATTCCGTCCATCTTGGCCTGAAGCTTAAGGATACTGCGCCGATTTATTATTACAGTGATTATTATCTGTACCAGATGCTGGAGCTGTATGAAAAGGAAGATTCTGAGATACGGTTCCTGATCCATCCCGGGCTTATGAAGCTTTACTTCTATGACCAGGAAAAAAATACGGATTTCATGACCACACTGAGGGAATACCTGACACAGCCCGGACAGCCTGCTAAAATTGCGGAAAACCTGCATATCCATAAGAATACGCTTCTGTACCGGATGGGGAAGATCAAAGAGATTACGGACTGCAGTTTTATTGAAGGGGAGGATTTCATGAATTTTAATTTTTCCGTAAGAATCATGAGATATCTTGGGATGATTGAGTAGTCGGAGGCAGTATACCAAAGAGAGGGCATTCAGTTTAGCTGCCAGAAGCAACCAGTCAAGACCACCGGCTAAGCCGGTGGCTTGTTCTGCCCCTATAAGGGGCTGTTACCTGCTTGCGCCCGGAAGGCGCACTGAAAAGTCTGCCTGCTGCACCACATTCTCAGCTGCCCTTAAAAGGGCATGTTCAGTGCTTCCTTACTCCGGCTTTGCCCCATAAGGGGCTTGCTGGTTTGCTTTGACTTCCTACTGACTCTTAAGAGTCCTACTTCTTGTTTTTCTTCACCGGCTCACCCGTAAACGGGTCTATGTACTCTACTATCGACATTTGGTCATATTCCAAGTCCTCTTTTATCTGATTTTGGATGTATGCCTTTATTGCCGCCGTATTCTTTCCTACTGTGTCCACGTAATATCCACGGCACCAGAAATGACGGTTTCCGTACTTGTACTTTAGATTCGCACGCTTCTCGAATATTATGAGTGAACTTTTTCCCTTGAGATAACCCACCACCTCTGATACTGAATATTTGGGTGGAATGCTTACCAGCATATGAATATGATCTGGCATGCATTGTGCCTCGATTATCTCTATCCCTTTTCTTCGGCATAATGTCCCAAGGATTTGTCCTACATCTGCCTTGATATCTTTATAGATTACCTGTCTACGATATTTTGGTGCAAAAACCAGATGATACTTGCAATCCCAATTTTTATGAGCTAAACTATTATTGTCCATTTTGGACCTCCTGTGCTTTTTTATTTGTGGTTTGCAGACCTACATCTAGTTTAGCACAGGAGTTTGCTTTTATCTGGAGATATTCCCTCCACCTGCAGAGCAGGTGGTTTATTTTTACTGTGACACAGAAAAACGGCGCATCGTTTGGACGATGCGCCGCAGGCTGTTATGCGTCTGTGTCAGCCAGGGAGGCCAGATACCGGGAAAGGGCGGTTGCCTGGGCCTGGGCTGTCCGCTCCAATTCCTCCGTGAAAAAGAACGGGAGCGATCGGGCCGCCGAGTTGTAGATCAGGATGACAGAGAGGATCAGGTTGCCCAGCTCCTTGGGGGTGCATTTTTCCTGGGGTATCTGCCATAAGGCCAGCACCTGTTCATAAAACCGCGCCTGACCCTGCTGGTAGGTTTCAAAATCCTCCGGGCTTAAATGCTTATATACCCACATTTCCTCCTCTTGGGTCATCACAAAAAAATGGTGCTGGCGGCTATGTGTGACCATATCCAAAAAATGATGGATTGTTTCTTCCAGGCCCATATCCTGGTTTTCCGCGCTTTGCTGTACTTCCCGGAGCAAAAGCGTGATCTCGTAATTGATGATGTGAATCACCAGCTCTGCCAGGGAGGTATAATAGTTTCCGTAAAAGAACGGCTTGGAGATGCCAACAGCTTGGAGGATGTCCTGGAGGGTGGTGCCTTTCAGTCCCCGCTGGGACAGCATTTCCAGCCCCACCTCCAGCAGGTCCCGCCCTACCTGCTCCCGTTCTTCCTTGGAATAACCCTTTTTTGACATGCCCTTACCGCCTTTTTATTTGAGATACCAACAGTTTACCACAGCGGCGGGAAAATGTCATGTATCCTTAATGAAAGGCTTGGAAAATAACTTTCTCAACTGCCTTTTTATTCATATATCCCCATCCCGCCTACCGTCTGCAGGGAACCGGCTTTCTTGGGCATTTCGGCTTTATCGATCCGGCCCTTACGATTGCGTCTTCATCACACGCGTTCAGGCAGGCGCCGCACTGGGTGCATTCGTCCTGGACAATGATGTGGACAAAGCGGGCTTTTCCCTGGATGGCGTCTTCTTCGCATTCATCCATACAGTCCCCGCAGCCAGTGCATCTGTCGGCCAGGATGTGATAGGTCATGAATTTTTTGCAGACTCCTGCTTTGCAGGCTTTTTTTCCGATGTGCTCCTCGAAGTCCGCAAAATGGGTCCGGATGGCAGTGAGGACAGCCTCTGCTATCTCCTCCCCTGTCTCGCAGAGGGACTGGGTTTTCATTACCTGACACAGGTCCTTCATAAGGTCCAGATCCCCGCTGCGCCCTTTCTTCTCCGTGATGTCGCTTAAGGTCAGTTCAAGCTGGGTAATGCCTTCGTAGCCGAATACACATTTCCCGCAGGCCTGGCATTGGTTTGCCCTGACTTCTTTTAAGAGCATATCTACAATACATTCTGTGTCTTTCAGATTCTCTATCCGTTCCAATGTACTCATTGCGGACACCCCCTTAATATTCATTCCACAGCTTTGGTTTCGTAAACTGGAGCCTTAAGTCGCACTGAAGGCATCTGGCTGCCTCGCACATGGCCTGCTCACAGGTGAACGGCTCTTCCACCGGCGTAAAGTCCTGCACCCTCTGGTCCGGCTGTGCTGTCCGGGGTTGGCTGCGCTTTCGTCCTGCAAAATCTTCCATCCGTCCAATGTATGGCGGCGGGGTTTCCTTTTCCAGAAGCATCTCGCTTATATCACCGTCCCCACCCAGATATAAATCCATCTGTTCCGCTGCCCTGCGTCCTGCCGCGATTGCCTCAATGACGGATTTTGTCCCGGTCACAGCGTCTCCTGCCGCGTATACGCCTTCCAGGCTGGTACGCTGGTTTGCGTCTGCCAGGATATAGGGTCCGTGGGTCAGCTCAAGCCCCATCTGCTCCGTGCCCTCCGGCTTCTGTCCAACCGCGAATATGACATAATCCACAGGAATCACCTGGTTTGTCCCCTCTTCCAGCTCAATGACCGCCTTCCTGTTTTCATCAAAATAAAAACGGTTTACCTTCTGGAGTTCCACGCCCTCCACCCGGTCTGTCCCCGTAATGCGCAGGAAGGAATGGGCTGCATGGAGAAGGATGCCTTCTTCTGCGCCTTCCGCAATTTCTTCCGGCGTGGAGGTCATCTGCTGTTCATTTTCCAGACAGGCTATATGCACCTCTTCCGCCCCCAGGCGGAGGGCTGTCCTGGCACAGTCATAGGCAACATTGCCGCCGCCAAGGACCATGACCCTTCCGCTTAAGGGAAGCGGTGTCCCAAGTCTTGCCTGTTTCAGGAAATCGGTGTTCACATATACCTGGGGAAGGCTGCTTCCCTCAATGGGAAGCCTGGTTCCCTTGTGTGTCCCCACCGCCACAAGCACTGTGTCATATCCCTGTTTCAAAAGCTGGTCCGGGGATTGTGGCTGCGTGTCTGTCCTCAATTCAATTCCCGCTTCCAGGATGGTATGGATTTCCCGGTCCAAAAGCGAATCCGGCAGACGGTACGCCGGGATTCCGTACCGGCACTGACCTCCGGCTTTTGGATTTTTTTCAAACACGGTCACCTCATGTCCCTTTTTCGCCAGATAATAGGCAGCGGTCAGTCCGGCCGGACCGGCGCCCATGACAGCTGCTTTCTTTCCTGTGGCCGGTTCCCTGCGGACACGTGTTTTCCATGCGCCGCTGTCATTTGCAGCCGCTGCCCGTTTTAACCTGCACACGGAAAGGGGGGCGTCCAGTTCATTCCTCTTGCATTCGCCCTCGCAGGCATGGTTGCAGATACTTCCCAGCGTCTCAGGAAACGGTACCTTTTCACGGACAACCGCTGCCGCCTTGTCAAAATCCCCTTCCCTGATATAGCGTATGTACCTGGGGATATCGATATGGGCCGGACAGGTGCTTTGGCAGGGCACGATGTTTTCTGCCATGGAACGGTTTTCTTTCATGATTTTCACCTGGTCCATGATGGAACCCGTGGGACAGACCTCAATACATGCCCCGCAGAAGCGGCATCCTGCTTCCTTTAAGGACTTTCCCTCGGGAATGCCTGCCCGTACCCCTGCGTCTGTCTTAATATAATCCAGCACCTTTACGCCCCGAAGGTCCTGACAGGCGCGGATGCATCTTCCGCAGCGGACGCATCTGGTAAACAGATGGGATATCAGGGGATTGCTGTCGTCATTGGCAGTACTTCTGGATTTCTTCCTCCAGCGCTCCGGGCTGACGCCCATGTACTGGTACATGGACTGGAGTTCGCATCTGCCATATTTGGGACAGCCCGTACAGTCTGCGGGGTGGGTTGCCAGGATCAGCTCCATGGCCATTTTCCTCACCTTCTCCGCCTCTGGCCCGCTGACCCTGATCCTCATGCCATCCTTTGCCATGGTTTCACACGCCGGCGCCGCACCGCTGCCGCCTTCGATTTCCACGGAGCACAGGCGGCAGCCTCCCTTGGCTTCAAGGTCCGGATGGCTGCAAAGATGGGGGATGAAAACATTGGCGGCCAAGGCAGCCTCCAGCACGGACTGGCCCTCTTTTGCTTCTATTTCTTTTCCGTCGATTGTGATTTTCATTTTTTCACTCCTGTTTCAGGACCGGATACAAAGACCCGGTCCGTCCATGTCCTGGTATCAGTACTCAAACCCATCCAGCTCCGCCGCCGCGTTTTCGCCTGCAATGCGTCCGCTGTTCAGGCAGAAGCCCATGGTATTGCCCGCAAGGATAAATGGATAGCTGTCCCCGAAAATATTGCATGCGTCCGTCCCAACGCAGTACAATCCCGGAATCACCTTTGCCTCCTGGGTCATGGCCTGCGTCCTGTGGTTAATCTTGACGCCTCCCAGGGAGCCGTACGCGCCTACGTTCTGCCGGCAGCAATAAAACGGCGCCTTGGCAATGGGCTGCATGTAATGCCTGTCTTTTTCAAATATCTCATCAAACCCGGCTTCGCACATCTCATTGTATTCCTCCACCTGCGCAGCCAGCCCCTCCGGGTCGATTCCTGCCTTCTGTGCAAGTTCCTCAAGGGTATCTGCCTGTGTTATGGGTTCATAGCCATCCGCCAGGTCCCTTTCCCACTGCTCGTCAAAATGGTCGTACAGGTCATGGGGATGCACATGGCTTACAATGTCCGGACCTTTCTTTTTATACTTTTTCAGCAGCTTGCTGTCAAAGATGGAAAAAGCCACGCTGCCCGGCTGTGCCGTGATTGCATTGCCTGTGAAAGTGGTATTGCCAATCTGGTCCTCGGGCATGAATCTCTGTCCGTTGCGGTTCACCCACAGACATGGCTGGCGGAATGCGCCGTCCAGGATAAAGTGGTTCATATTATCCGGAAGCTGGTACATAAGTTCCATTGTGCAGGGTTCCTTTCCCGCGCCGGCCTCCCATGCCATACGCAGGCCGTCCCCCTTCATTCCTGGAATCGCAAAGTTGAAAATGGTCTTTCCGAACTCATATCCTGTTTCTTCTTTAATCATGGCCGGGTTGTCCCCAAAGCCGCCTGTTGCAAGAATGACGGAATTGGCCCTTGCCTCTATTTCTTCCCCGTCCTTGTCTTTTGCCAGCACGCCTGCTGCGCGGCCGTCCTCCATGATGATTTTATGAACCGGCGTCTCAAGGAGGAATTCCACGCCCAGTTCCTTGGCCCTTTCCGTCATTTTCTTGGTCATGGCCGTGGCCGCCCTGGGTCCGGGGATCCCGCCTCCCTCGGGCTTGCACACATGCCATGTGAACTCGCCGTCCGAATAAGCCCTTGTGTCCTCCGGCGCGCCAAAAGCCCTCTGCACGCCTGCAAACTCCACGCCCATGTCCATCAGCCAGTCAATGGTATCTCCTGATTTAAAGTAATAGTCGCGGACCATCCTGGCATCCACACGATAGTGGGTGAAATACATGTGCTTGCGGAATGCCTCCCCCGGGGTCAGGGAAATCATGTGCTCCCTCTGAATCCTGGAGCCGACCCCCAGGGGCCCCATTCCCATGTTGGCCGCGCCTCCGGTGGTGCCGGACTTTTCAAACACCAGTACCCTGGCCCCGTTCTCTGCCGCCGATATGGCTGCCGCAAGGCCGGAAAGGCCGGCAGCTGCTACAATAATGTCTGTTTCCATCTTCTTCATGGTTCTTCCTCCATTTTCTTTTATCCATATTTATCCGGGCGGATTATACAATGTCAATGGCTGCTTCATATCCCCCATGGACCGCGTCGCCTACTTTTCCGGCTGTGCGGCAATCACCGATTACATAAGTCTTAATGTCCCCGGTCATCTTAAGTATCTCCTGCACGGCGGACTGGTCTGCCTTCATCCCCATGGAATATATGCAGGTATCTGCGGGAATCAGCTCCGCCCTGCCGTCCTGTTCCACCACAACGCCTTCTTCCGTGAATTCCAGCACCTTTGTATGTAACATCTGCTTCAGGCCACGTTTATCCATCTCGTCCAAAAGCGCGTTTCTGTAGTATCCGAATGTCTCAAAAGCCATCATCCCCTGCATCTCAACCACGGTCACATCATGGCCGTGCCCTGCCAGGTGAAGACCCACTTCGCATCCCACCAGCCCTCCGCCGGCAAGGACAACCCGCTTCCCAATCCTATCCATGCCGTGATACGCCTCCAGCGCGTTCATGGCCCGGTCAATTCCCTTGATGGGCGGTTTGACCGGATGGGCGCCGACCGCTATGATTACAGCGTCCGGTTTTATCTCATCCAGGATTTCCCTGGAACAGATTGTACCCATACGGATATCCGGACAGCTCTCCCTTGCCTCACGGATCAGAAGGTTCTTAAAGTTCCTCAGATCCGCCTTATCCTCGTCCTGGTCCGTAAAATTAATGGTGCCGCCCAGTTCCCCTGTTTTTTCCAGAAGCGTCACCCTATGTCCGCGCTTTGACGCGGTAACTGCTGCCTGAAGGCCGCCCACGCCGCCGCCCACAATGAGTATCTTCCTGCTTTCTGCGGGATAGGGATGCCTGTCTTCATACCATCCAAACCCGGAATCCGGGTTAATGGCGCAGCGCCCCATGGACGCCGGGCTGTAAATGCGGTCAACCTCTTCCTTGGAAAGTCCTTTCTCCCAGAGGGGGACATCGGTCTTGTGCTCGCAGAAACCGGGGTAGCAGGAGAAGCATCTGACGCATTTACGTATATAGTCTTCCCTTCCCGAAAATGCCTTGTTCGGAAATTCCGGGTCTGCAAAGCCCTGACGTCCCAGTTCAATGAAATCCGCTTTTCCATCCCTGATTACCTGGTCCGCAAAAGCCGGGTCATTAATCCCGCCAATGACAGCCACCTTTGATTTAGTGACTGCCGCCTTGACTTTTGCTGCAAACTCAACATTGACCCCGTGCACGTCAAAGAAATCCGAAAAGGTCTGGGTCTGGTTCCCCGCCCATTTAAGGCCGTTGGAAACATGGATGATGTCGGCCATCCCGTCGATTTCCCGGCAGAACCCCACCATATCCCGGATGTCCATGCCGCCGTCCACACCGTCCTCTGCCGACATGCGCAGTTCCAGAATCATGTCTTCCCCAATGCCTTCCCGCACCGCTTCCAGGATCATTTTCGGAAAACGGGCGCGGTTTTCCATACTTCCGCCGAATTCATCGGTCCTGTGGTTGGTCCAGGGTGAAATAAACTGCTGGATGTTAAACCCATGCCCTCCGTGAACCAGGACGCCGTCAAACCCGCAGGCCTTTGCAAATTTTGATATCCTGCGGTAGTCGTTGCAGATTTTTTCCATCATTCCCAGGTTCAGCGCATAAACCTGCACCCCGTCCTCCCGGACATAAGCGTCCGGCCCCCAGGGGACATGAGGGGCTTTTGTCTCAGCCACAGCGCCTTCGTGGGAAAACTCAAGGTAGGCAAGGGCGCCGTGCTTCTTGATACGGTCCGCATATTCCTTCACCTTTTTAAAGTCTTCCCCGTCATAGTCATCCATGTCAATAGCCCGTTCCATGAACAGTGTGGTCCCCTCTTCATTGTTAACCGGAAGCTCGCCGGTGGATACGGCGGCAAACCCGCCTTTTGCCCGGTTCTCCACCATACGGTATACATTTTCAGCAATCTCCGGCAGAAAAAACACGGAATGCGCAAACAAGGTAGGGGCTGCAATCAAGCGGTTTCTGTAGACCTTTCCCCGGATGGTCATGGGGCTTTCCAGATATGTGAATTTACTCATATGTCCTCCTTTTCGTTTAAACCCTAATGGAACCTGAATTCCTGATTGTCCTGTATGGCTCAAATTATAAAGGATTCACAACCCCTTCACATCATGCCTGCACCTTATGTTTCCTTACATATACAGCCTGTTTTTGTGCAAAGGCACAAACCCATTTTGCCCTAAACGCTTTTAAACTGTTTGTCTTTATATTTCTGAAGCCTTTCCTGTACCAGCTTCAGCTTCTCAGAATCCCCATAGAACCCGCCTTCGGTGCAGCCGATTTCCTCCAGGTGCCTTGCCCTTCCAGCCACCGTGGTGCGGTCCTTCAGGTATCCGTCTTCCCGGATGATGAATTTCCATTTTCCATCCCCTGCCTTTTCCAGATTGCCGCCCGCGCCGCAGACCTGGCATTCCACCGGATAGTGGAGCCCGTCCCACTGGGGTTCCCCCAGCACCAGGGCATTGGAATGGCAGTTTGGGCACCAGCCCATATCCTCATCCCCCAGCCAGGTCCGTTCTTCTGCCGGTGTATGGATTGCTGTCATGATGTTTTCGCCCATCTTCCTTGCCCGTGCCATCAGCCCTTCATCCAGCAGGCACTGCGCCCGGCCCGGCACCCTTGTGGCCAGTATCATGTCCACCACCTTCATATCGGTTGTAAACATGGTTGCCTGCATGGCCTCCAGGGCCATGGACTGCCACGCCCTGGTGGAACCGCCTGCGCAGATCAGCCCCGCAACCCTGTCCTTATGTTCAATTGCACCAATCGTCTCTAAAAATGCAGTTTCATAGCTTAAACTCCTCTGTGCAAATATCAGGTATTCAGCATTGGGCATCAAATCATAGGTTGGCGCAGAAAAAATCACGGCGTCCTGGGCCAGCATGACCTCCATGATTTTCTTTTTATCATCCTTTGCATCCAGCACGCAGCCCACATTCTTCCCCTGGGCCATGCCCCTTGTGCAGGAAGTGCATCCCGTGCAGCTTTCAATGTGGTAATCCTTCAGATTAACCATGGTTATCTCTGCGCCTGCCTCCTCACAGTACATAAGCGCTTCTTTTAACAGTATCTCGCTGTTGCTGTCCTTTCTTCCCGCGGTAATACCCATTACTTTTACTGACATTTTCTTTCCTCCTGGACTTTTGTCTGATTTGTCTTTTCTAACAGATGTTACGGATGAATGGTTGGAATTGAAACCCGTCCGCAAATCTGTTATACTTTATGTAAAATATAACAGTTATTTTTTTAACAAGCATCCATTCCAAGTCGGATATCATCCGCTATCATCTGCTGTTTTTCAGACATTTGTCTGATTGGAGGTATAACATGGCATACTTAGGAACCATTGTCCGTCATCTGGAAACCGCCTTCCATGTGAAGGTACACGGTCAGTTCCATACACGGACTGAAATTGAAGGGACGCGCTTCCTTACACCGGAACAGGAAACAGACCCGGAATACGGGGACAAGCTGCTTTATGTCGCATGTTCCAGGACAGGGGCCACTGCCGGGCGCCCTCAGGCCACCGCCCCTGGCTGTGACCCTCAGGCCGCCCCTGGCTGGGATTCACAGGCCGCCTTCCCTGCCTGGGACCCCCAGGCCGCAGCGCCCTTCCGCCGTCTGCCGAACATCCTGTTAACCGGGCATGATACGCCCCCGGACACCCCCGGCATCTTATACATCCGGGAAGCCCTGGATGCCTGCCAGGTATTCAACGCCATCCAGGAGGTCATCTTCCGGCATTATACGCTGAAACTGAAGCAGGAGGAGTTATTCCAGTCACTGCACAGTGACAACGGGATTGCAGGCATGGCCCATGTGGCCCATACCTTTCTTGGCAACCCAGTCACCATCTGCGATACCAGCTTCTCGGTCATTGCCGCCAGCCCGGTTGTGAAGGACGCGGACAATCTGGAGGAACGGCACGGGCGTCTTTACCTGAAGGATTCCCTGTTCCAGAACATGGCGGACCAGAACATCATCCGCCACATCTACTCCTCCGCCGTGCCGTATCTAACCGCCCTGGACGATTATCCCTATCAATGGGTATTTGAAAGCATACGCATCCACCACGCCGTGGTGGGTTATATCTGTGTCAGGGGTACGGTGCGGGAATTCACGGAAGATGATTTAGAATTCATTGATGTATTTTCCAAGATGCTTTCCATTGAAATGCAGAAGGATTCCAGTTACCGCCATCCCACGGGCCTGAAATACGAGTACTTCCTTACGGAGCTGCTGGAAGGACATTTTGACCGGGCCGGGTACATTGCCAGCCGCCTGATCCAGCTGGGACGCGCCCAGATGCCCTATTACACAATCCTGCTCCTTAAGTTCACCGAGCCGTCCCGCAAACCGCGTCCGTACAAAGGATATTTTGAACAGCTTCTGTCCCTTCTGCCAAGCTGCATGGTGGTGGTGTTCCACGGCGACCTGACCGTCCTGCTTCCCAGCGGCAGCGGGGAACCGTTTTGCGAAACAGGAAGGAACCGGTTCGCTGCCTTCTTACAGTTAAACCACATGCAGGCTTATGTCAGCTATCCTTACACGGATATTGCAAAGAGCAGCATCTATTGGCGGCAGGTCAAGGAACTGTCCCTGCTCCATGAAAAAACCGGCCTCCCAAAGGACCGGCATTTCATCTATTATGAACAACATTATCTGGAACATGGCTTCTGTCAGTATAAGGATACCGGGCTTTTAGCCGCCAGCATCCACCCGGTCATCACGCAGATGACGGAATATGACCGCACCGCCAACACGGAATACGCCAGGACACTCCGGATCTATCTTGCAAAGAACCGGAATGCCCTGGCCGCTGCCGGGGAACTGCATATTCATAAAAGCACCTTTTTCTACAGGCTGGGAAAAATGGCCGATTTGTTCGGCATTGATATGAATGACGGCCTGGCTTTGTTCAGTTATGAGTATTCCTTCCGGGTGCTGGATTATCTTGGCCTGGGGTCTGTTTGAGGCGTCCGGAACACTGTACCAGTACCCTGTCCCCGGCCACCCGGACCCACAGGGCAGGAGCGGGGCCCTGGGAAGCAAGATAATAATAGGCGGTCCTCTTCCCGATGCCGTGGCATGCGTCATGCCAGATATTCCGGTCCAGGACAGCCACATCCCCCGGATTCAGGATAAGGGCCCGCACATCTTCTGCCAGGGGCGGCTCATCCCCCCTGGCTTTTGCCACGCAAAGGATGACCGGATCAGCGGCGCAGAACAGCGCCTCCTGGGTGTGGTCATGTTTCTCCATGGCCTTTAAAACATAGGGGGCGCCCATGCCCACGGTATATCCCAGATGTCCTGGCGTATCGATTAACGGCGTCCTTGTCATATAGTCCTCAAATTCCTCCCCCAATGTCCTGTAAACCCGTTCCCGGTCCCCTGTCATATTATAATAGGTACCGTATCCGGTAAAATCAAATTCCCTTATGTCCACTGCTTTCAGTATCATACGGCCTCCTTTTTAAGCTCGTTTAAATTGGTCAGGCACATTACCACGATTGTCACCACATACGGCGCCATCAGCACCAGCTGGGACGGTATGTTAAAGCTCTGCAGGCCCACGGAAAGCGCGTCCGCAAAGGAAAAGATAAAGCAGGCAAAAAAGGATTTCAGGGGGTCGCCCTTCCCGATACGGGCCGCGGACACGGCCAGGAAACCTTTGCCTGCAGACATGTTCTCCGTGAACATGGATATGCCGCTCAGCGGAAGGAACGCGCCCGCGGCCCCTGCCAGGACGCCTGTGATGATAAGGCTTGCCCACTTATACTTTACCACGGACACGCCCGTTGTCTGTACCGCCTTGTCATTGATACCCACGCCCCGCAGACGCAGCCCGAAGGGCGTCCTATACATGACGACCTGTGAAAGGATGACCACTGCAAATGCCATGTAGACAAGGATGTTCTGGTTATTGAATATTTCATCCACCACCGGAATCCCGTCCAGGAAGGGCATGTGGATACTGCCAAAGCTCTTAATCCTTGGGTCCAGTATGGAACCCCTGATATGGAATATATTGAACAGCAGCAGGGAGGTAAGCCCCCAGGAGCTCAGGTTCATGGCAATGCCCACCACAATGGGGTCTGATTTAAAATGCAGCACAAAGGTCCCGAAAACAGCAGACATGACAATCCCTGCCACGATGCCGAATAAAAGCCCCATGAACGCATTTTCAAACAGATAACTTCCCCATGTGGCGAAAAACGCGCTTGTAAGAACATAGCTTTCCAGGCCGATGTTGAATATCTTTGCCTTATGTCCGAACACACTGCCCATTGCAGCCAGGGCCAGGGGCGCGGACAGCCGGATGGTGGCAGCTAGTGTGGAAACGCTGAATAATAATTGAAACATATCTTCTACACCTCCCCTTTCTGGCTGCGGAGCATCCGAAGCTGGCGTTTTTCACACAGCCACCTGTACAGGGCCTCGTAGTCCACGGCCACCAGCAGAACGAATACGGCCTGGAGCACGGAGATTACCAGACGGTTGGTATTGGTCACCCTTTCCATGTGGAAGGAACCGCTCTTTAACATTCCCCAGAATATGGAAATAAAAATGACTGCAATGGGATTGTTCTTGGCAATGGACGCAATCATGACCCCGTCCCAGCCCAGATTGGTGGCAAATGCAGGCCTGAACTTGCCAAAGGAACCCGTCATCTCGGTTCCGCCGCAGACGCCTGCAATGAATCCGCTCAGCAGGAAGATCAGGATGAATGTCCTCTTATAGTTGATACCGCCGTATTTGGAAAACCGCAGGTTTTCCCCCACCATCTTCAGTTCATATCCCTTTACCGTGTATTTATACAGAAGATACACCAGTATGGCGATTCCAAGGGCAATAAAAATAGCGGTGCTGGCGCTGGTCTTAGGTATGATGGTGCTAAGGCGCGCAGTGGGGAACATGTCCGGGGTGGCAATGGCGTCCGCCAGTTCGGAGGCGTCAAACCCCATATACTTGAAGGTCAGGTACTCGGTAAACAGGGAGGCCGCATAATTTAACATCAGGGTGCAGATTAATTCATTTACATTCAGCGTCAGCTTTAAGATTGCCGGTATGAACGCAAACAGCATCCCGCCGATTCCGGCAGCTGCCAGACACAGCGGTATATGTATGATTTTCGGTACCGCAACCGATGCCCCGATGATGGCCGCCAGGAATGCGCCGAAATACATCTGCCCTTCAATCCCCACATTCCAGATTCCGGATTTAAATGCAATCACGGCCGCAATCCCTGTTATGATACTGGGCGTTGCCCAGCGGATGGTTGTCCCGATGGCGCTGACGCTTCCCACGGAACCCGTGATCAGCGCCTGAAATGCCTCTGTGGGACTGTTTCCCTGGGAAAGTATGATACAGGTGCCGATCAGCATGACCATCAGCATGGATAAGATGTATTTGAGGATTTCCAGCTTGGTATTCTGTGCCAGTCTAAATTTCATCCCTCTTCCCTCCTAACATGTACAGTCCTATGGTCTTTTCGTCTAAATCCGGCGTGTTTTCCAGGTTCCCCACAATCTCGCCGTTATACATGACCAGGATCCGGTCGGACAGTTCCATCACCTCGCCCAGCTCATGGCTGACCAAAAGCACGGAAACGCCTTTCCCGGCAATGTCGATGATTTTCTGCCAGATAAACTCTATGGCGCCCACATCAATTCCCCTGGTGGGGTCCTCTATGATCAGGAGGTCATTATCCTGGAGGAATTCACGGCCCACAATGGCCTTCTGGATATTGCCGCCTGACAAGGTGCCCATCTTATCATGGATATCCTGGGTCTTTACCTGGAACTGTTCCACCACTTTCCTGGTAAAATCCTCAGCTTCCTTTTTATTCACAAGAAGGGGGTTCCTGAACCTGTGGGCCACATGATAACCCATGATGCAGTTTTCCACCAGGCTGCAGTCCGTGCTGCATCCCGTGGCCAGACGGTCCTGGGGCACGTATCCGATCTTCTTTTCCCGTTTTTCCTTTGGCGTGGCAAAGGTTATGTCCTGGCCTTTATATGTAATCGTTCCGGTCTTCGGCTTCCTCAGTCCGAAGACCGCCTCTATCAGTTCACCCTGTCCAGAGCCGGCAACACCTGCGATTCCCACAATCTCGCCTTTTTTTACAGACAGGTCCACGTTCTTTACTTTCTCAATCCCATCGCTTCCCATAACAGTCAGCCCTTTTACGTCAAGCACCGTGCCGCCTGTATCTTTTTCCTGTTTGCTGGTATTAAACAGCACCTGGCGTCCCACCATAAGGCTTGCCAGCCCATGCTCGTCCGTATCCCCAGGATACAGGTTCCCGGTCACCTCGCCGTTTTTCAAAACCGTGATGTAATCTGATATCTCCATTACTTCCTTAAGCTTATGGGTAATCAGGATAACGGTCTTACCGTGCTTTGTCAGGTAACGGATTGCCTGGAACAGCCCCTCGATGCCCTGGGGTGTCAGCACGGCCGTGGGCTCATCCAGAATAATAAGCTCCGCGCCTTTATACAGTATCTTTACGATTTCAACCTGCTGGAGAAGGGATACGGGGAGATCCTCCGCCCGTTCATCAAGAGGAATGGAAAAACCATACTTGTGTGCAATCTCCTCAATATCTTTTTTGGCAGCCTTCTTGTCCAGGAATCCCCCTGCCTTTTTTGTCTCATATCCCATCATCAGGTTTTCCAGCACCGTAAGCTCGGGAAACAGCATGAATTCCTGGTGCACCATCCCAATCCCGCACCTGGTGGCATCATTGGGGTTCCTGAATACCTCCTTGCGCCCCTTAACGATTATTTCCCCTTTGCTGGGTTTATAAATACCGGATATCATATTCATCAGCGTACTTTTGCCGGCCCCATTTTCCCCGATGATGGAGTGCACGGTACCCTTCTTAACAGTCAGGTTGATGTCATTGTTTGCCACCAGCTGCCCAAAGTACTTTGAAATGTGTTTTACCTCAAGGATAATTTCATCCATAAGATCCCTCCCTTTTAAGGAATTCTCCGGCAGCAAGGTAAACTGCCGGAGAATATTCCCGCCCCCTGCCGGGGCGTAAGCCGTGTCAGGGTATGTCTTAAATCCCCTAATCGGCGGTGTCCTTTGTCACATCAATGGTTCCTGCTTTTATGTCTTGGGTAACCTTTTCCACTGTCTCCTGAAGCTCAGGCGTCAGCTTGTCAAATTCCTGCTGGGTATACATCGGAAGATCCTGGGCCAGTCCATACTCCTTGTCCCCGCCCTCAAAGGTCCCGTCAAAGGAGGCTTTTCCTTCTCTGTACAGAGCCTCGTCAATGGGCTTTAGGGCGGACCAGATGACGCTCTTTCCCACATCGCCCTGATAATCATCGCTGCCGATGCATTTTACATTCAGCTCATCACAGCCCGCAATGACGCCCAGGCCGCTTCTGGACGCGGACTGGAAGATTAAGTCAACGCCCTCGTTCTGAATCATCAGCTTGGCAACCTCCTGTCCCTTGACAGGATCCTGGTCATTGCCCACATAAGCCACGGACACCTGGATGGACGGGTCTACATAGTGGACCCCATGGATGAACCCATCCCTGTACTTGCGGCTGACCGGGCGGTCTGCATGGGCAATGAAGCCTACCTTCTTCTTTTCCGTGTTATTGGCAGCAACCACGCCTGCAATAAAGGAGGATTCAGACGGATCCACGGATACGGAGCTTACATTGGGCTCATTGGTTTCCATATATACATCGCACAGGACAAAATCCGTATCCTTGTATTCAGGCGCAAGCCTCAGTGCAATCTCCGACAGGTCGCCCCACATGGTATAAACAGGGTTGTACCCCATGTCTGCCATGGCGCGCACCTGGTCCTCGTACTCGGCCTTGTCCAGTGTCTCCACAATCTTTAATTCGGCTCCCTCTTCATCTGCCAGGCGCTGCAGGCCCTTGACGCAAAGGGCAATGAACGGGTCCCCAACAGGTGAGGGGATCAAGAGGCCAATTACCTTTTTCTCATCGCTTTTCCCTTCCCCTGCCTTGCTCTCCTTTGCAGCCCCACCTGTCTCCGGCGTCTTGGCAGATGCGTCCGGCCCTGCATCCGTCTGCCCTGCCGCGGCTGTCCCGCTTTCTGCGGTCTGCGCCGTCTTCCCACAGCCGGCCAGTACGGTTGATAACCCCAGTGCAACACACAATGTAACCGCTGCTAATTTCTTCACTCTCATAATTGATCCTTCCCTTCTCATGTTTTAATTATATTTCAGAATGGCATCCGTGGTCTTTTTGGATAATGACGTTATGGACTGGCTTTCCATGGTCCTCACATAGGTGTCTAACTGGTCCCTGAGGGGAGCAACAAATTTATCATCCAGTGCATCCAGTCCAAGCATTACCCCATATGCATGTCCAATGGGTCCGCCCGTGCAGTCATTATCCTGACCTGCCATCATCAATATCGTCATGGCGCGCTCAAAGCTGTTGCCTGCAAAACGGATTGCAACGACCTCTGCAGCCAGGTTCGGATACGCATGTACCCAGTTGTATTCCTTATATTTTTCCTCACACAGTTCCCAAGCCTGGCGGTAATCCCTGGACTGTCCGCAGGCCTGGCATGCAAATGCAAGGACGCTGTAGAATTCGCTGTCACGGGGAATCATCCGCATGGCCTTGTCAAGGATTACCTGCATGTCGGTTTCCACATAAGCCATGGAGACAATGAGCGCGTTAAACACCTCTGCCAGGATACCGTTGTTGTGATGGGAAACGCATCCGTCCCTCCAGGCCAGTTCTGCCGCCATCCTTGGGTTTCCGGGGGCCAGGGCGCCGCAGATGGCGGCGCGCATGGCGGCCCCGATCATTTCACGGTAAGGATTGGCCACATAACCGCTTTCCGGCGGATAGATGCCGTGGCGCAGATGGTTCAGCGCAATCTCCTCCGCCGTATAGGCAAAGGGGATATATCCCACCCATTTATCCGCTATGTCCTCTGAGGTAATATCATATCCCTTTTCCCGGAACGCCTCCAAAAGGGCCAGTTCAAATGTAATGTCGTCGTTCAGGGTTTCCGGCGGTTTCACATATTCCGTTATTTCACCGAAAACCTCCCATATCCTGGAGGATTTAAACCCTTCCACCGCAGTTCCCAGGGCGGAGCCAATGATTTCCCCCAGCCATCCTGCATGGACCTTCTCAAAGAGCGCCTCCTGTCCAGGCAGCTTATAGTCCGGATATTCCTGGAACTTCACAGATTGCGCATACTGCTCAAAGCTGTTGTAAACCGTGTAGGACCAGTATGGATGGCTTTCTATCTTGGGCGCCTCTGCCAGGGCTTTGAATACCCGCGCATTGATGATCTGCAGGTCTATGAGCCTGTCCTCATCAATGGCCTTAAATGCTTCCGGAATCAGCATGTCCGCCTCCTGCACATCGTACCCCATGTTCCTCATGCTGGAAATCGCACCCAGCATCTTGGAGTAGGGCGCCTTGGATTCCGGCAGCGGCTTAATCCATGCCCCCTTTCCGGTTTCCAACATCTGCCTTGCTTCCTCCAGGAATTTTCCCTCCAATAAGTTATCCCACTGGATTAAATCCGTACGGTCCCTTACCGGAATTGCGTCACAGAAAAATTCATAGTCGTATTCCCATGCTCTTTTCATAATGATTTCTCCTTGTATTCATATTTTTTGTCTGTTCCACACAATGGTTCCATGTTATTCTTCGTTCCCCCCACACATGTATGCCTATCCTGTCTTTTAGTATAATTTTAGGTACTATCTTCAGCAAACAATGAAAGGAGTAACAACAATGGCTATTTACTGTGAAGATCTGTTTAAACTGTCCTCCTTCCGCGACGCCCGGTTAAGGGGCGGCAGGACCGGCCTGGGGAGGAAAATCACCTGGCCTTACGTGGGCGCCACCCCAAGCGTATCCCAATGGCTCCACGGAGGCGAGCTCCTCTTCCTGACAGGAGTGGGTATCCCCTCGGACGATGAATCCCTACTGAACCTGGTTGATGAATGCATCCAGAAAAACCTATCTGGCATCGTTTTCCTGCTCAATCCCCAATACATACCTGAAATCCCTGAGGCGGTAATTGAGAAAGCGGACCAGGAAGGGCTTCCCGTGTTCCAGATGCCCTGGGATGTGAAGCTGATTGACGCGACCCGGGAAATCATTGAACTGATGGAGCAGGTGAAGGAGAAAAGCAAGAATGTCCGCTTCTTCCTTGAAAGCCTGCTTTTTTCCAACAACAGCGACATTGACTCCATCATGCATTTTTATAACATCCGGCTTCATTCCCAATACTGTATATGCGTGGTGGAATCCGCGGACAATGTATTCTCAGAAGCCATTGAATCCAATTTCCAGCACCTGTCTGCCTCCGTACGGAATATTGCCCTGTCCAGCCGTCTGGCCATCCTCAGCTGTTCCTATGCCAACCGGCTGATTTTTCTTTTGACAGCCGACAGCAAAAGCGATACCGTCTATCTCCAGAACACCATATCGAACAACTTTGAATACATACAGGCGCTTCACGCGTCCAGGGGAGGTTTCATGAAAATGGCGTTCAGCCGCACATTTACCAAACTGAATCAGATTAAACAATGCTACCATGAGATTACGGTGGCCCTGTCCACCAAAAACCTGCACGCCCTGTTTCCCAACCACATCATCCATTACGAAAACCTGGGAATCTACCGCATCCTGTTTGAACTTGATAAAAATGAGTCCATCCGGGATTACTGCATGAAAAATATTGATCCCCTGATATCATACGATACCCAGCATTCATCCAGTCTCCTTGAGACACTCCGGCTTTATTTCATCAACAACTGCCATTCCAGCCAGACCGCGCAGGCCCTGTTCATCCACAAGAATACCCTGGTCTACCGTTTATCCCTGATAAAAGAACTTCTCCACACGGATCTGTCCAATGCGCTGAAAAACCTGGAACTGTTCAACAGCATTCTCCTGTATGATTACCTTCATGCTGTTTAGCAGAATTCCCGCCGGATGAAATCACTGATATTGGATACCACGTCCTCCACAATCCACTGCCCCTTCTGGGCAGAGGAGGATCTGGCTGTGGCCAGCACCCCATTGGACGGTATGCTGTCCTTATCAATGGGATACCGGTAGCAGAATCCCGGATCCGTCTTCCCCACATCTGCAATCAGGTCCTGGCGCACCAGCTCCGGCGCAACATACATCATAAGGGAGGTTTCCGTAATGGCTGCATGCTCCAGCGCCCAGCCCGGGAATGGCGCCTGGTCAAATATCCGTCCAATCATATTGGGCGACATGGGGTCCCACCAGTTCATCAACAGGAGCCTTACCCTATCCCCATGCCTGGCTGAACACAGGTCCATTGCCTCCACCACAAAGGGTTCATTCTCAAAATGTGCGTTGAACAGGAGGATCCGCCTGAATCCGTCCCTTACAAACTCGTCAATCACATCCTGCACCAGGTTCTGCAGCGTCTGGCCGTTCAGGTCAATTGTCCCAGGAAACAGCGGGCCTCCCCCGCTGAAGGGTTTTGATTTGTATCCATAGCAGAGGGCCGGGGCCACGATCCCGTCCACCTGTCCTGCAATGCGGTATGAAAACTCTTCCGCCAGCACCGTGTCCACACACAGGGGAAGATGAGGCCCGTGCTGTTCCGTTGCCCCAATCGGAAGGATCAGGATATCCTCCTTTCTCCCCGCATATTCTGTCCATGTCATATCCTTCATCTTAATATGTCCTGACATTGTTTTGTCCCTCCCTTTTCCTCATGCAGCTATCATACCGGATTTCCCCGGTCAGTTTAAGGTGCGGCACACACAAACATACGGGCCGTTCTTTCGTCTTATCGCGCACAAAAGAACCAGGTATTTTTTGTTACTTTAACACAATTACTTTTCTGTCCTTTTCCTGTAATGTGGTCTTAAAACTCATATGGAGGGAATGAATCAATTGAATACAATTTTGTTTACCAATGCGCATCTGAATCATGAGCCGGGTTTATGCGACCTGCTGGTGGAGGACGGCCGTTTCCTGGAAATCGGGCCATGTCTGAATAAAAAATATCCCATAGGGAATGTCTGCGACCTTAACGGAAAGCTGGTGCTCCCTCCCTTTGTGGATTCCCATATCCATCTGGATTATGTATACACTGCCAGGGAACCTGGCGCGGACAATTGTTCCGGAACCCTTTTTGAGGGGATTGAACGGTGGTCCCATGGAAAACGGAACCGGTCCGTGGAGGAAATAAAAAGACGTGCCAGGACCGCGTTAAAAAAGGAAATACTCAATGGGACCCAGTACATGAGGACCCATGTGGACGTCACAGACCCGTCCCTTACCGGGTTAAAGGCCATCCTGGAACTGCGGGACGAGCTGAAGGGGGTGCTGGACCTTCAGGTCATAGCATTTCCCCAGGAAGGGATGTATTCATATACCAACGGCCATAAGCTGGTGGAAGAGGCCCTGATCATGGGGGCTGACGTGGTCGGAGCCATCCCCCACTATGAATTCACCAGGGAATGGGGCGAAAAATCCATTCAGACAGTGGTTCAGCTGGCCCTTAAATATGATAAGCTCATTGACATCCACTGTGACGAGACAGACGATGAGCAGTCACGGTTCATTGAATCCCTGGCAGCCCTGGCCTATCAGAACGGGATTGGCAGCCGCACCACTGCCAGCCATGCCTGCGCCATGGGTTCCTATAACAATGCATACGTCTATAAGCTCTTTCAGCTGTTAGAACGTTCAGGCATCAACATAATATCCTGCCCCACCGAGAACATCCACCTCCAGGGCAGGTATGATTCCTATCCCAAACGCCGCGGCCTGACCCGGGTCAAGGAGCTAAGCGGGGCAGGAATCAATGTCTGCTTTGCCCAGGACTCCATCTCCGACCCATGGTATCCTTTAGGCAACGGCAATCTTATGACCATCCTGGACTTTGGCCTGCACATCTGCCACCTGATGTCATTTCCTGAAATAGAAAACAGCTTTTGCTACATCACGGACAATGGCGCCCGCACCCTGTCCATGGAAGGAAGCTATGGGATACGGCCGGGTAACGATGCAGACTTCATTGTACTGGATGCCCCGGATGCCTTTGAGGCCATCCGTGAACGCGTCGGCGTGCTGGCATCGGTGCGAAGGGGAAATTTCCTGTTCCGTAAGCAGCCAGCTAAAACCACGTTCAACTGCGGCTTTCTAAGCAGGGCGGAGGAATCATAAGCAGGATGCGGGAACCATGAGCAGGATGCGGGCAGACAAGTCAAATGGTATGGGTGCTATTCTTATTTATTGGCAATAATATACGATTATAGTGCCATTATATTTGTACATACTGCACAAATATTTACAAATAATTTTTAGAAATTTGCCTATGGACTAAATTTTTTTTAGGTATTATAATATAACACATGAAAACAATTTAACAGATTCATTGCCAATATGTATATCCTGGGGATTGGCCCAGAGTCTCTACCAACTACCTTAAAGAGTTGACTACATATCTTATGTAGTCAGCTCTTTTTTTGTTTGTGTAAGGACAATTCTGAACATTCCGGTATATCTTTTGGCAAAAAATACAAGGAGGAAAATAGAATAATGAATATTGTAGGGCAGCAAGTGAAACGTGTTGATGCTTACGGAAAGGTGACAGGAGAAGCCAAATATACGGCGGACCTGGAACCCAGGGACATCCTTCACGGCAGGGTCGTGCACTCCACCATAGCCAACGGGAGGGTCAAGAGCTTTGACCTGACTGAGGCTTACAAGGTGCCTGGCGTGGTTAAGATTGTCACCTGCTTTGACGTACCCAACTGCCAGTTCCCCACAGCAGGCCACCCCTGGAGCGTGGAAACCAAACACCAGGATATCTGCGACCGCAAGGTGCTGAACGAGCGCATCCGGCTGTACGGGGATGACATCGCTGCTGTTGTAGCTGAGGACGAGGTTGCGGCTTTCCAGGCAGCACGGTTAATCCGCGTGGAATATGAAGAATATGAACCCATTGTCACAGCCATGGCAGCCATGGCAGAGGGCGCCACACCGCTGCACCCGGATATCAGGAAGGACAACGTGATCGTACACTCCCATATGACCATGGGGGACAGCAGCTTTACATATGAAGAGGGACTTAAAAAAGCCGTGGAAGCCTATGGCGCGGACAATATCGTTTCCATGGACGTGGAATACGACACCCCCCGTATCTCCCACTGCCATATTGAGCTTCCTGTTTCATGGGCCTATGTGGACACCAATGGGAAAGTCACCATCATCTCCTCTACCCAGATCCCGCACATTGTCAGAAGATGTACGGCACAGGCCCTTGGCATTCCCATCGGCAGGGTGCGCATCATCAAGCCATATATCGGCGGAGGTTTCGGCAACAAGCAGGATGTGCTCTACGAACCATTAAACGCCTTCCTTACCCTCTCCGTGGGCGGACGGCCTGTGAGATTGGAAATCAGCCGCGAGGAAACCATTTCCGGAACACGCACACGCCACGCCATAAAGGGTAAATGCAGGGGCGTCGTATCCAGGGACGGCCGCGTTCTTGCCAGGAAGCTGGAGGCGTTTGCCAACAACGGCGGTTACGCTTCCCACGGTCATGCAATCTGCGCCAACTGCGGCAATGTATTTAAGGATTTATATCGGGATGAATATGGCACCGAGGTGGACTGCTATACCGTGTATACCTCCTCTCCCACAGCCGGGGCCATGAGGGCTTACGGCATCCCGCAGGCAGACTGGTTCGCAGAATGCCTGAACGATGACCTGGCCCATGCCATTGGCATGGATCCCTGCGAATTCCGTCTGAAGAACTGTATGGAGGATGGGTTCGTGGATCCGTCCAACGGCATCACCTTCCACTCCTATGGATTAAAGCAGTGTATTGAGGCTGGCAGGAAGCACATCCGCTGGGACGAAAAATGGAGCGCATACAGGAACCAGACCGGCCCGGTCCGCAGGGGCGTGGGCATGGCAATCTTCTGCTACAAGACCGGGGTGCATCCCATTTCCCTGGAAACAGCCTCCACCCGCATGATATTAAACCAGGACGGATCCATGCAGCTTTGTATGGGCGCCACGGAAATCGGCCAGGGCGCGGACACCGTGTTCTCCCAGATGGCGGCGGAAACCACCGGCATTTCCTTTGATAAGGTGTATATCGTATCCACCCAGGACACGGACATCACCCCCTTTGATACAGGCGCCTATGCATCCCGCCAGACCTATGTGTCCGGCATGGCCTGTAAGAAATGCGGTGAGGAGTTCCGCCACAAAATCCTTGAGTACGCCGCATACATGCTGAACCACGATGTAACGGATCTGTCCAGGACAGTGTATGCCGAGGAAGTAATGGCAGCCGGGATGCGGATCAGGGAAGCCCTTGGCCTTCATGAGGGGGAGGAAATCACCGAAGACATGCTGGACATTTCAGACAGCAAGGTAATCGTAAGCGGCGGCGAGCCGGAATTATTTGACGTGTCCGTGGTAGCGGATACCGCGTTCTACTCCCTGGACCGCTCCATACATATCACTGCGGAAGTGACCAACCAGTGCAAGGACAACACCTTTTCTTCCGGCTGCTGTTTTGTGGAGATAGAGGTGGATATGCCCCTGGGCCTGGTGACAGTGAAGGATATCATCAATGTCCATGATTCAGGTATCCTGATCAATCCCCAGACAGCGCGCGCCCAGGTTCACGGCGGCATGAGCATGGGACTGGGATACGGGCTTTCAGAGGAACTTCTGGTGGATGAAAAAACAGGACGTCCGCTGAACAACAACCTGCTGGATTATAAGATTCCCACTGCCATGGACACGCCGGACCTGAATGTGGAATTCATCCAGTTAGAAGACCCCACCGGCCCTTACGGCAACAAATCCCTGGGAGAGCCTCCCGCTATTCCGGTGGCTCCCGCCATCCGCAATGCAATCTTAAATGCAACCGGCGTCCACATGAATGTGACGCCCATGACAGCCCAGAGGCTGATTGAGAAATTCAAGGAAAAAGGTCTGATATAAATAGACCCGGTATAATCAGACCGGATATTAACAGACCAGATATCAATAAATCCGAAGTAAGGAGAGAGCCATGTTTGACATTAAATCATTTTATGAGGCCGTGAGCGTGCAGGATGCAATCCAGGCCCTTTTAAAGGACACGGATGCCGAAATCATCAGCGGCGGCACCGATGTACTGATCCGCGTGCGGGAGGGGAAGGATGCAGGACGTTCCCTGGTATCCATCCACAACCTGGAGGAACTAAAGGGCGTGAAGCTGCTTGAGGACGGCAATCTGTGGATTGGCGCCGGGACGTCCTTTTCCCATATCACCAATGACCCCCTGATCCAGGAATACATCCCCATGCTGGGGGATGCCGTGGATATGGTTGGCGGCCCCCAGATACGAAACACCGGTACCATTGGCGGGAATATCTGCAACGGCGCAACTTCCGCTGATTCCGCCTCCACCATGTGGACCCTGGAAGCGGACGTGGTCCTGGAGGGACCGGAAGGGGAGCGCACCGTGCCTGTATGTGAATTTTACACGGGTCCCGGGCGGACGGTACGGGACCGCTGCGAGGTCTGTAAGGGATTTGTGATCCATCGTGATAGCTTCGAGGGCTGGACCGGACACTATATCAAGTACGGTAAGCGTAAGGCCATGGAGATAGCCACCCTGGGCTGCGCCGTAAGGGTAAAGCTGTCCCCGGACAAAAAACAGATTGAGGATGTACGGCTGGGCTATGGCGTGGCCGGTCCCACACCCCTTCGCTGCCTCAAGGCAGAAGAAGGCCTGAAGGGCCATGACATCAATGACAATGACGCCATCCTTGCCTTTGGAAGGGATGCGCTTACACAGGTCAATCCGCGTACCTCATGGAGGGCTTCCAAGGAATTCAGGCTTCAGCTGATTGAGGAGCTGTCCAAACGCGCGCTGAAAGAAGCAATTAAAAAGGCAGGAGGAGAGATAGATGCTTAAGATTGTGCACATGAAAGTAAACGGAAAGGATGTGGAGCTGGCAGTGGACGAACGTGAGTCCCTGTTAGACACACTGCGCCAGCGTCTGGGGCTTACATCTGTTAAAAAGGGCTGCGAGGTCGGGGAATGCGGCGCCTGTACCGTGCTGGTAAACGGGGAAGCCATTGACAGCTGCATCTACATGACACTTTGGGCAGAAGGCAAAAGCGTCATGACCGTGGAAGGATTAAAGGGGCCAAACGGGGAACTGTCCCCGATCCAGAAGGCATTCATCGAGGAGGCGGCGGTACAGTGCGGTTTCTGTACGCCCGGCCTTATCATGAGCGCGGTGGAGATTGTGGGAACCGGCAAGAAATATAACAGGGAAGAACTGAAGAAGCTGATATCCGGCCATCTGTGCAGGTGCACGGGATACGAAAACATCCTGAATGCAATGGAACGGATTGTGGAAGAGGTATATCAGATCAGCCATAAGGCGGAATCTTAAGGGATTGCCGGACAGATACCAATCAGGTCCTAAAAAATAACAGGGGGTAACAAAATCATGAACAGCAGTGCAAATTGCAGTATTAATAATATTTATAAGCTGGAGGGACGGGTGCCGCTTGGCAAAGCCATTCCCTTTGGCCTGCAGCATATTCTGGCAATGTTCGTTTCCAACCTTGCGCCCATAACCATCATCGCAGGCGCTGCCCAGCCCGCATTGACCCAGGCCCAGACAGCCATCCTGCTCCAGAACGCCATGTTCGTCGCAGGGATTGCCACACTGGTCCAGCTCTACCCGGTCTGGAGGATCGGCTCCAGGCTTCCGGTGGTCATGGGCGTCAGCTTTACCTTTGTCACGGTGCTCAGCACCATTGCGGCCAATTACGGTTATCCATCCGTGGTGGGCGCGGTGCTCATCGGCGGTATCTTTGAAGGTACCCTGGGTCTTCTGGCCAAATACTGGCGCAGGATCATCACGCCGGTTGTTGCTGCTTCCGTGGTAACAGCCATTGGATTCTCCCTTTTCACGGTTGGCGCCCGTTCCTTTGGCGGCGGTTATGCAGATGACTTCGGTTCTGCCCAGAACCTGATTCTCGGCACGCTGACACTGCTCACCTGCCTTTTGTGGAACATTTTTGCAAAAGGATATTTAAAGCAGCTTTCCGTGCTGGCAGGGCTGATTGTGGGTTATGTGATTGCCATTTTCCTGGGCAAGGTGGATTTAAGCCTGATCATGTCCGGCGGTATCATCGCCCTGCCGTCCCTTCTTCCCTTTGTTCCTGAGTTCCACGCAGGGGCAATCATCTCTGCCTGCATCATTTTCCTGGTGTCCGCGGCAGAGACCATCGGCGACACATCCGCCCTTGTATCAGGCGGCCTGAACCGTGAAATCACAGGAAAGGAAATCTCCGGTTCCCTTGCCTGCGACGGATACTGTTCCGCTGTCTCCACTTTGTTCGGTTGTCCTCCTGTCACGTCCTTCTCACAGAACGTCGGGCTGATTGCCATGACAAAAGTAGTGAACCGCTTCACCATCATGACCGGCGCGGCCTGTATGATCCTGGCCGGGCTGCTCCCACCGGTAGGCAACTTCTTTGCCTCCCTGCCCCAGGCTGTCCTGGGCGGGTGTACCATCATGATGTTTGGCTCCATCCTGACCTCAGGCGTGCAGATGATATCAAAATGCGGCTTCTCCCAGCGCAATATCACCATTGTCTCCCTTTCCCTGGCAGTGGGCATCGGCTTCACCACTGCCAGCGAGATCGGCATATGGGATATCTTCCCGGAGCTTGTGCAGTCCGTATTCTCTGCAAATGTGGTGGCTGTTGTGTTTGTTGTGTCCGTGTTCCTGAGCCTGGTGCTGCCAAAGGATATGGATATTAAGATGTTGGAGGAATGACAATGTGGACCGGCCCAAAGCCAGGGTCCGTTTAGGGCGGGGAAGTTCCCCGCCCTTTTCATATCCATACCGCTATCCCGGATACCCAATCTTCAAAGTAATCCCATCCAGCGAAACGCCTTGCCCCCGCGTAATAGGCAGCTTCTGATCAGCAGTGAATCCAAGGGTTTCCCCGTCCCTGAGCACCACATCCCCGTCCAGCACATAATATACCAGGTTCAGGAGATAATCCCTCAGTTCCTGGGGATTAGCATTGACGTCCAGTACTTCCATCTCATCCCTGCCAAAGGCCCTCATTCCATAAGTATAGGCGTTCCATCCACCTTCGGTCTGGTACAGGCCAAAATAAATCCAGTTCAGGACAGGGAGTCCGCCGTCCTTCATCATTTCTGAGGCATCCAGATAAAACCGGGGCTGGAATACGGTTCCGCTTGTATAAATGCCCAGAACGGTTTCCTGCCTGCAGCAGGCAGCCATGAGCTTGGCAAACAGCAGGCCGCGCTCCTTTACAGGCGCGTCTGTCCCCATGACAGCAACCATCAGATGGGCCTTATGGGTCTTAACGGTTTCCACGGCCTCCGGCCACATATAGTTGTTGGCAGCATTGGCCTCTGCCTCCCCGTCCGGCACCGGCGCATCCATCATGGCGACCACCAGCCTGAGACCCTTAACAGAGTAGATGTGAGGAGTATCCTCGTCATCATGTGTCATTTCACCTTTGTCACCGGCGGATACACGTTCCTCCGACGCCTCTTCATCCTCTTCCTCATTGCAGTCAATCCCCCAGTCCGCCTTCATGTCCGCGGCCAGCTTATCCGGGGACCAGTGGGGTTCTGAGAGCAGGACAAAGCCTACGAATGTTCCTGCCTTGTCATTTTCCCCGTCGGTGTCCGGGCTTCCTTCACCTGGACCTTCATGGTCCGTATGCCGGTTTTCCTGCTCCAGCGCATCTGCCTGCTCCATCCAGTAACGGCGAATCATCTCCACCATTTCTTTTGCTTTGTCCTCAGCGGTTGCAGCATCATATGGTTCCATCTCGCTGAATACATGGCCGCAGTGTTCCGTATCCTCTGGCCCGTATCCGCCGCAGACCCCCAGAAGCCATTTGCCAAACATGCCTTTCTTATATCTGAACATATAATAATGCAGGTCATGGAGGTCGAATTCCCCTGCCGGTTCTATCTTAGCCGGTTCCTTTCCCAGCTCTCCCGGATGGGAAAGCCACTCCTTCATTGACTGCATGGCCGCCTGTTGTTGGTTCATACTGATATCCTCCTTCTATTCTTTTGCACTATGGGTAATCAGGATAATCTTTGCATCATAAATCCCATTGTTTACAGAATCATACAAAACCCTCACCCTAAAGTCATGAAACAGAACAGCCCATCCGGCTCCGGTGCCGTCTATCGTAATTGAATCCGAACAATCAATCTGATATGTCCCTAAGTCATTTTGCAAAATAAAAGACGCGATGGCACCGTTCTCCTTGTTAATCTCCAATCCTGTAACAGAGCCTTCCGGTAATTCCGTATATATTCCACTATCTGCATTGGACTGATACCAATCTTTATAGATTGTTCCATTAATGATGCCAATATTGCCTTCTATCCAGTAACTGGAGCCATTTGCCCATAACACAGGAGGCAGCCAGCTAATACTTTGGCTGGTTCCGTCATCATAAAATAGAGTCAATGTACTTGACTGTCCCATATAGAAAGTATCTTCCCCCGGCCGTATGGCCGTCAGATCCAAGCTGCCCAGCTCCCGTACGATTGTATCTATGGTTTCAGTATGTTGTGTGTGATATTCATTGCCTTCCTCCGTAAAAGTAAAAGGCAATGTATGAAAAGAAATCTTCATTGGATATCCGTTCAGCATATCCGGAACCCAGGCCCCGCTTGAACCGACTTTATAACCGTCTGGAGTCACGGCAGCAGACACCATCCAGCCATCCTGATTAAAATAGTAGCATCTGCCGTCAATCCATTTCCATGTATTCATTGGGCAGCTGCCGCCATCCTCAGCATACCAGTAATTGCTGACCCCTGCTTCCGGGGTTTTCCCTGTGTCCTGCTTCCATTGCCCGGCAAGTGAAACAGATGGCATACCGGCAATGCATATTGTGGACATTAATCCTAGCAAATATCGAAGCTTCATTCCCCACACCTCTTGATTTTATCCAATTAATTACCCTATCATGATTACTGCCAGCTTAATCATAAGTCTCTGTATACGTCTCCGGTTCCTGTTCCTTAACCGCCTTTAATTTACCCAGCAGTCCATAGACTCCTGCCCGCTGCCCTTCCTCAAAAAAGGTAATGGTCATAAGGAACAGGGATGGCCCTGAAACAGCCTTACAGAACACCTGATAATAAGCGTCTTTTCCATCCTCCACCTTGTGCCAGCCCCAGCGCGCCCGTCCGTTTGGCATGTCCAGGTCCCGGATATCCGTCAGTCCGTCAAAACCACCCTCCAGAGAGGCCTCCTTTCCCTGAAGCCGGAACCCGTTCACCCTCCATATGGGCCCCTTGCCGGTACCGTCCCACCACAAGCCGCAGCCCCTGCCATTTTCCTGTTCTTCCCACTCATACAGATAATTCCCCGGAAGGGTCAGACGGAGGACGCCGTATGCGTGTGTCACTTCTCCCCTTCTAAAGCCCACCGGATACAGGGATTCCAATACCTGAGCCGTATCCGGTATGATGGGTGTCCGGCTGTCCAGACCGCACAGCAGCAGGTATGCTTCTATGGGAAGGGGAATCCTGGAATCCAGCCTGTACGCCTGCTCCAGGTCATCAAGGGCAGCACGGTTAATGTCCGCATCCTGACTGCTGCGGTCTGACGGGCCAAAGAAGCATTTTTCCCACATCAGGTTCAGGGCACGGTTCCTGTAGTATGCGGCATCCTTTTCAGGCTGGTTCCATATGAAGAACCGGTCTGCCAGCCACCCGATTCCAAGACACTCCACGGCCTTGACCATACCTGCAATCCCAAACCGTCCCATGGGTGTGACAACGGTTCCCGGGATATCCTCGGGCTGGTACTGATCCAGGTCCCAGCACAGGCAGAGACTGCCGTATTCCCCTGAGGCCAGGCGCTCCCTGCACAGATTGACCAGCATCTTAAGCCACGGATAGAAATGTTCCTTTTTCATACGCTGGAAGTCCCTGTGCCTGTAATAATCAGTCACATCCGACACAGTCAGGCCCCTGAGGACGGATCTGCCCAGTGCATCCACAAATTCGATTGCCGCCTTATGGAATCCAGGTCCGCAGGGTGTGGAGTAGCATTCTCCAGATATGACCCATTGCCCCAGCAGTCCATCTTCATGCTCCCAGCTCATGGAAATGCCGCCCATGGGACAGAAGGATATCCATATATGGTCATTGTCCTCCTGCACACCCTGTCCCCCGGATGCCGCGAGGCTGCGGACGGCCTGGATCAGGGCTTCCTTTTTCCTTACTTTGGCGCCAAACGCAAACCGAATGCTCATGCCTCCTCCTTTTTTATCCAGATACTGCCCACATTGCGGCGGAAGGTATGGAACAGGGCCTCCTTAACAGGCTGATTCCTGAATACCTCCACCGCGGCATCCAGCACAGTGGTCAGGTTCCATGCAATGAAATCCAGGTACCCGAACTCCGTCCCCGTGGCGCCTCCGGTAAATACAACTGCATCCCCACATTTTTCTGATATCTCCTGTTCCAGCTTATCCCGCAGATCCAGTATCTGGTTCCTTGGTATACCCTCCAGCGTATAATAGAAAAAGGCAGGGACCGCCCCATCCTGGTGGAAATCCTCCATGATGCCATCATCTCCCCTGTAATATGCACTGACAACCGGGAGGCATGTGGTCACTCCTGCATATACATCTTCACGCAGATCCCACTCCTCTTCCTCGGACGGCTTCATCTCATATGCGCTGTACCAATGGCACATCTGGTCCGCGGTAACGGTTTCCCTGTCCTTCTTTATGTATTCCAAAAGGTCTTCCAGGCATATATCTTCCCCCTCCTGCGGCGCTTCCAGCAGATCCATATAGCCCACATACCGGATGGCGGGGATTTCCCCAATGGCCTGGTCCAGCAGGACAGACATCAGGCTATACGCCTGGTTCTCATTTTCCTTTAACAGGGGCAGCAGTTTTTCACAGTAAATAGACAGCCCGATTTGTTTATCTTCCAGCTCCTCCACCCAGACCCTTGCATCTTCTGTCCCGATATCCCTGTCATACATCCTGAGTACAAACCCATTGGCAGGATGGCGTCCTACCAGGATATTCCAGTTCTTGTGTACCTCTTTTGGCGCGTGTTCCATAAAGTATATCAATTTAAAAATGCGGCTCTTGTCTCCTTCCGGCGACAGGATCAGGTCATATCTGCCGCCGTTGCAGCCCACCTCAAAATACAATCCGGCAAATGCAGGAGAGAGAAGCTGATGGCATAAATCAGCCACCGGTTCCCCTCCCTGCTTTGCATCAAGCATTTGCCTGAGCTTCCATTCCCCTTCCAGAAATGACTGCCATCCCTCTTTAACCCTCTCGCAAAAGGGCTTCATTGCATTGGGAAGCGCAAGGACTTTCCGGCACAGGGATATCATCTCCAGCGTATCCTCATCTCCCGGCCTGTACTCCAGCGCTTTTTCAAAATAATACTTTGCCCTGGATTCCTGGTCCAGATAATACAGAGCATAACCCATCCTGTAATTCCAGTTATGTTCCCCTGCATATTCCTCTTCCACGGCTTTAAGGAGTTCCACTGCCTTTTTAAACAGATGCCTGTCCCCTGGTTCTGCCAGGTTATTGTAGGCGCGCGCCAGCTGGCTGATTAATTCCGGTGTCTGCTGCTCCTTTGGCAGGGCTTCGATTGCATCAATGATATCCTGGAACTGGTCGTCTTCATGCCACTTTTCCAACGCTTCAAGAAGGGTGGATGGGGTGCGTGGGTTTGTTTCATTATCAGGCTTCTGCTTCATGGTATTTACCTCCATTTTGTCTTTCAATCATTATACACTAGAGAGGGTGGAATGGATAGTAAGCGGCGGAATTATTAAAATAATCGTAACAAACAAAAAACCGGAAGATATCCCGAGTGTCTCTCTCCAAATATCTTCCGGTTATGATTGACTGCTAAAGCTGTGAAACGCAAAACTCCTGAATCTGCCGCAAGATTTCCTCCTCGTCTCCACCCTCCACCAGAAATACCAACTCATCCCCTTTCACAGCATATAGATTCATCACTGCAAAAACTTCCTTCCCGTCCGCCTTCCTGTCTCCGGCAGACACCACAATCCGGCCCTCCGCATCGCGGCAGATTTTCGCCAGATTTACAGCAATCCTTGCATGAAGCCCTTCCGGGTTCGTAATCACATACCGGTATCCCTTCATCCTATTTCTCTCCCTTTATATCGGTTCACACATCAGTATCGCCTCAATAAATTCCTCATAGCTATTGCTGCCAAGCACCTTTTCCAGGCTCTGGTATTCCAAAAGAAGCACAATCAGATTGTCAAATATCTCATGGAACAGCTCCCTGTCCCGGCGGTTGATTGCAAACAGCAGCACCACATTCACCATATGCTCTCCCCAGGAAATCGGCTTATCACTAAGCAGGATATATACTCCGGTACGGCTGGCCTCCATTTTCAAAGAATGCGGCACAGCCAGCCTTCCAAATGCCGTGGAGGAATGAGCCTCCCGGTCCTCTACCTCCGCCATAAAGCCCTCTTCCACATAACCGTTTTCTTCCAGGGCACGTACCATATGGGTGAGCGCCTGTTTCCGGTCCCCCATATCCCCATTTTTGCAGAACAGCTCAGGGGAAGTAATCTGCAAGAGCATCTCCCGCAGACGCTTCTGCTTTCCAGCCTGCTTCATTTCTGCAATCTTTTTCCGGATTGCGGCAAGATCCCTCTCGTGCAGAAATGGATTGACCTGCACCACCTGCTGCCCCTCTTCCGGCTCGACTGCTATGGTGGAGATAATCAGTTCCTCCCTGCGCACCTGCTTAAGCTCTGACGGCTTGGTAACTACTGTCTTGACCACCAGATCCTCAGAAAAGCTTCCCTCAATCTTTTCCATCATGATATCTGCCAAATCATAATACTGCGGGGACAGGAGGACGCAGCCCAGCTTGTCCTTCTGATTCTCCCAGGTTTCCAGATTTCCGCCGATATGCAGAGCGATATAGGCAATCTCATCCTCGTCCACCCGGTATCCCGTCAACTGGCTTAAGCAGTTTGCCACGCCCACTGCGCACTCGAAAATCAGCGGGCAGGAATTCTTGATATGCTCTGTCAGCGGATTCTTGGTGGAATATTCATTATCCAGACGCCTTAAGAGATTGTGGATATGAACGGAAAATTTCACTACAAACTCATCATTCTCCGTATCAATAAAATAATTCTCATTAAGATAATCCAGAATCTTTCCAACGATTTTTGAACACTCCGGCCCAATAAAGTCCTGGATATTATCACGGTTTAAGGTATCATAGTCCACCTTCATCAGATGGCTCACCAGAAGTGCGGTCAGCTCCTCCATCTCCAACTCCGTAAACCGAACAGCGAACGCCTCTTTGATCCGGCCTGCAATCCTCCCGGAAAACTCTGTCTCACGGATTCCATACCGGTGTTTTTCCGCCACATGGGTGCGGAATGTGCAATTCTTCCGTATCCGGTCCATGCTGACGACCAAATCCAGAATCAGGTTCACCATGGCGTAGTCATTGATAAAATAGTGATACCGCTTGCATTCCGTCAGAACAATATCCCGAAGCAGTTCCATATTATAGTCCGGAAATGCTTTCTGCACCATATCCAGGCTCATTATATTCTTATTGAACTCCTCGTAGAGAATGCCGCTTAAGAGACGGCGCTTGTCCAGCTCCCTCCCCTCCAGCGTTACCTCCGAACCTGCCACATTGGCATAAAGCCCGTATTCCTTGAGTTTTTTCCTCACTCTGACTAAATCCTTTTTAAGCGTCTCTAAACTTACAAAGATTTCCTCGCTGATATCATAGAGGTCGATGCCTCCTCCATTTTCACTGTCATTTGTGAGAAGCTGCGCAATCATATAGTTAACCCGTTCTCCCGGCGTCTCCGGCAGGCTCGCCTGCTGCTGTTTCCCCAAAAGTTCCCGCCCCCGCTCCCGCTGTATCCTATAACCTTTTCTGGAACCTTCAATCAGATTAGTTTCAAAATAATTTATTTCCCCTATATAATTCTTCACACTGCGCTCCGAAATGTGAAGCTGGAGGGACAGCTGTTTTGCCGTCATCCACTCCTCCCGATTCACAAGGATCCGGATAAGCGCCAGATGTTTTTCTCTCATATGCCCTTCTCCCTGTCCGGCCGTTTAACACAACAATCGCAGCCAGAATGCACAAAATACCTGCCACGCCAAAGAATCCCATATGCTCCCCCAGCATCAGCTCCCCCAGAATGGCGGCCACGGCCGGCTCCACCGATGCAATGACCGACACGCTGCCCGGCTCCATGTATTTCAGCGCCGTATTATAAAGCAGATAGGAAAAAATATTGCAAACACACGCCGCAGCTGCCAAAATTGGTACTAATTGCGGCTTTTGAGTAATACTATACACCACATGTCCCATATCTGCAAGAAAGCATCCCGCACAGGCCGCCGAAAAGAATGCGTAAAACAGTACCGTCAGCGCATGATAACGTTTCAGCAGCGCACCTGCTATGATACTGTACATAGCATATCCGAATGCGGCCAGGATTCCCCAGAAAAATGCAGCAGCCGGAAATGTCACATTTCCCGACATGATTCCCGACACAAAGGCGCAGCCTGTGATGGCAAGGAGGACCGCCGTCAGCTTCCTGCCGGAAATCCGCTCCCCGAATACCGGCACCGCAATGACGGTCACAAACACGGGGGACGTATATAGAAGAACCGCTGCCGCTGCCATAGAGGATTTTTCAATGGCAATTCCATAGCTGACATTAAAAAGCAGCAGGCACAAGATTCCCGCAGCTCCAAACCATGGAAAATCCGACACTTTAATCCGAAGCAGCTTTCGGTCTAAAAGCAGCAGCGTTATCCCTAAAGCCGCTGCCCCGATTACCATCCGTACCACGGTCAGCTCCAGGGAGTGGACGCCATGGCGCCCGGCAAGACTGACAAACAGACCGATTGTCCCCCACATACCTCCCGCTGACGCCGCGCAGCACACCGCTTTTATTCTCTGCTTCTCCATGTATCTGTCACTCCCTGTTTTTGTTAGTATCCCATCTTTTTTGTGGACTCTCCCCGCTTATAAACGTTCACCATTAGAATCAATCACCTGCTTATACCAGTAAAAGCTGTCCTTGCGGTACCGCTTCCCGCTGCCGTTTCCCTCATCATCTAAATCTACATAAATCAATCCATACCGTTTTTTCATCTCCGCCGAAGAACAACTGACGATGTCAATTGGGGTCCACATCAGATATCCCTTCAGAGGCACGCCGTCCGCTATGGCTTCCTGCATCTGGATTACATGTTCCTTCAGATATTCGATGCGGTACGGGTCGTGCACGGTCCCGTCCGGCTCCAGCTTATCCACCGCCCCACAGCCGTTTTCCGTGATATAGATGGGCACACCGGGATAGCGGTCCCCATAATTGTTCAAATTCACCCGAAGCCCCACCGGATCAATCTCCCACCCCCACTGGGTTTTCCCCAGATACGGGTTGGAGCATTTGTCCATGGGCTCAAAAGTATTTTTTGAGACGTCATTGACCTTTGTATAGTAATAGCTGGTAGAAAGAAAATCCATCGTGTTCTCTCGCAGAATACGCTCATCGTCCTCCCCCAGTTCCAGACTGATGCCATTATCTTCAAAAAACCTCATCGCATAGCCGGGATAATATCCTCTAAACTGTACATCCGGGAAAAGATACTGCATCTGATTTTTCCTAGTATTAAAAAGCATATCCTCCGGACGGCAGGTCGCCGGATAGGCCAGCTTATCGCTAAGCATGGTCCCTACCTGAATCTCCCCACCGTATCTCCCCGCCAGTTCCTTTGCCCTGGCACAGGCCAGAAACTGGTGATGGATTCCCTGATATTGCGCCTGCATGAAATTCTCTGCCCGGTTTCCCAGGATTCCAAGGGAATTGAACGTGGTCAGGTTAATTTGGTTAAACACAATCCAGTAACGCACCTGCCCATGATACCGCTCAAACAGTGTTTCGCAGTACCTGGAAAAAAGTCCCACCAGCCTGCGGTTCATCCAGCCCCCGTATTTTACCGCTAGGTTCACCGGCATTTCATAATGCGAAAGGGTCATGAATGGCTCCATGCCATGTTTCCTTATGGAGGCAATCAGCCTGTCGTAATATTCAAGTCCTGCCTCGCTGGGCTTTTTATCATCTCCATAGGGATAAATCCTGCTCCAATCAAACGAAGTGCGAAAAGCCTTCAGCCCTATTTCCTCCATGAGACCCAGGTCCTCCTCAAACCTGTGGTAGAAGTCAATCCCGTGACGCTTTGGATAGTAAAGCCCCGGCTTGGTCACAAGGACACTTTCATCGTTTCGGATGGTGCTGTCCTCCTTCCTGTCATCCCGGTTCTTGATATCCTGGTAAGGATGGAAGTCGGCAATGGACATCCCCTTGCCGCCCTCCCCAAAACCTCCGTCCGCCTGGTTTGCAGCAATCGCACCACCCCACAAAAAATCCTCCGGAAATTCCCGCCGCACCTTAATCATACCTGCCCCCGTCCTTTTTCTCCAGCACGTTTAAACGCCTGTCCAGCTCCCTGTACATGGTAATCATCTTTCGGGCAAGATTCATTTCCGTACAAACCGTCATCACCGTGTCCTGGGCATGGGTAAATAACAGGGAATACTCATATTTCTTTCCTGCTGCCTCGGACTGGACAATCTCGGTCTGAAAGATATGTGCTTGGCGCAACTCCTCTTTCGCATCCTTTAGCTTATCCTCCGCCTGGTCATACTTCCCCTCTGCGGTACAGTCCAGCGCTTCCATAATCAGATTCCTGCCATCCCCGGCGTGAATCACAATCTGCATGGCGACGGACGCCATTTTTTCTCTTTCTTCCTCATAACTGTTCATAATCTCACTCATAGCAAACTCCTTATCCTTACTCATTTTCTTCCTGCTCCAGCTTCAACTGCTGCCTGTCATAAATTTTGAAGAACGGAAAGAAGATCATCGCCGCCACCGCCAGGTTTATGGCAGTCAGAGCCAGCCCGGACAGGCTATGGTTGACCAGCCAGGAACTGATGAATACCGGGCAGTACCACATATTGAACACTTCCACCGGAATCGCCACCATACCGGTCACCTGCGCCAGATAGGTAATTACCGGAAGCACGATTGCCGTAATCCACATGGGAATCATCAGAAGCGGGTTCCATGCCACGCACCCGAACACTACCGGTTCATTAATATTTAACAGGCTTGGCACGATTGAAGCTTTCCCAAGAGCCTTGAGCTGCTTGGAAGCCGCGAATAGCAGCATAAATGATAAAGGCAGCGTTGCACCGCGACCACCAAGGCTGAGCCATGCATAGACCGCCTCATTGGTAAACGGCTGTGAAGCGCCAAGGCCCGCCGCCAGCGCATCCGCATTGGCCGTGATTGCCACCAGCGCGATTGGATTTAAGATGGGCTGGAATACCCACCCGCTGATTCCCATGGAATACAGGATAGTTGGAATCAGATACAGAAGAATCATGCCCGGCAGGGACTGCGCAATGCTGTTTAACGGTGAGAAGAAATTCACGATAAACGCATACATGTCAAAGTGAAGCTGGATGACCACCAGCCATCCAATCAGCACCACCGTAGCGATTGGAAGCATGGAATCGAACCACTCCTTCACAAAATCCGGTATTACGGAATCCTCCTTAAAAAAGGTGAATTTTGCATACAGGTTCATGACAAATGCAGTAAACAGACCCGCCACAATTGCAACGAACATACCCCCTGCGCCAAAAGCTGAAAACTGGTATACATACCCTGTGTCAGTAATCTCCGGGTTCACGAGAATCATGAATAACGCCACACCGGTAAATCCGGCAATCAGCTTCATCTTGTTGTTTTTTTTCAGTTCCAACACATAATAGGGGATTAGAAATACCATAAACAGGGAAATCAACCCGAAGGTATAATCTCGAAGCGCGGTAAGTACCGGCAACGCCGGTATGAAGTTTCGAAGCACGTTGTATATAGTAATCAGTGATCCCACCAATACCATGGGAAGTGTCTTGATGATGGCTTTCTGCATTGCAGAAAGCCATGCATTCCCCGTCAGTTCCTCCATTTTGGGAGCGACCACATCGCTCATCCAGTTCATAAACTTTTCCATACCGTTCCTCCTATTCCATTAACCCCATCGCCTGTTTCAGTACAGCTTCCCCGTCCAGCGTTGCATAAGACTTCCGGTCAATAATGGCCGCTTTCACGCCCATCCCGCCGACCTCCTCCTCAATTTCCGCAAACTTATGCTTTAGATGCGGACCAATGAGCAGTACACCCACCCCGTCGATGTTCTCCATGACTTCCGTGTCGCTTACCGCACGGATACTGACCTCCAGTCCCTGTTTCTGCGCCGCCTTCCTCATCTTCTGCGCGATAAATCCGCTGGAAGCGCCTGCTCCGCAGGCAAGCAGAATATTCTTCATACAGCCTCTCCTTTCCATTTCCCTGTTACAATCATTTTTGATATCTTCAGTATATTTAAAAACACAGGCGGTGACAAATCTTTGATTTCACCGAAAGGAGTGCAAAACAATCTTTTGGCGGATAGGAAAATCAGAATAGCATAAATCAGGGGGATAAATCAAAATAGAACATGCCACCCAATGGATGCAAAACAAACAGGAACAGCATACCAGAATCCCAGTATGCCGTTCCTGTTCCTTTAATCCGTATTCCCTCAACCCTTTGTTTGATTGATATATCTGCAGATCATCTGTTTCTGCAAAATGTTCCGTTAATGTGATGTATCAGTCGTCATCGCGGTCATTGTCGTTGTCGTCATCATGGTCACGGTCATCGTCATCATCATGGTCATCATCGCGGTCATCGTCATGGTCGTCATACCGGTCATCGTCATGGTCGTCATCACGGTCATCGTCATGGTCGTCATCGCGGTCATCGTCATCATAACGCCCATCATGGTCATCGTCCCTGTCAATATCCAGGACTGCACCGGTTACCGCGTCCAGTTCCACTTCATGCCCAACCCCCTGAATCACTACCTCTATCTCATAAACCCCGTCATCCAGTTCATATTCCTTGAATTTCAGGCTGTCTGCCTTTAATCCAAACTGTTCCAATACAATCTTCTCAGCAGTTTCCCTGTCAATATACCCCTTTCCATCCAATGAATGGGTTCCCACAACCTTGATATACACATTGATCTCCCGGTCCTTTGCAATGTCACGGACTTCATCCTCTATCTCCCTCATAAACTGGTCGTCCGGGTACTCAGAGCCTTTTTCAGCCTTTACCACCAGGCTCTTTCTGGAACCGTCCGCATGTTCACCGAACCATCCCTTTTCATCCAGGCGTCTGACCAGTCTTCCCACTGCTGTTTTACAGCTTTTGCCCACATATCCCTCCTGTCCTTCCAGGAAATTTTTACCGTCCCGGTCAATTCCTTTTATCTCCAGCACCGTACCATCCTTATCATAGGAAATGGATATATCCGGTCCCCCACTCACCAGGATCCGCCCCTTCACCTCCTCCTTATTGCTTGATGCCCTGTAAGACGGGGCCCCGAAGGCTGTATTTCCTGCTCCTGCTGCCCCTGCTGCCAATATGGCGGCACATGCAAATACGACTGCCCTGTTTAATCTTCTTTTTAACATATTCATTTTCCTCCTGTAATCTGTGATTGATTTTGTTTATATACATAGATTACGGAAGCATATTTTTAAAACCGGGGTAGAAATGTTTTTTTTATATTTATTTTTCCGGACATAAATCCCCATATCTGCAATCAGCTACCATTTTTCATAATGAACCTTGGCAGATTCCCATCGGTTACATGATTCCTTTATTTCGTCGGGCCAGCCAAAAGCAATCACGGAAATGGGTTCCAGCTTAGGAGGGAGTCCTAATTGATGGATGCACAATTTTCTCCAATCAGAATTAGGCGCCACGCCACACCAGACGCCTCCCAGTCCTAATCCATGGATACTGAGCAGCATGTTTTGCGTGGCAGCCGCGCAATCCGCATATAAGAACTCCTGTATCCCTTCAATATTTTTATCTCCGCAGACAACAATTGCCCCTGCCGATTCTTCCATCATCGCAGCATTTGAATTGTGCCGGGCCAGCATTGACAGGACACGTCTGTCCCTAATCATAATAAAATGGTACGGACGCTTATTCTTTGCCGTAGGAGCGTGCATGCCCGCGCAAAGAATGGCATTAACCATATCCTGGCTGACTGGCTTGGAGGTGAATTTCCGTATGCTCTGCCGTGTCTTTATGGCAGTAAGCACATCCATATCACTTGTGATATCAGCCATTTTTTCATGGTCCTCCCTGACAGCATCCAAATCCTCACAGGACATGGTAACCCTTGCAGTCATGGCCTGCCCGTCAAACCCGATGGACTTCTGCATCGCCTTATTTAAAACCATGATAAATTTACCATTGCCGCGGGATAATAATTTACCTCGGTACCCTATGCCATTGATTGTGCCGCTTACATAAATGGTTCCCTTAGGTTTACGGAATACCGCTTTTGCATCAAACGGGATTTCCATAATCGTCAGACGGTCTGAACCGTCCTTTTTGATTTGTGCATCGAATTGTTCCATTACATTTCCCTTCCATATAATCCTTGTTTTGCATAATGATTATCCCTTAATCATCTTCCTCATCCCCACCATCCCGGCCACCATCTTCTTCATCCTCCTCATCATGGTCGTCATCTTCTTCATCCCGGTCATTTCGGCCGCTATCTTCTTTATCCCCGTCATCCCGGCCGCCATCTTCTTCATCCCCGTCATCCCGGCCGCCATCTTCTTCATCCTCATCATCATGGCCGTCATCTTCTTCATCCCGGTCATTTCGGCCTCTATCCTCTTTATCCCCGTCATCCCGGCCGTCTTCTTCATCCTCGTCATCCCGGCCGCCATCGTCCTTATCCCTATCATCCCGGCCGTCATCCTCGTCATCCCTATTATCCCGGTCACCCGTTCCGCCTCCCCCCGGATTTTTTTCCACCTCTTCAGCATCCTTTGGCACAGCCGGGGCGGCTGCCGGACGGGCGGGTACAGAAGGACGATGGCTGGCTGCAGGGCGGGCCGCGGGCTGGCCCACCGGGACCTCCTGCCCAGGGGTCCGGTTGTTGACGTCCGTATCCTTCCTATCCCCTGCATCGTCCCCTACCTTTATCTCCACTTCCATCCTGCCTTCAAACTGCTGCCTCAGTCCATTGCCGATGTCGGATTCCCGCTTCTGTTTCCACCGTGCGCTGCCCCCATCTGCTTTGACCATCACGGTTCCGCCATCAGTCAGGTACCCCATGTCCACGGCGCGTCCAACCAGAAGCCCTGTGATTTCCTCTGCATGTTTTCCTTTGTAGGGCACCTGATCAATCAGTCTGTCCCCATCCTCATTCAGCCCTTCCAGCCCCACTACCCGGTCCATGTAACTCACGTACATCCGGACATCCGGATTGATGGTCAGGTGCACGGTTCCGTAGGGGAGGAAGCAGGCCCCATATCCCCCTCCTCCCAGAACGGCAAGGCAGAGACAGGCCGCAGCCACCATGGATACAACCCTCATTGGAAGCAGAGCCGGCCTGTGCTGCTGTTCAATGACATAATCCACCTTCTGCCCCACCTCATACCCCATATTTGCCACCTTTATGACACGGCCTGCCTGATCCAGCACCACTGCGTATGCGGGATGGCATTCCATCACCAGATATGTCATATGGACGCCTCCTTTCCCCTGGATATCTGACAAAGATGTCCCCGGATAATCTCGTAACCATTTGTATATGCAAGTAAAATAGCCATCATATAGGAATGGTGCCGTTCCAGGGTCTTTCTTGCGACTCCTGAAACAGCGGTCAGTTCCGCCAGGGGCAGCCGCCTGTTTTTCACAAACCGCTCCAGGATCCCCGGATGCTCCCTGGCTGCCTGCAATGCCCTGTGGCAGGCAGCCAGCGTGCGTTCCTGCTTCGGACAATTATCCGCCACCTCGGACAGGCTCAGGCCATATTCCATAAGATTGCTTGCAAATTCCTCCAGTTCCTCCTTGGTGGCCTCCCTTACCGTCCATTGCTTCATCCCGTCTTCCCCGGAAGGAATCCTGTCAGAAAGCGGCTGTTCCTCCCCGTCCCCTGATGGCGCGTCATAGGAAACCGTCCCCTGGTGGCGTTCCTCTTTTCTATGATAATCAACCAGACGGTTGCGGATGGCAGCAGAAGCATAGGAAAGAAAACTGCCTCTCCCCCGTTGATATCCCTGAACAGCCTCATAAAATGCAAACATGGCAATGCTAAGCTCATCATCCCTGCCCTCAGAAGATAGGGCGTGGGTATGCCTGGCTGTCTCAGACCGTATGAAATTCATGTATTGGGAAATCAGTTCATCGGCAGCCAGCGCATCCTTTTTTGCCCTGTATACCATCTGAACGATTGCATGTTCTCCTCCCATCCTGCACCTCCATCTAATATAGGATACGGATTCATATCCGCCTTTTCGGGGTAATGCGGGTAATTATGATTTTATTTTACCATAGAATGAAAAGAACTGCCGCTGATAACGACAGTCCTTTTAAAAAATCCACACTTTAATCGTGATATACCACTGCTTTGTAAGCCCTCATGGCGCCGCGCGGATGCCTTTCATGATTCCAATCAATGGCGGGACAATCCAGGTTCTTACCACTCGCCCTTAAATGTGTCCACATTATCCTTATTGACTTCCACCTGCCTGATTTCCGTTACCGGCTCCACCTTCTCACCGTTCAGATACTTAACAGATGTCTCAATGGCCAGATGTCCTTCTTCCACTGCCGACATATAAGTGGTTCCGTCAATCACGCCGTCCTTGACCGCCTGCAGTCCGTCCTTACTTCCGCCAAGTCCGATTACCTTAACCTCTTCCTTCATCCCGGCTTCCTTAAGCGCCTGGCCTGCGCCGGTTGCGGAGTTGTCATCCTGGCAGATGACCACATTGAATTCCATCTTCTTCTGAATCAGGTCCTCCACAATCTTTAATGCCTGCTCCTTTTCCCAGTTGGAGGTCTGGTTGTAGATAATCTCGATATTGCTGCCTTTAAGGGCCTGCTCCAGCCCCTTCTTGCGGTTTATCTGTGGCGTGGTCCCGGGAACGCCTTCAATCAGGATTGCCTTGCCGCCTGCCTCGCCCAGCAGGTTCTTTGCAATCTCGCCCGTAACAGCGCCTGTATTGACCTCGTTCTGTCCTACATAGGATACCAGCCCCGCATACTCACCGGTTTCCTCAGAGCCAATGGCATTGGTAAATGCCAGCACCGGGATGTTGGATTCCTGGGCGGATTTAACTATTTTCTCACCGGAACCAGAATCCACACAGCAAAGTGCAATCAGATCAACTCCCTTAACCATGAAATCCTCTGCCTGTGACAGCTGTTTGGATGCATCCCACTGGGCATCCGCATACTCAATGGTAACCCCGTATTCGGCTGCGGCAGCATCCACGCCTTCTTTGGTTGCCACAAAATATCCCGTGGGGCCCGGAAGCAGTACCGCTATCTTATAATCCTTCTTTTCCCCTGTGGTTTCAGCCGCCTTGGTGTCTTCCCCGGTGCTTCCTGCTTCTGTCTTTGCCTCCTCTGTCTTCGGGGCCTGGTCAGCCGGCGCTGCCGTTGTCTCCGGCGCCTTGGTGGCATTGGCGGAACTGGTGCATCCTGCCAGCCCTGCTGCCATCACACATGCCATCCCCACTGCTACTGCACGTTTTACTGTTCTCCTCATAATCCTCACCTTTTCCTTTCAAAATACTTTTTTCTATCTTGTAGCAAGCCTTTTCTTGCTGTAAGAATCAAATCCCACTGCAATCAGGATGATTAATCCCTTGAATATGTACTGGAAATACATATCCACCCCCAGCAGATTGAAGCTGTTATTAATCACGCTCATCATCAGGACGCCGATTACCGTCTTAAGCGCTGAACCGGAACCGCCTGCCACTGATGTGCCGCCGATTACCACCGATGCAATGGCGTCCATATCATATCCGTCTCCGGCCGCAGGGCTGGCCGTGCCCATCCTTCCCACCAGCACGATGCCCGCCAGTCCTGCCAGCACCGCGTTAATGATGAATACTTTTATTTTGTACGCGTCCACATTAATGCCGTTTAACTTGCTGGCATCCGCATTGCCGCCCACCGAATACACATACCGCCCGAACCGCGTTTTGCTGAGCACGACCCAGGCCCCCAGCACGGTCAGCGCAAATATCACCACAGGGACCGGAATCCCCATCAGGTAGCCATTGCCAATGGCGTCCAGCACCACAAATGTCTCAGTGATAGGGTACCCGCCCGTAAGCATCAGCATGGAGCCTTTCACAATGCTGACCATGGCCATGGTGGTTATCAGGGAAGGAATCCCTATCTTAGCCACCACAAAGCCGTTAATGCTTCCGATTACCCCGCACACGGCAAGCGCCAGTATCATGGCAAGGAACAGGTTCACACCTGAAGTTGCCAGCTTCATGATCACTGCCCCTGAAAGGGCTGCCACCGCTCCCACGGATATATCAAAATTCCCGGATATGATGACAAAGGTCATTCCCGCTGATATGATGCCGATAATGGAGGACTGCCTCAGCAGGTTCAATATATTCTTGTGGCTTGCAAATGCCGGCGTTGCTATGGTTATCATCACACACAGGGCCAGGAAGCCGATGACCACACCATACTCTCTTAAATTTATCTTTTCCCTCATACGTTTCCCATCAGACATATTCTTCACCCCGCTAAACATTAAATATCTTATTCATGATATCCTGCACCGTCAGATCCCGGTTCTCCATCTCACAGACAGCCATCCCATCCCGGATCACTATAATGCGGTCAGATACCCTGATTACCTCCTCCAGGTCTGATGAGATAAAGATGACCCCTATGCCCTGGCTGGAAAAATCCTGTATGGTACGGAATATATCTTCTTTGGCTGCAATATCAATACCTTTGGTGGGCTCGTCATAGATGATTAAATCCATGTCCTGTCCCAGCCACTTTGAGACAACAACCTTCTGCTGGTTGCCTCCGCTTAATTCCTTGACCTTCTGGGTCACGCTGTTTATCTTGATTCCCAGCTTGCTGACCCCGTCCTCTGCAAAATGGATTTCCTGGTTCCTGTCCAGGAATCCATGCCTCCTGAACCTGCTTACCTGCACCGCGGTTGCATTTTTATAAATCTCCTGGTCCAGTATAAGGCCCAGATTCTTCCGGTCCTCGGGTATATAGCCAATCCTGTGGGCAATGGCCTGCTGGGGCGACCGGATATCCACAGCCTTACCGTTCACCAGGATTTCTCCCCCTGTCTTCCGGTCAATCCCATAAACCAGGTTAATTGTCTCGGTCCGTTTGGAACCCACCAGCCCGGCCAGCCCCACTACCTCGCCCTTATGTACCTTCATGCTCACATCCCTGACCACATTTCCCCTGGACACGCCCTTAAGCTCCAGCACGGGGACAGCATTATAATCCGCGTAGTGGTAATCCTTGGAATCCTTGATCCGGCTGTCCGTATTGCCTGTCATCAGCTGGGTTATCTTTGCTTTTGTCAGTTCCCCGATATCATAGCTTCCCACCAGTTTCCCGTTCCTCATGATGCTGGCGCTGCCGCAGACACGGAACACCTCCTCCAGTATATGGGTGATGTATATGATACTCTTGCCCATCTCCTTCAGCCGCCCGATGATCTGGAACAGGCCTTCCTTCTCATTATTGGTCAGTGAGGTGGTGGGTTCGTCCATGATTACAAGGTCCGCATTCCATGATACCGCCTTCATGATCTCCACCATCTGCTGCTTGGCAATGCTGAGACGGGACACCACTGTATCCGGGTCAATGTCAAAATCAAAGTCCTTGCAGATGCGTCCATATTCCCGGTACATTTCCTTCTTCTTTAAAAACCCGCCTGCCCCGGCGCTTTCCCGCCCAAGGAACATGTTCTGCACCACCGTAAGGGTAGGCACCAGGCTCAGTTCCTGGTAAATGATGCTGATTCCATGGGATTTGGAGTCATGTTCATTCTTAAACGCCACCTTCCTGCCCTTTAAGAACACCTCACCTGAGGTCTGGCTGTGTACGCCGCCCACGATTTTAATCAATGTGGATTTACCGGCTCCATTGGCCCCGAGAAGAGCCCTTACCTCGCCCTGTACCAGGGAGAAATCAATGCCTTCCAGAACCTTAACCGGGCCGAAGCTTTTATGAATGTCTTTCATTTCCAGAATATATTCCATATCCAACCTCCCCCTGTCAAAACGGTCTTTCAGCAGCCGGTCCTGGGTCCAGACACCCACGGACCGCGGCCAGGTTCCCATCCGTGGCGCACATCAGGTCCCATGAAAGGACGTATCCTTCCATATCCAGCAGTCTCAGGCCTTCCATGGTCTCCCGCAGATATCCCGGATTGGACGGTGCGGCCTCATTGCTGTTTACCTCAATCCCACAGTATACCGGCACGCCCAGGCCGGCCATATATGTAAGCTCCCTGGCTGTAAAATTAAGGTCAAATGCCCCTGTTCCAGTGTCATGGCACCCCAGTATTTCAAAAAAAGCGTTCCGCGCCCTGGTTTTGGCATCCCCTTCCATCTGCATCCCATTCCCCTGCACCGTTTCCCGGATCAGGCAGTCCGTCTCAAAGGGCATCCCTGCCGGGGCATTGGTGATGCGGTACATCATGGGCTTGATAAAATCCGCCATGGACGCCAGCAGCTTCATGTCCTGCCCTGCAAAATACGCCAGGTACGGGGCAAATGTATCCATCCCCACCTTCATCCCCCTTTGGCGGAAATAGCGGGTCACCGGCTTTAGCGCCCCTGCGATATCCTCTGCCTTTTTCCTGTAAAACGGTTCCCATACAGGGTGTAGGAACGTGTAATTCCCCTGATCATAAGCAGTTATTCCAAGGACATGCTCCCCATATCCCCCGGCGCCTTCGCGCACCAGTCCCATCTGGTGTTTCAGCTCATCCACATCAATCCCATACTCCCGGTACCGCTTCCTGCATGCCGGACAAAAACAGCTGAACACACCGCCCAGACCATTGGAAAATGACCCATAGCGGATTTTGTCCAGGAACACCCCGTCAAAACCAAGGCCTTCGAAATTCTCCTCGTAAATCTCCAGGAATGCCCTTATATTGCGCTGCTGTTCCGGACAGTAGAATTCAAAATTCTCCCCTTCCGACAGGCAGTAACTCTTCACCTCATTGCCTGTATCGTCAATCAGCTTCCCGGTATCTGCCTTTAATATCCCTGTCTCCGAAAACACGGGAAGCCACAGATAACATTCAATGCCATGCTGTTTCAGGAACCGGATGACATGTTCATATAATTCCCGGTCGCAGGACCAGCCGATGATTACCTTGCTGACCGCAATTGTTTCAAGCAGCGCTTTAAGCCTTCCGCACACCGCGTCATGGGTAACCTTATGTTCCAGATAACCTCCGGTTGAAATCTGGACAATGATTTCCTGTTTATTCATGAGAATCCTCCCTTGAGAGCCTGCCTTGTCCCTGCGTCCTTCTCCCGCGTCCTCTGCTCCAATATCCTCTGCGCCAGACGTATGCCACCGTAAGCAGGCGCATTTTTCTGAAGGGAAAATGCAACATGCTCCAGCGGGATCTGCCGTGCCAGCTCATTCTTAATCAGCTGCTGGTAAATCCTGCTTTTCAGCACACCGCCCGAAAAAACAATGTTCAGTTCCGTGCCGCCGTCAAATCCCATCCGCTTGTGGATGCTGCCCATGAGCCGTGCAATTACCTCCGCCCCATGCCTTAATATCCCAAGCGTCACCTCTTCCCCGCGTCCGGCCTCCTCTGTCACCAGTTCGGCCAGCCTGGCAATCTCATAATAATCCGTTACCTCCGTAACCACGTAGGGCAGGTGTTCAAAACTGTCTGCCTTAAAATACTCCCTGATACAATCGTAAAACGGTGAATATTCACCGCAGCCGTCGCAGTAAAGCAGCGTATGCTTAAGGGCCTCGGCCCCAATCCAGTACCCGGAACCGATGTCGCTGATATTATATCCCCATCCGCTGGCCCGTTTATATTCCCCGTCCCTGCCGATTCCAAGAATGATGGAACCAGTCCCGGCAATCACCACCATCCCGGGCTCCATGGCCTGGGCATAGTAGGCGAGTATGCCGTCATTGCACAGGTAACACGTTTTCCCGTCAATCCCAAGATCCTTAAGGACCGCGCGTACCAGGGCGAAATCATGTTCTGAATCGCATCCCGAGATTCCCCAGACGCTGCAGCGCAGATCGCCACGCCGTATTCCTTTCTTTTCCAACAGGTTCAATCCTGCCTGAAAGCTTTCACCCACCGCTCCCAGGCCCACGGATTTATAATTACTGCATCCCACCACCACGCTTTCTTTTATATGGCCCTCCATATCGCTGATGCAGAATTCCGTCTTAGTTCCTCCGCCGTCCACGGAAAGTATATAATCAGCCATTTCCTTATCCCCGTTTCCTGCTTGACAAAGAGTAGGTCGGCGTAATTTCACGGATACACATGCCAATCAGACCATAAATGCTCTGCTCCCTGATATCATCCAGCTTAATCAGCTTGGGAACATGCTCTTCGCCAATGCATTCTTTTAACAAATCCTCAATTCCCTTTACATCCGCCCTTGAAATCTGGCTGCACACCAGTCCCACCACCTCCGGGTTGATGACGCAGATGATGCTGAGAAGCCCGCCTGCAACCGTGCGCCTTAAGAGGCTTTTAAGTTCTTTCCTGCGTGTGCCGCTGCTCTGTCTGATTTCCTCTTCCAGATGGCTCATGGTATGTTCAAAATCCCCTTTGTACCGGCTGTTCCCGTCCTGCCGTCCCACCCCCTGGCTCACCGGCAGGTAGCTCAGCTCTCCTGCAAAGTTAGTGGAACCTTTAAACAGCTCTCTTCCCAGTATCAGACCGGAACCAATCCCCTGTTCCAGGTATACCAGGGCCAGGCTGTCCACCTTCTCCTTGTACTGCCCATAATACACGCCCATGGCAGCCAGATTGATGTCATTCTCCAGAAGCACCGGCGCGCCGTACTTTTCTTCCAGGACATGGGCAACATCCACGCCCTCCCAGCTTGGGATGTTTGGGATGCTGGTCACGACCCCGTCCTTCACCACACCCGGCACGCCAAGACCTATGGCCGCAATCTCATGGCCCGTGCAGAACCCGCACAGGACATCCAGGGCACTGTACGTGTCCTCCATCACCTGGTCATAGGAATCCGGCCTTACGGGAAATTCCTTCCTGTATATGATATCCCCTATGCTGTTTGACACCGCGCCTATATACATATTACAGTCATAATGAAGCCCTATGATATAATGCAGCTCTTCATTTATCTCAAAATACTGGGCCCTGCGCCCAACCGATGAATCCTGTACGCTGCTGAGCTTTACCTTATTCTCCTTTACCAGGATATCAACGGTCTTGTTCACCGTCACCAGGCTTAAGTTGGTCAGCCTTGCAATCTCCGGCTTTGTGATGGGGCCGTTCACCTTGATGATGCCCTCTATCACATCCTTATTCAAAAGCTTAATCATTCTGGGAGTCCCTACCATCTCAGCCATATCCGCATCTCCTCACCATGCAATTAATAAATAAACTTTATTAATTAAGTATGGCTATATTATATGCAGAAACCAGGCATATGTCAATACCTATCCGTCAATTTATCCATTTTATTTTTCTGCCGACACATCTTTTTGTGCATTTGCCATATCCACTCTGTTTTTTACCTTTGCCCGTATACATGCAATGATAAAAATAGTATAATAACAAAAAAGAATCAGGTGGTAAGATGAATCAAGATAAAATGCTCTCACAGAACGCAGCCGAATCCATATTATCCATGATAACCGTTGAAAAACGTTTCTCAACCGGGGACAGGCTGCCCAATGAAACAGAACTGGCAGAAGAACTGAATATAAGCAGGACCACATTAAGGGAAGCAGTCAAAATACTAACCGCATACGGCGTCCTGGAAATCCAGCGGGGAAGGGGCACCTATGTAACCAGGGATACCCTGCCCCAATCCCCGGGGCTCCAATCCCTGACAGCCGTAAAGGTCAATGCCAGGGACCTCTATGAGATGCGGCTCATATTTGAGCCCGAGGCCGCCTATCTGGCTGCTGTCCGAGGCACGGATGCTGAAATCAGGCGCATCATGGGATATGGAAAGAGGATTGAGGAAGAGATAATGAACGGGCAGGACAGGACCGGCGATGAACATGGGTTCCACAAATCCATTGCCCAGGCAACCCACAATGAATTCATGAACCAGTTAATGCCCATATTGTACCAGGCCATTGCCAAGGGCGTCTGCCTGGCCTCCGGCAGCGCCAAGGCCCTGCAGGACACCGTCACGGACCACCGGCTGATCATGGAATTCCTGGACCAGCGCAATGCCGAGGGCGCAAGGAATGCCATGAAGATCCATATCATGCACGCCATGAAGGAACTGGACATGGAGTAAGGCGTGCACCGGCACACCACTGTGCCGCGGCGGGTAAATCCAACAGGAAAACCGCGCCCAAAGACATATTATGTCTGATTGACATACTATGTCTTTAGGCGTATAATCCATATCATAAATCATTCATAACGGAGGTATGCAAAGATGGGAGAACCAAAGATAAACTGGATTGACGTGCCAACCTGGGACAGGGCCACGCATTATGAGATATTCCGCAGCATTCCCCAGCCTCAGTACTGTGTGACATTTGAACTTGACATCACGCAGTTCCTTCCGTGGATTAAGGAGAAAGGATACTCCTTTACCTTTTCCATGATATATGCCGTTACCAGGTGTGCCAATCAGGTAGAGGCGTTCCGGTGCCGGTTCGTGGACGGGAAGCCTGCTGTCCTTGATAGGATCAACACCTCATTCACATACCTGGTTCCTGATACGGAACTGTTTAAAGTAGTCAATGTGGACATGCAGGATACCCTGCAGGAATACGTGGCCCTTGCCGCCGAAACAGTGAGGAACCAGAAGGAATATTTTACCGGCCCCATGGGCAATGACATATTCCAGTTTTCCCCTTTCCCCTGGGTATCCTTTACCCATATTTCCCATACGGATTCCGGCAGCCGCCACAATGCCGTCCCGCTGTTTGACTGGGGAAGATTCTACGAAAAGGACGGCAGGATAAAACTGCCATTTTCCGTCCAGGTACACCATTCTTTTGTGGATGGTATACATATCGGGAAAATGGCAGATCTGGTACAGTCTTACCTGGATGGTTTTAAAGCCTGATGCCGGTCCGTAAATCAACCGGTCCTGATATCATGAGAGCGCTTCGTTCAGTTCACCGGTGCCCGGCAGCACGAACCTGCCCTGCCGGATGATATAAACCTCCTGCCCGTCCTCCCCCACGGCCTTGATATCCCCCAGTTCGGAATAAGGGATTGTAATATCCGTGTGGCAGCTGAAGTAAGCCTTTGACATATCCTCTTTGCGCAGAAGGGATATCTCATTATCCCTGGCAATGATTTCCTTGCCATCCGGGTTATACATAGGCGAATCCTCTGCAAAGCTGTAGCAGGTATCCCCGACTGCAAAGTGAGGCCCCATCTTCTCCGCAATAAGGATGGGCAGTTTATCTCCAATGCCAAACTTCCTGGCCATGGCATAAGCAGCCGTGTTGGTGCCGATGGCAAATTCCCCCAGCGGCAGCCACTCATGATTGTGCATGATCACCTGCTTCACCAACGCCCTGCCCTGGGCAGCCTCATCCTGGGAAGCCTCACCGCGGGCAGACCCGTCCCCGGCAGCCCCGTCCTTTTCAAAATTGCCGCAGGAAAACTCCGTGACCCTTCCATCCTTAAACCGCATCCTAAGGTTTTTGAACTGATAATCCCCCACATACACATTGCGCACATGCAGAAGCCCTTCTGTCCCGGTCAGGACAGGGGAGGTAAATACCTCTCCCAGCGGAATATTCACATCGGAAACACAGTTCTCAAAATTCGTTTCCCTGCTTCTGTCATGCAAAGGATGGAGCATCACCTTCATGCAGGTCTCATTATCATCCCGGCCAGTTATGATGACATGCCCGGCCTGATCCAGGGCGTCAATGATATGCTGCTGGATGCGCTGGTATTTGCCGTAATCCAGGGTGTTAATCCGGATGGTCTCCCTGAATATCTCCTCAAAATCCGGCCCGATATCAGGTTTTGGAAATGCAATGATGGTAAAACTGGTCTCATCCCCGGGCATATACTGGTTCACGACCTGCCTGGATTCATTGGCATAAGAGACGGTCAGCTCCTCCTGATGTCCATTCAGGGCCAGGGCGGTTTTCTTATTGATTGGTGTGAATCCTGCCTCTCCGAATGTCTCCACCAGGGCCGGTCCTGCGCACCAGGAAGCCAGCTCCTTAAACTCCTCATAGGCAGCCTTCAGGACAGAAAGCCTGCGTTCCTTAAAACCATTGCCCATATACAGGGCGCTGTCATAGCGGTGGTCATAATCATACTGCCGGTTGGCCGAAGTCCCATAATAACCGCGTTTCCCCCCAGGCCTGCGGTTCACGGACTCCACTGCCGCCCGGTAGAAAACCGCTTCCAGGCCCATGGCGCGGAAATTCTCCACTGCCTTCCGTATCATCCGCTCAAAACCCAGCTGGTATTCCACCACCACTGTCTTTTTCTTAGACAGGTCCCGGCCCATGACCTCAAACCCTTTGCGGTAGCCCTCGGTATATGTGTCCGCCATCCTGTCAATGGTTTCCTGGGGCAGGCTGTTCATAAAGGATGCCACCTTTAACTCGGTATCCGATATATATTCACCGTACTGATACAGATACCCCGGGCTGCTTAAATCACTGTCCATGACGATTTCCCTGGCAAAGGACAGGCCGGGGTCCAGGCCCTCCCGCACCCGCCAGGTAACAGTCAGGTCCGTGTAATCGCTGACAAACCAGTACAGGGCGTCCTTGACCGCCTGTTTATCCGGCGCTTCCCTGCCCTCTTCCCATGCAAGGACAAACAGGTTATAGACCTCCAGGAATACCTCGCTGAGGATGGTCATATGGGCCAGCCGCATCTCAAAGGCATACACGATGTCGGCGCGTATTTCCGTGTAGAGAAATGACAGCAGCTGTCCCATTCCATCTGAAAGCCGGCTGACCGCATAGTCGGGATTGGCATAGCTCTCCCCATAGTTTTCAGGCAGGATGTCCTCATACAGGGCATGGTTTTCCCTCCTAAGTCCTTTAAGGTCCATGTCTGCATGACCTGCCCCGCCTTCTTCCCATCTTCTCCTGACCACTTCCCCCACCTGCAGGATGAATGCAGCTGTCTTCTTAAAATAACTGCCGTAAGGCTGCCTCATCTCTTCTGTCCCCATGGCCTTAATCCGTTCCATGGATAATTGGTAGCGTTCCCTTACGGCATCATTTTCTTCCTGTAATAAAGTTCTGTAATCCATACGAATTTACTCCCATCTATCTTACAAACCCGGTGATTATGATGACAATCCAAACAATCAGCAGCACCAGGCTGATACTGATACCAATTTTTGCCAGTATGTAATTACGTTCCTTTTCCGTAAATGACAGCAGCCCGAACCACATTCCCATAAAGGCCGCCGCAATGCTGGCAAAACCGAATGCGCCCGTATTCAGACCGCCCTGGCCAGCCCTGGCCACGGACAGGTACATGCTGCCCGCCCCAAGGCCAAGGCTTAAGACGGCAAGCCCCAGGCAGTAATAGCTGTTCCTTGCAAAGGGATTTCTTACATAAGATACCTTATCCCCAATCTGTTTCACTTCATCAACCTCCTGCGTCTTATGCTGACCCGGGCCCACTGGACGAACCTGTATGCCAGATATCCAAGGGCAGCGCCAAGGGTATTGAGCTGCATGTCATCCACATCAAAGCTGCCCACCATGAATATGAGCTGTAATGTCTCCAGCATCAGGCTGAAGCCAAATCCCAGCATGACCGTGTTATACCATTTCTTGCTCCTTCTGCTGATGATGGGGAGGAAAAAACCAAAAGGCATGAAGGCTGCAACATTTCCAATCATATTGACAAGAAAAAGCAGGGGTCCGATGGTACTGTAATATCGGAAGTATCTGGAAATTTCCTTAAAGGGCACCAGATTATACTGGTACCCCCTGCTGGTGTCCGTGCGCCCGAAACTCTCTGAAAAAAACATAAAATAAGCCAGAAGGCACAGATACAGGATAAAAAGCACCCAGCCCAGTTTTTGGCGTTTCGTTGTATTTCTGATCATTGGCAGCCCCGTTCGTTAAAATACAATATCTGATTTACGCTTTAAAAGCAGGGCCCCGTTTATGATGGAAATGACTCCCACCGTAAGTCCTGTCACTGCAATGATGATGCCGATAACAATACATCCCGCGCCTGTGTTGCGCATTGTTTTATATATTTTCTCCATATTCATCGCCTTTCCTGTTGGTAACATGCTGTTATGCCTGGGCGCCATACTGCTCATAGTAAGCGTCAATGGCTGCCTTTATCTGATCGTCGATGACTACTTTGCCGCCGCAGTCCCTGTTATAAAGATGCCCGACCACATCCTCCATGGACACAATGGCTGCTGTGGGGAATCCATATAAGTCCTTGATCTCGTCCAGTGCGCACTTCGTCCCTTTGCCCCGTTCCATGCGGTTCAGGGATACGATAAGGCCTTTAATCTCCACATTGCCCTGTGCCTTGAGGATTGGGAAGGTTTCCTCAATGGACTTGCCTGAGGTGGTCACATCCTCGATAATCATGACCCTGTCCCCGTCCTTTACCGGACTGCCAAGCAAAATGCCCGTATCCCCATGGTCCTTCACTTCTTTGCGGTTGGAGCAGTAGCGGATATCCTTGCCGTATAAATCACTGATTGCCATGGTGGTTGCAACGCTTAAGGGAATCCCCTTATAGGCCGGCCCGAAGAGCACGTCAAAATCCAGTCCGAAATTGTCGTGGATTGCCTTTGCATAGTATTCGCCCAGCTTCTTTAACTGGGTTCCGGTCACATAACTTCCTGCATTCATGAAGAAGGGGGACTTGCGTCCGCTCTTAAGGGTAAAGTCACCAAACTTAAGTACATTGCTCTCAACCATAAATTCTATAAATTCCTGCTTATAACTCTCCATATTATCATACGCTCCTTATTATTATAGGCATTTTCGCCATTTCTATTTTCTATTTTTCATTTTCATATCTGCCTTACCGTATCATCAAAATGTCATTTTATATCCAGCTTAACAGCCTGTCATTCCTTTTCCCAATCCCTTCCCCGGGAGATCTGCCAGTGTCCCCTCCTTTCAGCGATAATAATCGGGAAAGAACCGTAATCAGGACATTCATCCTTGATTCTATCATACCTGGTATATATTTTCAATCTGCAATCCTTATAGAATTTGTCCCATGGAATCTGTTTCAATGAATTTGTTTCTGAAAAACTGTTCCACTGCCCTTCATCCACTGCCCTTCATCCATGGCCCGGGCCATGTCACGGAATTGCCGGACCAAATAGACATGGCTGACAGCTTATGGTAGAATATTTACACCGGATGGTATACTAAGGTGTGTCTGAAAATTGCTTTCCGTCAGCTGTGCGTCCCACTTTGTGGGAGACTTGGTCCCGACGAGGGAGGCGCAGCGGGCTGCGTTGACCGAATTGGGACCAAATATGCCGCGAAATGGGGCGGGCTTTGCCCTAAGAGGTACCTATGGCGGATTCCTTAGGACAGATGGCGGGAATGAATGTTCAAACACACCCTAGGATACACAGTGAGGTGAAAAGCGCGGCAGCCTCATGATGTCCCAAACCAGGTATGGAAGGAAGGGGTTAAAATGAAATGCAGATGCGGCGGCCTTTTACACATGGATGCAGGCGATTCCATACAGGATGGGGTGTACCGGTGGTATGCCACATACCATTGCAGCCAATGCGGCCTGGAAACGAACCCTGTGTGAACATGTTCCCGGCCCGGAAGAGATAAAGGCCTGGCTTGGAAGCAGCTACAACCCTGCCCACCACCTCACCGGCAAGGTGCTCCTCACCAAATGGCCGTCCGGCAAAGCGGAGGGCCTGCTGAAAATCAAAAAAACATTCAAATTGCAGACATCTGCATCCAGCTTACTGAAGGCAGGGCTTCCATATGTCATAACAGACCGTCTCGTCCGGTGGGAGGCCATGGAACGGATAAAGGAAACAGGCTGTCATGAATGCCTTTCATTTGTCTGCCATACCCAGGTGGTGGATGGAAAAGGATACTTTTCCTTTACAGAGGTCCTTATCCGGTATGCAGAAGAAAAAACCGGTATACAGCGCTGCAATTTCCACAATACCTCGGCATGCCGGATTACCAATGAGGAACAGGCGCTGGAACACGCAAAAGCAGAATGCGCCATTGCGTATACGGACACCCAGGTATACCGCGACATCACAAACCATATGTGGCTGGTTTTATTCTTTACCGCCAATACCCTGGGCGGCTGCCAGGAAGTCTATATGGACAGCAGCGGGATTACAAGGTTAATTGTGTATGGCGAATGAAAATCCTGCAGGCCATGGCTGTGTCATCAGCTTTACCCACAAGGCGGGCAGACAAAGAGGCTGTAAAAATAACAGACCTGGCAGGGGATTGAATCCCCCATCCAGGTCTCCTTTATACATACGGACCATGTCAGCTTTCATGCCGCGGCCACCTTCCCTGCCGTCTCAATCAGCTATCTCACAGCCCCAATCAGCTGTTTTATATCGTCAATCCCATACCGCTCCATATAGGACCGGATTCCTTCCACTGCCTCCACCGTGGCATAAGGATTGTGGAAATTGGCTGTGCCGATTGCCACTGCGCTGGCTCCTGCCAGGATGAATTCCAGGGCGTCCTCCCCATTCATGATACCGCCCATGCCGATAATGGGCACCTGCACTGCCTGGGCTGTCTGGTAGACCATGCGCAGGGCCACGGGCTTGATGGCGGGACCGGAAAGTCCTCCCGTCTTATTGGCCAGGGCAAAAGCCCTTTTGTGTATATCAATCTTCATGCCGGTCAGGGTGTTAATCAGGGAAATGGCATCAGCTCCACCATCCTGGACAGCCTTGGCCATAACCGTGATGTCCGTCACATTGGGGCTTAACTTCATGATGATCGGCTGCTTTGCATGTGCCTTCACCGCCTTGGTAATGGCCAGGGCCGATTTCGGGTCCTGTCCAAAGGCAATGCCGCCTTCCTTTACATTGGGACAGGAAATGTTAATCTCCAGCATATCCACCGGCTCATCTCCCAGCCGCTCCACCACGTCAATGTAATCCTCCGTGGTCCTGCCGCAGACATTCACAATTATCTTAGTGTCATATTGTTTCAAGAAAGGGATATCCCTTTTGATAAACACATCAATCCCCGGGTTCTGCAGCCCGATGGCATTAATCATCCCGCCGTAAGTCTCTGCAATCCTGGGTGTGGGGTTGCCGGGCCACGGCACATTGGCCACGCCCTTTGTCACAACAGCCCCCAGCTTGTTCAGATCCACAAATTCACCGTATTCCATGCCGGAGCCAAATGTGCCCGACGCCTCCATCACCGGATTCTGGAATTCCACACCGGCAATCTTTACACTCATATTCATCTTCCGGGCCACCTCCGTCATAGTTCAATCTCATCTGCCAGGAACACGGGACCGTCCTTACAGATACGTTTGTTGTGCACCTGGGAATGGTCGTCCACATCCTTTGACTGGCACACGCAGGCCAGACAGGCCCCAACGCCGCAGGCCATCTTCTCTTCCAGGGACAGTAAACAGGGGATGCCCTGCTCAGCCGCATACGCTTTCAGCGCCCGGAGCATGGGGGTGGGTCCGCAGGCATAGATGATATCCGCTGACAGTCCCTGTTCCCTGATGGCATCCAGCACATTTCCCTTTGTGCCGGCGCTTCCGTCCTCGGTTGCCACATGGACAGGCCCAAATTCCTCGAATTCATGCTTCAGGAACATCTGGCTGTCCCGGTATCCCAGGATGGACTGGACCAGCCCGGCCCGTCCGCCGTCCTGTTCCGGGAAGCCCCCGTCCGGCTGCGCGCCAGCCTGTGCCGAAGCGCTTCCATCCAACCGTGCGTTGGCCTCTGCCAGGGCTTTTGCCAGTTCCAGCATAGGCGGGATACCAATGCCGCCCCCAATCAGGAACGCCTTCTTTCCCGGCTCCACGGGGAATCCATTGCCCAGAGGCCCCAGCACATCGATGGTATCCCCTGCCTTCAGTTTAGAGAACTCCTTTGTCCCTGCGCCGGCAATGCGGTAAACCATGCGCAGTTCCCCTGCCTCCCTGTCAATGCCGCACAGACTGATTGGTCTTGGAAGCAGCCTGGCGCCGTCCTTGGTATAAAGGGAGACAAACTGCCCCGGCACAGCGTCCTCCGCAATCCGGGCCGCCTGAATCCTCATATCAAATATATCCTCAGTCAGCTGCTCCTGTCCTGTAACCACAGCTGTCATCTTTATCTTTGCCATAGATAATCTCCATCTTTATGTTCTTACAGCACCGGCAGGTATTGCCGGTGCTGCAGTTATTTACAGTACGCTGTTAATATCATTCACCATGTCCACAACAGCCTGTCTGGATGCCCCGCCAAACTGTTCCGACCCAAACTGTTTATACTTCTCCTGCTTATATGCGGCAATAATGCCTCTGGATGAGTTTACAATGGCACCCAGCCCGTCCTCATTAAAGCAGTGCTTCAAATCCTCTGCCGTACCGCCCTGTGCGCCGTACCCCGGCACCAGAAAATACGTATGCGGCATAAGCCTGCGCAGGATTTTGCCCATCTCAGGATAGGTGGCCCCAACCACGGCGCCCACGTTGCTGTATACGCCGTCCATGGAGGCTTCCCCCCATTCCATCACCTTTTCAGCCACCCACTCATATAAAGGCCTTCCGTCAATGAGACGGTCCTGGAACTCGCCGCTGCTTGGGTTGGAGGTCTTCACCAGAACGAACAGTCCCTTGTCATCGCTGCTGCACACATCCACAAACGGCTTCACGCCGTCTGTTCCCAGGTATGGGTTCACAGTCAGCATATCCACGTCAAATCCGCTGAATGCATTGCTTCCCACCTGCACCTTGCCCAGATGTCCGGCTGCATATGCAGCAGATGTGGAACCAATGTCGCCCCTCTTGGCGTCGCCGATTACAATCAGGCCCTTTTCGTGGCAGTAATCCACTGTCTTCTTATATACAATAAGGCCTTCTATGCCAAACTGCTCATACATGGCAATCTGCGGCTTAACGGCCGGAATCAGGTCCCATGTATGGTCAATGATTTCCTTATTAAATTCCCAGATGGCCTCTGCAGCGCCTTTCAGGGTCTCGCCGTAGGTGTCAAAGGATTTCTTCACCACATGCTCCGGCACATAGGACAGCATCGGATCAAGTCCGACACAGATGGGGGCATTGGTCTTTTTTATCTTTTCAATCAACTGGCTAATCATAGTTTCCTCCTTATGTATGGGTACTGAAAAAACCCTTTCCTCATTCTAACATATAAAGTACCGTGTTTCAAGGGCGGAACGTATTTACTCTTCCGGATTTTTATTGTATGCTAATACTACTTTACCATACATAAATCAGGAACAGGATCAGGAGAAACCATCATGAGTGAATTCCACAAAGACAGGGAACTGGAGCACATGTTTGAACTGCAGGGAAATAACAGGAGCGGCTGCCCTGACCATACGGCAGACATATGGGACAAGAGGATGAAAAACTGGAAACAGAACTTCTGGACAGCCAACCTTAAGGACAACGGTTCCGGGAAATCCATGGCCAGGGTCAGGGAAACCGCTGCTTATCTGAAGCAGGCAGGGGTCCTGGGACCGGATACGGATGTAATTGATATCGGCTGCGGCCCGGGACGTTTTGTCTCAGAGTTTGCCCGCACCGCCCGCATGGTGGTGGGCGTGGACATTTCCCCACGGGCCATTGAATATGCCCGTCTGTTTACAAAGGAGAGCGGGCAGATGAATACCGGTTTCCTTGTCAGCGACTTTTTATCCCTTGATTTAAAATCCGCCGGCCTTAAAAGTATATACGACCTTGCGTTCTGCTCCCTCTCCCCCGCCGTCTCAGGAAGGGAGGGCCTGTCCCGGTTCATGGGGCTCACCCGTTCCTGGTGCTGTATGAACTCCATTGTATCCGGCCGTCACGAACTCCACCAGCGCATTGCCAGGGAGGTTTTTCATAAGGAAACACTGGAAAGCTGGAATGGACAGCATTTTTACACCACCTTCAACATCCTTCTGCTGTCAGGTTATCAGCCCATGACCAGCTATTACCGGCAGGCCAAGGAAAATGAACGCCCGGCCAGCAGGGAATTTGCAGAGATATCCGCTTCCATCATACTGCCGGAGAAGGAACGGACCAGCCGCAATATCCATAAGATATTCCAGTGGATGGAAATGCACGCGGACACAGAAGGCAACCTCCAGGAACGTTCGCTGTTTACCTATGGGCGGCTGCTATGGAACATCCACCAGACATATTGAATCAAAAAACCCAACGTAAAAAAGATAGGGGAAAATCATGTTCAGGACAGAAACAATGACAGCAGGCCACAAGGATTATACAAAGGTAAGAACGTTATATGAAAATGCATTTCCTCCAGAGGAACGCATCCCTATCCGTTATCTGGAAAATGGCCACCAGGGAAACGGGGACTTCATTGCATTTTACCAGGGGGATGTATTCTGCGGATTTTTCTATCTGTTGACCTTTGGTGACCTTACTAACATCCTGTTCCTGGCGGTTGAGGAATCCCTGAGGGGCAATGGCTGCGGCACCAGGGCGCTTCAGGCCATCCGAAGCCTGAAACCGGATAACCGCATCATCCTGGATATCGAGGCCGTGGACAAACATGCGGACAACCACAGCCAGCGCCTGAAGCGCCGGGATTTTTACCTGAAGAACGGGTACACCGGGTCCGGCATCACCTACCGCTGGCGCGGTGTGCCATATGAACTTCTGATTACAGGGGGAACCATAACAGAAAAGGAATTTAAAGACTTCTGGAAAACGCCGGACAGGCAAAGGGACTCCCTGATGGAAGGACTTTTACAGAAGCCTTATGCCGTGATTGATGTATTCCCGGTACAGGTTCCGGCTGACCGGAGCAGCATATATCTGGAAACAGAAAGCCTGTTCCTGGATAACGGTGAATCCAAACGTCTTGCCCGTAAACTGGCACGCATGCTGGTAAAACTGCACTGTTATTTTGATATGGACATGCACACAGAGGGCTGGCACAGCGGCGTATCCGCTGAAAGGCTGGAAAAAGCAGTGCGCCACGCCGTGAAAAACAGCAAGGGAGGACTGGGCCTGCTTCTTACACAGGAGCAGACCTTAATCTGCCTGGAAGGCCGTTCCCTCCATATTACTGTATACCAGCCAAGCAGCGGGGTACGGGAAATCTTAAAACCCCTGGCTCAGTCGGAAGGATTATTCTGGCGTGAGAAATCTCAATGATTACTTAAAGGAATGTTAATGCCCCCCCCCCCACACCAAAAAAATTTATGATATCATGAAATCAAGGACCAGACGGATGTATGGGGAGGGGAACAAGCCAGGGCAATGAATCCATATCACTCTCCCTGCACTACCGTGAATTTTATGTGGACGGCGTGAATGTACAGCAGGAAGACCTGGACAGTTCATACTGACAGCGGAACGTATCACCATGTATCTGAAATAGTGGATGATGGTCCCCTGCGGTTCAGGCAGAAAGATTCTTCCCAGGTAAAACTGCTGGATGGATCTGAGTTAATAATTTTTTTATATTTTTATTAGCACTCACCTCTTGACAGTGCTAACAATCGTGTTATAATACAGTTATGAAAAATAAAACAACTCAAACAGTTTCATATATGTAAGGAGGATATGATTATGATGTTAATCCCAAGAAGAAATTATGGACTTAATTTATTTGATGAATTTTTCAATGACCCATTTTTCAGCGGTTCCACCGAAAAGGGCAATGACAGCAAGAAGCTTCCCATCATGCGTACCGACATCATGGAAAAAGACGGCAACTACTTAATGGAGATTGAACTTCCCGGATTTAAGAAAGAAGATATCAAGGCTGAATTAAAGGACGGCTATCTCACCATTACGGCTGAATCCAGCAGCTCCGCTGAAAACAAGGACGAGCGTGGTACTGTTATCCATAAGGAACGCTACACCAGTTCCTGCAAGAGATCCTTCTTTGTGGGAGAACAGATCAGACAGGAAGATATCAAGGCTGGTTTTGAAAACGGCATCCTAAAGCTTCAGGTACCAAAGGACAGTCCTAAGGTAGAAGATACGCCAAAGTATATCGATATACTGTAATCGGGCTGACGGTACTGCATGCAGTAAACAATCCCGCGTATATTATAACCGTTCCACTTTTTTTACCACCACTCCCTTTTAATATATATCTTATGTCATGCAGGATGCCGCCAGGTCCCCCAACCTGGACGGCATCCTGCATTCTGTCATCATAAGCGGCTTATTCTTATATGTGTCCCGCCGCTCCATATGCCCTATCGCTCCATATGACCTGCCATTCCTCACATCCTGCCGTCCCCTGCTGTCTCATCCATATCAGCCTGTCATTCCGCACACCCCGCCCTGCTGTCTCTTCCATATCAGCCTGTCCTCCTTAATCGTGGCCAATACCCGGATGTCCCTTATGGCCTCCGGTTCCACGGACATGGGATTGCGGTCAAGGATTGCAAAATCAGCCACCTTTCCGTTGACAATGGAGCCTTTTTCATCTTCCTCAAAATATTGATAAGCCCCGTTTATGGTCAGGGCCTTCAATGCTTCCCATACAGGCAGGCATTCCTCCCTGCCAAGGACCATGCCGCCTTTTGTCTCCCTGTTCACGGCGCACCATAGGGTCTCCAGCATGTCCGGGCTGATGACCGGGCTGTCCTGGTGCAGGGTAAATATAATCCCCTCCTTTAAGGCAGAGCCTGCCGGGCTAATATGGCTGGCCCTTCTGATGCCGAAATTGCGGACATGCACATCGCCCCAGTGGTACACATGGGCCAGGAAAAAGGAGGGGATTACTTTTAATTCCTTTACCCTGGGAAGCTGGTCCTGACAAAGGAGCTGTGCGTGGATCATGACAGGACGGATATCCCCGGGATAACATGCATTGCCCTTCTGCTCCTCCAAAGACCTGTACGCGGCCTCCAGCTGGTTCAGATACTGTTGGCAGGCCATATCCCCGTTACAATGGGCCAGCAGCTGCATTTTATCCGTTTCCGCCTTCAGGATGCCGGCCAATACCTCCTCATCAGAGAGCGTGCCGTACCCTTTATAATCAGCCGGCTGGTCCCACCCTTCCACCTGCTCATATGGTTCCCGCATCCAGGCCGTCCTGCCCTGGGGGGATCCGTCCAGGAACATCTTATAGCCCCCAAGTTTTATATGGTTCTTGTAACATTTCACATAATCCTTCATGGCCTCTGCCACTGCATCGCTTTCCCGGATATCGGCATAAGCCACCAGATCCAGTTTCAGCAGTCCGGACCCTTCCAGCATCCGGTAAAGCGGCAGAAGCTTTGCAGGCAGCATTCCTTCCTGGACCGTGGTGATACCGTTGGATGCATACAGCTCCTGGGCGCGGCCATAGGCTTTCAGGAACGCCTCGGGCGATGGCATGGGAACCTTATCCTGATACTCCAGGAACGCCCGTTCCTCCATATATCCGGTGGGAATCCCATCCTCTTTTTCAATGAATCCGCCCTGGGGTGACCGGGTCTGGGCATCCACGCCCAGCTGGTTTAATGCCATGGTATTAAACACGCCCATATGGCCCGACTGATGCTTTACAATCAGCGGGTTCCTGGGACTTGCTTTGTCAAGCACCTTCCTTCGGGGATGGGTTCCTTCCCTCAGGCTGTTGTGGTCATATCCTGCCGCCTGTATCCACTGTCCCTCCGGTATCTTCTGCTCCTTTATGAAAACCTGGATGCATTGGATGATTTCCCCAAAATCCCCGGCATGGCTTAAATCCACCTCCATGGTCTGGCTGGCACAGGCCGTGAAATGGCTGTGGGGGTCAATGAATCCGGGCAGCATCACATTTCCCTGTAAATCTGCTGTCTGTACCCCTGGCTGCGCCATGTCCTTTAAGGTTTCATAGTCCCCGGTGCCGAGAATCCTGCCATTTTCAGTGAGTACCGCACCCACACACGGCTTTTGGTCCTCCATGGTCAGTATGGTCCCGTTATGATAAAGTGTCTGTCCCATGTACTGCGCTCCCTTCCCATTCATGCGTTTTAAATGATTTGACTTTCTTGTCCATTCTTAGTATATTACCCTATAGGTTGTTTCCCATTTGTTTAAAGTATGCTCACAAAAGGAGTTCCTTATGATTATCAAATGGATTAAAAAACACAGGGCCATGACCGTCCTGCTATTTATATTCCTGTATCTGGTCATCGGTGCGGCCGCACCCTTTTACCATTATAAACCGGTTTCCGGGATAACGAAAGCCAATACTTCTGCTTCCGCCTTTTATCAGGATGGACCGGGCTGTGACAGGGCCATGATCCTGGAGACCAATCAGAGCGCATGGGATGAGAGGATGCGCCTCATGAGCCTGGCAAAGGAACGGATCATACTGTCCACATTTGATTTCAGGGACGGTGAAAGCCCCAGGGATATCATGGCGGTCATGCTCCATAAAGCAGACCAGGGGGTAAAGGTACAGATTCTGGTTGACGGTTTTTCCGGGCTGGTGCGCATGGAGCGGAACAGCTATTTTTACGCGCTTTCCAGCCATCCCAATATAGAGATTAAGATTTATAACAAAATCAACCTGCTCCTTCCCTGGAAGACCCAGGGCAGGATGCATGACAAATATGTGATTGCCGATGACTACGGCTATATCCTTGGGGGCCGTAATACCTTTGACTACTTCATTGGCTCCTATCCCACCAATTCCCGCAGCCATGACCGGGAAGTCCTGGTCTATAACACAGCCCACGGCACTGCCGGGACCAGCCAAAGTTCCCTGAACCAGGTGGAGGCTTACTTTAACCAGGTGTGGAATCTGGATGTATCCTCATTGTTCCATGATGATGAAACGCTGGCTGAAAAGGATTCCGTTAAAAAGGCAGCCGGGGTTTTAAGGGACAGATATAATATGCTGGCAAACAAAAATCCGGAACTGTTGGGCTGGGAAATGGAAAATCCTGGGCAGCCCGCCTGTCCGGCCCTTCCCATTGACCCGGACATCAATGACAATGACAGGGAGATACCGGCCTCCACCCAGCCGGCTCCCCTTGCCTATTATGAAGAACACACGGTTCCTGCCGGGAAGATAACACTTGTATCCAACCCCACTGACATCTATGCAAAGGAACCAGTGGTTTTCTACACCATGACTGAGTTGATGAGGAGCGCCAGGGAACAGGTGGTGATCCACACCCCCTATGCGGTATTCAACAACTACATGTATGACACCCTGACAGAGGTCACGTCCCATGTGCCGGTAACCATGATGATCAATTCAGTTGAAAACGGGGACAATTTCTTTGCTTCCAGCGATTATCCAAGGCATAAGAAAGCCTTCATCGGGACCGGTATGGAAATCCTGGAATACGACGGCGGCCTTTCCTACCATGGCAAGTCCCTTCTGATTGACCATGAGCTGTGTGCCGTTGGTTCCTATAATTTTGACCTGAGAAGCACTTATATGGACACGGAACTGATGCTGGTCATCCAAAGTCCTGAGCTTACATCCCAGCTGGAGGATTATATGGAATCCTATGAGGCGGACTGCAGGAGACTCCTGCCGGACGGCACCTATGACATACCGGAACACATCACGGTGGCCTATGTCCCGTTTTATAAAAGGGCGGCATGGAAGGTGGTCGGCTTTGTGATGCAGCCCTTCCGGTTTTTAATATAGATATTCCCCTTTAAAAAGACAGCCGGAGGCGTTTTCCTCCGGCTGTCTGTCCATATGGGTGGATCGGATATGGTATGATGGACCATGGACTTATCTCAGTTTTCCATAAATGCAGAGATTATAAATACTGCCATCCTTTACCACTGCATGTTTCAGGATTCCCTCCAATATAAACCCGTTCTTTTCCAGGACCCTGCGTGAACCGCTGTTCGGTTCATAGACCAGCCCGGTAATACGGATGATATCTAATGAGGAAAATGCAAGATTGCATATCTGTCCCACTGCCTCTGTCATGATTCCCTGCGACCATTTCTCCGTAATAAGCAGGTAGCCGATTTCCGCATCTTTCCCATAAACATCTGATTTCTGTTCAACAGAAATATTGCCCACAATGGTCCCATCCACCAAGACAGCGCGGAAGATACCGTCTTTTCCATCGTGCTCTTCCACCATGTCCAGCCACCATTTGGCATCTGACTCCGTATATGGAAACGGCAGCCGGTTGGACAGGTAACCTCGGTTGACCGCATTGCATATTGCCATAAGGTTTTCCTTATCATGGAACGTCCATTTCCTTAACTCAATCTTTCCCATCCTTTTTGCATCCCTTTCCTATCCTATATCACTTTCTTATCCTTCCACTTCCCGGTCAGATACCGGCTAAAGGAAATCACATAGTTGGCAATCCAGCCCATAGGCACTGCGTACCACACAGCCGCAACGCCCCACACAGGCGCAAAATGGAATGCCGCGAAAACGCGGATTCCCAGATTGACCAGATTGGCAATGGTGAATACCAGCACATCACCGGACCCGCGCAACACACCGTCCGTCACCGCCTTAAGCCCAATGAACAGGAAAAAGTAAGCGATAAAGGACAGATATCCCGTACCCGCCGCATATGCCTCCGGGCTCATATCCCCGCCCAGGAAGGATGCAATTACCGCGCCGTTTGACAGGGATACCACCACTGCAATGATGACAGCAAACCCCAATATGATCCGGTAGCTTGCACGGTACCCTTCCTTTACACGCTCCAGCTTTCCCGCGCCAATGTTCTGGGCCGTGAAGGTTGACACTGCATTGCCCGTGGCAATCATGGGCACCACGCAGATGGATTCGATGCGGCTTCCGGCAGAGTATCCGGCCAGCGCCGCGGAGCCGAATCCATTGACAACAGACTGTACCAGCAGCATTCCGATGGAAACAATGGACTGCTGCAGGATGGACGGCACCGCAATCCTGGTGCCTGAGCCCAGCATGGCCCTGTCATAGAACCGGAAACCGTCCTCCTGGGCGCGTTCATACCCCTTCAGCTTCCTCAGCAGCAGACCAAAGGAAATCAGGGCTGAGATGCCCTGGGCCATGACCGTGGCAATTGCAACCCCGTCCACGCCCATGCCCAGCCATGTAACGGAGATGATATCCAGGACCACGTTCAGGATGGAGGAAAATATCAAAAGATACAAGGGCGTCCTGGAATCCCCCAGGGCATTGAAAATAGCTGCCAGCACATTGTACATGAACAGGAACGGCAGTCCCAGGAAATAAATCCCCAGGTACAGCCTGGCCTGTCCCATTATGTTTTCCGGCGTATTAAGGGCTGTCAGGATTGTCCCGTTCATGGCAAATCCCAGGCCGCCTAATACCAGGCTGACGGCCAGGAATGTGATAAGGGCGGTGGAGATGGATGTCTTCATCTTCCCATGCTGCCTGGCGCCCAGGTACTGGGAGGTGAGCACCGAGGCGCCGTTGCCGCCGCCAATGGCAATCATGATGAACACATTGGTCAGGGCATAGGAGGCACCCACTGCCGCCAGTGCGTCCTCCCCCACAAAGTTACCCACAATCATGGAATCCGCCATATTGTAAAACTGCTGGAACAGGTTGCCCAGAATCATGGGAAATGCAAACATCAGGAGACTTTTGCCCGGATTGCCCCCTGTCAGGTCAACCTGTTTTTTCAGCTGACGCCCTGAGGCGTTTTCTCTTACCGTATCCCGACTCATCTTTGCCCCTCAAATTCATCCAGCAGCTCCCCAAAAAATGACAGCGCCTCATCCACAGGCCTGGTGGTGGACATATCCACACCGCAAAGTCTTAACAGTTCAATGGGCGTCATGGAACAGCCGCCGCTTAAGAATTTCTTATAGCCCTCCAGCGCGCCCTCTTCCCCTTTCATGATCCTGCTGCTGATTGCCACTGCCGCGGAAAACCCGGTTGCATACTGATATACATAAAACGGGGTATAAAAATGGGGTATCCTCTCCCATTCATAGTCAATCTGGGAATCCACATTCATTTCCGGCCCAAAATAATCCACATTCAGCTGGCGGTACATCTGGCAAAGGTTCTGCGCTGTCAGGCTTTCCCCGGCAGCCCCTTTCCTGTGGGCCATGTCCTCAAACTCAGCAAACATGGTCTGGCGGAACAAGGTTCCACGGAAGCTCTCCAGGAAATGATTCAGCAGATATGCCTTCTCCTCCCTGCTTCCCGCCTTCTTAAGCATGTGGCGGATCAAAAGCGCCTCATTGCAGGTGGAAGCCACTTCCGCCACAAAAATCTTATATCCGGCATAGGTAAACGGCTGGTTTTTATCAGAATACCAGCTGTGTATGGAGTGTCCCATCTCATGGGCCAGTGTAAACACGTCATTCAGCGTGCCGTGGAAATTAAGGAGCACATAAGGATGGCTTCCATAAGTCCCCCAGGAATACGCCCCGCTTCTTTTCCCTTCATTTTCATACACATCAATCCAACGGCTGTCAAAACCTTCCTGCAGGATGGACAGATATTCCTCCCCCAGCGGGGCCAGGCCCTCCTTCACAATGGATTTGGCCTCCTCATAAGTATAACGGCGGTCAAATTCAGCTACCATAGGCACATACAAATCGTACATATGAAGCTCCTCCACGCCCAGAAGCTTTTTGCGCAGTCCCGCGTAGCGGTGAAGCTTTGGAAGGTTATCCCTCACCGCCCGGACCAGATTATCATAAACCAGTTCCGGGACCTCATTTTCCGCCAGGTAATACTGTCTGACGGACTCATATTTCTTTGCCCTGGCATAGAACACGGCCTGTTTGATATTGGAGGAAAATGCAGCTGACAAGGTGTTTGAATACTGGGCATACACACTGTAAAGCCCCTCAAAGGCATCCCTCCTGATCCTGCGGTCCTGGTTCTCCATCAGGGAAATATAGTTGCCGTGGGTTATCTGCACAGCCTCCCCGTTCTCTCCTGTAATCACAGGGAACTTCACATCCGCATTGTTGAACATGGTAAATATCTGGCTGGCTCCCTGGGTAGCGTCATAGGACTGGGCCAGCAGTTCCTCCATTTCCCCGGAAAGGGTATGCTCCCTTTTGTTTAATACCATTTCCAGCGCACGCTTAAAATGGCTGATCCCATTGTCCGCCTTCATGTATGCGTCCAGCGTTTCCTTTGGCATGGCAAGGATTTCCGGCACGATATAGGAGGAATGCTCAGAGGCCCTGTTGGACAGGGACTGGGCCCTTGAAAACATATCCTGGTATTTCTGGTCTGCCGTGTCCTGGTCGGAGCGCATCCTGGAGTATACATAGAGCAGCTCCGTCTCCCTTGATATCTCATCGTCAAACTTAAGGCACGCGTACAGCGTATCCGCGGATTCATCCAGCCTTCCCTTATAATCCGCATACTGTTTTACCCTGGAGGATGCCTCCTCAAACAACTGTTCCCACTGGCTGTCGCTGGCAACCATATCCTCCAGCTTCCATGTGTCCTTGATTTCCACTTCACTGCGTTTCTTCATGCGGCCACGCTCCCTTCTTATAATGTCTGTTGAACCGTCTTATTATCATTTTATCAGATTTGCCGCCAGAGGCACCACAATCACGGTCATCAGCCCGGCCACTGCAATGGAAAGGCTGCTCATGGCGCCTTCGATTTCCCCCAGCTCCAGGGCCTTGGCCGTCCCCACCGCATGGGCGCTGGTTCCAAGGGCAAGGCCCTTGGCCACGGGATGATGTATCCTGGCAAGCCTTAATATGGATTCGCCGGCCATGTTGCCCAGGACGCCGGTGAGCACGATGCTCATCACCGTCAGGGTCACGATGCCGCCGGCCTCCTCGCTGACGCCCATGCCGATTGCCGTGGTAATGGACTTTGGCAGCAAGGTCACATAATGTGTGTGGGTCAGCCCCAGTACCCGGCACAGCAGGAAAACGCTGACCGCGCTGGTCACCACACCTGCCGTGATTCCCAGGACAACCGCATCCCCATGCTCTTTAAGCAGATGCAGCTGCTTATAAAGCGGGATTGCCAGACATACGGTTGCAGGGGTCAAAAGCCAGCTCAGATACGATGCACCCTTATTATATGTTTCATAATCCATTCCTACTCCAAATATACAGGCAATTATAAGCGCGGCGGAAACCAGCAGCGGATTCAGGATTGCCAGTCCGGTCCTTTTCTTCAGCCAGCAGGCAAACAGATACGCCCCGATGCTTAGGACCAGGCCAAAATACTGGGACTGTTCTAATATAAGACGGATGCTGTCCCTTATAGTGCTCATGCTGCATTTCCCCCTTTTATCCCCTGCTTTGCTTCCTTGCGCCCCATGACCCACTGGGCCATCCGGCCGGTCACGATCATGACCAGTACGGTGCTGACAGCTATGATCACAAGGAACGGAACCAGCACAGCCCTGACCTCGGCTATGGATTCCACGATTCCCACGGTGGCTGGTATGAACATCATGGTCATGGTGTCCATGAGGAAATTGCCGGTTCCCTCCACGCTTTCCAGTTTCACTGCCCCGCCCATAAGGGCTGCCAGCATGATAAACAGCCCATACACGCCTGCCGGGACAGGCAGGGGCAGCACCTGGTACAGGACCTCGCCTGCCATGGTAATGCCCAAAACAATTCCAATCTGTTTTACATATTTCATCTTTATGCCTTCCTTCTGATGCTTTTGGCGGAGAAATGTCGGATCTGCCCCGCACATGGCTTTTATTCTACCACCCGGTTTTTCCAGATTCAACCCGTAGATTGCGAAATACACAAGAAATACAATCCTGCACCGTTGCATTTTTCCGTCCCATCCCCTACAATAAGAAGATATCATTTTGCTGCATCCGCACAGACCTTAGGGTCTGTGCGGATGGAAAAAGAAAGGAAAACGCCATGAAGATCATCCATACACCATCATTATCCCGGGAACAGGCCCATGACATACGCACCATCACCGACCTCTGCCGCCAAACAGACGGCACAACCCTGTCCTGTCCAGGGGACGGGGATCATTTCTGGCTTTTATATGGGGACGGCAGCCGGATGCAGGCCTTTCTCGCTGTCTATAAGATGGATAGTTCCTCCTGGGAATGCAGCGCATTTACCCGTCCCGACTGCCGGAACCAGGGGTATTTCCATGCGCTGCTGGAACAGGCGTGCAGGGACAGCCAGGAGGAAGGCGGACCTGACCTGTGCTTTGTCACGGACAACCGATGCCCGGATACATTTAAGGTGCTCCGGCATCTGGATGCGGAATTCTTATATGATGAATATATGATGGAGATTGACCTCCCCCTGGCAGAGGAAGGACCGGGGCTGCAGAACCTGGACAGCCGCTATCATGTCTTTGCAGAATGCCTGGAGGAGGATGGGGAAATGTCCCTGACCATGTGGATTGCCCCCGGAGGGGATTCCTCTGCCACGGACAGGTCGTGTCCCGATTCCCTTACGGACTCCCGTGACCGCCTGCCTGCCGGGACCTGCCGGATTGTTGTCCATGGGACCGGCGCTTACCTCTACGGGCTGGAAATCCTTCCCCGGCACCGTAAGAAGGGTCTGGGAACATGGTTTTTATACCACATCATGTCCAGGCTGGCAGGACAGGGATGCCGGCGCCTGCGCCTGCAGGTATCAGGAACCAATGCACCGGCCCTTGGCCTCTACAGAAAAACAGGGTTCCGCATAACGGAAACCCTGTCCTATTACTTATATTAGCTGTCTCTGGGGCAATATCCTGTTACCGGGGCTGCCGCCCGTCATCAGTCCCTGCGCACCGTAACACCCTGGGCCTCAATCCGCTTGCGTATCGCAAGCATCTTCTGGTCGGTCTCAGCAATCACGTTAGCGCACATTCTCAGTTCCTCACTGATTTCTCCATTGTCGTCAATAAATGATTTCTTATACTTCAGCTGATGGTCCAGGCTGGCCCAGAAATCCATGGCAATGGTGCGGATCTGCACCTCCACCCGGATTGGCTTCTTGCTGTCGGAAAAAAACACAGGAATCTCTATGATCATGTGGTAACTCCGGTAGCCGTTGGGCTTCGGGTTCTTAATATAGTCCTTGACCATGATTACAGTCACATCATCCTGGCGCACAAGCATGTCGGCCACTTCATAGATATCATCCACAAAGGAGCAGATGATGCGGATCCCCGCAACATCATCCAGGTTTTTTTCCATTGAATCCAGCGAAACCTCAAACCCTCTGCGCTGAAGCTTCTCCACAATGCTCACGGGTTTCTTCACCCTGGATTTAATCATCTCAATGGGATTGCGCTGGTTCTTCACAGACAATTCATCATTGAGCACTTCCAGCTTTGTCTTCACTTCACGGATTGCGCAGGTATACCTCATCATTGCCTGCTGAAACTGACGCGCCTGGTTTACCCAGACTTCCGGCACCTGTACCAGATCCGGCACATTGACGATGGACTGATGAAGTTCGCTGTTGGGATTCATGTTAATGTTCATATTCATCGGTTCGCCTCATTATCTGTTGCAATTTTATCTCATACATCCTGTCCGATACCCTCAGGCGCCTCTGCACATGATGCTACTGCGTACGATGCCGCTGCTCATGGTGCCGCTGTGTACGATGCCGCTGCTCATGATACTACTGCGCATGATACCGCACCATAGGTATCACAGTGCCCCGACTATCTCCACTGCATGCCCAAACCACGGCATATCCAGGTATTCCACCCGTCCCGCATCTACCATCTGGGCAATCATGGGGTCAATGGGAATCTGCGCAAGGACCTGTATGCCGTGTTCCTTCGCCACCTCTTCCACATGGCCTTCGCCGAATACGCTGATACGCTTCTTGCAGTCAGGACACTCCAGATAACTCATGTTCTCAACGATTCCCACAATGGGGATATCCATCTTCTTGGCCATATTCACTGCCTTTGCCACAATCATGCTTACCAGCTCCTGGGGCGAGGTAACGATGATGATGCCGTCCACCGGCAGGGACTGGAATACGGTCAGCGGGACATCGCCTGTCCCGGGAGGCATATCCACAAACATGTAATCAATGTCCTGCCACAGGGTTTCTGACCAGAACTGCTTAACAGCGCCCGCAATCACAGGCCCTCTCCAGATAACAGGATCCGTATCTTTATCAAGAAGCAGGTTGGCGGACATGATTTCCACACCTTCCATGGATCTGGCCGGCAGCATCAGCTTGCCGTCCGGCGAAGTCATGACGCCCTCATTGCCAATGCCGAATGCCATGGGGATGGACGGCCCCGTAATATCCGCGTCCAGGATGGCAGTCTTCCTGCCCTTGCGGTTCATGCTGACAGCCATCATGGAAGTTACCAGGGATTTTCCCACCCCTCCCTTGCCGCTGACCACACCGATTACCTTTTTCACGGAACTGGCTGGATTCAGCGCCTCCAGGAATTCACTTTTATCAACGGTACGGCTCTCGCAATTGGCACTGCAGGAACCGCAGTCGTGGTTACATTCACTCATTTTTCGTTCTCCTTCCAATTCTTGTTTGGCTGTGTCTGTTCAAAGGTTTCAAACACTAACCATATCATGTACATTATAAAACCATTTGAAACTATTGTCCATTCTTTCATCAATAAAATATACATGAAAGTAAAAAACCTTTGAAATGGAAACAGACCTATTTTTAGGTGGCAGGTAAATCTGCAATGTGATAGAATAGGTAAAATAATCAAAACCGCCCAAAGGAGGACGCCTATGGATTCACGGAGCCTGTACCGCAGACTGGAACTGGATTTTAACCTGAAGGACATGAAGGATGACTGGAGCTTCATGTCCCTTGACAATGATTTCATTTTTCCTGAATTTAAAAGCAGGTACATGGGACTGGTGGCTGATAACACGGAACACATCCGGAAAGTTTATACTGCCACATTTCCAGACAAGGCAGTCATAGATGAGATTTTTAGGAGAAATGAGACAGATGTGCTGCTGTTCGCCCATCATGCAATGGGATACATTGCATCAGATGAAGGTTTCCCGTTCCATGACATTCCCTTGGATTATCTTAAGGAAATGAAAAAACGGCGGATTTCATTCTACATGCTGCACACGCCCCTGGACCAGTACGGGGAATACTCCACTTCTGTCAGTCTTGCAAAGGCGCTGGGACTGCGGATTGCGGAACCCTTCTGCCGGTATGATGAACATACCCAGGCGGGTGTCATCTGCCGGACCGATATGTCTTCTGTCCTGGAACTTCAGGACCTTGTGTCACGCACGGTGGGGCACGATACAAAGCTGTACCCATACGGTGAGCCCTCCATCAAGGACGGCAGGGTAGCCATTGCCGCAGGCGGCGGAAGCTACCCATTTGTCATTACCGAACTTGCGCAGAAGGACGTACACTGTTATATCACCGGTTTCACCAAACCCCTGCCCCACTTTGAGCCGACCCTTGCGTTCCACCGGCTGGCCAGGGACCATGGGGTCAATGTCATTGGGGCAACCCATTATTCCACGGAAAAATTTGCCTGCATGGCCATGACCGGTTATTTTGCAAAGGCCGGGGTTCCGGCTGAATTCCTGGAGGGGACCTGGTATCTGGAGGATTTATAGGCAGTTCCAGGCATATCCTCCATCTGCCTTGTCAAACCCGTAAAAATCCGCAAAAGAAAGGCGGAAGATATCCCGGCCAGTGACTGGCAGCTTTATCTGGTTCTTAATCAGGTACTGGTAGATGCCGCTTCCCGATATGTCGCCAAGCAGGAGTATGCTTTTAAGGATCCCATCCTCCACCAGCGCCTTCCTGTAATTGCACCTGTCTTCCTCAGTGATGACCTGGGTGCCGTCCCCCCTGCGGTTGATGTCACCGATACAGAGGGCGGGCAGGCCAAAGAAATTCATGGTATTTTTCATGGCATAGGTGTCGTCATAAACCGTGGGGATCCCGCACATGTTTTTGGCCGCGGCCACTCCCTGCTTCATTGCATTGGGCCAGATTCCGGACAGGCCGCAGACATCACCGGCCCCATAGACATGGGGAACCGTGGTTTCCATGTATTGGTTCACGGTTATGGCCCTTCCGGTCCCAACCCTGCTGTTCTCCAGGAATCGGATTTCCGGGCGGACCCCTGCCGCCACTATGATGAAATCACATTCCAGTTCTTCCCCGGTGTCAAGAATCAGGGCCCGCGCATTCCCGTCAGCATCCAGACGTGTTCCCGAGGCCTTGGCTGGCAGCCGGAACCTGCAGCCATGGGTTTCAAAGAGCTTCTGGTATTCGGCTGCGGCCAGGCCATCCAGCTGAAGCGGAAGGATACGGTCTGCCATCTCCACGATCACAGGGCTTATCCCCTTTTCTAAAAGCGCATACGCAGCGTCCATGCCCACCAGGCCCGAACCTATGATCACAGCCTTCATCCCCGGGCCGGCGGCATTTTTAATTGCTTCTGCATCTGACAGGTCACGGAACCCGTAAACATTTCCTGCCTCCCTAAGCCCCGGCACGGGGGGGACCAGATAGTATGCGCCGCTGCATATCAATAGCCTGTCATATGGTATCAATGTCCCATCGTCCAGTTCAATCCTCTCTTCCTCACAGTGAAGCCTTGTCATGGCCTTTCCTGCAATCCAGTCAATGCCCAACGACTCAAAGAAATCCGGCGGCGTAAAGTCAATCTCCCCCGCCGTCCTCTGGCCGCCCAGATATTTGTGCAGCATACAGCGGGAATGGACTTTATCATCTTTGGATACCAGGACAATGTCCCCTTCCCGGTCCAGCTGGCGCAGCGTCCTTGCCGCGCTGATCCCGGCTGCGCCGGCTCCAACAACCACATACCTCATGACCGCACCTCCTCTACCCAGATTGCCTTTTTTGGACATGCCTTGACGCAGCTTGGCTCACTGCCGCTGTCCTTGCAGAAATCACACTTTATGATCCGGCTCTTAGTGGCGCTGTCCGGCTTCAGGACGCCAAAGGGACAGTTCATCACACACATGAAACAGCCGGCACAGCGTCTTTCGTCATACTCCACAATCCCTGTTTCCGGATTTTTGCTTAGTGCGCCGCTCATGCAGGAGTTTACACATTCCGGCTCATCACAATGCCGGCAGAACACGGGCCGGTACGTGCCGTCCGGCTGCCTGTGGATGAAATTGCGGCCCTCATTGGACGGGTCCGCCAGATCCAGGTCATATATGCTGCCTTTGTCCGCCCTGTGGGCATTCATACAGGCAAGTGTGCAGTTCAGGCAGCCATCGCACTTGCAGGCGTCAATCCATATTCGTTTCATAGCCACCCCTCCTATATATTCAGCGCTTTCCGTTTTTCTTCAATGATCTGTTCCAATATCCCTGCGGTTTCCACTGCATCGCTGTTGACAATGACCTGGCCTCCGGTCAGGGCCTTCATATCCTCTGTAAGGACCTTGGTCACCAGGCTGCTGCCCGTTATGAAGGGAGGAAGCCCCAGATGAAGGGGAAGCCCCAGGGCCAGGCCAAAGGCGCCGTCGGCCAGGGCCTGTTCTTCCAGCCACTGGGCGGCGGAAAGCACCAGGGGGAGCTGGGGGATATCCACCCCAAGGGCGGACGCAAGTTCGGTTGCCACCATCTCCAGCCTTCCGATGGCAAGGCATGGCCCGAAGTTAAGTACGGGCGGAATCCCAAGGGACTGACAGACAGCCTTAAGTTTTGGTCCTGCAAGCTCCGCCGCCTCAGGTCTCATAAGGCCGCAGTTTTCCAGTCCGCCTGAGGAACAGCCGGCGGTCAGTACCAGGATGTCCCTGGCAATCAGTTCCTTTGTCAGGTCCACGGTCAGCACATCATGGCCTCCGGCTGTCAAGTTGGAGCATCCCACCACACCTGCAATCCCCTTGATATCGCCGGATGCAATCAGGTCAATCAGGGGTTTCCAGCTGTCTCCCAGGAACTTTTTCAGGGAAACCTCGCTTACGCCTGTAATGGTGTTCTGGTTGCCGTGGCCCTTAAGAAGGTTGAGGGGCACGCATGACCTGCGCTCCCTGTAAGAAGCCAGCACTTCCTCTATGATTTCCCTGCTGATCCGTTCCCTTTCCTCAAATACAAATGGTTTCAGCTGGGCGTTCTGTTTTTTGGCCACGTCATCCAGGCATATCTGCTTAATATGCAGTAAATCGCAGATGGGCTCAATTCCCGGAAGGGTGCAGTTGAATTCGCTGAGCACCGCGTCAATGGCCCCTGTGGCAAGCACTGCCTCACTGGTATAGTTATTACCTGCATGACCGCTGAATATATCCTGGTAATGCACGCCCCGCAGCTGCAGGTCCTGACCCACGCAGGTACAGCCAACCAGCCGGAAGCCTTTTGCGCCGGCCGACCTGGCCAGTTCCTGGACCTCCGGTTTCTTAAGCTGTTCCTGAAGATGCACGAAAATGGAGTGCTGATGGCCTGTGATCATGATATTGATGTAATCCGGGTCAATAACGCCAAGCCCAACAGGAGCAGGCATGATTTCCGGTTCCCCCAGCATCACATCATTGAGGAGATTGGTCAGCATAAGGCCGTACACACCGGTGGATATGCCAAGCTTCAGGCAGTGGAGCAGCATGTCAACCGGATCCGAGTTCAGGTTGGTGGAACATTTTACCACGCCTGCACAGACCTCGGATTTGGCCCCGCCGGGCAGGATTCCAAGCTCCCTCCATTTTTCAAGGCGCGGACCGTAGGCCAGCTTCTGCTGCAGCTTCATGGGCACGTAATCCGGCAGGTATAAATCATCCAGCACGGCCTGGGCCACGGCCGCTGCCTCTGTGTGCGGGTCGCTTTCCCGGATTCCAAAAAGCCCGCACAGATGCTTTAACGCGTTCATGCCCTTTATCTCCCCCTTTGCCAGGGCGGTCTGTTTCAGGTTCAGGGCAGTGGTCTCAATGACATGGATATAACAGCCGGAGCCGGACGCAACGGCGCGCAGGAAATTCCTCGCCACGATCACGTCTGCCGACGCGCCGCAGATGCCATGGGGCGCTTCCGGGGTAATGCGGCATGGACCGTTGGAACAGAGACGGCAGCAGACGCCCTGAAGCCCGAAGCCGCATTTGACGGACTGGCCCTCTACCCTGTGGTGGGATGTCTCCATTGGAAGTCCTGCTATGTATCCTTCCAGTGGTTTATCTGCGCTTTTGCAGGTTGTGCAGCTGTAACAATTGTTCATGATAAATACCTCCTACTTGAAGTTTTGGATGAAACTATGGGTTTGGGTTAATGGTAAAATGATGTATATCGTAAAGTGGATAGAAATAGTCCACTTTTCAATTAAAAAATAGGGGGATATGGATTTCCCGGTCAGCAAAACAGTTCTGCCAGCGTCCTGTGCCGCAGTTCCCGCTCCAGGATTGCCTGTACCCTGGCCAGTTCACAGTGGACCAGGCAATTATGGCCGCTGCCCTCTGCATATTCACACCGATACCCCTGCTTCAGGCAGGGATTAAGGAAAAATTCCTCATCCGTGGCGCGTATGACATCCAGAAGCGTAAGCACGTCAAGGCCGCGTCCCAGGCTGCATCCGCCGCCCGCTCCCCTGCGGATACGCACCAGTCCTGCCTTCTCCAGCTTCTTTAAAATCTTATAGGCAAACTGCCTCGGCACCTGCTCCTTCCGGCATATCTGCTCAATGGTCAGCTGCTCCCCGTCCTTCAGGGCGCGGATCATGCGCACCGCATAATCGGATTCTCTTGTTATCATCATGTCCATTCCGCCTTAATTGTTAAAGATATAACAATTCATATGTAATATTATACCAAAGTTGACAAAAATTATCAAGTAAAAAAGTGATATTTATATAAATACCAGTTGGCCGGATGGAGTACTAGCTGTTCACCGCGTTCAGCAAACGCTCCAGCGAAAATGCCTTTCCCTTTGCCATCCGCTCCTCCAGACATCCCTTATTGATATCTGAATGTTCCACCTCCCTTGAGAAACGGTGGGCAACATCCACAAAGTCCAGGAACCCCATCTGTCTCCCATGCTGCTGCCAGGCCGCCATTGCCAGTTCCTCAATTAAAAGTGTGCTGGCCGCAGCCATTTTCATCTTTCTGAAAGGGCTGTTGTTATAGACCGCGCCGCAGAAATAGGTAAATACAAAGTAAACCATGAGCTGTTCCCTCCACAGCGGCAGTCTTCCTGCTGCCGGGCCATCCAGGAATGCAGTCCTCATGTCCCCGTATGCAGTCTCCCCCTCCGCATACAGGACCCTGTCCGCACGGCTGGCAAAATCCGGCCAGTCCTGTCCCAGTACCTCCAGATCCGCAAAAATCCCGAACATCTCCTTCATGACGCCGTGACGCGCCCCAGGTGTAATCCGGTAATCCGCCAATTTCCTGCGGAAAAATCCATCCCGTTCCTGTTTGGCGCGGCCACCATCGCGGCTGCCTGCATACCGCGTGAGCAGTGCATCTGCTTCAAACAGGCGCCCCAGCCGTATGCGCCGCTCCAGGTCATGGGCCAGTGCAAGGCACATGGAAATGCGCATGCTTATGTCCATTGACCGGTCCTGGAGCATGGACATCGCCAGTTCCCTTGTATCCATCAGCTTTGTATAAAGGAAAAAGTCAAAATCTCCGTAAGATTCTTCCTTCCCGTCCTCCTTTGTGATGAACCGCACCGGCTCCTCACTGCCCAGGATAAGCTTTGCCGCCTCAATACAGGACATGCACAGGGATATTTCCCTGCATCCCTCAAACTCCTCAATGTGTCTTGGATAGGTGCGGCAGGTCCTGCAAAGATTCTCCGGCCCTGTCTCGGCATAGATATCACAGAGATTATCCTCATTTAAAAATGCACACCGCCCCTCATACTGCCTGAATGAGGATTCCTTCCAGTCAATGGAGTTGTGAAGGCGGTTTCCAAAGGGCCCTTCCATGTGCCGGTAGTTCTCCAGCGCCTTCCGGTCAATCATGATGGCCCATCCGGCGCAGCAGGTATCCGGGCAGCCGGATGCAATGCACCGGAACTGTTTATAATAGTGTGGGATTGTGTATATCATTTCATTACATCCCCAGTCTCCGGCCTTCTGTTTTCCGGTATCCTATTTTCTTGTATTCTGTATTCTTGTATTCTGTTTTCTTGTATTCTGTTTTCCGGCCTTTTATTTTCCGTTCCCCTGTTTTCCAGTTCCAGAAGCATTTTCTTTACTTCCATACCTGCCGCATAGCCGGTAAGGCTTCCGTCCGCCCCCATGACCCGGTGGCATGGAATCATGATGGAGATGGGGTTATGTCCCACCGCCCCGCCCACGGCCTGGGCCGACATGGAGTCCCTTCCCAGCAGTACCGCCACTTTCTTCGCGATTTCACCGTAGGTCGTGCTCCTGTTGTATGGGATTTCACATAATATCTTCCATACCATTTGCCGGAACGCACTGCCCTGCGGCTCAAGGCTTGGCAGGAACCCAGGGTCCCGGCCAAGAAAATATCCGTCCAGCCAGGTCCTGGCTTCATCAAACACAGGCAGTTCCTCATTTTCTTCATACAGCCCCGGAACTTCCTCCGGTTCCTTAAGCTTCCATGCCCCGCCGCCAATGCGCTCCAGCATGTTCCTATCCAGCGTGCTTCCATAATATTTCTGTCCCTCTATCCACAGGCCTGTTATGCTCTTCCCATTGCTGGAAAGGGTGAGCTGTCCTGCTGGGGAAGGTATTTTACATATGTATATCATATAAGCCAGTCTCCTTTTCTTCTTAAACCATGTTTCCCTTTTAACCAATCATGTTTCCCTCTTAACCAATCATATTTCCCTCTTATCCAATCCGTATCTGTAATCCCTCACAGGAATGTATTCTCCCGGACGCCCGGAAGCAGGTCATAAATCCCGCATCCCATACGCGCTTCAAAATACTCCTTGATTTCCAGTATCTTCTTCCATCTGGGTACGGTGGAGGGGTGAGTCCCATAGCGCAGGGTCACATCCACAAACCGCTTTTCCAGAAGGCAGAATCCGCTGGGCAGGGCCAGGGAATCACACAGCTGCACCAGACGGTCATAATCATCATACACAGCTGATCCGATGAATTGTTCCATGAACCGCCGGTCCTCCTCAGGCATATCGAATATGCCGATGGATGTCCCGATGTCCTGGATCATGAATGCATGGCTGATGCAGATTTTAGCCGCCTCATCCCACCCATGCTCCATGCATCTGCGGTATCCCTCTATCAGGTGGCGTTCCGATATCCGGCCCGGAAACCGGCCCACGTCATGGAGAAGCCCCACCACATAAGCGTGCTCATTGTCAAGCCATCCGCACCGGGATGCAATATGTTCACAGGCCATGGCCACATAGTTGGAATGGTCCACCCAGATTCCCGGATTCTGTTCCCCGGCCCAGGCAAGTTCCTCCTCAGCCCGTTTTCTGTCTGGCAGCATGATAAACCTCCTTGTTGTATACACTGATATACTGTTTTCATTTTCCTGTATCTCTGTTTATTGTACTACCAAACGCATGGAAGGGCCACTCTTTTTATGAACGCCATGATTTACCATATCCTCCTTCCCATCCGGCTTTGATCCTGATATGATTATAATCATGATGAACAAACAGAACAGCTGAGGCATGCTTAGGATGCTTCAGGAAAGGAGCTGCTGCATGAGATACAGGAAACTAGGCGCTACAGGACTTGAGGTCAGTGAAATCGGACTGGGGGCGGAATGGCTGGAACGCCATACCGCAGAAGAGGTGAGGCAGGTTGTTGCCTATTGTGAGGAAAAGGGAATCAATATCCTGGACTGCTGGATGTCGGAGCCGAATGTCCGCTCCCATATCGGGGCCGCCATCAAAGGCCGCAGGGAGCGCTGGATCATCCAGGGGCACCTGGGTTCCACCTGGCAGGACGGCCAATATGTGAGGACCCGGGACCTTGAGAAGGCCAAAGCTGCATTTGCAGACCTGCTGGAACGCCTTGGGACGGATTATATTGATTTGGGAATGATCCACTTTGTGGATGAAATCGCGGAATACCACAGGATCATGGACGGGGAGTTTTACGCCTACGCAAAGGAACTGAAGGAGCTGGGCGTAATCCGGCACATCGGCATGAGCACGCATAATCCGGCGGTTGCAAGGCTGGCAGCGGAAAGCGGGCGGATTGAGATGATCCTCTTCAGCATCAATCCGGCCTTTGACATGCTGCCTGCCAGCGAGAACATGGAGGATTATTTTAAGGAAACATACGATGAGCAGTTAGGCGGGATTGCGCCGGAACGGGCAGAATTATACAAGATCTGTGAAAAGAACAACATCGGGATTACGGTCATGAAGGGATATGCGGGCGGACGGCTGTTCTCAGCAGAAACCTCCCCCTTCGGCGTGGCCCTGACGCCCGTACAATGCCTGCACTACGCCCTGACCAGGCCCGGTGTTGCCAGCGTCATGGCCGGATATGATACCATAGGGCATGTGGATGCCGCGGTTGCATACGAGACCGCTGCCGAAGAAGAAAAAGACTATGCCACCGTACTGTCCAAAGCGCCCGCCCATGCCTATTACGGGCAATGCACCTACTGCGGCCACTGCGCGCCCTGCCCGGCCGGTATTGACATTGCGATGGTCAATAAATTATACGACCTGGCCGTGATGCAGCCGGAAGTCCCCGCCGCGCTGAAAGCCCACTATGACGGGCTGTCGGCCAATGGCAGGGACTGTGTCGGCTGTAAGGGATGCGAGGAGCGGTGTCCATTTGGGGTGGCCGTGTCTGGGCGGATGGAACAGGCGGCTGATTTGTTCCGGTGATGCCGTCCTGGTCATCCCTTTGGTAATCCCCATAACCCGAGGGCTCCTAGTAAGGTACAGGCAGCCCCGGATGCACAGCCATCAGATATGTATACACGATAATCAGCAGTATAACCCCGGCAGACACAAGGATATACGGGATGATTGCCTTGGATATCTTTTCAATGGATACCCCGGACACACCCGACAGCACGAACAGCACCATCCCCACCGGCGGTGTCACCAGGCCTATCAGAAGGTTCAGGACCATTATGATGCCGAACATGACCGGGTCAATCCCAAGAGCCGTGATAAACGGAAGCAGTACCGGGGTCATGATTACAATTGCCGGTGTAATATCCATGAACAGACCAATGAACAGCAGTATGACACTGACAATGATAAGGGCTGTCATTGGGTTATCCGTCAGATTCATCAGGTATACCGCCACGGTCTGGGGTATCTGTGAAAATGTAAGGATCCACGAAAACAGCGTGGCCGACGCAATGATGAACAGCACCCCTACCGTCACATCCAATGTCTGCCGGATGACAGAGGGCAGCTCCTTCAGCGTGATGCTCTTATATAAAAATCCCAGAAGGATTCCGTATACAACCGCTATCACCGCTGCTTCCGTGGGTGTGAAAATCCCGGCAATGATCCCTCCCCTGATGATTACAGGGAGGAGCAGGGCCCAGAACGACCATTTCAGGCAGTTCCATATTTCTTTTAACGTTGCCCGTTTCCGTTTCTCATAACCTTTGTTTTTGCAGATACAGTAGTTAACAGCCATCATTGCAGCGGCAAGCAATATGCCCGGAAGGATTCCTGCCGTAAACAGGTCCCCTACCGAAACAGAAGCAGTCACGCCAAAAATAACCAAAGGCACGCTTGGGGGGATGACAGGGCCTATGAGGGAGGAGGCCCCTGTTACTGCCAGCGAGAAATCATCATCATAGCCGCCGTCCTTCATGGCCTGCAGCTCAATTGCTCCCAGTCCCCCCGTATCCGCGATTGCACTTCCGCTCATCCCTGCAAAAATAACGCTGGCCAATACATTGGAATGTGCCAGCCCGCCTGTGAAATGCCCTACCAGATGGTCTGCAAAGGAGAATATACGCTTTGTGATTCCTCCCTGGTTCATGATATTTCCCGCCAGGACAAAAAAAGCAACGGCCAATAAGGGAAAGGAGTCCACTCCCGCAGCCAGCCTTTGGGCAATCAGTTCCAATGGCAGTCCATAGACCACCATAAAGGCCACTGAACTGATGAACATACTCATGGCAATGGATGCCCCCATTAACAGCAGCAGGAAAAATAGTCCAAATAAAATCAGCATCCGTCCTTCCTCCTTTGCAGCATTTTCCTGATATCACCGACAATCATGCCCAAATCGTATGCCATGTAAATCACGGCCCCAACCGGTATGACCAGATAGACCAGCTGCATGGGCAGTTCCATTGCGGTAGAGACAACATTCTGGTGGGCAAGGAACTGCAGGGAGGTCCTAAACAGCACCATGAAAGCCAATAACCCAGCCATATCCACAACCAGCCCGCAGAGCGCCTGAAGAACCCGCGGCAGCCTGTCCCTGAGAAGCGTCATCCCGATATGGGAACCTCTGCGGATCCCATATCCAATACCAAGGAAGGTGATCCATATCTGGAGATATCTTGCCAGCTCCTCCGCCCATTTAAGAGGGGCTGAGAAAACGGTGCGCATGATGATCTGGACAAACAGGATGATTCCCATAACGGTAAGACATAATATCAAAGAATACTCTTCCAGTTTATGTAAGCCACTAACCAACTTTTTCATAACCCACCTCATTCAACGGCGCGTATCTTATTAACAAGTTCCTGGTCAAAATCATCATATATGTACGCTGTCATTTCCCTGAATGCTTCTTTGTCCACATCCTCAATGACTTCCATACCATTGGCCTCCAGCTGCTCAATATATGTATCCTCAGCCTCAAATGCCTTACCATCAATCCATGCAGACGCTTCCCTGGCAGCCTCCAATACAGCTGTCCTGTAAGCCTCAGGCATGGATTCCAATGTCTTAGTGCTGGCGTAAAGGGCATTGGCCCCCATGATATGCTCGGTCTTAATAAGATAATGCTGCACCTGGTCGAATTTATTGGCGGCAATTGTAGCCAGGGGGTTCTCCTGCCCATCAATCACCCCTTGCTGAAGGGAAAGGAATACTTCGCTGAAAGCCATGGGCGTTGCCACTGCCCCCATTGCTGTCAGGGTGTCAATGTAGAGCTTCTGGTCCGGTACCCGTATGTTCAGCCCCTTCATGTCCTCGGGACCGGACACCAGCTTGTCCTTTGTTGTCAGATATCTGGCCCCGTAGTAAAACGCCCCGATTCCTTTGGCCCCCATATGTCCTTCCATTTCATCAAACATGGAATACACCACATCACTGTTTAAAATCCGGACCAGGTGTTCCCTGTCACCGGCAATATACGGGGCGTCCAGAATCCCTATATCCTGATACTTTTTCGCCGGTTCCCCAAATCCGATGATTGCAAAGTCAATGGAACCGATTTCCACAGCGTCAAATATCTCCTTTTCATTCCCCAGCTGGGAAGCAGGGAACACACTCACCGTCACATGACCGTCTGTCTTTTCCTTTACAAGCCTTGCAAACTCCTCTGCCCCCAGGCCGTTTGGATGGTCAATGGGCATGATATGGGCCAGCTTCAGCTCAGCATGATAATCATCCCCTGGATTCGCAGCAGCCGTATTTGCAGCACCCCCGCTGTTTCCGGCACCGCCAGCCCCGTTGCTGCCGGAGTTTTTCCCCGCTCCGCCTGCAGCGCCGCACCCCATCAGTGAAATGCCGCATGCGCAGGCCACCATCCCTGCTGCAAGACGCACAAACTGTTTTTTCCTCCATACATTGAATCCTTTTAACATAAATCCCTTCTCCTTTCGTATTTATTGGTTCATTTTTTCCAGTTTCTCCCAGTCGAATTCCACTCCGGTCCCCGGTAAGCCGGACGGTTCCAGGCATCCCTCTTTAATTGTCAGGGGCTGAATCGTATACTGCCAGATAGGGAAACTGTGGAACTCAATATACCCCCTGTTTTCCAGACCTGCCAGTATGTTGACATGCAGCTCCTGCATGCCGTGGGAGTGGACCGCCAGGTGATATTGTCCGGCCAGCCCCGCCACCTGCACAAATCCGGTAATCCCCCCTGCATTGGATGCGTCGGGTATGGGACATTTGATGTGTCCAATCCGCAGAGCCATCTCGTGCTCATAAATGGTGTGCAGGTTTTCCCCCATGGCAATGGGTATGGATGTGGCCTGCCCAATCCTTGCATAGGCCTCATAGTTATCAGGATCCGTGGGTTCTTCCAGCCACGTGATGCAAAACTCCTCCAGACGCTTTGCCATCTCAATGGCAGCTGTTTCATCCCAGGCCATATTGGCATCTACCATAAAAATAGCCTGGTCCCCTATGAGGCGGCGCACCGCCCGTACCCTGGCAATATCCTCATTCCCATCCTGTCTGCCCAGCTTAATCTTAAATGCATTGTGCCCCCGCCCCATCTGGTCTTCAATCTGGCTTAACAGTTCCTTCTCCGTCAGCATCAAATCAATGCCGCCGTAATAGGTAGGCACCTTGGAGGATGGATTTCCTAAATACCCTGACAGCCCCATGCCTTTCTGTTTCAGCATCACATCCCAAAATGCAATATCCAGCGCAGAAATGGCAAATGCGGCAATCCCTCCCCTGGCAACATAGTGGATTCCCCGCGCCATCATCTGGTTCATGATTTCCGGGCATTGCATTTCTTTCCCGATTAACAGCGGTCCCAAGTCCTTTTCCAACATGACCGCAATGGCCGCCCCGCCAATACCACCCGTATATGTATATCCCACCCCCTTTACTCCGCTTTCCAGCATGACTTCAACTGTAATCACTTCAAAGAAACTATGCTTTCCATGAATCGCATCCACCAGGTTCCCCTCCAGCGGCAGCCTGAAATACCTTGTATGAATTGATCTGATTTTTCCGTACACCTGACTTCTCCTTTCCTGGCTTTGGGAATTGTTTTTAAAATGCATTTCTGTCCCATGTAAGCCGTTATACTTGTGAAACATATTATGTATTTTATTTAACCCTTATTTTTATATTATTGTATACTATAAATCCAGATAAATCAAGTATTTTTGTATACTATTTTTAAAAACCCGACAGAAAATAGAGGATTTTTCATTATGAATCCTATTTAATACCCCGTTTTCTATAATCCATCTTTTTTATGTATACATAAACTCCTCCCGTTTTATCCATATGTTTTAATTTTATGTATACAATTTTTATTTTTTGAGTTAAAATAGATTTATCCATTGAAAAGGAGATTGCCTATATGCCCAGGCTAAAAGGAAATGCCTCTGACACGGCATTAAAAAAGATTGTCCAGAAAATTAATGACTATGAGTTATCCTCAGGGGAGATTGTATCTGACCTGGAGTTATCCAATGAGCTGAATATCAGCCGTACCCCTGTCAGGGAAGCAATGCAGCAGTTGATAGACATAGGGTTATTGGAGCGGACAGCCACCAAGGTAGTGGTACGGTCCATCACCCTTACCGATATTGCGGAAATATTCCAGATACGGGAAGCAATCGAAATCATGAGTGTTAAGATAATCCTGTCCAGGGGAGGATTAAACGAGACCCAGAAACTGGAATTGATGGATATCCATCAGAATTTGTGCAATGACATTTCAAATGGGAACTTTGACAAGAACTTTTCCGATGACACGGCATTTCATGAGAAGCTGATAGAATATTCCGGCAACACACGTATGGAAGACATATGCAGACGCATCACCCTGCAGAGCCAGAGACTGCGCTGGCTGACCCTTCTTACCCCTTCCAGATACGCGGGCACGCGGGATGAACACCAACGGATCATCCAGGGGATCTTAAACCAGGATTTAAACAGCGCTGCCCGGGCCATTGAGGAACATTTGCAGGGCAGCCTTGAAAACTATACCCAGATACTTAATAATAACCAATGGATGAAAATCATGAGCGAGCTTAAGAACATGAACCCATAGGGAGGATCATTACAGCAAGGGGTTGCGGCAGAATTGCGCACCGCTTCACCCTTGCTGAAATCATTGTTTTACCGTACTAAGACAAAACGGATGGCCTTCCGGGTCAAACATCGTGGCCGACGTTTCGTAATACTGCACTTCTGACTTGGTGGCGCCGCATTTTAAAGCATGGGCAACTGCTTCGTCTAAATTTTCAACCAGAAAATCAATATGGGCCATCTGCCGTTGCCCACCTGCTTCCCAGGGCCAAACCTCCTGATTTTTCTATTTCCGCCTTCCCTGAACAGGGTGTGTCTGATTCCATATATCTAAATTTTAATGCTGAATCTTGAAAGTCATTTCATCACTTCTTATTCTTCAGCCGCAGCTCAATCCCCCGTTCCCCAGCCATCTCCTCAAACATCCGTACGGCCCGCGCCGCCCGCTCCTTCACATTCCCCTCTTGCGCAACAGTCTGTTCCCGGATCCGTGCAACCGTGGCCTTCACGTCTTCAAGCTCCAGCAGGTTGACTGCCAGACAATAAAAATTCTTGCGCCTTCCGTCATTGCAATATTCCAGCAGCCACCGCAGCAGGCCGATCTTCTCATCCAACGCAGCCTGATATGCTTTTATCCCGCCCGTTTTTACCGTTTCAAAATCCCTTGTCACATTCCTGTATGTAATAAAGGAATCCTCCGGGTGCTCATCCATATACCGCCTGCAGGGAAATTCCCCGCACAGCACACAATATTCCACCCCGCCGTGGCGCTGGCCGCAATTAATAATGGCGCAGGATGGGTGCTTATGGTAAAATCCCGGCCCGCCGCATCCCGGGCACCTGGAGGTGCCCTGCGTGTGGTACCGCGGGCAAAGGCCGCAGTTCAGACCGCAGGCCGCGTATTCCGGGTAAGCCCTGTAATGTTCCTTCATAGCCATCCCCCTCTTCTTTCCGTCCTCTTCTTTATTCCATGATTTTCTCCGGCCTGAATTTCAGGTAATCCGCTGAAACCAGCCTGTAATCGACGCCATTCACCTCTCCCAGGAAACTGTCCTGATACCGGGCCTCCCCGTGGCAGTGGGAATAAACCACCAGCTCCGCCCCGTATTCCTCTGCCATACGCGTAAAGCAGCTTTCCATCTCCCCTATGCTGGTGGGCGGATAATGCAGGAACATGATGAAATGTTCATATCCGTCCGCTGCAGCCGACTCAAAGGAAATACGCAGCCGCTCCTGTTCACGTTTCACGATTTTCTGAAAGTGTTCCGGGGTATCCTTTCCTTCATAGCAATATCCCTTGGTCCCAACAAGGGCATGGACATTCTTTGAAGGATCCCCGTAGGTAAAATAGTTGTTCTGCAGGAATAACAGCTTTCCTTTATACAGCTCATTTAACAGACGGGTCTTTTTAGCGTCCCAGAACATGTCATGGTTTCCGCGCAGAAGGATCTTCCTGCCCGGAAGGGAGGCAATGAATCCCAGGTCCGCCCGGCTCTCATTCAGGTTCCGCCCCCAGGAGTGGTCGCCCGTGATTACAACCGTGTCCTCCTGGCGGATCTGCCTGATCCAGTTCTTTTCAATCTTTTCCACATGGTTCTTCCACTCTTTCCCAAAGACATCCATGGGTTTATCCGTGGATAAAGACAGGTGAAGGTCCCCTATTGCATATAATCCCATATATCACTCCATATTTCTGTCAAAAATTCAGGCATTACATAATTTACAAATAATACCGATCCGCACTATTATATCCCTGCAAATCAAAGCATGCATTTTTTCCCTTATCTGCTATAATATAATAAGATCGTACCTGTCCCAGGGCGTGTTTGACCAATCATCCCCGCCCTCTGCCCAAAGGAGGTGAGACCATGAAATGTCCATACTGTAATCAGGACATGCAAAAGGGATATATAACTTCAGATGCGCGCTTCCTTGCCTGGCGTGAAGAAAAGCATGAATCGGCAAATGTCAAAACAGGGGACGGCGTCCAGCTGGCCAAAAAAGTCTTTGGCGGCGCAGCCACGGTATCAGACGCATACTGCTGCAAGGCATGCCGGAAAATTGTCATAGACTATGCCAAAACAGAAATTTATGCCGTGTAGACCTTCTGGTTCCCGCGGCAAAGCCCCTGCCTGTCGGATTGCCGGCATTCCCTATGGCCGGACGGCCCTCTATTCCATCTCCTCAAAGGCCCGGTCGGCTGCCTGCTGCGCCTTTATGATCCGGTCGCACCACCGGTCAAACCCAGGATCCTCTACCTGTGTCTCAGGATGTTCCATCATATATCTGGCAGCCTCCCGGATTCCCTGGGCCATGGAGACCGTGCACACAAAATCAGGAACCGCCCTCTTTATCTTGGAGTTGTCAAATACCACGCTGCAGGATTTGTCTCCCTGCAGTTCTCCTTCCAGATCATACTGCCTCCCATGCCTTGCCAGGAAATCCGTGGTCACATGGACGGCCTTCAAAGGCATTCCAAGGGCGTCTGCTATGGTTTCGTAAATCTGGTTCCATGTCATGCTTTCATCGGTAGTGATATGGAAGGAATGTCCAATGGCATGTGGATTGCCCATCAGTCCCACATAACCTTTGGCAAAGTCCGACGCGTGGGTCACGGTCCACAGGGAAGTCCCGTCCCCGGGGATAATGACCGGTTTTCCATCCAGGATACGCTTTAAGACCTGCCAGTTCCCCCTGGCGCCATGAGGCGTCACAGGCGGCTTTTTCCCGCAGTGGGTATGGCTTGGCCTAACAATGGTAACCGGGAAACCGGCCCCGCGGTATGCATCCAGAAGTGCATTCTCTGCCTCTATCTTCTGCCGTGAATATTCCCAGTATGGATTGGCCAGGGGCGTGCTTTCCGTAATCCTGTAATCTGACACCGGCTTCTGGTAAGCAGACGCGCTGCTGATATAGATATACTGCCTTGTGACACCGGTAAAAAGACGGATATCCCGCAGGGCATCCTCCGCCGTATAGCCAACAAACTGGGCCACCACGTCATATGACCTTCCCGCAATGGCCTTTCCCACCGCCTCCTCGTCATGTATATCCGCAACAATGGTATCCATCCCCTCCGGTACCGGCCTGCTGCCTCTGTTCAGCAGTGTAATGTCCCATCCGCGTTTCAAGGCCAGTCCTGTCACGGATGTGCTGATCGTACCGGTCCCGCCAATGAATAATGCCTTCATGCCATATTCCTCCGTTTTCCATATTGATTGAAAATGTCTGTCTTCCACTGGTTTGATTGTACCATACCTTAGGGCATCCAACAACCATGCCCTGATTAGGATACCCTGGTCCTCTGCCTGGCAGCCGACCCATGACGGACATGCCGCTGCCCCGGCTGCTGACAGACGGAAAGCCATTTACAAATCCCATGCAGACAGACCCTAATATGACATTATCTCATATCCGTCTTCCGTGACCAGAACCTGGATTTCCCACTGGGCAGAAGGTTTCCCATCAGCCGTGTAAACGGTCCATCCATCCTCCTCATCCGTGAAGATCTCATCTGAGCCCATGTTAACCATGGGTTCAATGGTAAATATCATGCCCGGTACCATGAGCATTTCCGTGCCCCGCCTTGATACATAACTGACCCATGGGTCCTCATGAAATTCCAGCCCCACCCCGTGTCCGCCGATTTCCTTCACAACCGTGTACCCGTTCTGCCTTGCAAAGTCATGGATGGCCTGGCCCATATCCCCCAGGAACCCCCATGGCTTTACCTGACGCAGGCCAATGTCAAGGCTCTGTTTCGTCACCTCCACAAGGCGCTTCTTTTCCTCTGAAACCTGGCCGATGCAGAACATCCTGGATGAATCTGAAAAATACCCGTTGTAGATGGTAGACACATCCACATTGATGATATCGCCCTCCTTGAGGATTACATCCGGTGAGGGGATGCCGTGGCATACCTGGTCATTGACAGAGGTGCACACGCTTTTTGGAAAGCCCTCGTAATTCAGGGGAGCCGGTATCCCATGGAGCCGCGTTGTCTGCTCATAGACCCACCGGTCAATCTCCTCCGTGCTGACTCCTTCCTTTATCTTCCCGCTGATGTAATCCAGGACAGCGATGTTCACCTTGCAGCTCTCCCTGATGCCTTCAATCTGTTTTGCGTTCTTGATGATGCGGCGGGGCGGTATCACTGCTCCCCTGCGGGCATATTCCTCCAGCCTGCTGTCAAAACCGCTGTGGCACTTCTTATATTTCCTGCCGCTTTGGCACCAGCATAAATCATTTCTCCCTAATTTAAGCATAAACAATGACGCTTCCTTTCTTACTTTCCTTTTACATTTACCACTGGTACTATATGCCCGACCCATGTCTAAAATCCCGGAACCGCTTTCCGTCCCGGATAAAAAAACGTCGGAAGGCAGGCAGGTAATCCCCTGCCTCCTCCCGGGTAAAGTCATATGGTCAGTTATCACTGTCAACTATCAACATCAGCAATTATAACATGTTTTAACCGGGTGTCAAGAAGGGCGCTTATCTGCCGGACCCTGGTCCATGTGGTCATCCGTCAACTGCCAGGCGCACCAGGACAACATAATCATACTTCCGGAACACGGAGTCATCCTCCGCCATTTCCTCACAGTCCACGGATTCCATGCTGTTCCTGTCAAACTGGAAGCATCTGGCCGCCAGGACATATCCCGCGGCAGGCGCATTGCCCACATCATCCGCATGCTTATCTGCTTTCTTTTTCCTCCCCGCATCTGCAGTCTCACCATAAATGCCTGTCATCGCCATACCGCCCTTCTTTCCATCTGGAAATACGGTCCGCAGGGCGCCGCTTGCTGTTTTTGTCCCATCGCTTTCCAATATCATCTTCCAGGTGGTGCCGGACCATGTCCCGTCTTCCCTTTTATCAATATCGGATAAGAGGTAACATGTCATGTTTGCCTCCCCATCCCCCTGCATCAGGATGTCCGAGCCAACCAGGCTGCCATCCACCCATTCCTCCAGATACAGGCTCCTGCTGCCTGCATCCTGGGGGAATGCAAGTTCCATGACAGCTATCATATCACCGGAGAAACCGGCAATCGTCTTCTCCCTCTCTGTCAGTTCAATATGGGTCACCATGGGCCGGTCCTCCCCCTGGCTTCCTTACGTTCCAAAGCAAACTAGGGTGTGTTGGAAAAATTTCCAATGACAAATGTATAAAATTACCATTTCAAGAGAAACATAAAATTAGAAGTTTCTAATATTCATGTTTCAGAAAGGAAGGACCCAATGGGACGCAGTTATCATTTATCAAAAAAGATTGCAGAAAACCAGGCGGCTGAAATCCTTCGGGAAATCAATGGGTTTTCTGACATCAAACAGGCAGCTTTCAGTTCAGGGATGGATTATCTGGAGATTGAGGCAAAGGGCCAGGATTATTCCGAGGTCATGAGCAGGGCCGTTAATATCTTCAGCAAAAAAGCAAACGGATGTGAGCTGTCATTTGCACGTTTTGTATAATGAAAGCAGGCCCCTGGCCTGACAGCGAAGAGGGACCGGGCCTCCCAGGCGCCCAGCCCCTCTTCGCTTGCAGACAACATCCCTTCCGATTAAATCAACCCCACCAGGTCCAGGCTTGGTTTCAGGGTATCTGCCCCCGGCTTCCACTTGGCCGGGCAGACCTGGTCTCCGTGTTCTGCCACGAACTGGGATGCCTGGACACGGCGCAGCAGCTCGTCCGCATTCCTTCCCACATTACCTGCAATTACTTCATAGGCCACAATCCTGCCTTCCGGGTTCACGATAAAGCTTCCTCTCTCAGCCATGCCGTCCGCTTCAATCATCACCTCAAAATCCCTGGCAAGCCTGCCTGTGGGGTCTGCCAGCATGGGATACTGTATCTTCTGGATGGTCTTGGACGCGTCATGCCATGCTTTGTGGACAAAATGACTGTCACAGGAAACGCTGTAAATCTCGCAGCCTATGTCTTTAAACTCCTCATACTTATCAGCCAGGTCCTCCAGTTCCGTTGGGCACACAAAGGTGAAATCAGCCGGATAGAAAAAGAACACGGACCACTTTCCTAATATATCCGGCTTCTTTACTTCCTTAAATTCATTGCCTGCATATGCCTGTACTGTAAAATCGCTTATTTCCTTTCCAATTAGTGACATGATCATGTCCTCCTTTGTCTGATATGGTTATATTAAAATCCGTTCATTAGTTCCTGCTAACTTATCTTTATCTTACCAGAACTTTCCTGTTCTGTCAATAAACAATATTAATAATTATTATTAATATTGTTTGATAAGCATAAAATCAGCCATAAGGGAATCCTGTGCCCCTTACGGCTGAAAAAACCAATCCTCTCATTATGACCGGATTGCATTTATGTGCGGCCTGTGTCATGATTTAAAAAATGTACTTGACCCTCACATGATGTGAGGGTCTATACTCCACCTATCAAATCGAAAAGGAGAAAAGATATGAATGATTACATGGTACATCCCATAGGGAAAGTCCGCACCAGTGAGGAAGGGACATTGATTGAGCTGGAGAAGGAATACATCCCGGCCCTGCAGGGGCTGGAAGGATTCAGCCATATGAATATCCTCTGGTGGTTCAGCTGCTGTGATAATGAAGCTTCACGCTCCGTCCTGACAGCCGGGCAGCCATATAAGAAAGGACCAGCCGTAATGGGGACCTTTGCCACAAGGTCGCCGGAAAGGCCCAATCCCATTGCCCTGACCACCGCCGGGATCATCAGCCTTGATAAGGACAGGGGAATCATCCAGGTCACATACATGGATTGCCATGACAACACCCCAATCCTGGACATAAAGCCCTATACCCCCAGCTTTGACAGGGTGGAAAACCCCGGCGTGCCTTCCTGGTGCGCACACTGGCCCGGCAGCATTGAGGAATCGGCTTTATTTGAGTGGGAAAATGAATTTAACTTTTAGGGAATGTTTCAGCCATTTACGTCCCTCCCATGAGGCTTGCATCCAACGGCTGCAAGTCTCAGCCACTCCTCATCCTCCTGCCCGACTAACTGTGCGTACTTCGTCCACCGCGGTGATTCCACTGCCTTAAGCGCTGTGAGTACAGCCAGCTTCTGGTACTGCTCCAGCTCACGTGGATATTTCTTCCTGTTCCGGATAAAATAAAATGCTTTCGTCATTCCCATATGAAACCTCCCAGCTTCAAAGCTATATCAGATTCCTAAATGCCTCACTAGGTTCCCTTATGACCCGGCTGCAAAGAGCCTCGCCCTCAGCGGCCAGGCGTTCCTCATCCACACCGGTCAGGGCCCCGTCCCGGTAAACCACATTGCCGTTAATCATGGTCATCCATACCGGGCCTGTAAGCCCTGCCCTGGCAATGATGTTCTTAGGGTCATGGAGCGCGCCGGTCAGTTCCAGCACAGCGGTGTCAATCATGAACAGGTCCGCCGCCTTGCCCGGTTCCAGGGAGCCAAGGTCAGGGCGTCCCAGTGTTTTAGCGCCGTTGATGGTGGCAACCTTAAGCATCTCATAAGCCGATGCACAGCCGCCGCGCTGTTTGCTGTGGTAGGTCTGCATCAGATACGCAATCCTCAGCGCGTCCAGAAGATTGGAACTGTCGTTGGTGGCTGAGCCGTCGCAGCCAAGGCTGATGTTGATGCCGGCCTCCAGCATTTCCTTAATGTTCAGTATGGGGAAACCGCCCAGGATGGCCGGTGACGGACAGTGGGAAACCCCTGTTTTGGTGGAAGCCAGCACCCGGTATTCCTCAGGCGTCACTTCCCAGTCATGGGCATACCACACATCCTCTCCGATGAATCCCAATTCCGCACACCAGTCCATGGTCCTCTTGCCCCAACGGGCCACCATTCCCTCATTCTCCCCTTCACCCAGATGGGTGTGCATACGCACGCCCTTATCCCTGGCCATGGAAACCGTCTCCTTAAAGGTATCCCTGGTACAGTTAATGGGCTGGCATGGCGCCATTACGATCTGTCTCATGGAAAATGCCCCGGAATCGTGGTACAGGCCAATCAGCCGTTCACAGTCCTTCAGGAACTCATCCGTGGTCTCCAGCATGTTGTCCGGTATGGAGCTGCCCTCCGCCCTTGACAGGGTGTTGGTCCCCCTTCCCGCATGATACCGGATACCCAGAAGCCCGGCGGCTTCCATCTGGCGGTCCACAGGCGTCTTGCCGGTCTTATTGGTGTAGCAGTACTGGTGGTCAAAGGCACAGGTACAGCCATGCTTGATCAGGTCCCCCAGCGCAGTAAGGCTGGAATAGTAAATCACATCTGAATCAATGATCTGGAAAATCCTATAAATTTTATCTATCCAGTCCATGACCATCAGGTTAGGGTAATCAATGGAGGTCAGGTTCCTAACAAAGGTCTGGAAAAAATGGTGGTGGGTGTTGATTAAGCCCGGATAAACAAACTTACCGTCCCCACGTATGATTTCCGCCCCTTCTGCCTCTATATCCTTTCCGATTTCCGTTATCTTGGGACCCTCAATCAGGATATCGGAATCCCAATATACCTGGTCCCCGCTGTCACAGCTTACAATCGCTTTTGCATTTTTAATCAGTATCTTCCTGTCCATGAACCCTCCGCTTTGTCTTTTATCTTATATACTGTTTTCTTTGTCTTACAGCCATGATAAAAGTATACCATATTTTCACATAACTTCAATTATCATCTGGAAATCCGCGGTAAAACCAGACCCCGGGGCGTGTACTATGGATTTATGGTGAAACTGAAGGTGCGTTCAGAGTCCGTGGACCCTCCCGTCCCATTTATATCCTTCACGGATTTTGTAATGGCATAGGTCCCTTCCTCCAGGCCGCCATAAAGATACTCCAAGTCCACTGTCCACTCCACCGGATGTCCCCGCCTGGGCTTGTAGGCGGTACAGGAAGGGTATATCTCATCATTCTTTACCAACGGTTCCATATCCACCCAAGATTCCCCGTCATACTTCTGAAGCCTGAACCCCTCCTCAAAGATAATGTCAAGGCCGGTTTCATTTTCCAGGGAAAGCTTCATGGAGGCGGGGGTTATGTCGCTTTCATCCGCATACATGCTGACCCCTCCCGGCAGGCCGAAGGATTCGTTCAGCCCGTTAATGGCCCTCACTTTAAGTCCCTGGGATGATAAATCATCGTTCAATGCCTCCGCCACCCACACGCGGCCTGTTTCTCCAAGCATGATGCCGCTCCAGTTGCAGAACATCCTGCTGCAGGTTTCTTCCTCCAGCTCCACGAAAAAATAAGGATTCAGACCAGTCCCGAAATCAGCTGCCAGGAATTCCTCCGGCGTATCATAGGATGCCCCGTCTATGGTGACAGGATAAGCCAGTTCCCCGGCTAATGCGTCCCAGTCCTGCAACAGCAGCTGCTGTTTCACCTTCTTTGCAAACTCTTCCACCTGGGATGCAGGAAGATCAGTGGCCAGGCTGTAAAAATCCTCCGGGACCGGCTCTTTTCCCGTCAGCACATCCGTCAGGTCCACAGGATTGAAATTGGTATCCGTGCCCTGGGCCGTATGGCGGTTCACATAGTAATTACACCGGGTGGCTCCGCGCGCGCTTCCCTCCCCCTCGTCAACCATGTCGTAAAGCCATATGTGCACCCTGCTGTAGGTATCAGGCATGTCCTCAATTTGGGCATGCCCGGGCCGGGAACCTTCCTTTTGCAAATAATATGCCTGGGCCATATCCAGCAGCTGGTCATCTGAGTATCCGGCCCATGTATCTTCCATGCCGCTAAAACCGGCCCCAGCCTCACCATCACGTCCGGCACCGGCCATGGTTTCAGCGTGTTCCGTTGTCAGGGAACCGGTCTGTGCTTCGCCTTTGGTCGGGGAACCGGTCTGCGCTTGACCTTCGTTCAGGGAACCGGTCTGTGCTTGACCTTTGCATCCCCAGACAAGCACGGCGCACATCATGACAGCCGCAATCTTTTTTGTTTTCCTGAATTTGTTATTTCTCATCATACCGCCTTTCTATAGCATGTCCGGGCTGTCCGATGCTGTGTTTGAAAATTCATTCCCGCTATCTGCGCGGATAGCCCTTTACCATACATTATCTTCCTATGTCCTTTTAAGCAAATCCCGTCAGCCTGTCCCAACCACTCCGAAACAGCCGTCTAATCAAAGGATATCACAACGCAGCGGATTTTCAATTAATGTTACCTTAAACTTTATTAATTTTCAGACAGCAAAAAAGCACGGCTGCCAGGGACAGCCATGTGCCGCCGCATACCAGTGCGTGTTTGAAAGGCCAAAACGCGCACTGGTCCTGGAAACCGTACTTTCACTATTACCTGCTAACCCAACAGGTCTGTCATGCTCTTATCCCTTTTTATGCCTGTATCCGGTCAATCCTAAAAACAGGATACCCGCAGGCCCTTACCGCATCCTTCAAAGCCTTATCCTCATAGTCCTGCTTCATGTATACGACGGCCTCCCCTGACTCCAGGTTTACCCGCGCCCAGACACCGTCCATGGCGTTCAGTGCATTTTCCACACGGACTGCACAGTTCCCACAGGACATGCCGTCTACCTTGAGTATGCACTGACAGGGATAATGTGACGGGTCCCGGTCTTTTACCTTTATCCGCTTCAATGCCTTTTCACCGGATGAACCGCAGCAGCCCAAGGTCAGGCGCTTCAGGTAACTTCTTATACCAAACACACAGACAATAATTAACAGGATGCATATGGCCGCTGTTGACAATCTTCTTCCTCCTTTCAATCCGGCGTTACACAGCTGATTTGGCTTTTAAACCCACGTTCAGGAATCTGCTTTCCCTATATGGCCTGATTAACAGGTAAATGAACAGCGCCACCAGGATAATGGCTGCAGCCGTCCCGATGCCAAAGCTTCCTGTTTCAAACCAGCTGCCTAACTGATAGATGCAAAGGGACACGCCGTAAGCCAGGACGGTCTGATAACCAATTGCAAACCAGGTCCACTTTGCATTGTTCATCTCACGCTTGATGGCTCCCATGGCCGCAAAGCAGGGGGCGCACAGGAGGTTAAACACCAGGAAGGAATATGCGCTGACAGCCGTGAAGCTTCCTGCCAGGGTTCCCCAGATTTCCTGGCCGTCTTCCGCAACCTCTGCAAATCCATAGAGGATACCGAATGTGCCGACCACATTTTCCTTTGCAACCAATCCTGTGATGGCTGCAACAGCCGCCTGCCAGTTGCCCCATCCAAGGGGTGCGAATATCCATGCAATGCCGCGCCCGATGGAAGCCAGGATGCCGTCGGACAGGTCTTCCACCATCCCAAAGCTTCCGTCCACAAAACCAAAGCTGGATGTGAACCAGATGAAAATGGTTGACAGGAGTATTACGGTCCCTGCCTTCTTAATAAAGGACCAGCCGCGCTCCCACATGCTCCGGAGCACGTTGGCAACAGTGGGCATATGGTATGCAGGAAGTTCCATGACAAAGGGCGCAGGGTCGCCTGCAAACATCCTTGTCTTCTTTAAGATGATGCCGGAGAAGATAATGGCTGCAATTCCTACAAAATAGGCGCTTGGCGCAACCCATGAGGCGCCCCCGAATAAAGCGCCTGCAAACAACGCAATGATTGGCAGCTTGGCGCCGCAGGGAATGAAGGTGGTGGTCATGATGGTCATCTTGCGGTCCCTGTCATTTTCAATGGTACGGCTTGCCATGATGCCCGGAACGCCGCAGCCGGTTCCAATCAGCATGGGGATGAACGACTTGCCGGACAAACCGAACTTGCGGAAAATCCTGTCCATGATGAATGCGACCCTGGCCATATAACCGCAGGCCTCAAGGAACGCCAGGAAGATGAACAGCACCAGCATCTGTGGAACAAAGCCCAGCACAGCGCCAACGCCGGCAACAATACCATCCAGGATCAGGCTGGACAGCCAGCCGGCACAGCCCACAGAGGTCAGGAATCCTTCTATCAGCACAGGTATTCCGGGTACTTCCATGCCAAACAGGCTCCAGCCTTCCCCGAACACCCCGTCATTGGCCCAGTCAGTTGCCCAGGTGCCCACGGTTGTGACCGATACATAATATACAATCCACATGACCACTGCAAAAATCGGAAGCGCCAGCCACCGGTTGGTGACAATATGGTCAATCTTATCTGACGTGCTCAGTTTCTTTCTGTTCTTCCTGACATAACAGCCATTGATAATCGAGGCAATGTATGTATAGCGTTCATTGGTGATGATGCTTTCAGCGTCATCATCCATGGCATCTTCCGCGCCCTTGATCAGCCTTTCAATATCCGGGACCATGGTCATCCGCGCAGCGATTTTATCGTCCCGTTCAAAGAGCTTGATGGCATAAAAACGTTTCTGCGCCTCCGGGATATCGTCTCCCAGGCTGGCCTCAATCTCATCCAGCACATGCTCCACCTCTGGGCCGAATTCATGGACGGGCGCTGCCTTGCCGCCTGCCTTGGCCAGTTCCACTGCCTTGGCCGCCGCATCCATGATGCCGGTGCCCTTCAGCGCTGAAATCTCAACCACCGGACAGCCCAGTTCCCTGCCCAGGGCATCTATATTAATCTGGTCGCCGTTTTTCTTTACGATATCCATCATGTTAACAGCCATGAGCACAGGAATCCCCAATTCCATCAGCTGTGTGGACAGATAAAGGTTGCGCTCAAGGTTTGTGCCGTCCACAATATTAAGGATTGCGTCCGGGCGCTCCGTAATCAGGTAATTCCTGGCAACCACTTCCTCCAGGGTGTACGGCGACAGGGAATAAATTCCCGGAAGGTCCATGATGATTACATCCTTGCTGCCCTTAAGCTTCCCCTCCTTTTTTTCCACCGTGACGCCAGGCCAGTTCCCTACAAACTGGTTGGAGCCGGTCAGGCCGTTAAACAGCGTTGTCTTTCCACAGTTCGGGTTGCCGGCCAAAGCAATTTTTATTGACATTTCCATATCCTCCTCTTCCTCTTACTTGAGAAAATCCATCAGTAAATTAGCATTAACTAACTCATTGTCTTAAAAAAAAGGCAGCCCCTACTGCACTTCAATCATCCCTGCATCTGCTTTTCTCAGCGATAATTCGTATCCTCTTACATTCACTTCAACCGGATCGCCAAGCGGCGCCACCTTGCGGACAAAAACCTTGGTCCCTTTTGTGATTCCCATATCCATGATCCTGCGTTTGACAGCCCCTTCGCCGTGAAGCTTTACCACGGATACCGTGTCCCCGCATTTAACCTCTTTTAATGTGTGCATGTCATGATGCTCCTTTCCTCTTCATACCCTTTTACTGCTATATCATGATTACTGCTATATCATGATTACCGCTATATCATGATTTTGTTGGCCATTTCCCTGCTGATTGCAACCCGGGCTTCCTTTACATTGACAATCACATTGCCATTGTTGACCGTAACAACCGTCACATCCGTGCCCGGCACAAACCCCATGTTCTCCAGATGGCGGCGCACTTCCTCTTTTCCGCCTACCCGCTTGATGGATGTCACTTCACCCTCTCTTGCCATTGTCAAAGGCATACGAATCACTCCTCTTCTCTATTGATGTGATTATATTCTTGTAGTCATACAGTCCTGGAAAGTTATGGTATCCTAACTGCATCTCTAAGTTAGCACTGATTAACTCAAATGTCAATGATTTTTTTTATTTTTTTTAAGATATATCCATGAAGAGGAAGGAATCTTTTAACACACCCCAGGTCCAGGCTTTGTGTTTACAAAAACAGGGAAAAGGGAAATACCAGTACAAGGGAGGGCAGGATATTCAGCACCCTGGACCGCTTGATATCCGCAATCTTAAGCCCCACGGCCAGCGTAATGATTCCTCCGCATGCCTTAAAGTTGGACAGCATGGTTTCTGTTACAAACGGCAGTATGTAAGACGCCCCGGCAAACAGCAGGATGCCTACCAGGAATTGCGGTATGGCTACAAATCCCACCAGATATCCGGCCGTTGTCCCGAATATGACTGCCGTAAAAAAGTCCATGATTGCCTTGGCAATCAGCACGGAATGGTCCCCTGTCATGGCGGAATTCATGGCCCCGAAAATGCCTGTTCCGCTAAAACAGAACAGGATGATCATGCTGATAAGCACATCCAGCTGTCTGTCATCCAGACTCAGGGGAAGCCTGGATTCCAGGCCGTGAAGTCCGTGCATCAGGTTTGTTTCCAGATTCAGGAGTTCCCCGATGACCGTGCCGATGATAACGGCCAGGATAACAGCCGACAGGCTTTCAAGGCGGATAATCAGCGTAACCCCCATGGTGATGGCGGATAATCCGAAAATACCTGGCAGGGACTCCTTTAGCTTATCCGGAAAATAATCCTTTAAAAAGGCCCCCATAAGGCCTCCAATCAATACTGCAGTGCAATTAATCATAATACCGTATGGCATGCTATCCGCTCCTTTTCTGCTATTTCATGGGCCGGTCCGTCAGACGCCGGTGGATTTTCCCATATAATTCCATAAACTGTTCCACTTCCTCCTCCGGCATTCCATCAAAGGTCTGTTCCTCAATGTTCTGGAATGCTTCCATGACCCGCTGCTGCTGCTGCCTCCCCTTTTGTGTAAGGAAGATGTGGAAGGTGCGGCGGTTCCCGTTCAGCCGTCTGCGCTCAATCAGCGCCTTGGCCTCCATGCCGTTGAGCACGGATGTAAGCGTGGCCGCCTCAATATAGCAATGTGCCGCAATCTCCTTCTGGCTGGCCCCGTCGTGATACCCCAGATAATCCAGAACTTTTGGCTGGCCTGCTGTCAGCCCGGTTTCCTCAAGGATTTCCATCAGCATCCTGTTGTAAATTGCATGATTTGCCATGACCATGTAGTGGAATGTCATGATTTCCCCTTTCAAAATGATTAGATTTCTAATTATTATAATTCTAATCATTTTTCCTGTCAAGTCCCCTGTTCATGTTTCAGGACAATGATTCAGGTCCCTGGTCCAAAGGCGCGGCACCGAAAAACAGGCATCCATGCCTGCTGTTGCACAGTACATGGATGCCTGTCCATGATATCATTCGCTGGGATGATGCCCATCCCACACAATCCGTCTGTAAAGCTCCCGGTCCGTATCTGTAAACACATTGAATATGACCTGCCTGAGGGAGGAATCATGCTCCAGGAACCGTGATACGGTTTCCACTGCAATCTCTGCCGCCTTTTCCTGCGGGAAATGAAATACGCCGGTGGATATGCAGCAGAATGCAATGGACTGGATGTCATGCTCCGCAGCCAGTTCAAGACACGCCTCATAACACCCTGCCAGAAGTCTGCAGTCCTTCCTGTCAAGGGGGCCTGTGATGTTTGGTCCCACCGTATGCAGCACATACCTGGCAGGGAGATTAAATCCAGGTGTGATTTTAGCGCTGCCAACCCGCTCCTCCTGTCCCTGGGCCCGGATGATATCATTGCATGCCAGCCGCAGCTGGACTCCCGCATAAGTATGGATCATATTGTCAATACAGGAATGGCAGGGATGGAAGCAGCCCAGCAGCCCACTGTTGGCGGCATTGACAATGGCATCCGCTTTCAGCCGCGTTATATCTCCCTGCCAGAGAAAGACACGCCTGTCCTTACCCACGTTTTTAAGGAAACGGCTGTCTACCACGCCACGCCTTCTTACCTCCTCCGACAGGTATTTATCCTGTACGGACAGGAAATCCAGCCCCGCCGGCATGGGCGGCCGCAGGTTAAAAAGGGAGCGCAGGAGTCTCCACCTGGCTTCCTCATCCCCCGGGATGTCCATGTGCCGGTACTGGGGCATCTCTGTCAGCAGGACCTCAATCAGATACTCCCGTTCCTCCTCATGTGTCACTGAAACCACTCCTTTCCTTACAGCCTATTTCCCAGGACCGCTGCCCTCTCCTGCCCGGTCCCCCAAGGCTGCACTTATATCCTCAAGACATACCGCCAGGTCCATGTTAATCCCCACTGCCCGGCTTCCCAGGCTTTCCGGTACCGCTGCATCATCAAGATTCAGGCGGATCAGGCTCCACCCGCTGTTTTCGCCCAGCATTTTCTCAAATGGGAAACGGATGATGGCCGGGGTGTTGAATCCAACCCCCAGTTCCAGCAGCGCCAGCCTGCGTCCAGCTGCCCGTTTCAGGAAATCCCCATACCTTCCCGCTGCCTGATGCCAATGTCCATCTTCCACAAAATACCCGTCACACCGCAGGTTCATGGTCATGGGACCATTGCAGACAGGACATCTTGGCACCATACCGGAGGGAATCCTGCAGTCCTTGGCAGCCTGGTCCATGCGCACGAAAAGTCCCGTTACATCGTAGGTTTTCGGGTGGCAGGCTTTTGCGCACTGGATCAGCCCATAGTCCCCCTGGGTTGCAAAGATATCCTCGTCCTTAAACCCGGCTTTCCAGAACTGATGGTCCACATTGGTGGTCAGCACAAAATGCTCCCTTATGCGCATCATAGCAAAGACCTTGAGATATAGGGGCAGGGCCGGCGGTTCAATCCGGTTCACATAAGCATGCCTTGACCAGTAAGCCCATCGTTCCTCCTGTGTCGGAAATGGATAAAAGCCTGCCGCATACATATCCCTCATGGCAACGGGGCCGTACCGGCCAATGAATTCACTGAAATTATCCGTAAAACGGCGCCCGCCATAGACAAGTCCTGCTGCCGCGGAAAGCCCTGCCCCTGCTCCAATCAGAACCGCATCCGCCTGGTCCAGCAGGTCTGCCGCCCGTCTGACCTGCTCTTCATATGGCGCTTCCTGATACACGTAATCCCCGGCAGGTGTTCCCCTTAAAAACCGCATCCAATCCATACCCTCCCACTCCCTTTCCATCCATCAAATCCTTCATCCAGCTGCGCCAGAGGGCCATATCCAAAGGGCCATATCTCCACCCATCTGCCGCAGTGCAGGTTGTTTTCCTGCCTGATTGCCCAGAAGATGCCTGCCCTTGCAAAAAAATCCCCCATGGTCTATAATCACCATATACATCCCTCTGTCACTGTACATCTATTAATATACCAGGAGGTACATAAATGGAACATACAAAAAACATCCCCGACTGTCCGGTGGAAATGACCCTGCAGCTCATCGGAGATAAATGGAAAGTCCTTATCATACGCGACCTGCTGACCGGGACCAAGCGTTTCAATGAGTTAATGCGCTCTGTAAGCGGGATAACCCAGAAGGTCCTTACCAGCCATCTCAGGGCCATGGAAAAGAATGGCCTGGTTACCCGTACCGTTTACCCTGAGGTCCCGCCCAAGGTTGAATATACGCTGACCGGGACCGGATACAGTTTAAAACCCATTCTGGATTCCATGTATACATGGGGCAATGAGTACAAATCCGGTCTGTGACGCAATACACATGGTTTGGGCGGGAGTAAACATCAAGCTCCCTCCCTTTTGCACGCTCTAGAATTCATAGGGAGGATTGCCGGAAAAATCGGCAATCACGCCATGGGGATGTTCCAGATAAAACACAGTGAATATCGGATTATCCGCTGTGCCGTACTGTCCCTTCACAATGGGGTTTCCCATGCAGGCCTCCTTAACTTCCATGTTGTCTTCAAACACAGCCTTTCCATGCAGGCGCATCCAGGCAAAGGCGGCATCGGCAATGCTCACCTCAATCTCCGGGTTCTCCTGCATATCCTTATAAACATCTTTCTGGTTGTTGGTGCAGAACCAGAGTTTCCCATCCTTTTCCAAACAGAACATGAACGGACGGCATTTTGCCTTTCCATCCCTTCCAACCGTTGCCAGATACTGTACGGGATTTGCCTGTAAGAATTCAACTACTCTCTGCATACTGTCTGTCTCCTTTATCATCCATCATTTTGGGGAATGGCCATTTCCTATGGACTTATTATAAAGGATGCCGGTTCTTCCTGTAAGTACGCACTTTAAAGTGGGATAGCTTCCCAAAAGTAACTTAGTATCTGATAGATACTATCTGGCAAATCCAGAAAAGTCGATTACCAGGTCCTCAAACCCAATAGACCCCACCTTATCCTCCCACCCATAACTGAACACCTTCTCATGCTCAAAGTCATAGATGAGGATTACATCCTTTTCCATATCCAGAATCCAGTACTCCCGGACACCTGCGGACTGGTACTTGTTCAGCTTCAGCAGATAGTCCCTGCTCCTGGTGCTGGGGGATACAATCTCAGCTATCAGGTCCGGCGCGCCATGGCAGCCTTTTTCATCCATCTTGCTGTTATCACATACCACCATCAGGTCCGGTTCCAGATAGGTATAGTCATCCTCTTCCAGATACAGGGCCAATGGCGCCGGGTAAACCTGGCAGCCGCAGTTCTTTTCCTTAATATAATTCCAGATATTTCCAGACAAAAACATCACCAGCCGCTGGTGCGTCCTGGTCGGCGCGGCCATATAATACAATCTTCCGTCAATCAACTCCGCCCTTACATCCTCCGGCAGCGCCTCCATATATTCCACATTATAAATCTGCTCCTGTGCCAATGCCATATTTTTTTTAATTACCTCTTCCTCTCCCATATACGTGGGCATAGCTGCGCCTCCTGTCAGTATAGCTGTTTTCTTTCAGTATACCCTACCGCCAGCCCATATGTCTAATTATTTTTCTGCTGTCCGGTCTTTCACTGCATGTGATGTCCCTACCATAAGCCCATATGCCCACCTCCCCCGATGCTCCTTCTAAATATAATGGAAATTTGGAACAGAAACGTCCCATGAACCTGCCGGTCGTGAAAACCAGCGATGTATGTCATCAAAATAGCACAATCCGTCCCCCTTGTCAATATTAAAAAGACCAGACATCTGCGTATCCCCATCAAATGTCTGGTCTTGATTTTAAATCCAATTAAATCCATTTCAATCCACAAACTGACTCCGCAAACATAAAACCTGGCTTCTGCTGCTCAGACATCCTTGGGAACCAGGGGGGTCCTCCCCTGTTCCTTCACCAGTCTGTCAAATTCCTCCAGCGGCATGGGCTTAAAGAACGTATATCCCTGTACCACATCACATCCGCAGTGCCTCAGGAATTCCACACTGTCCCTGTCCTCCACGCCTTCGGCGATAGTCTTGATGTTCAGTTCCTTTGCCATATGGATGAAATTGGAGATTACAATCCGCTCCCTGCCCATATCCCTGCTCTTGTGAAAGAACATGATATCCAGCTTCAGCACGTCGATGGGCAGATTCTTCAGCAGGTTAAGGGAACTGTAACCCGAACCGAAATCATCCAGGGAACATGTAAATCCATTGGACTGAAGCTGCCTCACAATGTCAGAAAACATATCAGTGTCGTTTAGCAATACGCCTTCGGTAAATTCCAGTTCCAGGCACCTGTCCGGAATCCCGAACCGTTTCTTTGTCTCTGAATAGTATTGGATGAAGTCCTTCTGTAGCAGACCCACCTTGGAAACATTGACCGCAATGCTGATTGGGTGTCCGCCCTTATCCAGATACCCTCTGTACCATCTGCAGACCTGTTCAAACATATACCGGTCCAGCATCACAATCCGTCCGCTCTTCTCAAACAGGGAAATGAACCGGTCCGGAGGTACAAGCCCCCTGGAGGGGCTGAGCCAGCGCACCAGGGCCTCTGCGCCTGACAGGCAGTTATTGTTCTGGATATTAACCTTGGGCTGCATGTAAACTTTGAATTCACCGGCTTTAATGGCTTTCTCAGCTTCTGATTCCAGGATGGAATCCTCTATCTGGCGCTTCCTGAGCCCGCTGTCATATAGGGCAATGTTGCTCCCCGGCTTTTCCTTGGCAATCTTATGCGCCATATTGGCATAATTCATCAGCACATCCATGGAAAGCTTTTCATCTCCCGGACTGAGCCGGTAAATCCCCACAGACAGTTCAATAAACGCCTGGCTTTCAACGCCTGCATTTTTTATATGGTCCAGTACTCCCTGGAACCTGATATTGAGGCCGCCCTGATCCTCATACTTTACAATACCCGCAAAATTATCCGCGGATATACGGCATACGATACAATCCTTATCTTCCAGCCCCTTAAGATATTCTGATATGAGCCTCAGGATCTTATCCCCTTCTTCATATCCAAGTATGTCATTGATGAACTTAAACTTTTTTAAATCCCCGTACCACAACAGGTAGGAGGACAGGTCATTTCTTTCCATAAACGGCTTCACATCCAGCTTAAAGCCGTCAAAATTGCGCAGGCCTGTAAGGGAATCCCTGTATGCCAGGTCCATGAGCATTTTCTGGGTCCTGGCAGCCATGCTTCGCTGTCTTGAAAGGAACAGGGCGAACAGACAACAGGACACCACGATAATTGTCATGATCCCGGCGGCTGTCTCCGTGTACCTGGCGCGCAGCACACGGTCAGGCACCATGCTGTGCAGGTACCAGCGTCCCTCCAGAAGCGGGATGATGACGGATACCTGCTTCCTGCCGGTCCGGTCCAGCATGTCAAAGGATGCGGTTCCTCCTGTTCCAACCGCCTCCCTTATCAACTCACGGTTCTCAGGCAGGATGTCCCCGGGATAGGCATTGATGGAACGCAGCACATAATCCCCGTCCCCATTGACTATGTTGGAAAAGCCCTGTCCGCTGAGCACGGGGGCATCCAGGATCCGGCGGAGCACGTCCGCAGAATGGACGGCGCATAATACCCCTGTGGTCCCCCCTTCCGGATCGGGGATATTGACCCCATAATAATTCACATAACAGTCTTTCCTGCGTTCATCCTGGTATATATCCGATACCGTGCTGGTTCCATGAAGGGCATTTTGGAAAAACTCCATGTCGCGGAAGCTGATTTCATAAATACTGCCATCCAAATCCACCAGCCAGGCGCTGCCGTCCGGCCGGGCAAACCCCATTCGGATAAAAGCATTGTCATTATTGATTTCCTGCAGGATTGGCAGCAGCTGTTCCCGTTCCATTCCCCCTATCTCGCCCAGGATTACCGCAAGCCCCTCCAGTGTCTGAAGGTCTCCCTGTATCTGCTTAATGATGGTGGTTTTTTTCTGTTCCGCAGCATTATACAGCGCCTCGATATTCTCACCCTGGTTCTTTCTGATCATCTGCACCAGAAACAGCAGGCTGCTGGCAATAAAACATGCGCACAGTAACAGGGGAAGGATTGTATCCCATATCCTGTGCTTGCTTCTGTCTGACCCTTTCATCTCATATACCCCGGCCTTTTCTCAAAGTAATATCCATACAATACCGATTATTCAGGTAATATTATAATAATATATCCGTAAACAAATGGCAATCAAAAAAACAGGCAGCAAGACTGCTGCCTATAACCTGGTATTCTGTCAATGGACAGGCCATGGACTTAATGACCATATGGCTTACTGTTTTGCCCGTTTTACCTGAAGCGGCATCCTGACTCCCATGGGGTTAAGGAGCACGCCCGTGGCCTCCGCCACAAGTATCTGGGGAATCTTGTCAGCTGTCACCACAATGGGACGGAGCTGATTCTCTTTATTGAACTTCTGGAATTCCATGATATCCGTAAAAATCGCCTGGTAAACTTCCTTGTCATTTAACTTCACAACCGGAATCCCATTCCCCTCTTTCTGGACAGCGGCAATGAAGCTTCCTTTGCTGAAGTAGTTGGAAATTTCATCCTGCCATTCCTTAATCTGAGGATTCCCCTCCTGGACAGACGGTTTCCTGGTTTCCTGCATATAATAAAGGGCAGTCAGGTGCAGGGAGGGATTTTCCACCAAAAGCTTGCCCTCCGGGTCCTGCTCCGGTTTATTGCGTCTTACAAAATCAGCCAGCTGGATCCGTGTCTGTGTATCCCCTTCACTTACCAGAAGCGCATTGATGCCCATGGTGTACAGGCTGGTATAGAACAGCAGCATCTGCCTCTTCTCCAGTTTTACAATCCCCACAGGTATCCCTGCCTCATTCAGCTGTTTTGCCTTCCCTTCCGCATCCTGCGCGCTGAAAAACATCATGATTTCATCATCAAAGGTTTCAGGGTCACAGACCACATATGGTTCCTTGGTGCACCCTGATACCAATGCCCAGAGTGATTCCGCAGTTTTAAGGCGCTGTATGATTTCCTGATTCCCTGTGTTTTCATTGTTGTTCATTTGTTTCTCTCCTTTTCTACCTTGTTAAGTGCATCCGTGCAGGATCCTGTACGGCCTTGTCCCTCTGCACGGAACACTTAAACCAGACTATCGTTTCTTATTATATCATTCCTTTCACTCATATGCCATTTATTTTATAAATCTTTTCTATTACGTTTCTATTACCTTTATTTTCATCCCATTTTTCGATTTGATACAACTTTGATGCATCTTTGATGCTTTTTTGATGCATGGGTATTGTAAATTAAACAGGAAGCCAGCTCCACTATAAGACAATTGAGGTGTCCGATATGAAAAAAAAGAAAACATGGCTGTTTATACTTTCTTTAATACTGCTCCTGTCCCTGTGCCCTGCCGCCTATGGCGGGGAAGACGGCAATGACCCGGTTGACAAAACCCTTGCCCCTTATTTCCTGGTTGAAGGGGCGGACCCATCATCTGACAGCTTTCCGCTAAAGGACACAAAGGTGTCAACCACCATAAACGGCGTCATAGCCGAAACCTATGTTACCCAGACCTATGGAAATGAGGGCAGTGTCCCTGTAAATGCAAGCTATGTCTTTCCTGCCTCCACCAGGGTTTCGGTCCACGGTATGAAAATGCAGATTGGAGACAAGGCCGTCACTGCCAGGATAAAGGAAAAGGAAGAGGCGCGCCAGGAATTCACCGCCGCTAAAAGCCAGGGAAAAAGCGCGTCCCTCCTTGAACAGCAGCGCCCCAACGTATTTACCATGAAGGTAGCCAACATCATGCCCGGTGATACGGTAAATATCGAACTGCATTATACGGAAATGCTTGTCTTAACCGAAGGGACCTACGAATTTGTATTCCCTGCCGTTGTGGGTCCCCGGTACGTAAGCCCTTCATCGGACCAGAAGGAGGGCGGGCATGAATGGGCAGCCGCGCCCTACCAGGAAAAAAACGCTGCGCCCAAGGGAACCTACGACATTGCGGTCAGCCTTTCCACAGTCGTCCCCATTACCGGCCTGGCCTGCGCCTCCCATAAAATCAATGTGGAGCAGCCCGTTGATTCCTCTGCCCGGATTGCGCTGGGGGATCCGGCCGATCATGGCGGGGACCGGGATTTCATACTCCGCTGGCAGCTAGCCGGACAGGCGGTAAAAAGCGGCCTTATGCTGAATACTGGTGAAAAGGAAAATTTCTTCATGCTCATGGTCCAGCCCCCGGAACGTGTATCGGCAGAAGACATCCCTTCCCGTGAATATATTTTTGTCCTGGATGTGTCCGGATCCATGTTCGGATATCCGCTGGACACTGCCAAGGAACTGATTGAAGACATGGTTTCCAACCTGCGTGAAACAGACACCTTTAACCTGATACTTTTCTCCAATAACGCCATATGTATGTCGCCGGAATCACTGCCTGCCACGGATAAGAATGTGGGGCAGGCCATTGACCTGATCAACCGCCAGAAAGGAGGCGGCGGCACCGAGCTGGCACCGGCCCTGAAAAAAGCAGCCGGGATTCCCATGGATCCCAGGGCAGGCACCGTCTCCCGCAGCATCGTGGTCATCACGGACGGTTATATGTCTGACGAACAGGCCATATTTGACATTGTATCAGGAAACCTTGACACCACCAGCTTTTTCTCCTTTGGCATCGGGACCTCCGTGAACCGTTACCTGATTGACGGCATTGCCAGGGCGGGAGGCGGCGGATCCTTTGTTGTCACGGATCCGGCTGAAGCAGCGGATACGGCCAGGCTCTTTGAGACCTATATACACTCGCCTGTTTTAACGGACATCCATGTGGACTATGACGGATTTGATGTCTACGACATCGAACCCACGGCCATTCCCACCCTCTTTGCCCAAAAACCCATTATCCTGTTTGGGAAATGGCGGGGCCGGCCCGCCGGCGCCATACACATCACAGGAAAGTCCGGGACCGGGGATTACAGCCAGACAATCCAGGTTTCAGAAACAGCGGCCTTAGGCACAAACACCGCCATCCCCTATCTGTGGGCACGCACCCGTGTGGAAAACCTGATGGATTATGGATTCAACGGCGGGGATGAGGAAGCTGTCAGGAAAGAAGTGACCGCCCTGGGCCTTGACTACAGCATGATGACTTCCTATACCTCCTTTGTGGCAGTGATGGATGAAGTGCGCAACACCACAGGTGAAGGCAGGGATGTGGACCAGCCGCTGCCCCTTCCCCTGCATGTGTCTGACCTGGCCGTGGGCGGGGGATACACCATTGGCTCCGAACCGGATATCCTGCTCCTTGCAGCGGCTGCGGCTCTTATATTGATTTTGAATATCCGGAACACCACTGCAGGCAGCAATCATGCCGGAGGTAAGAATGATGGCTGAGACATCCATGCCGGGCTCTTTTAAAATATTCCCTATCCTCAGACAGAACTGGCCATACTATCTCACCGGGACAGCTGTCATAATCATCATCAAGGTTTTTTACGGACACGCGGCCGCCAGCCGGCTAACATGGATCCTGACCCCCACGGCCTGGTGGGTCAGGACCTTAAGCAGGATTCCGTTTGAATATGACCCCATTGCAGGATATGTGAATTATCCCCTCCGCTTTATCATTGCGCCATCCTGTTCCGGTGTCCAGTTCATGATGATTGCCATTGCCATGCTTATCTTTTCTTATGTTCACCGCATGGATACAAAAAAGAAAAAAATCAGCTGGACCCTTTTCAGTTTCGGGATATCCTATCTGTCCACTGTGTTTGTCAATGGGTTCCGGATCCTGCTGTCCATATACCTGCCTGCCTCGCTGCCGGTCTGGCTGCACAATCCCCGGCTTTACGAGGGGTGGCTGACCCGCGGACGGCTTCACACCATGACCGGGGTGGCTGTGTATTTCACCTCCCTGTTCATACTGTATCACGGCGCAGGACATATTTCAGGCAAACCATTCCCCACATGGTCCCCACCCCTTTTCTGGTATGTCTTCCTTGTGCTGGGCCTTCCTTTCCTTAACAGCGCATACAAAAACAACGGGCCCCGGTTCCTGGAATACGCAGCGCTACTGGCAGCCGTATGCACGGTTATCCTGTTCCTGTTTTTTCTGGCAGGCAGGATGAGACGGCATTTTATGAAACGGCATGGAAATACTGCCGTGGACAAAAACTGACCAATACATGAAGATTCCCCTGCCTGCCGGCATCCAGCCGGTCAGCAGGGGAATCTATATCAATCTGTCTTATGATATCACAGTTCCACATGGCTGGCGTTGCGAAACACAGGGTACACTGCCGTTGCATGCACCAGTCCCAGCCTCACGCTCATCTCCGCATATGCAGGCGCGATAAACGCAGGGTCGATGACCTTGACCGGAAGCTCCTTTTCCAGCATCTCCCCATAACCTGCCATGCCCAGGCAGCCCAGGATAACGCCGTCCGCCTGTTCTTCCCTGACAGCTTTTTCGCAGACCTGTTTCAGATACCGTGCGGTTGCCCCGGGGTCAGCCCTCAGTTCCCCGATGGGAATGTCCAGCGCCCTCACGGAAGTCATCTTTTCCCTGGCAATCCCGTTGCGCATCAGCCTGCGGTATGTCCTTGGGATGTTGGCGCTCTCCGTGGTGATTACCACGAACCGGCTGCACAGCAGGCTGGCCGCGCAGAGGCTGGTCTCCCCTGGCCCGATTACCGGGATCCTCACATTCTCCCGCACCGCGTCAATCCCCACATCGCTGAAACAGTATATGACTATGGCGTCATATCCTTCCTGCTCAGCTTTTATGCTTTCCTTCACAAGCTCCGGGGCTGCAAATGCCTCATCCGTGTTGCAGTCCAGCTCGTCCGGCCCTTTCTTTATACAGTCCACGGATATGGACACGCCCTTTGACACGGCGGCTGACAGCATCTTTTCCCTTTGGTCCATGGTCTCCCGGTCCATGGCCTTGTCTGTCATGATTACTTTAATCTTCATGCTTACCTCCATACATCTGTCTCAATGCCTATGTCAGATGACACAAACCGCCTGCCTCCGCTGCATTTATAATTCTTATATGCATTGAGGATGATATTCCTGGCCATGAGCAGGGTTGGGATATTGATGAATACCAGCACCACGTTAATCAGGTCCGATACGTACCACAGGTTATCCAGCTGAAGCCCTGCCAGCACGGTAATGGTCCCCAGCGGCACAAAGAATAATGCGCCCAGCACGCGGACAAAACCGATAAAGCCTTTGCTGGTGGAAATCTTGTTGGCTGCGATTTCCGCATAAGTCAGGTCGCACAGCAGGGTTGTAAATGCAAACAGTCCGAACGCAATGGCCACGAATATCAGGGCCGCGGTGTCCATGGCAGTACCCGGGACCAGTTCCTTGACAGAGGTCAGGAAAGTGCCTATCTTATCCAGCTTCAAGGTGTCCCAGTCAATACCTGGGTTTTCCCAGATGGTTCCTGCCGTGATGACAAAACCGGTCAGGGAACAGATTACAATGGTATCCACAAACACACCGATGGCCTGGACAAAGCCCTGCTCACATGGATGGTTTGCATCCGCAATGGAACTGGCCTGGGTAGCAGTACCCATGCCGGCCTCATTGGAGAGCAGGCCCCTCTTAAGGCCCTGGGCCATGGCCACGCCGAAAGCGCCTCCGAATACGGCCGATGGCTTGAAGGCCCCTCCGAACACAGCAGCCACAAAGGCCGGGACCTTATTCAGGTTCAGGATGATAAGCAGGGCAATCACCGCAATATACAGGGCCGCCATCACAGGAACAGCCCGGTCGGAGAACCTGACCACGCTTTTGATCCCGCCAAAGGTAATGACTGCGATAATCACCACAATGGCAGCAGCAATGACATAATAGAGGGGTTCTGATACCTGGGTCACGCGCCCGGTCACTTCATTGGCAATGGAGCTGGCCGCTGTAAACACATGGAATGTATGTACCGGAATGCTCAGCATGTTGTAGAGCAGGTACAGGATACACATACCTGCGCCCACCCATGCTTTGTTCTTCCATATTTTCTGGATATAAAACGTAAATCCCCCCACATATTCATCGCCCTTTTTCTCCTTGTATATCTGCGCCAGGGTGGCCTCCCCAAAGGAGGTTGCCATGCCTGCAAAGGCAGATATCCACATCCAGAAAATCGCGCCCGGGCCGCCAATCGTGACAGCGCCCGTAACACCCACGATATTGCCTGCCCCTACCCTGCCCGCCATACTGATCAGGAAGGCCGCAAGCTGGGTGGTGCCCACCTTGGCCTTTGTCTTAGCAGTAAGCAGCTTAAGGCCGGTCTTAAATTCCTTCATCTGGACAAAGTTGAATTTAAAGGTAAAGTAAAAGCTGCCTCCCAGCAGCAGTAAGATTGCCAGGGAGAACTGCCCCAGGATAGGGATTCCGGAATACCACGCATAATTGGTTGGGAAATCCCATAGGAAATCCGCAACAGGCACAACGCCTGCAAACATCCTGTCCACCATCTCAAAAATTCCCGCCATGAACCATTTCCTCCATTTCATTTTGTATTGTTAACATCCTGCACCGCATCCACTGTAATAACCGTACATGTCCCAGCCGGTTGCCCACCAGACATCACCCAGCCCATTGATGTAATCAATCAGATCCTCCAGCATCCCGATCCTGCCCGGCGCACCGATGGCTGCCGGGTCAAGCTGCAGCACATAGCAGAGCCCGTATTCATGGCAGCCGCAGAACTCATCCTTCCAGTTGCTGAGCACGCCCGTATAATTGGCAATCCTTCCCTGTCCTGCCGGAAATGCAGGATGATAATTAAATGCAAAATACGGCAGGTCATAATTCACCCAGTGTATGGGGATTTCCAGGATGGATGCACCGTCCCCCAGGTCCTTTACATATGGCCTGTCGTCATCACAGAGATTGCTGGAATATACCATGCCGTGCTTTCGCGCAATCCTGAGCGTGTCCAGGGTCAGCTCCCCTTCCGGGCTTCTGAACCCCCTCGGACTTATGCCGCAGATCTGCCGGATGGCCTCAGCGCCTTTTTGGATGGCCTCCTCCTGTTCCTCCACGGACAGCAGGGCCATATTCTCATGCCGGTAGCCCATGGCCCCGATTTCATGGCCGCGGTCCCGGATTTCCAGGATTTTATCCGGATAATGCTCCGCAACCCATCCAGGGGCGAAGCATGTGGCCTTTATCCCTTTGTCATCCAGGATATTAAGGATCCGGTCCAGGCCCCGGTTCATCCCATATTGTCCCAGGGACAGGGTTTTGGGCATGTTGACGCATGTCTTGTCCAGCTGTAGCCAGAAAAGCTCTGCATTTAAATTAATGGTAATCATGGCCGCGCATTTTTTCCCGCCGGGCCATTTTGGTCTTTCCACTCTCATCTATCCCACCTCCTGAGTCTTACCGCAGCCAGGGCCGGAATGCTCCCTGTACCAGTCCGCTATCTGTGACCCGGTTGCAATCCACACATCCTTTTTGGACGTTATGTGCCGTAACAGATGGTCCAGGATCCGTATCCTTCCCGGTGAACCGATTACCTGGGGATGGCTCATGAAGGAAATGCACAGTCCGTACCTGTAGTGTCCTTCAAACTCACGCATGAAGTTATCCTCCACCTCCCGGTAGCAGGAAATCCTGTCCTGTCCCGCCGGCTCCGCCGGATACATGTGGTAGGCCATGGCAACATAGTCATCCACTTCCCACTTGGTGGGGATTTCGATGAAATCCGTCTCCCTGCCGTCAATGACAGTCCGGTAGGGCCGGTCATCCCCCCTCATGGAACTGGAATAGCGGATTCCCCTTTCATACAGCAGCTTCGGCGTTTCCACGGCCCAGTCCCCGGACGGCGTCCTGAAGCCTTCCACATCATGTCCGATCAGCTCCCTTAATATGCCCTGAGGCTTTTCAATGATTTCAATCTGCTCCTCCGTTGTTTTTCCGGCAAACCGCTCATGGGCATATCCATGAAGTCCGATTTCATGCCCGGCAGCCGCAATCCGTTTTACCACCTCCGGATACCGCTGCGCCGTAAGACCAGGAATAAAAAAGGTTGCCTTTACCCCATACTGGTCCAGCTTGTCCAGAATCCTGTCCGCGCAGCGCTTGGGACCATACTGCCCCACGGACAGGGACTTAATGTATTGTTCCCCGTTGGGAAGGCCCCTGTTCCCGTTTTCCCAGGTTGTGTCGCCGTCCAGGTCAAAGGAAAACATAACCGCGCATTTTTTGCCCTCCGGCCACTGTATTGCATCCATCTCCCATCGCTCCTTTTCATGATTATTGTATATTTATTAACAACAGTATGACGATTTATTATACTTATTGCTCTTTATTTATAGCAAAAATCATGCCAAAGGAAAAATAACGTATTTTTATGCATTTTCTTTTATATTCATATAGAAAATAGGGTTTATAGGATAATTTTTATCCTGCAAACCCTATTGTTTCCCATAACCAATCCGATTGTTTTCATCAGCTTATCCCATAACCGCCGCGCCTGTCCATGACCTGAAGAAGGGACAGCCCATCCCGCGTAATCACACTGCCTCCCCTGCCCCTGACAGACCTGACAAACCCGTGGGCGGACAGTTTGGACAGGGCCTTCCTCACTTCAGCTTCCGTATAGAACCCGCCGCTGCCGTTCACCTTCTCCAGCAGCTTCTGCCGCCCATAACGCTCATTGCGTTTCAGGGATTCCCGAAGCTGGACAAGGACCGCCTTATACAGCCCCAGGTCCTTCCACTCATTTAATATGAACCGTTCCATGAATCCCGGCTCCTTATCCATCCCTTCCGTTATGCAGGACTTCTGCCCCTCATCCGGGAAGCCAGGGACAGCCCTCCCTTTCCCGCTCCTCAGGGGCGGCAGGTCCTCTGCCCCGATTACCTGTTTCTCCTTTGTCAAAAGGAACTCCACCACATTGCGCAGCTCCCTTACATTTCCCCGCCACGAATAACCGGTGAGGATTTCCTCTGCCTCCGGGGTCAGCACCATATGCGGATGGTTCCTGCCTGCAAAGAAATGGAATATGGGAAGTATGTCCTGGGTCCGCTCCCTTAAAGGAGGCACGTTAAGGGGAAGTACATTTAACCGGTAGAACAGGTCCTCCCGGAAGGCGCCATTTTCCACCATGGCAAACAGGTCCTTGTTGGTGGCGGCAATCACCCGCACATCCACATCAATGCTTTTATCCGAACCGATCCGGTCCACCTTCCGCTCTTCCAGCACCCGCAGCAGCTTGGACTGGAGGGACATGGGCATTTCCCCTATCTCATCAAGGAAGATGGTGCCTTTATGCGCCAGTTCAAAATACCCCGTCTTACCGCCTTTTTTCGCACCGGTAAAGGAGCCTTCCTCATACCCGAACATCTCGCTTTCCAACAGGCTGTCCGGTATGGCCGCGCAGTTGACGGCCACAAAGTTATAATTTTTCCTGGCAGACTCGTTGTGTATACCCTGGGCGAACATTTCCTTGCCGGTCCCGCTCTCCCCGGTAATCATCACAGCCGCGTCCGAGCGCGCCATCTGTCTGCCGTTCTTCACGGCTTCCCGGATAGCGCTGCTGCTTCCTATGATATCCTCAAACGTATACCTTGCCCTGTGGCTGGTTCCGTACAGTTTGGAACGCATGTCATGCTGCCTGGTCTCCGCTTCCTCAAAATCCTTGAGCGTTATGATATGCCCTGCAACCTTGTCCCCGGAACGGATTTCCACTGCCGAGGCAATCAGGTTGCTGTCCCCTGTCTTAATCAGCTTTTCCCGGGTGCTCTTCACATCCAGTTCAGGCAGCAGCTCCTCAATGTTAAACCCGCGCAGCACCCTGGACCGGTGGGACATCAGCTGCCTGGCTTTTTCATTGCACAGGTAAACCCGGCCCACCACATCCGTTATGATAATCCCTTCATTCATCAGGTTCATGAGGGTATTCAGCTTATCCGACATATTTTCCTTGTCATTGAGCAGTTTATCCATGCTGGAGTCAATGTAATAATACTCCCTTCTGGCGGCAGCTGCCTCCTTGGAGGAGAACTCATCATAGACCCCCAGCTTCCCGGCAATGATATACAGGCTGTTCATGTCAACCGAGCTTTCCCCCACATCAATCACCTGGCTGATTTCCCCGGGTACCAGGTGCCCCTCATTGGGGGTGATAGCCAGCTTGATGGACCTGTCGTAATCCCCTGTCCCGTAGTATGGGAACAGCTCCACATCCCGAAAGCCTGAGGCATACATACTGGTTATGGTGTGCATGCAGGTCCTGTGGTCAAAGTTGACCAGCAGGGCTTTGGTTCCCTTTGGAATCTTCTTAAGCTTTTCCATCTGTTTTTTGGTAAGGGCCAGCGAGAGGACCACGATTTCCGACCGGTCGCTGATTTTCTGGCGGACCTGCTGGAATATGTTAAAGGCCGACACCAGGACATAGTCCTCCTTTACCCGGTCCAGGGTTTCCACCTCTGCAATGGAATACGCCTTAAAGCTGGCATATCTGCCCAGATATTTGCTGATGTTGTCCATCAGGAACCTTGCATACTGTTTTTCCGTTGCCACCACCGCTATCTCTTTCATCCGCCTTCACCTCTCCCTTGCCGCATATGGCCGATTGTACCGTAACCGTTCAGACGGCGCGCTGCCTGAACGGTTACATTATACCTGAGGCAGATTGCTTTTTCAACTCCCCTGCTTCTTGCGGATACGCGGAAAGCTGTATATAATGGTATCAGACAATCCAATACTAATGGAGGCCCATATGGCAGAAATCGTACCAATGCAAAGCCTGTACTGCTCCATGCAGGATGAGAATAGAATATGCAGTTTTGACATCGAGGTCCTGACAGGGCCGACCACGCCCCTGATCCATCCCATGTCCCGTTTCTGGCTAATCAACAGCGGAAAAGGGACACTTATGCTTAACAACCGGCCCTATGAGCTGAGGCCGGGCGCCGTGGTCAGTGTCCTTCCCTGGCAGATCAGCGATATCGTGAAGGTGGAGTCACCCATACAGTTTTTTGTGATGGCGTATTATTTTGACAACATCAATGAAATCATCAAAACCTTTTATAATCCCGGCAATGAACCGCTCTCCATCATCCAGACCCTTTCCGCCGGCCCGGTCCTGTATCTTGAGGGAGAGGACCTGGCATCCATGCAGAAGCTGTTCCTCCAGATCAAGGGGGAGATCGGCATGGAATCCAGCAACCCATCCGCCGCGTCCCGGCCGCCTTCCCGGGAACTCAGCAACCTCTATATCACCAACAAGCTCATTGAAATCATCATTAATTTCCTGCGCGCCAAAAAGACGGCATCCCTGCCGCCTTGCGCCGGGCCCATTGAACCCAGTGAGATATTCCAGTATCTGTACAGCCACCTGAACGAAAAAATCACCCTGTCCAAGCTGTCCCGGATTTTTTATATGAGCGAGTCCTCCATCAGCACCTATATCACCAGGACCACCGGCCTTTCCTTCTTTGACCTGTTAAATGAAATGCGGATTGGGAAAACCATTAACTTCCTGCTCTACACCGACTTTACCCTGGAAGAACTGGCTGAAATCCTGGGCTTTGTGGACAGCGCCCATATCAGCAAGGTCTTTTCAGCCCGGGTGGGCATGAAGGCCAATGAATTCCGCACCACGTACCAGAACGTGGGCAGCCTGTGCCGGATTAAGGACAGGAAGGATTTCTATTCCATTGTATCCTATATCTACCGCCACTACAGCGAGCCCCTGAATCCGCGCATGGTAGGTGAGCGGTTCCTCCTGTCGCCCAAAGAACTGAACCGTATCCTGTTGTACCAGGTGGAGATGAACTTCTCCGATTACCTGAACTTCATACGGGTCAACCGGGCATCCGAACTGCTGCTTTTGACCTCCAAGAGCATCCTTGAGATAGCCCTTGAGACCGGATACCACAACGAGAAGACGCTGACCCGCAATTTCCTGAAGTTCCGCTCCATGACCCCTGGAAAGTTCCGCCAGTCCGTGGGACTGCAGGATTTCCCAAGCCCCGGTCATGTATGAAACCAAGGGACGGCCCGGACACCAACCCATAAACACGCTCTGGGCCTGATTTTACCGGATTACCTTCAGCGCCTTGGCCACAATGGTGATGAAGTCCTGGACATTGGTAACCACGGTGGTGGCGCAGAGACTTCCCCTGTCCAGAAGCTTGTTTACCACAAACTCATCCGCATCCACGGTATACAGGTACACCGGACGTATGGTACCGTCGGGCATCACCCGGAAGGACGGCGTCATATTGCCTGTGGCAATGGTGTGAAGCATGGTTGCCAGGCAGATGACGCAGGTGGATTTCTTCACAAGGCCCCGCATGGCGCCCTGGCCCTCATAAGCGCTGCCGATTACCTCCGGCAGGGGCCCGTCGTCCCGTATGGAACCGGTCAGCACCATAGGCACATGGTTCTTCACACAGCTGTATATGATACCGTTGTCAATGTGATAATCCTCTATGAACTGTGGAATGGATCCGCTTCTTCTGACCTTGTTGATTACGTCCAGATGGTTGTAATGGCCATTGGGCTGGGATACCTGGGTATAGATATCCTGCCCCAGGGCAGTGTGCAGCAGCGCCCCCTCCAGGTCATGGGTTGCCAGGGCATTGCCTGCCATCAGCCCATGGGCGTAACCGTTGTCAATGAGCGCCTGCATGGCTGCCCTTGCATCCGCGTCAAAGGAAAACGCAGGTCCCATGACCCAGACAATATTGCCGTGCTCCTTTTCATGCTTTAAGAGCTCAAACAGATTGTCATAATCCCTGGCATAGGAAGTTTCCCGGCTCCTGCCCTGGCGGAACACGAACTGGTCCTCCGGCTTCCCGTCCTCTTCCTCAAAGCCGTGGCAATGCATGTAGATCCCTTCCTCGCATTTCTCCGTCCGTCCAAGGATTACCTTATCGCCCTTCTTGATATTCCTGTTCTCCACCACGTTAAGGTGCCCGTCGTCACAGAGCACCACGCTGGAGTCCATGCGGCTCTCCTCAGCCAGCACCCATTTCCCGTTAATCTTAAAATATTCCGGGTACATGGAGGTGCTGTGATAGTTGTCAGGCGCAACCCCGTCCATGTCCGCTGCCTTGTATTTTACATCCGGGGCATTGACAAATTCCTCCTTGGTAAAATCCGGATGATGATATTCTGGTAATTGAAATGACATATGTTTCTCCTTCTTTCTTTTTTAATTAATCAATCCCGGGCCGGAAACGAATTTCCAAACACGCCCTAACAAAGCGTGGCGTAGATAACGGCCTTGATTGTATGCATGCGGTTCTCCGCCTGGTCAAACACCACCGACTGCCTTGACTCAAACACTTCATCCGTTACTTCCATCTCCGTGATGCCGAATTTTTCAGCAATCTCTGCCCCGATGGTGGTCCTGGTGTCGTGGAAGGAGGGCAGGCAGTGCATGAATACAGCCGTGTGCTTTGCCTTTTTCATCACCTCTCCATTCACCTGGTACCTGCGCAGCAGTTCAATCCTGGTTCCCCATACAGAATCCGGCTCACCCATGGACACCCAGATATCGGTGTACACTGCGTCCGCATCCTTCACGCCCTGGTCCACATCCTCTGTCAGCCGGATGGTGCATTCATTTTCCTCTGCAATCCGCCTTGCCTCTGCCACCAGTTCCTGGGCAGGGAACAGCTCCTTTGGGGCGCAGGCCGTAAAGTGGATGCCCATTTTGGCGCAGGCCACCATCAGGGAATTGCCCATGTTATTCCTTGCATCGCCCATGTATGTAAAGCGCAGCCCTTTGAGGCAGCCGAACTTCTCCTCCAACGTCAGAAGGTCGGCCAGCATCTGGGTGGGATGGAACTGGTCCGTAAGCCCGTTCCATACAGGCACGCCCGCATACTCCGCAAGCTCCTCCACAACCGCCTGGTCATATCCCCTGTACTCAATGCCATCATACATCCGTCCCAGGACCCTGGCCGTGTCGGCAATACTTTCCTTTTTCCCCATCTGGCTGCTGCCCGGGTCCAGGTAAGTCACGCCCATGCCCAGGTCCCTTCCCGCAACCTCAAAGGCGCAGCGGGTGCGGGTGGATGTCTTTTCAAACAAAAGAACTATGTTCCGGTTATCCAGGTATTTGTGGGGAACGCCGTTCCTCTTCATGTTCTTAAACTGTTTTGACAGATCCAGCAGATAGCGGATCTCCTCCGGCGTGTAGTCCAATAACTTCAGGTAATTCCTTCCTCTGATATTCACTGCCATCTTCCTTACTCCTTTGCTATGTTATTTGAATGTTCAGTCACGCACCAGGGGCATGCTCATGCACCGGGGGCCTCCCCTTCCCCTGGACAGCTCCGAACTGGGCATTTCAAGGACTTCGATGCCCTTATCCCTGAGCATCTCGTTGGTTATATAGTTCCGGTCGTATACGACCACCTTTCCCGGCTCAATGCACAGTGTATTGGAGCCGTCATTCCATTGTTCCCTCTCTGAAGCAACCCTGTCCTTTCCGCCGCAGCGTATCATGGTCACCTTATCCACCCCCAGATAATCTGCCAGCACATCCGGAAGCGGACGGTCAAGCTCCTTTGCAAAAAGCCTGCCCTTGCGGTCCCCGCGCCGGATTTCATAGATGCGCAGGTTTCCCAGGATTCCGGGATGGATGGTAAATTTGTCATAATCCACCTGGGTGCACACCGTATCCAGATGCATGTACGCGCGGATGCTGGGGATATCCAGGGCCAGGATGGTCTCCACCTCACATGCACTGTCCTCAAACAGGTTCTGGGCCAGAAGTTCAATTGCCTCCGGCGTGGTCCTTTGGGAGATTCCCACGGCCAGGACCCGATTGCTCAGGTTCAGGATATCTCCTCCCTCAATGGAAAACGGATACTCCCTCTTATAATAAAATGGCGTCCTCCCCCCGTAATCCGGATGATGCTCCAGGATGTACTGACCGTAAATGGTTTCCCTTCTCCTTGTCCTTGAATACATGCAGTTCAGGCTGACCCCGGCCCCGATACAGGCAAAGGGGTCCCTTGTAAAGTACAGGTTGGGTATGGGATCCATGATGAAACGGCTGTCTGATTTAACCAGGTCCACTAAGGGGCTGTGGGTTTCAGACTTAATCTCATGCATGCTGACCCCGGACATGGTCTTTAGCACCAGCTCCTTTTCATCCGGAATATCCATCAGGAAATCAAACAGCTGATTCCTGAACTTCTGCGCGGTGTTCCCTCCCTCACGGATGAACTGCCGGATGAAGTTTTCCCTGATATCCGGGGACTGCCTTAATACATCCGCCATCATGTCCTCCATATAGACCACCTGGCTTTTGTTGGCCTTTAAAATGCCGGCGAAAATATCGTGTTCCCCCTGGGCTGTCTTAAGGTATGGGATATCGTCAAACAGCAGCCGTTCCAGTTCCCCCGGAACCAGGTGCTCCAGTTCCTTTCCCGGCCTGTGAAGCATGACCTTTTTTAACTTTCCTATCTCGCTTTTCACACAGATTGGCATGCAGCTATCTCCTTTGCGCTCTTGTTCTGCTCTCATATGGATATTCTATTATATTTTTGCGGGAACGGTAGGACATCCGGAGAGCCTGGATTGGTATTTTAACCTGTTTTGCCCCGGAATATGCCTGGGACACAGGTCTTGGAACCATCCCAATACATGGACAAACGGTTAAGACCGTGCTGTGATCCATTTCCAGGACAGGGGTTTAAATACAAAAATATTTCCCTTATTTGTCTCAAATATGCTAAAATACCTCCATGGCATAAAGCAATGGAGGTACCTGTCATGACACTGCAGCAACTGCGCTATATTGTAACAATCGTGAACTGCGGCTCGATTTCCGAAGCAGCCAAGCAGCTCTTCATCACCCAGCCCAGCCTATCGAATTCAGTCAAGGAGCTGGAAAAGGAAATGGGGATTTCCATCTTTAACCGCAGCTCCAGGGGGATTGCCCTGTCCCCGGAAGGCACGGAATTCCTCTCCTATGCAAGGCAGGTCCTGGAGCAGGCAGAACTTCTGGAACAGCATTATACGGGCAGGAAACCGTTAAAACGGATCTGCTCCATCTCCACCCAGCATTATGCATTTGCGGTTAATGCATTTGCCAATGTGGTATCCAGGCAGAATACGGATTCTTATGAATTCACCCTGAGGGAAACCCGCACCTACGAAATCATAGATGATGTGAAAAACTACCGGAGCGAGCTGGGCATCCTGTATATCAATGAATTTAACCGCAAGGTACTGGAAAAGCTGTTCAAGGAAAACGGACTTGTCTTCCATCCCCTGCTCCAGGCCGACCCCCATATATTCATCAATGTCTCCCATCCCCTGGCCGGCCGGAAAAGCGTTTCCATCCAGGAGCTGGAACCGTATCCCTTCCTGGCCTTTGAACAGGGGGAACAGAATTCCTTCTACTTTTCAGAGGAAATCCTGAGTACCATTCCCAGGAAAAAGGTAATCTATGTAAGCGACCGGGCCACCCTTTTTAACCTTCTGATCGGCTTAAACGGATACACCATATGCAGCGGCATCCTTAACAGCAATTTAAACGGCGATTCCATTATCGCCGTCCCCCTTGAGACAGAGGAATCCATGCTCATCGGATGGATTGCCAATCCCAGGCTGCATCTCAGTGAATTTGCTAAAAAGTACCTGGAGGAGTTGGAACGGCTGATCCGCTGATATGGATCCGCTGCCATGAATCCGCTGCCATGGATTTCCGCTGCATGGATTCCCCCCGCCATCCTTGTCAGGACGCCATCAGCCGGAATACGGACTCATGAATCTTATTGGCAATATAGGGATTGTTCATGGTGTACAGATGGATTCCGTCCACCCCATGGGCCGCCAGGTCCACAATCTGGTCAACCGCATAGGCGATTCCCGCATCCCTCATGGCCGCCGGGTTATCCCCGTACCGTTCCATCATGGATATGAACTTTTGTGGAAGCTTCACGCCGCACAGGGATACCATGCGTTCAATCTGTTTTTTATTTACAACCGGCATGATCCCGGCTTCCACCGGAACCCGGATGCCCGCCAGGTCAAGCCGCTCCCTGAAACGGTAAAAATATTGGTTGTCAAAAAAGAGCTGGGTAATCAGCTGGCTGACCCCTGCATCCACCTTTTGCTTAAGGTTCCTGATGTCCTGCACCAGGTCCCCTGATTCCTGATGGCCTTCCGGGTAACAGGCGCCAATGATGTTAAAATCACCGTGGTCCCTGATGAATCCAACCAGATCCGCAGCATACTTAAAACCGCCTGCCGGTTCCATGTCCGGGATGCGGTCGCCTCTCAGCGCCAGGATGTTTTCAATCTGATGTGCCTTCAGCTGTTCCAGTATCCTTGCGGCCTCTTCCTTTGTCAGATGCAGGCAGGGCATGTGGGCCACGCTTTCAATCCCATACCGGTGCTTGATGGAGGATGCGATTTCCAAGGTGGCGCGGCTGTTCCCAATGCCTCCCGCCCCATAGGTCACGCTGATGAAATCCGGCGTTATCCCCTTAAGTCCGTCCAATGTCTTATATACGGTATCCACGGGCGCTGTCCGTTTGGGAGGAAACACCTCCAGGGACAGCACTGTTTTCTGTTTAAAAAATTCCGATGTCTTCATACGTATTCCCCTCTTTCCTGATTGCTGCCATCATAACACAAACAGAAAAGGGGGGCATAATTCCTATTTTTTATGACTTTCCATAGATTTAAACTATATCCCTGTCATAGGCCTTGATATACACAAAATTATCATTGTTCCGGTCCATGGTGTATTCCGGGTCCAGGATGGCATCCATGAACTCCTTTCCGCCCGGCTCAACCGCAACCAGCCTCATGCCCAGTTCCCGCTCCACATCCTTTACCGTCAGGTCGTCCAGAAATACCTGTTCCCCCATGCGCAGCATATTGGACGGGATCTGCAGCACGCCGCCCAGATTTTCCCCCTTGTCCTGGCGCTCCTTCAGCTGCCCGATCAGGTCCTGTCCCGTTATCAGGCCTGAAACAGTGATGGTCTCCCCGAAGAAGTCGTTCCTGATATAATATACATGGATGGTCAGGCCGGGGAACGCCTCCATCAGCTTGCGGGCAAACCCGCAGATTGTGGGATAGGCCAGCTTCCCGGTTGCTATTGTAAGCGTGCGCTTTACCTTCCCTGCCAGTTCTTCATAACCCGGGCTGTGGATTGCAGCATCCAGGGCCTCCTGGAATTCATTGATGAACAGGCGCATCATACCCACTCCGTTTTCCAGCTGGATATAACCGTCATAGCGCTCCTCCTCCGGGAACTCCCGCCCTGCCGTTATATACCACTCGTCGCTTGCATGGATGAAGTGCAGGCCGAACCTGTGGTAGAATTCCTTCTGGCGGCTTTCTATCATGTCAATCACAGCCCCCGCCTCTTCTTTGGTATACAGTCCGATGGGGAACAGGCTGTCCCGGAACTTGGTGATTCCGGCCGGAACAACAGAAACGCTCCTTAAAAACGGCAGGTACCGGGCCAGGTCATCGATGGTGTGTTCGAGTTCCGCACCGTCGTTCACGTTCTTACAGCACACAACCTGTCCATTCATCTCCACATGCCCGTCATAGAGCATCTTTAAATACTTCAGCTTCTCCCCTGCAAAACGGTTGTGGAGCATCTTGCACCGCAGCTGCGGGTTGGTGGTCTGCACGGAAATATTAATGGGCGCCAGCTGCATCCGGATGATCCGCTCAATATCCCTGTCCTTCATATTGGTCAGGGTGATATAATTCCCCTGCAGGAAGGAAAGGCGGGAATCATCATCCTTAAAGTACAGCGTGTCCCTCATCCCGGGCGGCATCTGGTCAATGAAGCAGAAAATACACTTGTTACTGCAGGAACGGTATTCACTCATAAGGCTGTTCTCAAACTCAATGCCAAGGTCATCATCGTATTCCTTATCAATCTCCAGCAGCCATTCCTCGCCGTCCGGTTTCCTTACCAGCACTTCAATATATTCATCCTTAATCATATACCTGTAATCAAAGACATCTTCCACATCCTGCCCATTGATTGCAAGCAGCACATCCCCTGGTTCAATCTCCATCTCTTCTGCGATGGAGCCGGGAAACACTTCCTTTATCACATGTTCATTCTTTTTTATATTCAACTGTAATCCCTCAATCTATGATTTTTTCAATCCACACAAACCAGAATATCAGTAATGGATGGTTTTTTCAAGGGCTAACCCTTTGGTTTTCCCGCTGTCTGAACCGTTGCGTCCTGTCATGCTTTGGCCTCACGGTAACAGGCCCACACTGAACAGCCTGTAAACACGGCCACAAACAAAGCCGACACGCCCATGGACAGGAAGTTCACGCTGCCCCCAAAGGATATCTCCCGGATCAGACGGGTCGTGTGGGTCAGGGGCATGATGTCCACAACCAGCTTTAAGGCCCGTGGTATGCCGTCCAGCGAAAAGAAGGTGCCGCACAAAAAGGACATGGGGGTTATGACAATATTGGTAAAGTTATTCATATCATAATGGCTTTCAATCATCAGGGCGGCAAAGAAGCCCAGGGCGGCAAAAATCAGTGAATTAAGGGCAACCGCGGTGAGGAGCCAGCCGTTGAGCACCAGGCCGGCGCCGGATACCAGCCCCAGGACCAGGATGAACACGCCGGAATACATGCCCCGCAGCGCCCCGGCCAGGATATGCCCGGCAGCCAGCAGATACATCCTGGTGGGCGAATAAAAATAACATTCAAAACTTTTTTCATGGAGCCGCATCACGCTGATCCGGGTGGATACGGACGTATAGCTATTGCGCATGGTGGTCATGGCCAGCAGTCCCGGGATCAGATAATAGAGATAGGGCTGCCCGCCCACATCCATCATCCCCCCCAGTCCCATCCCAAAGGTCACGAAATACAGGAAGGGGGACACCATCTGTGAAAATGTGACCCGCCAGAACCGTCTCTTAAGGAACAGCCATTCCCTCCACAGGATCGTGGTTATCTCCATCCCCCCACCCCCTTGCTGGTATGGTGGAAGAACACGTCCTCCAGTGTGGAGGGCAGGACGCTGCATGGCACGTCCAGTAAAGCCGCCCTGGCTTTTGCCTCCGGCAGGTTCTTAAAAAACTCTGACCGCATACGCTCGTCCTCCCCCTCGTATTCTACTTTATACGGCCCGATTTCAGCAATCAGCCCTTGCGGCGTATCCTCCCGGAATATCCTGCCCCCGTCAATCAGCATCACGTCGTCGCACAGATGCTGGGCCTCCTCTATATAATGGGTGGTCAGAAGGATGGTCTTTCCCTCCTTGTGCTGCATCCTGAGGAAATCCCAGATATCCCGCCTGGCGTTGGGATCGATTCCCACCGTGGGTTCATCCAGGAACAGATACCTGGGGTCATGTATCAGGGCTTTGGCAATCATCAGCTTGCGCTTCATGCCTCCGGACAGGCCCTGGGCCACCCGCCTGCGCACGGATTCCAGGCCCAGGAAGGATAAGAGCCTGTCCGTGGACGCAGCAATATCCGCCTTTCCCATCCGGTAAAGGCGGCCTGCAAATTCCATATTCTCTTCCACGGTCAGTTCCTTGTCCAGGTTCATGTGCTGGCTGGTGACCCCGATTGCCTGCTTTACCGCCACCGCATTCCTGTCCATGGGCTGCCCGTCAAACATTACGGTTCCTGTATCCGGCATCAATAAGCCGGTCATCATGCGCATCAGCGTTGTCTTTCCAGCCCCGTTCGGGCCCAAAAGCCCCAGGAAGGTCCCGTCCTTTATCTCCATGGACACCCCGTCCACCGCAGTGACTGTTCCGAACTTTTTATGAAGGCAGTCACACACAATCATGGGTCTGCCTCCCCTGCCGCTTGATGATGATGGTTGAAAGGTAAGGGATGTCGTACTGCTTAAGCTCCTCAAAATCCGTAACCAGGCGCTCCTCCCCTGTGCCGGACTTTGTAATCAGGACAAAGTGATCCTCCAGATGGTTTTCATGGATTGCCTGGATCAGCGCCTCCTGGTCAGAGGATGGCTTCATCAGCACCACATTGTCGTGCTCCCTTAATACTTTTCCCAGTTCCTCCCCGCTGTTCTTGCGCACAGGCGCAACCACAAGGTCCTCATCCCATGCCACCAGCGGCATTTTCATTGAATCTGCCACCGCGCAAAAGGATGTGATCCCCGGCACTACCTCCACTTCAACCCCGGCCCGTTCAATATATGGCAGGGTGTACATGAATGTACTGTAGACAGCCGGGTCCCCCAGGGTGATGAAGGCGCCTGTCCTGTCCTCCTTAAGCATTCCTGCAATCCGGCCTGCATTGTCCTCCCACATCCGGCGCAGCTTCCCACCGTGGTAATGCATGGGGTAGACCAGATTCACAATCCGTGCCTTGGTATCCTTAAGCAGGTCTTTTATGATGTCAAATGCAAAACTGCCTGCCCCGGCTTCCTTTTCAGGGCAGAATATGATATCCGCCTCCTTGAGGATCCGGTATGCCTTTAAGGTCAGCAGTTCAGGGTCTCCCGGCCCCACGCCGATTCCGTATAATTTTCCCATCGTCCATTCCTCTTTTCGTTCTTCGTACCATGACATGGTAACATATCAAAACTCAAAGAGCAATTCTTTCCCGCTATTTTAATGAAAATGTCCGCCCATCCACCCGGCCAGCATATCATATAACAGATCAGGATCAATGGGCTTTGCCAGATGCCCGTTCATCCCAGCCTCGCCGGCCCTCACCACGTCCTCGTGGAACGCATCGGCCGTCATGGCTATGATGGGAATGCTGCGGGCCATTTCATGGTCCGAGCCGCGGATGGCCTGGGTTGCTTCATAACCGTCCATCACCGGCATCTGTACATCCATCAGGATCAGGTCAAAGGAATCGCCGTGGGACAGAAACCGCTCCACTGCCTCCCTGCCATTGACCGCGCATTCCACCGTGATATCAGCCATGTTAAGCAGTTCCACCGCGATTTCCCGGTTAAGCCCATTGTCTTCCACCAGCAGCACGTGATGCCCTGCCAGGCCGGCCCGCCGTGCCGTTCCTCCCGGCGGCCGCACGGCCCGTTCGATTCCGGTCACGGAAAGCAGCGTATCATAAAGGGTGGAGGCAAAAATAGGCTTGGTGATGAATGCGTTGGCCCCCGCCTGCCTGGCGCTGTTCTCAACAGCGCCCCAGTCATAAGCCGTTATGATGATGATCATGGTCTCCGAGCCAACAATTTCCCTTATCCGGCGGGTCACCTGGACCCCATCCATATCCGGCATCCTCAGGTCAATGAGACAGACATCATAATCCTCACCTGACCGGTGGGCCAGACAGACCCGGTTTATGCATTCCCTGCCGGTCAGGACCCAGTCCGACCGGATTCCCAGGTTTTCCAGCAAAATGGCTGTATGGACACAACTGTCCCTGTCATCATCCGTCACCAGCACCTTCAGGGATTCCATCACATACTGTTTGGCAGACGTCTGGCTCCCCTTATCCTTTGGAAGGTCAAAATCCAGTTCCACGGCAAAGGACGTTCCTTTTCCCAGTTCACTCTGCAGCGTTATGGTACCGCCCATCAATGTAACAAGATTTTTGGTAATGGGCATACCCAGGCCGGTGCCTCCTGGGTTCTGACCCATAGACATGTTTTCCTGCTCAAATGGGACAAAAAGGCGTTCCATGAATGTTCTCATAGGTAACGGACCGCTCCCTCTGCATCTGCACCAGGTCATCAATATTCGTGAGCACGGAATATGCCACCTGGTATCCGTCTATGTATTCATCCGAAAACCTGGTGGAAAACTGGACCCAGATATATCCGCCGTCTTTCCGCCTGAGACGCGAAACCATCTGATATCCGGCCTGGTGTGCCTCAACCGCTTTTATGACGGTCTGGGTAAGGTCATCCCACAGTTCCTGGTCGTCCTTATAATAAAGGTCCGGCTGGTTGTGGAACCTTGCTTCGTATTCACCTTTCGGCCAGCCAATCAGCTCATAGTAAAATTCATTGGCCCAGACCAGTGTAAAATGCTCATCCAGCAAATGCTTGCTTACACTGACCCTCATCAGATTCATCAGTGTGTCATATTCATAACCGGCCGGCATGCCGCTGGCCTGGTCCTGGCCGGACCTGCTTTTCTTTTCCTGTTCAACCATACTGTCGGTTCCCCCTGGTCCTATTCCCATTGCCCTTCCTGCTTCCCGATGATTCCGCGGCATAAGGCACCTTGTTCATGTGCGTGTCTTTCTATTATAATTCAAGTACAAAGAAAATTCAACAGACTTCTGGAAATGACCTCCATAAAATGATAAAATAGACTGCATGACATAAGAAATCATTTTACTATACGAGGTATTGAACTGTTGAAAACAAAGTTAAGGGTCCACAACCTGATTTACCAGTACTTTCTGCTGCGCATGCATTTCCAGTATTATCAATATGGCGATACCCTGCCTTCCATCGACACCCTCTGCCGTGAATTCAGTGTTTCCGCCCAGACCGTGACCACTGCACTGCAGCGGCTGCGTGAAGAAGGCTACATCGACATGCACAACGGGAGACAGACAAAGGTCCTGTTCAGGCAGACCGGGGAAGAATATGAGGCTTTTATCCGAGGGTTCTTCTCCGAGCGGCTGGACGCCTCCTCTGATTTAACCAGGACCACGCAGATGATCTGCCTCCCTCTGATGACCGAAGGATTCATGCGTATGGACCATAGGGACCTGGCATACATTGCCCCCTTTGCCAAACGGTCCGGCGCCGACGATGTCCTCTACCTGTTCTGTTATGCCCTGCAGAAGCTGGACAGCCCCCTGGCCATGAACCTGTTCTGGGAAACCTCCCTGTTTCTTGGACTGATGTTTGTCAGTGAAAACAAGGAGCCTTCCATGAGGAAAGCCCTGGACATCCAGGGACAGCTGGAAAACATCATATCCCTGTGCAGGGCAGGGAACCGGGAACAGCTTCATGAAGCGCTTCTCCATTTCCTAAGGGATTCCGTGGAAAAGGCATTCCAATCCATCCGGCGTTCCCTGGACCCGTTCACGCAAGCCGGACCGGTTCCTTTTGTCTGGCGTATTTACTGGGAAAGGCCCCAGATCTGTTACGGGCTGACCATGCGGATCCTCCACGGCATATACCTGGGGGAATACAGGGACATGGAATATCTTCCTTCATATGAAAAGATGTCCAGGAAATATAATGTGTCCGTGAGCACGGTCCGCCGGGCCATCCATATCCTGAACCAGACAGGGGCTGCGGTTTCTGTAAATGGCGTGGGGACCCGTATCTTCCCTGCAGGTACGCCCTGCGGCCTTCCCGATTTCCAAAGCCCTGCCATACGCCGCAACCTGTCCCTTTTTCTGCAGTCCTTTGAAATCATAGCTTTTTCCTGTGAGGAAGCGGTCTGTTCCACCCTTTTGTCGCTTACCCCGGAACAATACTCCCGGTTAATCCGTGAAATTGAAACATACCGGGAATCAGGCTGCCATGACTTTACCTTATGGCATCTGCTGATCTGCGTTGCTGTCCACAGTCCCCTGTCCGGTGTACGGGAAATCTATTCCAGGCTGTACGGCCTCTTTCTCTGGGGGTACCCGCTAAAGGCGTCGCTTCCGGACGCTTCCCGGCTGGACCGCACCATCAGGCAGTTTTCAGAAACCATACTTCTCTGCCTGCAGGATAATAAGCCGGAACAATGCGGCGCTGCCGTGAGGGAAATGATTACCGGGCAGTTCCCTGCCGCGGAAAGATATCTGCTGTCACACGGGATCACCACTGAGGAGCTGCGCATGTCGCCCTCCATCCGGCTTCTTTTAAACACCCCAATCGGATAAGGCCTTGCTTTTGTCCGCAAAATACCGCCCCTTCCGGATACTTATGTTCCTTATCCGGAAGGGACGGTATGTTTCATCCAATCATATGTATTTTTCCTTGTGTTTCCCCAGCTCTGCCAGACGCCGGTTCTTCTCATTTACCGGACCGAAATCCTCAATACAGCAGATGACCCGCTCACAGGATGCAAGAAGGGCTGCCGCCCGCTCATAGGTCCTGTCCTTAATCAGTTCAAACGGTGCTTCCGATACCACCTCCGCGGCCAGGGCCCTGGCAACCGGATAATCAATGTCATTCTCATGAATGATACCGGCTGCAAAGGGAATCCCCCTGCGCTGGAGTTTCCGGTAAACCGGTATTCCGCTTCCATTCCCGCCTATGACAAAGACCTCCGGCTTTCCCTTTACCGGCTCCATCTCAAGACAGCCAAGTTCTGCATGGTAGCTTCCTTTTGAGATTCCATACAGCTGCGTGATATAGGAGGATGTGAAAATCTCTTCCGGCGTCCCCAAGCGTTCAATGGTGTCCCCATTGACGCATACAATATAGTCCGACAGCTTCTGGGCCAGGTCCAGTTCATGAAGGGACATGAGTACCGCCACCTGTTTTTCCCGCACCAGATCTTTTAGGATGGTCAGAAGCTCCAGTTTATGCCGTATATCTAAAAAGGAAGTGGGCTCATCCAGCACAATGGCCTCCGGCTCCTGGCAGATGGCCCGCGCAAGGAGGATCCGCTGCTTCTGCCCATCGCTTATCTCCATGAAGTCCCGCCCCCCAAGGTCCCCTGCATGGACCAGTTCCATGGCCTCCCTTACCTTTTCACGGTCCTCCCGGCCCAGGATTCCCAGACGTCCCGTGTAAGGGTAGCGCCCTGTAGCAACCACATCCTCACAGGTCATGAGTTCCGGGCGTATCCGTTCCGTCATCAGCACTGACATCCGCCTGGCTATCTGTTTTTCCGTCATATCCTTCATGGAGGCACGGTCCAGATACACAGCGCCCCCCAGCAGGTCAATCTGCCGGATGATGCTTTTCAGTATGGTGGATTTCCCGGCTCCATTGGGTCCGATCAAGGTCACGATCTGGCCGCGCTTTACATGGATTTCAATCTGGGCAATCAGCGGCATCTTCCCATATCCCACTGTCATGTTTTCCGTAAAAATATAATCCTCTGCCATGGTTCCTGCCTCCTTAGGATGCGCCATTTTTATTGCGCACCATCATGTAAATCACAAACGGCGCACCGAAAACAGCGGTGACCGAACTGATGCTAAGCTCAGTGGGCGCAAACACGGTCCTGGCAATCAGGTCGCAGAACAGGCAGGACACGGCGCCGCCCATAAAACAGCCTGGAATGACCAGGAGCGGCCTGGCCGTGCCCAACATACGTTTCACAATATGGGGCACCGCAATGCCCACAAAGGAAATAGGCCCGGCAAAAGCAGTGACGCAGGCGGACAATATGCTGGACAGCAGGATCAGCGCCACGCGGAACCGCAGGATGTTCACGCCCATGTTCTGGGCGTACACCTCCCCCATCTGATATGCGCCAATCGGTTTTGCCATCCAGAACACCAGGAGGAGCGACACCGCAGTCACGGCCGCCATCACCCGGACATTGTCCCAGGACATCCCTGAAAAGCTTCCCATGGACCAGTTGTGGAGATTGACGATATTGGCCTCATCTGCAAATGTAATGATAAAATCAGTCACCGCAGAGCAGATATAACTTATCATCACGCCGCAGATGACCAGCATGGACATTTTCTTCACCCGCCCCGAAATCAGGAGGACGAACCCCATGGATATCATGGCGCCTGCAAATGCCGCCAGTATCATGCCCCCGGAACTGATGGATATCCCCCTGCCAAGCAAAAGGATCATGACCAGGGATACCACCAGCTTGGCGCCGGAAGAAATCCCCAGCACAAACGGACCTGCAATGGGGTTTGCAAAAAAAGCCTGCAGCAAAAAGCCTGACACGGACAGCGCCCCTCCCAGTATGACGGCTGACAGGATGCGGGGAAGGCGGATATCCCACACAATATGGTACGCGGTTCCCTCACCGGTCTGCTTAAGCAGGATCTTTCCTATCTCCCCCGCGGACAGACGGACGCTGCCAAAATTAATATTCCAGAAAAACAGCAGGCACATCATGGCTCCCAGAAGCCCGAATGAAATGCAGTACTGCGTGTATGTTCTTTTAGACATTGGGACAACTCCTTACCGCAGCCGGTACATGTAGGCCATTTCCTCCTGGTCCGGCGCTTCCTCTGTAAGGATCTGGTGGATATCCAGTATCATATCGCCCAGGCCCATGGTTTCCTGAAACATGCTTTTCTCCGTGCACCACACATTTCCCTGTTTCACAGCCTTAAAGTCAGCCAGGACGCTGCTTTTGTCCAACAGCTGGTCAAGGCACTCCAGTCCCCCGTCAATGGTGCTGTTATAAATCAAATAATCCGCTTCCTTTGCCGCTGCGTAAAACGATTCCATCTGCATGTTCATGGTGGACAGCCCATTGCCGTTCCCGTCCAGGTCTCCCGGAACATAGGTCCCTCCGGCCAGTTCAATCATTTTAGCCACATAATCCCCGGACTTCCTCACATTCACATATCCGTTGGAAGTGATGTAGAAAAATGCCACTGTCTTTCCCGTGCCATCCTGGTCCAGCACAGGCCCCAGGTTCTCCATCTGTTTCTCAAAGCAGGCCTCTGCCTGCTCCTCCCTGCCGGTAAGGACCCCATACAGCTTCAGCCACTCCATCCTTCCAAGGGGGTGGCTTTCATAGCTGGAACGCTCCACCAGCACGGGTATGCCCAGCTGTTCCAGCTGTTCCTTTACTTCCGGGGAATGGCTGATCATGGTTGACTCGATTGCCAGGTCACATGCTTTTGACAAGATCAGCTCATAATCAGGGGCATTGTATTTGCCGGCATAGTACATATCCCCATCTTCCAGGGCCTGCCTTGCTTCCTCAATATACCAGCCCCTGGCGTCCGTGCCGGACAGGGTAATCTGGTCCATGGCGCCCAGGCTTTTAAACAGGTCCATGGCCGAGGTCGCAACCAGGTAGATGTCCTTAAGGGGACGCCGGATAACCGTCACATCCTCCGGCAGGCCTTCCGGCTGCTCTGCCTGCTCAGGAACCACCAGGAAACGGCCGCTGTCCCTGATGGTAATCATGGCGCATCCATCATCATAATAATCCACGGCAAACTGGTCTGCGTACAGAAGTTCCATGGTGCGTATGACTTCCCGATTCTCCCAGGAATCCTGGGAGGGCTGCTCCTTTGCCGGCTGCTGCCGGGCTGCCTGCGGCTGCCCTGGCCGGGGCTTATCCGGCTGCTGCCGGACCGTCTGCTCCTTTGCCTGCCGTGGCTGCCCTCCTGTTTCCCTGCCCGGCGCAGCGCACCCGCCGGCAGCCGCCATCAGAAGGCAGATCATCATAATTGTGGTTAATATTTTTCCTGTTCTCATCATTGGACCTTTACGATGGTGGCTGAATCAAATATCAGCCCATACTCAATCTCATGCGGCTCACTCATAGCAACCGTATCCGCAATAACCGGCATGTTCCTGTCAAATACAGCCACCGGGATCTCAAACGCAGAATTGCCCTCTGTGCTTATAAGGTCGAACTTCTCACCGTCCACCTTCATATAATCGTAATTGGCGCTGCCCCAGATAATGGTTGCAAAGACTTTTCCGTCTTCCACCCGCAGGGATGCAGGGGATTCTACGCTGGCCCGTCCCGAACCGCCTGTCAGGACAACCTTGGCCGTATACATTCCGTTTTCCAGGTTCAGGCTTCCTGCTGTTGTGACATTTTCCTCAGATAAGCAATCCTGCGGTATGGAATCAGAACAGAACACCAGGACGCGGTCATACCATTTTTCTTTCTTTTTACTGAATGCGCTGCAGTCAATTTCCATATCCAGGGCTTTGACAGGAACTTTAAAAGTATGCGCGCCCCCTGCCGTCTCCACATATGGGATATAATCCGCTTCAGAAGCCTTCAGGGCCGCCTCTCCGGTTCCCATATACAGCTTCAGATACCCGGTGCCGCCCATGGTCATGACCGCGCTCATGGCGCCGTCCTTTACCGTAAGTCGGCAGGCGGTTATCTGGAACATGCTGGAGCTGGAGTCCACTTTAATCGGGTATACCCCGTCTTTTATTTCATCGGCGTATATAGGCATCCGCTTTTTGGCTTCCCGGTCCGGGTTTCCGAAGATGGCTTTTGCTGTATCTGGGCGGGTTCCGGCTGCCTGTGCTCCGGTTCCGGCTTCCTCTGCCTGCACTCCGGCTCCGGCATCCTGCGTTCCGCCGGCGCATCCCCCGGCCAGAAGCATCATGGCAATCATGACTGCAGATAATCCTGCTTTTTGAAATTTCATATTCATTCCACCTTTAAAAGGGCGATCAGCAACATAACCCCGACCGCCCATTCTTCCTGTTTAACCTGATTACTTTGACAGACTGTCCACTGCAGCCTGGGCGTGTTCCACAAAAAGCTGCTGGATGGCTTCCATCTCCCCAAGGCCGCGTACAAGGCATGTTACCTCATAACCAGCGCCCTCAAATGCAGTTTTCCATGAATCTTCCTCATCCCCTGCCATATCGTTGTTGGCATGGTCGCCTGCCACTATCATTAACGGCTCCAGGACCACCTTCTTATAGCTGCCTTCCTTAACCTTGGCAAGGACATCCTCCAGGCTTGGCTCTGCCTCAACTGTTCCTACATAATAATTCTTATATCCTGCATCTGCCAGCATATCCTGCATCTTTGCGTATACATGGTTGGAATCCGCCTCTGTACCGTGTCCCATAAAGCAGATAGCTGTTTCCCCGTCATCATACCCCACAGTTGCCTCTGTAATAGCCTTCATGACAGCATTGAAATCATCATCCGTGGTCAGAAGCGGCTTACCGATTGCCACTTTCTCAAAGGCATCTGAATACTCCGCCACTTCATTTACAAGGTCCGTGTATTCCAGTCCGTCCATTAAATGGGTCGGCTGAATGACCAGGTTCCTGACGCCATTCTTCTCCGCGCGTTCAAGGGCCTGGCCAACATTGTCAATTGCAACATTGTCCCGTGACTTCACATGGTCAATGATGATCTGGCTGGTAAATCCTCTTCTGACCGAGTAATCCGGGAATGCCTTTTCCATTGCATCCTCAATGGCCCCTACGGTCAGGCGCCTGTTGTCATTGTAGCTGGTGCCGAAGCTGACTACAAGAAGCTCATCCTCACCAATCCCGTCCTGGTTCCTGGTGTTATCCTTGGAAGCGTCTCCTGTATCATAGTTCTCTTCATCCTCTGCTGCCATACTGTCTGCTGTCTCCTCTTCACTGGATTCTTCTGCGGCGGTTCCTGCTGCCATGGATTCTGCAGTGGTCCCTGTTTCCGTCCCTGTCCCTGCACCGGCCGCCACGGTCTCTGTTTCCTTTCCGCCTGTACACCCTGTCGCGGCGGCGGCCGTAAGGGCTGCTGCTGTTAATAATACTGCCAGTTTCCTGATTTTCATCTTCTCTTCCTCCTTATTTTAAAACCATATCGGTTCCGGTGCCATCTTAAAACAATGCCCCCATGATGAGACGTCAGGAGCACGTCCTTTGACGGCAGTCCGGCAAGGTATCAGGAATACGCCAGAAACAGCTGAAGATTTCCCCAGTACGGCAGACATAAAAAAACACAGGGGAGATTCCCTGTGCATCTGATTCCATCCTCACAGGGACCCGCATGCCCTGCAGAACGGTCCCTGGGCTGTAAATACATATAACAACACCCTGAAGCAGTTTTCCGCAAAAGCAGTTATTCACCGTCTGAGTCAGAAATCTGCGGTCACAAACATGCCTGAAGGTTGCATTTCCCCCTATATGCCAATCGCTGGGGAAAGGCTGCCCAGGCGCGCTTTAAACGCCGTAAACCGGTACGACCAATTACTCGTGGTCTGGAACCATATTCCTGTACCAACAACTGGCAGGTTTCCTGACTTGCCGCTCAACACCCATAACCGCCTTCCCAA